>Ga0302116_1000015_pt1 | contig 86098 bp, 63 predicted proteins | sample AG5_SCM_MG_FD_203124 | JGI IMG/M metagenome (GOLD analysis project Ga0302116, IMG submission 203124) | Marine microbial communities from Western Arctic Ocean, Canada - AG5_SCM | ecosystem: Environmental > Aquatic > Marine > Oceanic | place: Canada: Western Arctic Ocean | collected 2017-10-01 | reverse complement strand
CAACTGTTTCGAACGGTGCATCGGTCACAAGCATTGGTTCCAAATCAGGGTAACGTGCTGCAGCATGCCCCGCTTCAATCAAAGCGGCGATGAGTTTCTCCATTTTTGGAGCCCCGCCGACACCAGCAAGACGGGGCAAAGTGTCGAGGTTCAACAAGAGATGTTCTCTGCTCATCAGATCTGCAGCAGCGGCAATGTGACGGACGCTTCTTCGAACCTCTCGAGCAGAATGTTCGATGTCTTCCTCGTCCCAAGTCAAGCCTTGGCTCCGAGCCAGTTCGATGTCTCCTGCCGTCGGGTGACACATTTCCAATGCACGTTCCTCAGTCATCCTCCCTGCGATGTCACTGTGCCACATCGGGCCAATCCAAAGGGGCCCACTTGCATTTGGTAGATCCTCTGGTGAAGGGTGTTGCACAAACCGATAGGGGACATCTTTGCAGCGGACGCGCCATCCAATCGATTTTCGAATGGCTGTAGCTTCTGACTTACTGGTTCTGACCAATAATGAAATTCGAACATGGTGGCCATCGAACAAAGCAAGCAGTGGCGTGACCACCTTGTCCAGGCGCGCAGCCGTGGTGGCGACCGTAGCGATCAACAATCGAACCGCGTCATCATGGGCATAGGCGTCGACCAGGCCCTTTGCTTGGTAGCGTCGAGCCTGACTTGAAGGCGAGGAACCGGTCAATGCAGCGGTGTCAGTGGCGGTTACTTCGACTACGCCGGTGCGGGAGAGGCTTTGCAATGCAGCGTCGAGGAATTGAATCGGCGACCCAAAGGGGTCCAAATCGACCCATTGGTAAGCGGCACCAACCATCGCCATGCGTGCATCAAGCCGTTGGAAGTGCAGGCCGTTGTCGAACACAACATTGGAAGTTTGCCCGTGTCGATCGTCTTCAGGTTCATGTTCAACTGGTTGCTCAGGAGGGTGTTGTTCATGGGAGGTTTGTGCCCAAGCAAGAGCGAACTCATCCAAGTCATTGGCAGTGATGCGCAATCGATGTTGAAGTTCCGCAGGGATTTCATTGCGCCATCGCCTGATGCGTACCCCGGTTGCGCACAAGGCGTCAAGTGCTCGAATAGGTCGCTGCTCTTTGACCAACCACTCATGTTCGAGCGCATCTGCTAGGAGCATTACGCTGCGGGTTCGTGCAGGAGCCATTGCCGGATTGAGAAAGCCCGGGCCAGTGCGCTTTGCCGGCCCTCTCGGCATGTGTGTGGGCCGTTCTTGTTCCTCCATGAGGTGGATCAATGTGCGACCTTCAAGCCACATGTGACCGGGCCAGCCAGCAGGATGCTCACCCTGTTGTACCTCTTCGCCCATGTTCCTCGGTGACACTGCTCATTCAAGACCGCACCGATGGACAAAGGTACGGCCAAGACAATTCGGTTGAAGATGGGACACTTGGTGTGAAAATGCACACTAAGGCTTATACCGCATCCGATGTCCTACCGTTGGTTATGTCCTTATTGAAATCCAATAAAGCGATGCTTGCAGCCGGCCTAATGTTCCTCATTCTAAACCTCGCAGTTTTGGCACCACTATCGACTGGTGGAGTCCAAGATGCAGTCGACGAAACATTTGCGACCTACACAAAAGATACAGCGTGTGCAAACGATGATTGTACAGAAGCAGAGGCCGATTGGGCAGTTTCTACTTCCCAGCGCGACTATTCCGCTTGGTCAATCTCAAATCTTGACGATATGATGGCCAATGGTTCAGAACCGACCTACGAAGAGCTTGGGCCGTTCACTTACGATATTACCAGTACCAAAACCATTACTGGCTATGATGAAACAAATGGCACTCTAACATACACTCAAGTCAAGGCACATCAATGCGCTGCAGAAAGTGCAAATCCTTGTGACACTCCTGTAACTCAAATAAACATTGGATTCCAACCACAGGTGATCGGTGCAACAGGAATGGCCATTAATGGAATTATGGATGCGACAAAGGCTGGATTCGCTGCTGGTGCAATCGGTAATGAGATGGAATCCTTCTCCGCTGGAAAAGCAACAGCAGATGGAATTGCAACTTCTTACGGCGGTATCCAAATGGGCGCACTGACCGAAGGAACACCAGTCGATGCTGCAAACGCATCAATGATGCTCGGAATGGGCTGGTATGATGCATATGATGCATTCTTTGCCCTCATTAACGGTTCACAAATGAACAATATGACTGGAAATGAAGAAATGATTACCTATACCATGGCGATTCAGGGACTGCAAGCAGCAGAAGCAGCAGGTGGTGTCAACGCCGCTGGCGTAACCTTTACTGGAAACCAATCTATTGGAGATTTATCAGTTGCATTTGAGACAGCAATGATGCCAACTGGCGAAGATGCTTCACTTACCAGCATGCAAGGTGTTCTCATCTTTGCTGGGCACTGTAACGCCTTCGCTACAGCAACTTATGGTGAAGTTATGGCTGATGCAGCAAATGGCTTTGCAAACGTTGGAACAATGCAAAGAGCAAGTATCTGGGGCTATGCATCCGCTGACATCAACGCTACAATCGCAACAGACTTTGCGGTATGTTTCGGTGTCGGAGCAGCATTCTCAATGACTCACGGTGGGGCTGATGATGATTGGTTCCAAGATCCTCTTGCAGTCAATGCTTCAACACGAATGATGAACTATCTTGGTGTTGACATCGATAACACAGTTGCAATGGGTCTTCTCTTTGGTGGACAAGATACTGACATGCCAACAGGTATTCTCGCAACCAATCTCGAAAGCACATCCTTCGGTATTGCTGCATTCGCTGGAATGGATGCTGCTACTGCAATGACAACCTATGGCCTCGATGCAACACAATATGCTGCAGTCGGAGCATGGGTTGGCGGATGGCTCACAAGCGCAACTGCTCTTCCAATGATTCTCCTTGGAGGAACTGGTACAATGACTGCTGAAGAATTCGTTAATGTTTCCTTCGGAGCAGCAGACCCAATCAACGGTGGTTTCCTAACCAACAGCCTGAACTTAGGCGGTGCATGGGGAGTTGTCGGTGCATCTTTTGGCGCTCCGGCAGTCGAGTTGACCGCAGCACAATCTGGTAACCTCCTCTATGGCCCTCTTGGACTCACAACTTCAGCAGGAGCAACAATATTCCTCTTCGGTGAATTATCAGGACAAACACCTCCAATCGATTTCACCACAATGCAAGGCGGACCACAAATGGAATGGAATGCTTCAACGATTGCAACACTCTACGGAATCGATGTAAATGCAGCAAGCGCAGTTCGCGCTTTGATGATGGGTCCAATCTATGGCGAAACATCAGAATCGTTCGTACCAGGATTTTTGATGAGTTCATTCGGAACGACGCAGTATTTGGAACAGCCTGTGAGTGCGTGGTTATTCGGATGGCACGATCCAGTTAGCGCTTTCCTTGCTTCAGGAAACCCAATGGACATGACCGTTGGATGGGCTTCTCTCGATACCAATGAAACATACTATGGCTCTGACGGAGTTCTCAATGGTGACGGAACCTCATACACAATTTGTACTGGGGAAGTTGCAGGATGCGACAAAGGAGAATCAGTATTAGAAGACGGTTCCAATGAACTGCCATGGCATAACACCAGAATGGCCACAGCAACCTTTGGATTGATTGGAGTTGAATACCTCGATGGTGCAACCGGCGGATTCCTAACTGGAACCGACGACAAGGTCGATGTCTCAGGCTATGCAGTCGTTCCAGTTACTTGTGACGCAACAGGAACCGTTGAAAATATTCCAGTTGATGTTTGTACGGCATCTGTTGAAGCAACAACACGTTCCATTCAAGCAAAGAACTTGCAGACATTCACATTGCTCGATGCAACACCGAGCGCTCTACCAATTTTCTTGGGCAGTGATATTACATTGAAGAGTGAAAAACTATCTGGCTTGATTATTGCTGGTGAATCCACAACAACATTCTACTTGGACACCCGTCAAAATACAAACATGACAACAGCTCCAGAAATGTCTGATTTGACTAAGGTTTTCACAATCAAATCATCATCGATGATCGGTGCTGCAGATGCTGATACTATGGAAAGTTCAATCGTGACCAATCAAGAAACGTTCGGATATTGGTCAAACTTCGATCACCCAGTAGATTACATCACGGTCATGTTCTACCTCTTGGCCATTGGCGCTCTTGCCAACGGTGTTCGCCTCATGGTTTCAGAAGATGAAACAGATGAAGCAATGAAGGCCGACGCACCAGCTGAAGAAGTCGGTGAGCAAGAATCTCCCGAAGCAACCGAGTGAACTCCACTCGCACGCATCGATTGAATTGGGACAACAGTCCCAAGAAGCCCCTTATGTGGCATCAGTAATGGGTGAATTCCACGCCTTCCATAGCGTGGGTCACCTTGTGACCGTGATCTTCAACGGTGCCAATAATGGCAACACCCGTGAGGCGCTGGCTCAGCCAGTCGCAAATGGACTGTGCGTGCGCCGCATCAACAGCGATGATCATGCCACAGCCCATGTTGAAGGTGCGGTACATCTCTCGCGTTTCGATGCCTCCTGCGCTTTGGAGCCAATCGAACTCAGGGTGAGCTGGTAGTGGCGCATCAATGTGCCAGCCGAGGCTGTCATGCAGGCGCAAGAGGTTTGACAACCCACCACCGGTGACGTGGCATATGCCGTGGAGGTCTTGAATCGCAAAGGGGACCTCTTCAGTTGCACAGGCGTGCAATAAATCAACAACAGGGTCACAATAAATCCGAGTGGGGTTGAGAAACACTTCACCCAAAGTGAAGGCTAAATCGTCACGACCTTCGAACCTGAGGACAGTGCGTCCAACGCTTGCAACTGCAAACGGGGCTTCATCTGTGTACTCTGCACCAATGTGCGACATCACCTTTCGGACCAGTGAGTAGCCGTTGGAATGCACACCAGAGGAAGGCAAGCCAATCAAAACATCTCCAGCTTTCAGGTGTTCACCCGTAATTGCATCGCCTTTCTTGACGTAGCCAAGAGCGGTGCCTGAAAGGTCCAGTTCGGTCACAATACCGGGAAGCGAAGCGGTTTCTCCGCCGGCCAAGGTCACGCGGGCGAGCCTGCATGCTTCAGCAAGCGAGGCCCCAAGCGCAGCGTGTGTTTCCGGGTCTGGCTTTGGTACCGCTACATAGTCGACAAAAGCGATTGGTTCAGCACCGACACATAGCAGATCGTTGACGTTCATAGCCATGCAATCGATGCCGACGCCGCCCCACTGGTTGAGTGCTGAGGCAATTTGTAATTTGCTTCCAACTCCATCGGTTGCGAGGGCCAACAATGAATCTCCAAACTCAATCAATCCGCCAAAACCGCCAGGCAAATCGACCGGAGCACCGGGTGTACCAGGTTGCCTCGAAGAGCGGCCAAGCGAGGCGATGAGTGATGCCACAGCAGCCCCTTCAAGGTCGATGTCAACACCAGCGCTTGCGTAATCCATTGGCTCGGCCATACCCCTTCCACAGAAAGGCGTTTCAAGAACCAACCGGCTGAACTGTTCAGGCCTTCACTTCAGGGCATTGGCCAGAAACGGCAGACTGAGGTCCAAGCGGTGGTCAATACCAGAATGTGTGCCACTGAATTCTTCCCAGTGGTGTTTGATACCGAGTTGTGAAAGTCGATCGGTCAGGGAGCGGGACCCATATTGGATGTGGTATTGGTCGCGGTCCCCACAGTCGAGCCAAAACCCAGAGAGGTTTTCCAATCCTTCAGCCTGTGCTTCAATCATCACCAGTGGATCAAAGGCCAACCACCGATTCCATGCCTCAGTATCGATGCTGGCGGTTCGTGCTTCAACAGGCAATTCAATGCCGATTGGATTGTCCGTTGTCGGTTGCCTTGGATCATAGGATGCTGCCATTGCGCAGATCATCAAACTGTGAAAATCAGGGCCAGATAACTTTGCTGCTTGACGAACATGTTCGACATAACCAGCGGCTGAGCCAAAAGAGGCGACATGTGTGAGGGTCTCACTCAAGGTCGGTTTGAACATTGCTTCAAAGCCAACATCGCCTGAGTGACAAGCGATTGCACCCCAACATCCAGGCGCCATCATGGCGTTGACAAGGGCACCGTACCCGCCGGAAGACTTTCCGACCAAGCCAAAGTTCTCATTTGTTGAATACCGGCGAATAACGGCTGGTTTCAACACTTCGACCAACCACGTCGACCACTGGCCAAGGGCTGGTGAATCCACGAATTGATTGCCACCTAAACTGGTGAATGTATCGGGCATAACCAAGATTGCCGGGCCCATCTTTCCTTCAGATACGAGTCGTTCATGTCGCTGAGGGATTGTTTCTCCAAACGCTTTCCATCCGGCTCGTGCAGGCCCCGAGGAAGTGAACGGTGCAAGGTAGATGATGGTGGGGAGCCTTGCCCCTTCAGCCATCGCAGTGATGCCTTCGGGGGGAATGTGAACGAGCACTTCCCTTTCGGTTGGATCGCCGAGGCGGTTGTTCAACAAAGGAGAATCAACCGACCATCGTTCGAGCAAGCCGCGTGTGGGCGAAAAAGCATGGTCGGGCATGATGCTGCCTTGGGGTGCTTGCACATGGATGATGCGGTGATGGCGTTCGGTCAGTGGACACAGCAGAATCAGAAAAACAGGTTACGCCGCCAACGGTGTTCTCCAATGGAAACAGGGGGGTGGTGATTTGGTAAAGATACGCTCATAAACAGTTGGCGTTACACAGAGAGAGTTCGGTTGGCAAAGAACTCCCATTGGTGTCCAAGATGTTGCAAGAATTCGACCTTCCAGCCCGTTGGACTTCCTTGATTCAAGATCATTTTGCAGAAGCGGTCCACAACCTTGCGCAGATGTGGCCTGACGAACAATCCATTGAAATTTCCTACCGGGTCATCGAAGGATTTGATCCCGAATTCGCACACGACATCGTCGAGCACCCCGAACTGCACTTTCACGCCTCCAATCAGGCTCTGCGGCAGTTCTTACTCGACGCTGGGCACAGCAACATGTACCCGTTCGTCAGAATTGTCCATCTGCCCAGCGACCAAATCCGTATCGTTTCACATTTGAGAGCTGATGATATCGGCCACATGTTGGCCATCGACGCCGTCGCTACGAAGATCACTGGCGTTCGCCCCCGAATCTATGCGGCCACATTCGAGTGTGTTGGTTGCGGCCACACCATGGTCATCAACCAACCAAATGAACAAGAATTGATTGAACCCATCGAATGCCAGCAAATCGACGGAGGTTGTGGCCGTGCAAAACGGCAAACACGGTTTGAATTGAGGCAGAAAGATTCGATTTTGATTAACTCTCAATTCGTCGAACTCCAAGAACTGCCAGAACAAATGAAAGGTGGTATCCAGCCAGAACGTATTCTGTGCATCGTTGAGCACGACCTCGCAGGAAAACTCAACCCTGGTGACCGTGTCAAAGCCAACGGTGTGTTGTTCATCCGTTCCCAGCGCAAGGGTGGCAAAGACACACCCGTGTTCGATATGTTCCTTCGTATGCATTCGCTTGAGCGGCAAAACATTCCGCTTGAAGAAATCGTGATCACGGAAGATGAAGAGTTGGAAATCAAAGAACTCGCTCGCCGTCCTGACATCTATGAAGTGTTCACAAACAGCATCGCCCCTTCCATCTTTGGAATGGAGTTTGTGAAGCGATCACTTGCGCTCCAACTCTTTGGCGGCGTGGCTCGGCTGAATTCTGACGGAACCAGAAACCGAGGCGACCTCCACATCCTGTTGATGGGAGACCCCGGGGTGGCGAAGTCTCAGTTGCTCAACTACATGGCAGATATTTCTCCACGTGGACGGTTCACATCTGGTCAATCGGCCTCTGCAGCAGGTCTCACCGCAGCAGCGGTTCAAGACCCAGCGGCTGATGGTCGGTGGACGTTGGAAGCAGGGGCCCTCGTATTGGCCGACCTTGGTCTGGCCGCCATCGACGAATTCGACAAAATGAACGAAGGCGATCGTTCAAGCATGCACGAAGCAATGGAACAACAAAAAATATCGATTTCAAAAGCGGGCATCAACGCTAGCCTCCGCACCCGCTGTGCAGTGCTAGCAGCGGCCAACCCTAAGAGCGGACGGTTCGAATCTGTGACTGATGTCCCGTTCACCTCACAAATTAATCTTGCACCACCTTTGGTTTCCCGCTTTGATATCATTTGGTTGTTGACGGACACCCCTGAAGCGGAAAATGACGCAAAGATTGCTAGGCACATCATCAACACCCGTTTGCTCGGTGTGAGTGAATTGCTCGTCAATGAAGGCACAGCACCAGACCCAACCAAAACCGCTGCAGAAGCGGGCGTCAAAGTCACAAAAGAGCAGGGCGAAGTGCTTTCGCGGGACTTGATTCGAAAGTATGTGGCCTACGCCAAGCGAAGCATCCACCCCTCGCTTGATCAGGAAGCACGCGATGAAATTGTCAACTATTACGTTGACACCAGGAAGCAAATCGGCGACTTCACCGACACAGTTGCCATCACAGCCCGTTCCCTCGAGGCTTTGGCACGATTAGCCGAGGCCAGCGCACGCATCCGTTTGTCACAAGTTGCCACAATCGCAGACGCAGAGCGGGCCGTTCGCCTCACAAAGCACTGGCGCGAAGATCTCATGGGCGGTAATTTCGACGAGACCGCCATGCAAACCGGCAAGAAAGGCGGTGCCAGGAATCGCGAAAAACTCATGTTCGACATTGTGTCAACGCTTGCTGTCGATAACGGCGGCGTAGCACAACACAACGACGTGCTGAATGAAGCAGAACGTCATAAAATCGATCGCAACCGGGCAGAAGACATTCTTGAGAAGTTCCATACAGATGGAAAACTGTTCAGGCCAAGTGGCTATGACACCCACGGAATCCCTTGAGGTTCAGGGGTTTGAATCTTGAAGGATGAACGCTTGGGTGGAAGTATGGCCGAACCGCGCACCACCGAGCCCGTCGGTCAGGTTGATGACGCTACAGCGCTTTCACCTGAGCAACTTGGGTTCATGTGCGGCATTGAAGTTCACCAGCAGTTGGCGACAGGAAAGTTGCACTCACGACAACCAGGCGTCCTCTATGATGTGACGATTGACACGGTCCCATCCGATTGGAAACGCTTTGAGAGAAAATTGCGAGCAGCACGAGGCGAAGGTGGAGCAATCGACATTGCAGCTCGGTTTGAGACCCGGCGAAACCGTTCATTTGTTTATGTCCAAAGTCCAAATGCTGGCTTGATTGAACTTGATGACCAACCACCGTTGGGGCACGACAGGAACGCCATTCAAATTTCGCTCACGGTGTCGGCATTGCTCGAGGCCAAACCAGTTTCCCTGCTTCAGACGATGAGAAAAACAGTTGTTGATGGATCCAACACCGGCGGCTTTCAACGCACTTCGCTTGTTGCCACGGATGGAGTGTTGCATACGGAGGACGGTCCAGTGGGTATCGACGTGCTGTGCTTGGAAGAAGACAGTGCTCGTAAATTGGACACATTCGCTACAGAGAACGGGGAGCAGGTCATCTACAACCTCGATCGACTTGGGCTTCCTTTAATCGAAATCGCAACGGCGCCCGATGTCCTTTCTCCAGAGCATGCACAAGTGACTTCGATGGCTCTTGGGCGAGTCTTGCGTCAAACACGACGGGTACGCCGTGGACTTGGCAGCATCCGCCAAGACCTCAACGTCTCGCTGGCTTGTGGCGACAGAGTCGAAATCAAAGGTTGTCAGGACCTCAACTGGATCCCTCGAATCATCCGACTTGAGATGTCCCGGCAACTTTACTTCTACAGACTTGCAAATGACCTGAGGTCCTCGCTTCAACTCCCCCTCCTTCCACCAGATCGAAGGAGCGACGACGCAACCCTCGAAGCCACAGTGGCCTCAGCAGTCGCGAACCATCTTCCCCTTCACCTGGTCGACGTTTCGACTGCGTTTGCTTCCTGTGAATCAAAAATGGTTTCCACAGGCCTGTCGAGCGGCCACACCATGCTCAGCCTACCACTTGCTGGTTTGAGTGGGAAAATTGGTTCAAAAACGCTCGATAAAGAAGGCGCCCAAATGCCTCGACTTGGCCGCGAATTGGCCGGTGCAGCAAAACTTGCAGGCGTCAAAGGTGTGTTCCACTCTGATGAATTGCCGGCTTACGGCATCGAACAAGAACACGTCGATTTGGTTCGCCACGAACTGTCGCTCACAGAGGACGATGGATTCATTTTGTGCCTTGCCCCCCGTTGGCAGGCTGAATTAGCGCTTGAGAGCGTCCTTCAAAGAGCAAGAATGGCTTGGCATCGAATCCGACAAGAGGTTCGAAACGTGGTGGTCAAGAAAGGAGCACCAGAAGACGGCACAACAGGACCTATGCGACCACTCCCCGGAGGCGCACGCATGTACCCTGAAACCGATGTTCCGCCCATCGTCATCGATGCAGAACTCTGGAAAGCAACCCTTGCGACCTTGCCAATGAGCGATGAAGAACGCTCAACCCGCATGTCCGATTACGAAGTATCTGCAGATCAAGCCAAACAATTGGTTGCCCGTGAACTCGACGATGTTTTTGTCAAGCATGCCGAAACGCTGCCTCACAAAGGTTGGGCGAGTGTCGTGCTTGAGAACGACGAAGCAGATCCAGAACTCTGTGCGAAGGTGCTGAAGGTCAAGGAACAAGGCGACATCACACGTGAATCGATGAATGAAATCATCGCAGCCTTTTCCGAACAACAACCGTCAATGGAAGAGATTGCAGCCTACGGCGAGGCCAATGGCTACAAGCCAGCTGACGCGGGAGACCTTGCTTCAACCATCCAATCGATTGTCCAAGAGCGAGCAGATTTCGTCAAAGAACGAGGCATGGGCGCTATGGGGCCGCTGATGGGCGTCGTCATGCAGACCGTCGGTGCAGCAGATGGCAAAGTTGTCAGCGCCCTGCTCCGACAAGCCATTCAAACGATGATGGAGTGAACAAAATGGACCTCCGTCCGTTGCTTCTTGCCGCACTGGTTCTGTTCACGTTGCCTGCGGTAAATGCAAGTGCAGAACCCGGGGCGTTTGAGGAAACTTACACCCTCGATTGGACATATGATTTCGGTGGTTCTTACATCACCACCGCCCCCCTCTTTGTCGATCAGCAATTGTTTGTTCGCACATCCGCTTCATGGGGAGGGGACAATTCACCAGCCTTGGCGGCTTTTTCACTTGATGGCGAACCCCTTTGGTCGCACACCAATGCGAATTCGACCCACCATGATATGGCTCCATTGCTTCATGTCGCAGAGGGAGAAGGGCCGTGCGGCTCGTGGCCAAACATGCTCATCGTTGGCTGGTCCGATGGTCAGATTGAAGCCAGATCAACCGACGATGGCGCCTTGATTTGGGCCCATCAATCCGAGCCAACAATTTGGGGAATCACAGGGGCTATGGCAGTCGATGAAGATCGTATTGTTGCCCCAACTCGCTCCGGCGTTGTTGCCCTTTGCGCCTCGAACGGACTGCTCGAAATGGAGGCACAAACAGGCCTTGGCTGGCGTAATGGCGTCACCATCGGGGCCGAGGAATATTTCTTGGGTGATGAATCCGGACTTCTCTGGGGCGTCACTCGAGATGGCGTTGTGCGTTCCATCGATCTCGGAGAAGGCAAGATTCGACACGCACCACTGATGACAACAGCGGGACTTTTCGTTCAAGTTCAAGGGGTGCCATTCAGCACGGTTCATCTCATCGATGTTGATGATTTCACCTCCAAATCGACCCTTCGAACCGGTACCTCCCCTGCCGTCCCGGTGATGTACGATTCATTTGTACTCTCAGCCGATTCAGAAGCCATCCGCTTGTTCAGTTGTGCGGATTCCTGTGAAGAGACCAGTCGGGTTTCCTTCCGCTCAAACGGTGAAATAGGGGTGTTGGGCGAAGGTCAGTTTTCACTCCCATTCAATGGTCTTGAACGTGGCTGGGGCTTCGTCAATGTGTCCTCAAGTGGCGGCCTCTTGCTCGAGGTATTCACGACAGGGGCGGACGGCTACGCAACTTCTGCGCCAGGGTCCCTCACTTACGAGGAGATGACCTATCTTGCCTTTGGTAGCGATGACAGCGTGGTCTATGTCTACACCTCAAACCAGACTCCAGCTGTTGAGAACATCGAAGTCGATCAGATGGAATTCGACTGGTTTGTCCAAGGCATGACGTTTCTGTTGTTCCTTTCACTCGGGGCCGCAGGTGTCCAATTCCTCCGGAACAAAGGCACATCAGTGTTGAGATTCTTAAGCATCTACTTGCTCATCATTGCTCTTCTGATCGTTGATCAAGTGGCAGTGCAATGGTCTCAGTTCATTCAAGAAAATACTTCTGATGCTGAAGCACAAGAGGCATGGGATTCATCATGGAATGAATCTTGGAGAGGAACGCAAATTGTTTCGATCACCATCGAGGGGGAACTTCATTCGGTCGGTGGACTTGAAGGGTACACCAATGCCTACGAACTTACCATGGCTGCTTGTGAAGAACTCGGCCTCGAAATCCGGGTAGAAAGCACCAGCTTAGGGATTTACGTCGTGGCTTTTGAAGGCGTGACGGGTGAAGGCTGGGAGTACACTGTGGATGGGCGTTTAGCAACCCTCGCTGCCGACTCAGCCATGCTTGATGCCGCCTCGATAGTGCAGTGGTACCCAGTGGAAGCGAGGTAAGCCTCAAATCGGGGGGGCCGGTGGCCATTGATATGTTCCGAGCCCTAGGCACCCACGGTCCCGAACTTTCTCCAACAATGGGATTGGTTCTGGATGTGCTTTTGCTTGGAGCTGCTTTCTGGCTTCTCGCTGGTCAAAACCGCCGTTCAGTCCACGACGTTGTCCTGATGGCAACGCTTGTGTTGAGCGTTTCTTTGCTCCGCGTCGTTATGCAGCCTCTTCCAAACATTCAACCTGTCACAGTCGCATGTCTCCTCGTGGGAGCCCAGCTCGGTGCACGGCGTGGAGCAGCGTTTGCCGTCATGGTTGCTATGCTGTCGAATTTCTTCATGGGCGATGGCTGGTGGACGTTATTCCAAGCCGCAGGTTGGTCGACGATTGCCGTCTTTGGAGCGAATTTCTCACTCGTCGTCGATGGCGTTTACAATGCTGGACGTACCTGTTTTGCTGCTGTTGTATCGGCCTTTTTGTTTGGCATCATCGTCTCATTTTCAATCCTCGACGGTACCTTTGGTGCCATGGATTTCTTGTTGTACCTGGTCAACGGCCTTCCGTTTGATGGTCTGCACGCCTTGGGTAACCTCACCTTTGCAATTTGGTTTGGTGCTTGGTTCAGCAGCCTCTTGGTGCGCCAACCAACAATTGAAGCATTGGAATACGCGGTGATGGACAGCCATGGCATCGACGCTTGATGAACCAACGATGGCTCTCATCGTTCGTCACGATCTCAAATTGTCGGCTGGTAAGGTTGCAGTGCAATGCGCCCATGCAGCGGTTTCCTGCACCCTTAACGCCAAGAAATCAAATGGGCGATTGGTTGAACGATGGCGCCAATCCGGGGCTCGGAAAATCTGCCTCAAGGCAGAAGATCTTGCTGAACTCCAACGTCTTGCTGGCCAAGCGCAATCGGTAGGCATCGTCAGTTACCTCGTCAAAGATGCAGGCCACACAGAGGTGGAGCCTGGCACCATCACCGTTCTTGGTCTTGGCCCAGGGCCTCGGCGCGCCATCGACGCCCTCGTCGGAGAATTGAAACCCTACTGACGCCACGAACCAGCATGGGTCTTCGTTCATTCATTCACAGCATGACCGCCCCACGCACCCAAGGCAACGCACCTGAAGAAGAAGTTAAGATGGTGCTCGTGGTTAATCATGGCCTAAAAATGGGCAAAGGGAAAATCGCTGCCCAAGTTGGCCATGGCGCTGTGATTGCGACGATGAAGGCAGGCAAGGAGCGCCCTGCTTACCTCGAATCTTGGCTCTCCTCCGGACAGAAGAAAATCTGCGTTAAGGGGACGGATGCTGCACACCTTGAACGGCTGGAGCAGGAGGCGAAAGAACTCAACATCCTCACAGCCCGAGTTCATGATGCAGGCCACACTCAAATTCCCAGTGGTTCATTCACAATTTTGGTCCTTGGCCCAGCCGAAGAAGCGAAATTAGAACCTGTGACCGGGGCTCTCAAACTGCTCTAAATCGCCACCGTCTTGATGAAGGGGGGCGCTGTGGCAACATCATGCGCCACTATTCATCAAGCCGAATCGATCTGCGCTCTGACACCGTCACACAGCCAACCCCTGCAATGCGCGAAGCAATGCACACGGCTGCGGTTGGCGACGATGTCCTCGGCGACGACCCCACCGTCAAGCAACTCGAAGCGAGGATTGCAACCATGTGTGGCAAAGAAGCTGCTCTGTTTGTTCCATCGGGAACCATGGCGAATGCAATCGCTTTGCGTTGCCACACCTCTCCCGGCGATGAAATCATTACCGCAAAGAACAGCCACATCTACATCTACGAAGGTGGCGGGTATGCTGCCCTGTGCGGTGCTTCGATTGCTTTGGTTGACGTGCATGGCGGCCTTATGCGCCCCGACGATGTTCAAGGAGCGATCCGAAAGCAAGCAGGATCGTTGTCTCACTACCCAGATGGAACATTGGTGTGCGTCGAAAACACTTCCAACCGTGGTGGAGGCGCCTGTTATCCACAATCGACCCTCGATGAAATTGCTGCCGTGGCAAAAGCAAACAACTGCGCTGTTCACATGGATGGGGCCCGGGTGTTCAACGCCACAGTTGCCACAAACACGCCACTCGATCGAATGGTACGGGACTATGATTCAATTTCCATTTGCCTCTCGAAAGGCCTCGGTGCACCCATTGGCTCTCTGCTCGTTGGTTCAACTTCATTCATCACCCAAGCCCACCGTTGGCGCAAGATGTTTGGTGGCGGAATGAGGCAGGCTGGAATGCTCGCAGCCGGTGGCTTACACGCTCTCGACCACCATGTAGATCGTATGGCAGAGGACCATGCCCGTACGACAAGGATTGCAAAATCAATCGATGAATTGGAGGGCTTTTCAGTCGATTTATCAACCGTGGAGACCAACATGGTTTACTTCGACTCGACGGTTGACGCCACCACGATTGTCAACGAGTTGTCCACTGCCGGCGTCGATGTACTCGACATTGGGCCAAACAGTTGTAGGATTGTTGTCCACCTTCACGTCACCGATGAAGATGTGGAAGCGGTGATTGACATCTTCAAATCACTTAACTGAGTTCATAAAGCCTTGAATTGAAAACTTCCATGACAGGAAGAATCCGCAACAAATGTGATGTGTGCGGGCGTAAGAAACCAACCTCTCCGTGCGAACTTTGTGCATCACTGATCCGTGGTGCTCCAAAAACGGCGTGGGATTTCAAAATTCCAGAAATGCTTCACAACGAAGTCGCCGTCGCTCTTGGGGGGCCCCATCCAAACACGAAACAACGGTGGAAGGCATTACAGCGTGCTTACGAAAGTTCTGAGGATGTGCATTGGGCTCGATTGCCAGAGGCATCAGATCCGGTTTTGGAACCCCCCGCGTCTGAGCAAGAGATCACAGCCGTCATCGATCACATCGAGCAAGGGTTCAAGCTCTCTTCAGAAGAACGCTTGATCCTTCACCGTGGATTTTTGATGCATGATGGGCTCCACTTTTCATTTCAAGACGATACGGTAAGTATGAACGGCCGAAAACTCCCCTGCGCAGTCCCGACCGTATCGCTCCTTCGTGTGTTATCGTCACCAAAAATCAGAGTCGGATGGGACTTGAGCAAGTTGTTGATTGTCTTTGGTTGCTCGAACCCAGTTGCTCTGCCCGAAGCAATGCCCGGTAACAATGATCAAAGGCGAGGGCAGGATAATTTCTACCAACGTCGCCGACTCTTACGCAGAGTCAACCAGCCAAGCAAGCATGCTGTCAACGGCCTGTTAACTTGGGTTGGGTGGATGGCGGAAGAGCATATCCCCCCGCCTCGAAATCACATACTTCACCCTCTTGCCGCTTGGGCAAGGGACATCCGGCAGCGCTTGGACACACGAGGAGGTTTTGATGGCAACATCGTGGAGGCTTTCCTCAACCATCCACCAGCTCTCGAAGAACTCAACACATACCCTTGGCTGCAACGCTGGAAGAATTACCGAGGCACACAACAAGGAAATGCGCCCGTGAAGTGGCCCCTGCGGATCACCGGTTCAAAATTGAAACTTCGTGTTCGGACCAAAAAAGGAACTTCCCTCCACACCAATGTTCCCGAAAACCCTGCTATCTGGGCCCTTCTTTTATCATTGGCACTTTCCCCAGTGACGTCGCATTCAGGTGAAACGATGTTCGCAATCCAACATGACTGGACCTCGCTTGGTGCAACTCCAACGCACGTCGCCCCGCCCCTCAAACGTTCAATAGAATTTTTGAACGACATCATCGAAGGCAGCGGCGGACGGGCTTTCGTTCATCAGAAGCACATACTCGTGGTGGGGCGTCTCGGCCATTTCTACGAAGTGTCCGTTGGTCGAGGCGTTCACGGAGCTCCATTCATGATTCGCATCATCGGCTCCCTGCTCCCGCGACGCACAACATCTGTGTGCATTCATCAAGGCAACTTCCACACGTCAGTTCCACTCGGTGATACCATGGCTTCGGTTGTCCTCACCCTCTTGGATGATGTCGGCAGCACCCGCCAAATTCCCCCTTTGCTTGAGTACCTCGGCCACCAATCCCCCCTTGGGTTTCCCAGAGTTTTAGATGAATCTCATCTTGCTCTGCTCGACGAAGGAGCAGTCTCCCAACTCAAACAGGTGCTGCAAAGTTTGAACGGGATGGTTGCGCCTTCCTGGTTGAAAGAATTTCGTGATCAGTATCACGAGGTAGACAACGAAGTGGTTCCACCTGGCAACCGTCGCCATTTCCGATACCTGGAACACCGGAACCGACATAATCAACAGAATTACATTCCAGTCAACGGTCAAGCAGGAGGGGCTAGTACGCTTGTTGAGCATGCTGTTGCAGCGAAACGTCCCGTGCCGATTCAAGCGATGGCTGAAATGTGGGGGAAGTCTCTTGCATTCCTTCTCGAAGAATCGAAAGAGGTGGTCGCTGATGAAGGGCGTGCCGGCAATTACATCGACGACTTCCAGCGCAACGATTGGATGTTTTTGAGAAATCACGGCCAACCAGAAATCGCTGGCGTTATCGGGGATATCCGGAACGGAGAGCGCCGATTCTGCGAAGTGTTCCCCAGGCTATGGGAAGCGATGCTGCTCCAACCTATCGGGTCCAATCTTCGATTTGATGCAGCAGACGGTGGCGAATTACAATTCGAGCATTGTATGCTTAACGTGACGCTTCGGAATGGGGCGGAACGACGATTAGTACGCAGCTTCGCAACCTTACTTGGGTACGTAGAGGAAGACCACGAGCAAGGGCGCATCATCTATCTTCGTAGAGACCATCCACGCCAGTGGGCCCGCAGAAATCTAAGTGAGAGCCTCAATCGGGCCCAAGAGCGCTTTGGACTTCGGGGCGCTCCACCTTGGTGGTGGCATTACATGGACGTTCAACAGGCGCCGGAGGCAGTACCAGAATTCCGTTGGGAATTGGGCATAGATCTTCGTGACAATCCAGGGCCTCGGATGGAAGGGGATTTCCAACCGTGATTATGAACGGCGAACGGCTACAGCAACACCAACCATAGCGAGCGTCGATATGCTGGAGAGAAAGGGAACGGTTTCTTCATCCACAACTGGCGTTGGAACGACCGGTTCCTCAGGGATTAAGGGATTGAACTGGTAAATAAGGTGGACAGAGAGATCATCTCCATCAAAAGTTGCAGGTAGGTCAACGCTCATGCTCCCTTGGGTATCGTTGCCGAGGTGTATGATGTCTCGAACGATGTGAGGGTAATCGCCGAGGCCATTGGAGCCTTCTTCGAAGTATGCAGACCCTTCGACCACCCAGAGGTAGGCGCTAAGAGTACCTTCACCAAACTGTGCCATTTCGACATCGAGGTTCCACGTCACGGTCCCTTTGGAATCGCTCATGGGCGTCCAACCAAACGTACTGCTGCCGTTTCCAAGCAGCAATGGTTGTTCGACTATGGTGGTGAAATCTTGCTGAAGGCTGTCAGATTGTGCAACACTCCCTCTCACCATCGTGGTACCGTTAAACACCACTGCTGGTGGGGACCAGCGGCCATAGCGATCGTGGAACCTTTTGTCGATAATATCGGTTCCGAATGGGTCTTGGACTTCTGAAATCGAACGGTGTATGTGGTATTGTTGCATCGAAACATTTGCTTCGACATCATCCAAAGCATGCTCCACGTCCACACAGTTGGAGCACCATGTGGCGGTGTAAACTTCGACGATGTTTGGCAACTCGCTCAGGTTAACAATGCTAGCTGAAGTCTCGTTGGCTTGAGTGGATTGGCCGCCAAAGACGGCTCCTGCCTCAAGGGTTTCTGCAACCCCTGCGCTTGCTCCAGAAGAGCATAGCACGAGCGTAATCAAGAGACTGAAGAGCCTTCCTTGTTTGACCATACTTCACCGAGCCCGACCCGTTGTATCAACGTGTGGGCTGGTTGCAGCGTGGCTAGGATTTCTAAGCACGTCATCTCACATCGAAGAAAGACACCGTTGTAGTCGCCTTCGCCAGCCTTTTCGGCCGCAGACAACGCCTCGTAGCGAGAACGAATGCCACTGCCAGTCATGCCAAACACAGCGCCAAGCCGATCGGCCATGCCTGCTTGCAAGCCCATCGAGACCAAGGTGGCGAAGAAGGCGACGCAAACCGCCATGCGGACTTCGGTGTTCGCAGTCAGTGCACTCGTCTTGCCTTCACCAAGCAAAGCAAGCCGTGCTTCGGTCTCGTAGTTCACCTCATCCAGCAGTTCTTCACCAAGAGACTCATCCAGCATGTCGTGAATGTGCTCGACCGCTTGGTCAACCCCATCTTCTCGAATGTCATCGGGCGTCTTTGTTGGCGGCTTCTCTTCCCAACCCATCTTGATTCGGGCTTTGAAGTGGTTAAGCAACGTTCGCTTGGCATTGACGAGTTGCTTCCGTGTGAGGTCGTGCTGGGCCATTCCGGCCCTTCGATCCATCTTTGAGAGCAACCCCAGTTCGCCTGCGACTTCGACAGCTGCCATGGCCAGAAGGATGATGTTGAGTTCTGTGCTTTTGCCCCGGACCCCGGTCTTCTTGCGACAAATACTCTGCTTGGGCATACCAAGTTGCTTTTTGAGGGCCTTATTGTCCAGGGCTTGACGTTGCAGTTCCAAGTTGCCCTTGAGCGGTTTGCACATCATTTTGACGAACGGTTCAGCCGCTTGCATAGCGAAGGAACCGTACATCTCCTTGATCTTCTTACGAACTGCTTCAGCAAGAGGGTGCTTGAGTCGCGTTGTACTGCGGTTGACTTTACGTAGTCGGTTCCACTTCTTGCGTTCGCTTGCTGAAAGCCCCTTTGTGTCCATGTAACCGCCTCCTGTTCCCATGTTGGCGTTCTGGTCACAGTTGTTGCGAACCACTTCATGAGTTGCGGATTCACCACCATAGGTGGTCTTGCCAGGGTTCGTATCAAGGATATCAGCCGAACTTGCGACAATGCCGCAGGTGTTGCATTCGAGTTCGCCCTTTTCGGCGTCCAGTTCCATCTTACCAGCACCGCATTCGACGCAGTCATCTTTTCCATTCATGTTCCTATTTGTCATTCATATCACCATTCCTTTTTGTTTGTTCTGCGGGTGCAAAGGCCGATCGTCGAAACTTTGGTGTCCCTAAAAAAGGCCCATGAGGCTCCGGTTTGCACTGCATACATTATCTTCTACACGCCGAAGCCGATAAAGTTTTCGGTCAACAAGAGTATTTTATAGCAAACAAGAATAAACCTTGTGCACTTTCCCACACGCCTTCACAACATTACTCCTTTCAACACTATATAAGTGGCCGAAGGCAGACCACAACGGTAAGTCCTGCAACGGTGGTTCACCCGATCAAACAGGCTCTTTCCAGAACAGGTACGGGTGTAAGGGCACAGCCAAAACCCCTCTCCTTCCGGATAGAAACGCTTTCACCACTTTGCAGAAAACGAAAGATGGAACACCGGATACGAACGACTTTCACCGTGTTCCTCAAAAACCCTCGACCGTATTGGTGTGAAGAGGGCGGGTCATGAATCGAGAACAACCTCCCATCACCATCGAAGTGCAGCCCGTTGGCGAGCACTTCCCCGTGTGGTTGAAGGATGCTCTTCTGGCACGAGAGGGGCACGCCCTTCTTGTCCTCTATCCGAATGAAGAAGCTCGAAGCCAAGCTCTTAGTTTGCTTTCTGGCCACGGGCTACCCGTCGATACGACCCACCATCTTACGCTGACGCGACTGGTCGACCTTGTCCATCTCGATTTGAAACGACCTCGTAAATTACAAGACGGTCCAACGTTGTTCAATGTAGTTCACGAACTCACCAAGCAAGCAGCGGAACGAGGAGACTTGCCCTTGCTGTTCGCTCCCACGAAACAAAACAGAGTGTGGAGGCCCTACAATACGGAGCGAATCCTGTCCCTTCATCGGGCGCTGATGGACCTTGATCACCCTTGGACGTGGGAAGAAGATCCAGGGGCGAGAGAACTGGACCGCGTTCTTCGAGAGGTGGGAAAACGATTAGAGGGGACTCACCCCTCTTTGGTTGAGTCCTCCTTGGTCAAGGCCTTAGAAACAGCCACAACCCCCTTTACCTTGAACGATGTCGATGGCATTTTGATTTTGGACGCCGCACCAGATTACACTGAAACCGAGATCAGCTTGCTCCGTGCGCTTTCGATGCATCGCCCAATTCATCAACTATGCAATCCTGGTTCGTTCCGTCTTGGGCACCACGGCACCTACATTGAGGATGTACCTTACGTCGGGCAAGAAGACCTCCCGTCGTGGGTACCACATCACAGCGTCCACACTTCTGCGAGCGCAGCAAACAACGACACCGCCTCGAAACCTGACATCCACAGGGTGCAACTGCACCAACGAATGCATGCATTGGACGCGGCCATCGACCTCGTGCGGCATTTCAAAGCCACCAACAAAGGGTCAATTTTGATCATCGACGGCCAAGCAACATCAACAATCGATCTCTGGCGGTCCCGGTTGTTAGAACTTGGAGTGAATTTGGGCCGAGGAACAGAGTCTTTGAATGCGGTACCAGGCATCAATCATTTGACACGACTTCTACGATTGGGCGTCGGTGCAGAAGCATGGTCCATGCCCCAACTACGTGGTCTAACGTCGCATCAAGCCTTGCCCCTCCTCAACGGTGGGGTGCCAGAATTACAGCACCCCAGTGTCGCAGGTTGGTTTCCAAAACCTCATCCAGAGGTTCTCGAAAGTATGGCGCGAAGTTTCCACGTTCGTGGCGGGCCGGGAGCACTCACCCGGTGGACACGAACCTTAGCAAACGCTCAACCTCAACTCGGCAGAGATTCAGATCAGGCCCGCCGAGCCCTTGAAGAAACGCAGTGGTGGCTTGCATGTGTCGCCAGAGTGTGGGCCCCGTTCATTGAAGGCGATGATCAAGAAACGCTTGGGGAGCGTGTTGCGGGATGCATCTCGGGTGACACCCTCCCTCTTCCAGCTGTAGTCAAAACCGGGGAAGCGTGGCTGAACCACATTCTTTCTCACTTGGATTGGACGGCATTAAGTGACAGGGTTGGTGATTACGACCGCAGCTTGCCAGCACTGCAACATCTTTCCACAGCCCACCATGATGCGAAAACACTCCTCCAGAAAGCCAAATTCGACACACCTAAGGCAGGGTTGGCATTCATCGAATACCTCGAACGCCTTGTAGCAGAAACCAAAATGCCAAGCGAACGAGCCTCCAGTAGAGATGTCCGTGTCTTAACGCCAGAAGAGGCGCATGGGGTCTCAGCAGATCTGATTTTACTGGTCGGCATGGATGTCGATGCCTGGTCGATGAAACTCCCTAAAGTGCCTTGGCTCGATGCTCCAACCAAATTGAAATTGGGTATGCTTCACACTGATTTAGCCGTGCGCAGAGGGCGACATCATTTGCGCCATTTGATGCAAGCAGGCTCGACAGTTGTTGTGTTCGACAGCACCCTTGAGGAGGGTGGTGGTCCTGCAGCACCTTTTGCTGAATGGCTAGCAGATTCGCAACGGGATGGGGACATTTTGTCTTACCAAGGCGCCCCAGAATTTGTGCCGAGTGAAGCAATCAGTGGAGAAGATCCTCGAAGAGCGTGGCAAATCGACCCTTCGACGCCTGAACACACTTGGCTGACACCCCGCCCATTCACGATGCATGCGAGCGGTGGCGTTGTCAGTGGGCTGCGCTCTGGACACAGGCCAAGAGATGAGCGCCAACGCATCGGATTAGGGTTGCGAGAAGACCGCGAAGCCATCGGCCGAATCAATGCAGTGCCCGGTTTGGCGATGGCGTACGAAGCACAAGTTCTGAACGATCGTAAGCAACGTCAACCTTCGTTTGACGATCTTGAGAATCTCGAATACATGCCATGGGATGCTCGAAATCGTTTGGTCTCAACAGACCTTCTTTCGCTCGACCCGACGCTCAATCAAGCCCAAATCGGCAGCCGAGAGCAAGCGGTATGGCCTCATTTGGGCATGCGTAAGAACAAAGTCAGCCGGGGTGTTTCGATCGACCCACGTCCTCTCCCTCCAACGCCATTGAGCGAAGGTGCCCTCCCCGATGTCCTCGGCGTCCGTTCACCTGGCGTCCATCGAAAGGTGTGGTCGGCAAGCCGTTTGCAGCCTTGGCTTTCTTGCCCGCGACAAGCTTGGGTGACTGGTCATCTGCAAGCTGAAGGTGAAGAAGACGAACTCGAAGACATCGATCACCGCACACGCGGTCAGATTATTCACGATGCTGAAGCAGCCCTTCTGGCGGCCCATGGCGTTCCAACCGGTGGCGAAACAGAACAACAACCGACGCCTTTGCACCTCGGGCCGAGTCCAGCCCCAGTTCAGGGATGGCAAGCCATCTTGGTCCACCTCGAAGAAAACGTTCCTTGGCTGACTCGAAATGATGCCATTGCCACCCACCGATGCCGCGATCTTCTGGGCGTCGACCCTGAAGCATGGCGTGCACACCTCGATGGTGAAAACGTGCTCGTAGCAGGGGGCCGGATCTGGCGAATGTTAGAAGCAGACTACGCACTTGAAAACGCAGGACCACTGGCCTGCGAATGGCCAGTTTCCAACGGCGATTCATCGTTTGTGGAAGTTGATGCAGTCAATGATTCGGGCGAACTCCGCCCCTTTAACATTCGAGGGAATGTGGACCGGGTTGACGAAGTGATTCTGAGTCAAGAGTTGCAAGCAAGAGCCATCAAAGACAACCTGCTTTTACCCGGCGGCGATGCCACAACACCTCTCAATCTTCGAAACCCAACATCGAGTGGGCCAGCACGCCGTTGGGTGATTATTCGTGATTTGAAAACCGTCAATGGTCCAAAGGTTGGCGAGAGCGGGAAGCGCCACCTAAAAGCCCTGTTCAATGAAATTCAATTGGGCCTGTATGCGCGGGCTTGGGAACTTGCTCATCCCGGTGACCGAGTCGTTGGTGTCGGCGTCATGGAAGTCGGTGAAGGATCGACCCACTACGTGGAAATCGATCCAGAAATCGAACCTTACCTCGACGGGCTTTCGCTTGGTGAACGCACGCTCCTAACCGCCAACCAGTTCCGATTTTCTGATGATGAATCCTATCAGAGCAATGGGTTCCGCGCATGGATGAATGAACGGCTTCAGACCGCTCGCCGAGCAGTGGACACTGCCGCCTCAGGCCATATCCACCCCGTTCCAAGTTCATCGTGTTCTTTTTGTAATGTCAGGTCGATTTGCCCATCTTCTGTCCTCGGAGGTGAATCACGTTGAGCAACAATCGAATCCCATTCAACCGCAGTCAACGCCTAGGCCTTGATATCGACCGGCACATCGCCCTTGATGCCGGTGCAGGAACAGGGAAGACCACGGTGATGGCTGAGCGCTATGTCCAGCACTTGATTTCACCTCTTCAACGCTCAACATTGGTCCTTCCAAATGGCCCACGAGAGCCCTTGAGCGGGCACGGTTCACTGCGCGCTCCGGCGCGTGAACGGACAGAACGAAAGGCATGGCAAGGCTTGCTTCCAAGCGAAGTCGTGGCAATTACATTCACCAGGAAAGCCGCTTCTGAACTGAAGGCACGAATCAGAGCGCGGGTCGCAGCGACCCGGAAATCACCGGTCAAAACCGGCGATGACGCAGGTATCTTTGATCCGAGAATCAGTTCGGATGCCGACGTGGAAATGCTCCTTTCATCGCTTGATGAAGCACCAATTTCAACCATTGACGCCTTCCTTTCACAATTGCTTGCCCCACACTTGGATTTGGTGGCAGTCCATCCGAGCCGCGAGCAAATCGCCCAAGAACGAGCACCGTTATTGATTGAAGAAGCCCTGCATTCAGCATGGCGAATTCGAACCGTTAATGATGCCCAAGAAGCAGGTGTTCTGGGCTACGTCAACTCCTTCATCGAGGCTAGGAACCGGCTCGCTGTTGCGCTTGGTGGCCAAGAGCAAGCCTCAGTCGTGTTGTCAGGCATGCTCAACAAATCCCTCTTCGTAGAGGAATCGAAGCGAGCCATTGAGGCCCACTCACTGCGCTTAGGGGCACCGTTTGGCCATGACACTCAGATCCCCGAACAGCTGTTTTTGGAGATGTTTTTGCAACCGATTGCCGAGGACATCGATTCTTTTGCTGTGGAACTTCATGCTCTTCTAAATGATTACATCGACCTGTACTTGCCTCACGCAGCATCCTACATCGATCCCGCACAGGTGGTTGCAGGTGGGCCGGAAACACGCTTCAACCATCTGCGTCACATGGCGCGCCATGCTTTCGGACAGGAACCTTTGCTTCGTATGCAATGGGTCTGGAACACGGCGATTGCAGCAGGAGGGAAAATCAAAACAGATGGGACAAAAACCACCTTCTTCCCAAAGGGCGCCCTTCCTCCAGCCAGTACCAGTGGCTGGCACCCAGGCTTGCTCCCCAAATCCAAGGCTAAAGGCGTGACTGGGGCCCAAAAAGATGCGATTAATGCAAGTGCAAAAGCACTTGGTCAAACGATGTCAAACATGCTCAACTCTCAAACCGGACGGCTGATTTGCTTAATGGGCCGCAGTGCCACGTTACTTTCGCCTGCCATTGAATCCCCTTACATTCCTGAAGGCAGCACGTACAGTTTGACCGAACTCGAAGTCCAACTCCCCGAAACGATGGGCGATGTTGGAAACATGAGGGTTGGTGCAGCGCTACAGTCTCAGATTCTTTTGGATCTGCTGAGGGTTCACGAGGCTTGCAAAGATATTCTTGCCCAACTGAAGGCGCATGAAGGGGTGCATGATTTTGATGACATCCAAAACCTTGCAGCAGATTTACTGCTTGCTCGGTGCCCAGACATGGTTCGATTTGACTATCCAGTTGCCGTTGTTGAGGCCCTGGATGGCCTAGGCAACGAACCTTGGAGCGATCATCATATTTCCAGAGCGCTCACGCTTGCAGGAGATGACGAAGCATGTGCGTTGGATTTGCAACGAAGGCACCACGTTCTGCAAACCATTCGCCGGCAATACCGTGCCTTCATCATCGATGAATATCAAGACACCAACCCTGCCCATTTCCGCCTTCTAGCACGCTTGTGGGGCCACAGAGTTTTGCATCACGGCGAGCCAGAACGACCGCTCGGCCCTTGGGATCCAACCGTTTGTATCGTCGGGGATATGAAACAGAGCATCTACAGATTCCGGCAGGCAGAGGTGTCCGTTATGAGGCGCGCAGTCGCCGCAATTATGGCTGCCAATGAGAATGAATTGTACGAAAGTCGATGGCCACCAGAAGTTCGTCGAGAGGGCTTTGGGCGGGATCCACGACCACTTGGAGCGGGCGGTGAGACTTCAGCATTTATCACGGCTGATGCGTTAGCACCAGGCGAAGTTGTTTCACAGGCATGGACGCATGTAAGTCTTGGAACCGATACCGGTGACTACGCACCAGAATTCTCGGGTGGGGACAGGCAGATGTTCAGGCAGCACGGACTCATTGATCTCACCAGCAACTACAGGACCAAACCCAATCTTGTTCACGCCATGAATGGAATTTTCAGAGATGTGTTTCATCCACGGCATCACCTTTTACCTGGTGAATGGCATGCTACAGCGCAGGACCTTGACGCTGGCAGGCCGTCAGGCAACACCCCCGGTGTCCTTGAATGGCTCATGCCGTTGAGCACAGAAGAAGGCGATGTTTCTTCTGACCTTTCGGTGCCCGTCGATGTGTTTTCAAATCAGAAATCGAAGGACATACATCTCGAACACGAACTGATTGCTGGTCGGCTTTCAGCGCTTCTTCAAGGCCAAACCACCCAGGTATGGAGCGCAGCGGACAGAGCGTTCCGCGACGTCGAGGGCCCAGACGCAGCCGTCGATCCTTCAGATGTCATGATCCTCGTTCATTCTCGGAAGCACGTTCCAGACCTCATTCGCCGTCTACAACAACGAGGCATCCCTGTGGTTGCGGACAGGCAAGGGAGTTTGCTTGGAAGGCCAATCGTTCAACCCTTGATGGCTTTGCTCAATCTGATTGCCAACCCTGGTTCGAGGGCGGCCGTGCTCGGTATTGCCCGCTCACCAGTGCTCGGTTTTACTGATGGCCAAATCCAGACCATGATGGAACAAGCACCAGAAAGCGATTGGTGGAACCATCTGGAACACCATGCACCGAACAAGAACATCGCTACCTTAGTGGCTCATCTAGGTCGCCTTGTTCGGAAAGGAGCGCTGTATGAAGTCGTCGATGCGGTGCTTGACCATTCAGATTTACTCGTTGCTTTCCCAGAGGACACAGATCGGCAAAATGCAGAGGCGTGGTACAGTTTAGCGGCTTCGATTGGCAATGAACTCGGCCATGAAGCAGCAGCGATCCATGAACGGATGTGTGAACTTCAACGGTTGCGCCAAAAAGGCCCCTCGGCAACAAATGTTCCAGCTGGAGGGGCTGTTCGAATCATGACGGTGCACAACGCCAAGGGGTTAGAAGCCGATGTGGTGTTTGTTGCTGGCTTGTTCAAAGCAGGAGCCTCGGATACACAACTGAACACCAAAGAAAACGTGCTTGTGACGCCCCAAATTATTGCCGGGCGGATCAATCCATGGCGCTCCCTTACCAGACCCCAAGACGGACTCTGGGAGTTCACCCTTCAACTGGATCAAGCCCAGACTCAAGCAGAACGCCGACGTTCATTCTATGTCGCGCTCACACGAGCACGGGACCGTTTGATCCTTGTCGGTGCTCACAAAAACACATCAACCATCAATGCGGCGTCGGGTGAACTTGAGGTTGAATCCAAAGCATCGAGGAAAACCATGGGAGGCATGTGGATTGAAGGGCTCAGAAGCCTTGCCCACGAAGGCCAAATCGCTGACTCACCCTGGTTGTTGACCGGGGATTTATCCCATCAAACCCTGCCTCCTTACGACAAAACAACCCTCATACTCGACCCGTTCGCACTCTCTCAAAACGCCAAGTTGGGCGAAGATGCCATCCAATCGGTTCGAATTTATCACCATCCAGACTGTTTTGAAGCAGGTCAGAAAAGCACGCCTTTGGAAGATTGGCGCCTCTTAGAACAACGGATTGAAGACCTTCCGGTCGAACCCCAACCGCAAACTCCGCCGCTCATGGTCATGGAATCCGTTCGTATGACTGCTCACGGACTGGACACCAGCAACCTCTGCCATCGCCGTCATTGGCTGTCCGAAGTCAAAGGGTGGGTGCCGGAAAAACTCAACTTGATTGGCGTGAAGAAAGAATCGAAAGGAACATCGAGCCAGTATCCCCTCGCAACTGTGTTTGGAACGATGATGCATCGTTTGGTGGAACTTGGCCTGGCCAACCCTTCACTCCACGCAGCGCCTCACTCAATCCCTCTCCCTGCCGCCTGGCAGTTTGAAGGGAAAGACGGGCTTGATGACGAGGCCATGATCGATGTTGTCCTTGCCGAAGAGGGGTATATTCGACAAGGAAAGGATGCCTCAAGCCACGTCGCCAAACGAGCAGGTGAACGTTTAGTCGAACTTGGGGCGCTCGTCCGAGAGGGTCTGCTTGGAAAATTAGCAGCAGGTGAAACCCACTTCGGACTCACGGTTGAGGGTCTGCGGACAGAATTGCCGTTCTACCATTCTCACAGCGTTGATGTCGATGGTTTGAAGCGAACTACGTTCGATGTCGTCGAACCAATCAACCATGCCACGATCGAAGCGCTGACCTTGATTTTTGACGGACGGGCGGACCTTGTGCTTGCCCTTCGCAATGAATCCAACCAAGGTTTCCTCCAGATTGTCGACCTCAAAACAAAGGGATGTCGCGATGGATTTAATGCCGCCAATCCCTCCAAGGGAACAGCGCTTCAACAGTACAAGGGTGACGTGCTCAATCCAGAACCATCCACTGATGCAGAGCGTGCTCTTTTGAAGGAACACCGCCTTCAACTGACACTGTATTCCATGGCGCTCGAAGCGATTGAGATGAGCAAACCTGCTGAAGAACAACGAACCATCCTTCCACCTGCCTTGCTCGTTGGAGCATCGGGGAGAATGATACAGTTGTCCCCTGGAGCATTTGTCAAAGCTCGAAAAGACCTCGATGATCAACTCGAGTGGATCGGTCACCTCGCCGTGGTTCCCGAAACACTGGATGAGCCAGAGCGTCTTGATTCTGAAACCTCGGAACCCTGTCAAACGTGTCCATTTTACACTGGCGATGTTCGGCTGTGCGGTCCAGCAGGCAGCCCCCTCGGGCTCGGACCTTTTGACGCAGAAGCTTAGATGGCCAGTTTACGACCCATCATGACGAGCGTGCCGACAAAATCATCGGTTGCTGCGACTCGATGCATCTCAACATCAACAAACCCAGCCATGTTCATGGCTTGTTCCCATTGTGCTTGACTCAACAATGTCATGTGGACATTCAAAGCGGAAGGCCATCCGTGACTGTCATCGTTTTCGAGGTAATGGTCCACTCCGGCCACCAAAACACCACCATCGCTCAACCAACCATCATGCAGTGCTTTGAGCATCGTGGCCGGGTCGTGGAGGTAGTAGAGGAATTCCATTGAGTGAAGCAAATCAAAACGCTCGCTTGGTTGCCATTCGGGCAAAAGAGCGAGATGAAATTCTCCATCGCCAAGGCTGCGTGCCTTCTCGATCATGGCCTGTGAACCATCGACGCCCACCGCATGCGTGCACCCGTCAGTTGCTTGGAGGGCTCTGCAGACCCATCCGTTTCCGCACCCGACATCGATGGCGGAAAACGGTCGTCCAACCTTGGCCAGAGCCAAGTTCAGCATCGCAGTGACAGAGGCTGCATGGCCGCGCTCCATACCTTCGTCCTTGTTCTTGTTCGCCCATTCTGAAAACAAATCAGTAGCCGCTCGGGTGGTCATGCACCGTGGCTTACCCCCCGTTCCATGAAGATGCCCCTCAAACGAAAGGCACATGGTTGGTCGTTCTGTGGCCGAAACCATGCTGGACACAACCGCCACACTCGAAGATGTGCTTTACCCACCTATTGATGCCTATGAGGCCGGAACGCTTCAAGTGACGGACCTTCATACAATCGCCTGGGAAAAAACAGGAAACTCAGAAGGAATTCCAGTTGTCGTGATCCACGGCGGTCCCGGCGGCGGAGGCCAACCAGCTTACCGACAATACTTCGACCCCGAGCAATTTCACATCATACAATTCGATCAACGCGGTTGTGGCAAATCCACACCTCATGCCGAATTGAGAGACAACACAACTCAGGCAATGGTGGCTGATATTGAAGCGCTTCGGGTGTCATTTGGCATTGAAGAATGGCACGTCTTCGGAGGTTCATGGGGTTCGACGCTTTCCCTCATTTATGCCCAAACATACCCAGAACGGGTCATCAGTCTCGTTCTACGAGGCATATTCATGTGCAGAAAAAGTGAACTGAAATGGTTCTACCAAGACGGTGCCAGTCACATATTCCCTGATGCTTTCGAACCCTACAGGGAGCACATTCCAGAAGAAGAACGTTCAGATTTGATCCAAGCCTATTACACCCGCCTCACCAGTGAAGATGGCGAAGTTCGTCGTGCTGCAGCAAAGGAATGGACCCGATGGGAGATGGCTACGAGCAGGTTGTTCCCTGATCCATCTTACCTCGAAAAAGCAGATGATTTGGATTTCGCAGTCGCCTTTGCGCGCATCGAATGCCACTATTTCATCAACGCCATTTTCGTCGAAGAAGCACATATCCTCAACCACGCATCCATTATTGAACACATTCCTACGGTGATTGTACAGGGCCGATATGATGTGGTTTGTCCTGCCCGCAGTGCCTGGGAGTTGCACAAAGTATTACCAAACAGTCGCTTGATTATGGTGCCAGACGCTGGACATTCAATGGGTGAAGTAAGCATTGCTCGCGAACTCGTGTCAGCAACCAACGCCCTCTGCGAATGACCAACGCGCGCATTCAAGGCGATTTACGGGGTCGTTTAGGCGTCGGCTTGATAGGGTGGAGTTCGGTGGACTCGCATGGAGGCTTGCCTCCCGGTGAAACCATGACAGAAGAAGGGACCGTCACGCCAGAGATTCGAATCCAGCAACTTGAGGAACAACTCTCGACTGAGACGGACCGTCTCCAGAAGTTGTTTGCAGCGTATGAAGCTGTAGAAAAGGACCTCTTTGACTCACGAACTGAAAATGAAGTCCTCGAAAAGGAAATCATTGAACGGGAAATCGAGAAAGAAACCCAAGAAGCGCTCCTCAATGAGCGTGAAATCCGGGTCCGAGAACTCGAACTTCGTGCTGTAAAGGCAGGAAAGCAAGTCGAACATCTCAAGCCAGAACTCGAAAAGATGGAAGAGAAGTACTCCCGTGAAAAAGACCGCCTCGGCAAGGTGTTTGGAATTGCAGAAGAACTCGACAACGATCTCCGCCTCGCCGTTTCAGAAATGAAGGCCCGTGACGACTGGTACGTCGATCACATGCAAATCTTCGAAGACCTCAACAAGGCCATCAAGCAACGCTATGAGATGATTGAGCGAGCGGTCGAAGCCGAGCGCAAATCACAGCACATGTCCCGTGCCTTTACTGAGCGAATGGACGACATGGTCGATGCACGAGCAGCCGACATGACCATCGAAAAGGCAGAACAAATCACCGCTGACACCGATTCATCTACCGTTGAAATCGTTGCTGATGAAGCAGTCGAAGAACCTCTTGAAGAGGGCACTTCGGACACCAGCGCAGAAGCACCAGCAGAAGCACCAGCAGAGGAACCATCCAAAGCCGCCGAAGTGGGAGCCAAAGAGGCCTCCGCAGAAGGTTGGTCCGACGGTGAAGACCCCTGGGCAGAGTGAGGCTTTCCAATGACTGGGCTGGCCCATGGCGGCCATGCGCCGGTGCTGATCACCTTCATGATGGGCGTAAGTTCCATCATTGTCGGTTCACTTATTGATCCGTTGAGCGGACTCGTCCCTCTTTTCGGCATCCTGTGCCTGATGGCCTCGGCCTTTTTTGTCAACTTCTGGCGCGATCCAGACCGTCCGATTCCAAAAGCATCTGGAATTTTAGTTTCTCCAGCCGACGGGCATGTCATGTTCATCCGTCGAGAACGAGCCACAGGGCGCCGTCCTTCAAAAAAAGATCACGACACTGGGCTCACCGAAAGCGATCCCCTAAGTGGTGATTGGATGCCTAGCCCATGCGAAACACCCCTTTCCTTCGCTACTGAACAACGCTTCGAAGCAGTTGCTGTCGGCGATGAAGATCCAAACGATGTGGTTCGTATTGCCGTGTTTATGTCTCCGCTTGACGTGCACGTCAACCGTGCGCCAATGGCTTCAACCATTGAACGCATGGAGCATCGAACTGGAAAGGGTTTGAAGCGCGGACCATTTCTCGCCGCTTACAAAAAAGAAAGCGAATACAACGAACGGGTGCGAACCGTGTTCCTGAGCAATGATGGGGTTCGAATCGAAGTGACGCAGATTTCAGGTGCACTCGCTCGCACAATCATACCTTGGCAAGGCATCGGAGATGAAATGAGGCGTGGCCAAAGGTATGGAATGATTCGCCTCGGCTCTCGTGTCGATGTACGTGTTCCTGCCCAAGCCTTCACTTCCTCTTTGATCTCTGCAGAGATGAACGATCCTAGGCATCCAAAGGGTCAATTTGTACAGGCAGGGACATCAATTTTGTTTCATCCGAAGGCTTGAACCGCGTCGGTGGATTGAAACACACTCGACCAGCCAGTTGAATCAAGGGGGACTTCGATGTCGAATCATAAATCACTCACATTGGTCGGCGAAGGCAACAAAGGTGCCCGCATTCACGACCTGGTCAAAGCCCCTGCCAACACGCCCTGGGCAAAGGCCAGACAACAGTCTTGGGATGCCAACGAACCTGCTACGGTGTACTTCACGCCAGAAACACTTGCTGATGGCACACCAACCAGTGCAGTCACCGTCATTCTGCGGACCAAGGGTTGCCATTGGTGGTGGTCGAGCGGCTGTACGTTCTGCGGTTATTTCAACGACACACGTGACGATGTAACCAACGAAGATTTGCATGCTCAATGGGCTTATGCAAAAAATAAATTTGATGATTTCAAGGACCATGGCATGGTCAAGGTCTACACCAGCGGGTCACTGCTCGAAGACCGAGAGATTCCCGTCCCGTTCCAAGAAACCGTGCTTCGTGAATGCCAAGAACTCGGCAAGGAATTGATTGTAGAATCTCGTTGTGAGCAACTGACGGAAGAGAAGCTCGAATGGGCAACCTCGATCAACACCAGTTTTGCTGTTGCAATTGGTCTCGAAGCCTATGATGACGAAGTGTTAAGGTTCCACGTCAACAAAGGATTCACCACCAAATCGTGGGATCGTGCCGTGACAAACCTCCAAAAATACAACATTCGCGTGAAAACATACCTGATGTTCAAACCCCCATTCATGAACGAAGCCGATGCTTTGCTGCACGGCGTTAAGTGGATTGAAGCCGTTGCAGACCGAAGCGATGAAATTTCAGTGAATCCAATGAACATCCAACGAGGGACCATCATCGATCGATTGCACAGGCACAACGAGTATCGGCCACCTTGGTTGTGGTCACTTGTTGAAATGATCACCAGGGCCCATCCAACCATCCATCCTCAAGGGACCGGAAACGGAGGCGCTGGCCAAGTGAGTCGGCTGATCGTTCATCCTACTGCAGGTGGAAGGGTCCGTGGTGCGCACAATTGTGGTGCTTGCGACTCACATGTTGTTGCTGCAATCGAACGCTATGCGGTTTCAGGTGATATTCAAGAGTTTGATGGACTTGCATGTGATTGCCAAAAAGCATGGGCTGAAGAAGTCGCTTTAGAGCACGCATTGCCAACACCACTTGGCATTTCCAAACCTCGCCGAGGCAACATGTTGAACGCTCTCCGGGCGCCTTGAGTGGTTGCCAGCAATCCCTCGTATCCCTCTTTGCGGGGTGTGAATCTTTATGACTGCTGTACGAGTGGGCGGAATGTCCCCTTTGGGGTCTTGTTCGGGTGAACCTCATGACAAACGCAACCAGTCTTCCTGATGTAACCGTTGGAACCGGCGAACCGGCTTCCAGTCGTATTCTTTTGACCCTCTTCTTTGTGGGCGTCATCGGCATGCTCGCTTTGTTCTCAAATGTCTTTGGATGGGATAACATCCCACTCCTCGGTGAACTCGTGCCATTGATCGGTAATCTCGGCGGCAGTGGCATCTGGTACTACCTCATTGGGCTCTTGATTGGCCTAGGTGCGATTGTTGCATCTGTTTTAGCAGAGGTCATCGTCGATTAGGAGGTGTGATGTATGGAAACCGTCTTCATTACTTCCGGCCTTTTACTTGCCATCCTGGCGCTGACAGCAAATTACCTCGTCAAAGGCATCGGTGGCATGAGTGCCCCTTTGCAACAAATTGGTCTCTTTTTGCTTAACAAAGCCCCAGCCGGCCTCATTGATTTGTTCAATGACGAAGCAGGAAGTGGAAGCAAAACATGGATCCGTTTCGGTATGGTTTGGTTTTTGTTTGCAGCCATTGCTTCTTTCCTCGGTCTATGGCACAGTTATGATGGAGCTGCATTGAATTCCCTCGCCAGCATTGGCTGGTCGTACGACGACGGTTCGATGCTCACCACGTACACGAACGTCTTCTTCATGACGGCGCTCAATTACATGCTTATTGGTGGCGCTCTTGTTGCGGTATCCCGAACTGCAAAGGGCCGATTGGCCAGTGAAAAGAGCGCATCAATGGTCGCATTACTGTTGACAGTTTCAACAGTAGCCTACCTCTTGCTCCCAGCGCTTCTCTCCTTCGTGTCCTTGAATAACGAGGCTGGCATCATTGAGAATGTCACCAACCTGTCTGCCTTCGTTCTTGCGGGTCTGCTCCACGCTGCGATTCTGATCAACGTCTTGATCACCGTTGCAAACCGTGATTCAGAAAACATCACCCCAACAACATGGTTCCTCGTTCTCGCCCTTGTGGCTAAGATTGCAGGTGGCATGATGGCCTTCTTCGGTGATCTTGCTGGGTCTACTCAGACGGTTTGGATGGCTGAACACGTGATCACCGGATGGGTGCCACTTGCTCTCATGTTCGGACTCGCATACCATATCATCCCGTTCACCACAGGCACGCCTGTTTGGTCTGAATCCCTGCTCAAGGTCAACATGGTCTTGCTCTTCCTCACCATTCCACCCTTCTACATGACGGCTGCTTCAAGCGCTGAGTTGCTCCAAAACCTCGGCGCAATTTTGCTCACCCTTGGCTTGCTACCAATCCTTGCAGGTTCGTTCAACCTCCTGATCACAGCAAAATCCAATGCAGAAGCAATTGTCAAGAGTCCAGGCGCATTTGCAGCAACAGGGGCTATGCTCCTCTTGCCAGTGTTTGCTGTTGGCGGTTACTTCACCGGCATGGATGTCTTTGTCGGCCTCGGTAACCTTGGTACCATGGCTGAAACCGTGGATCAAGGATTCATGTACACCGTTGGCGGCTTAATGATGCTTGCAAGTATCTTCACAGCCTACCCACTGGCTGCTCGTAAGCAACTTGCTAACCCTTCGAACGCCCAACTCGCTGTCTGGTTCACTTTCATTGGTGGAGCCACATCCACCATCGTTCGCTTGATGGGAGATTTCACAACCCAGGCTGTCGTCAATTCCGGCGTTGAAGAAGCCGTCCCATCCAGTGGCGGTTTCCTTCTGGTTTCCTCTGCTCTGTTCTACCTCTGCGCTCTGGCTGCCATCATGGCTGCGTTGATCATGATTCGAACCGGGAACCGAAGCAACGCTGATGCTGAGGAATCAAGCACAGTAAGCGACATTGATTCCTACACGCTTGTGGAAGGATCGACAACCATCCGCACCCTTCTGGGCCGTGGGGTCGGTATCGACACTCAACTCAACGTCGGTCACACTGAAGAAGAATCAGGATCGACCATCATCGCCGTTGGTGCTCATTTGCACAACGACGAAGTGACAGAATTCCCAGACGATGAAAAAGAACCAGCGTCAGAACTTGTCATGCTTGCGGACTACCTTGACAAATCAGACCAGTCGCTTGCTCAATTTTTCAAATCAATTGACCTTGATGACTCAGGAACCGTCGATGGTTATGAATTCCAAAAAGCGTTGAAGGGTGCAGATATCGCCAACCTTCCTCCATGGGGAATGGGCGCATTGTTAGAAGCAATGGATCTTGATGGTGATGGAAAAATCAACCTCCCAGAACTCCAGATTGCTTTGATGAAAATCCGAGCCAGTCAAGGTTCAGAAGAAGAGTGATTTCGTTAAGCGTGGGTGTGTGAACAAGGTGCGAATCGGCCTTGTTGGCAAACCAAATGTTGGCAAATCAACATTCTTCAGTGCTGCTACTTTAGCTAAAGTTGACATTGCGAATTACCCCTTCTGTACCATTGAACCAAACGTCGGTGTAGCATTTGTTGCTGCCCGTCTCCCATGCCCGTGCAAGGACCTTCGTGCGAAATTGGAAGCTGAAGGAAGGCTTGAGCCCGTTGCCGATGATGATGCGAGGGAAGGTAGCCTGTGCGAGCCTCGGACTGGTTCGTGCGTTGGCCATCGCAGACTTGTGCCCTGTTTCCTCGTCGATATTGCCGGCTTGGTACCCGGTGCGAGTGAGGGCCGGGGACGTGGCAATGCTTTCTTGGCTGACCTTGCCAACTGCAACGCTCTGATTCAGGTGGTGGATGCAGCAGGCAGCACCGATCTCGAAGGCAACCCTCAGGGATTGAACCAGACGGTTGAAACCGCTCGTTCGAGGGTGAATGAAGAAATTGAATTCCTGGGTCTCGAACTTGATGCTTGGATTGCAGGTCTGCTGAACGATGGGTGGGTTCGTGGCGTTCGAAGAGTCCAAGCAGAAGGCGACAAAGGATTGACTTCCTTCATCCATGAACGGCTGACAGGGCTCGGAGCAACCCTTCAATCTGTTACTTCCGCATATGAAGCGTTTCGCTCAGAGCAAACTGAATTGGGCTCTCCTTGGGATTGGAAAGAATCAGTCATTGCTTCCCTCGCCGTCCACTTGCGAAAGGCGCTGTTCCCGATTCACATCGCTGCTAACAAATTTGATGTCGCCCCCGAGGGCGTCTTAGACGGCGTGGTGGCGAATGGCATCATCGTACCTTGCATGGCTGATGTTGAACTTGGCTTGCGACGTGCTGCTGGCGCAGAACTCATCGCCTATGTGCCTGGTTCGAACGGTTTTTCGTTTACTGACGCCTCCTCATTGAATGAAGCCCAACTCAAAGCCTTGGATCACATGCAAGAACGCCTTCACTCCAATCAAGGAACTGGCGTGGCCACCGTGCTTGACACCGTCTTGTTTGACGAATTGGACCACATTGTTGTGTACCCCGTCCAAGACGAAGCACGATGGACGGACGGTGATGGAAAAATTCTCCCAGATGCATTTGTTGTACCATCTGCAATCCTGGCCAAGGCCCTTGCATACAAGGTACACAGCGATCTCGGTGACGGATTTATTCGAGGTGTCGACGGACGGAGTCGCCGAGTTGTTGGCTCAGATTATGAACTTCAAGACGGTGACGTGTTGAAGATACATGCCAAATCGTGATCAATGGCCCTTTGGCCGATCATAAGCAGGGGTAAGCCTTGCCATATCTCCAGAATATTGGCCACCACGGTAGATGAACCAAACAGGTGTGATCAAGGTCAAAACGAGGAAGAGGAGGAGGAAGTAGAAGCCCCATGGCTGAACATCTTTGAGCACCATGACCCAAAGGGTCCACAACAAAGGGATGTAGAGGAAGATGCTGTACCTTCGAGCCATGATTTGAAGGCGAGCGCTTCCAGTGCCGCTGTCAAACATGTTTGCAGCATCCTCTTTGGACACCAATCCTTTCTCAACTCCGCAGCGAACACAGACTTGGCTCATTGGGCCATTTCCATGGATGAACTGCTCACGTGGATAGGTGCTTGAGCAATGACGGCAGGTTGGCATGGTCTTCCCTCAAACCGTCCCACACACTCAAGATTCTTCAAGCATCCGCTCTCATCTTGAGGAAATTACGCAGCACTTTGATTCCATTTGGAGAGCCGACGGACTCTGGATGGAATTGAATCCCGAAGACCATGTCTTCTTGATGGCGAATCCCCATGATGTCCCCAGTTGTTTCGAGGTGGGCGGTTTCAATCCATGCAGAAACCCCCGCGTTCACGAGAACGAGGGAGTTGTACAACGCAAAGGGGTGAGGTGAATCAAGTCCTTCGAAGACGTGAGTTTGTTCGTGCTTTATCGCTCGAGGAGAGCCATGCACGGGGCCTGTAGGGACTTGAATCAGTTCCATGCCTGCAGCCACGCCGAGGGCTTGATGGCCGAGGCAAATACCCAATATTGGTAGGTTGAGAAGTCCGCTAACCGCTTGATGTGCGATCTCGAGGGTGAGTGGCGAGTCGCTTGGTTCACCAGGCCCTGGCCCAAGGAGGACATGAGTCGGATTCAGCCGTTGGACAAGGGACGCCAACACTTCTGCTTCAGTGGCTGTGTGTTCGATGGCCGATCGTGACTGATGAATCACAACGGTATGGCCGAGGCCTGCAACAGCATGAGCGATGTTCTGAGTAAACGAGTCAAGGTTGTCGATCAAAAGCACACACTGCTCCAATTCCAGCCCCTCAGCGTCCCGATAAATGCGCCCGATTTCCATAGGTGTGGGCACGGGTTCTGGCTCAAGGGCATGAATTTCTAATCGGCCTTTAGGAAGGTCTCCGATTTTTTGTGCATCCCATCCGCAAGCAGTTCGAAGTGCTGCAGCTTTCCATTTTGCTTCTTCAACTTCATTGGCAGGGGATGAGCCGATGGTGATCCCACCGCCTGCTGCAATTGCACCATGCCACTGCTTCTTGGTTTTCTGTGCAATCAATGTTCGAATCAAAATGTTCCAAGCGGATGCACCCGAATGTGCATCAAACCAGCCGATGGACCCAGTCCAGAATGAACGAGGTCGCGCTTCAAGTTCATCGATGGTAGCGCAGACAACAGTGCGGGGGCATCCGGTGATGCTGCCACCCGGGAACACCGCTTGCAAAGCATCGAGTGAGGTCACACCCTCTGATAATTCTCCAGCCACTTGGGACACGAGGTGTTGAACAGTGGCATAAGCTTCGACGTCAAATCGCTCGACTTCGACGGAACCAACAGCGCATACGGACCCCAAATCATTGCGCATAAGGTCGACAAGCATGCGATGTTCAGCACGCTCTTTCTCGTCATTAAGCATTTCAAAGCGCAGCTCCTCTTCTTGTTCTGCAGTCGCTCCACGAGGCCGAGTGCCTTTGATTGGTGACGTTTTCAATCTTTTTCCGTCCGACTGTAGCAACAATTCTGGAGACGAACTTACCAAAGCAAGTCCAAGATCATCTGAATGAAGGTACGCCGAGAATGGTGCTGGGTTTGTATGGCACAGGCGCTCAAAAATGGTTCTTGGATGCTCATTGAGTTGTCCCTCCCACCATCTTCCAAGGTTCACTTGGTAGAGTTGCCCAGCAGCAATGCTCTTTCGGATTGTTTCGATCCCTTGTTCGTGTTCAGCATCGGACATGCTCGAACTCTCTGGGTGGGGGTTGGAGTCGTGTGACGGAGGGTGCCATTTTGGGGCGGTATCTTTCAGGGCATTGACACGCTCTGCCCAATCATCGCCTTCCATTGCAAAGGCTTCGGTTTGACCCGTTGCTCGGGTTTCGACTACAAAGCGCTCGACCAACCACAACACACAGAGGAGGTCGCCTTCTTTTGGCGGGTGTTGTAACGCAAGCGGCTGCGTCCATTGAACGAGGTCGTATGCGAGGCTACCCGCCCAAAATGGACGTTGTGGAAGTTCATTTGCTGGAAGTTCAGTGAAGGTTTCTGAATCAGAAAATCCTTTCAGTTTTTCCAACAATCCTGCAAGACTCTCGTCAAAGATCGATGTAGCATGGTACCAACAGCCATGCTTCCATTCCTCAATCCGTCCGACCAATTGGACCGATTGTTGGGCGAGGAGTGTTTCTCCTTCGCTTGGTTTGTGAGGTGGTGCTGGTTCAATTAATGGTTGACGAACAATGAACCGCCGGGAAGAGGGTCCACAGAACATTGAGTGTGTTGACAAGTGCGAGGCGGGACCGCCAGAAAGGAGAACCACTTCATCAGGACCGCCGTACTTAATCGCAGATGGACCGACCAGTTCAGCACCTTCAAGATGGTGCATGAGGGCCAACGTACGCTCTTCGATGGTCACGCCCCCACATGACTCCAAGCGTTGTCGTTTTCATAGTGTTGGGTCAGTAAGGTTTGACATTTCTCAGTGAAGCCGCGTTGTTCACCAACGGCTTCTCCATCGATTGATTCGATTCTTGATGCTCCAATGCCACTGCCTAAAGCGACAACTTCCAACGCTCTTGCTATGAGCCGTTCATTGAGTCTTCCTCGGTGGACGGGGATGCCTTCGCTCTCCAACATCGGCGCTAAGGCTTCGGCGGTGATGCTCGAAACACCACCTTCGCTAATTTCTGCGAACCAAGCAGTTCCATCTTCATCAAAAACAACAGGGGTGGCACGATCTGCATCCACCACCGCAAAGTCGTGGACTAAGAGTGCGAGGTCTGCCCCTTTTGAATCAGCAATTCTACTTGCCTCGCGATAAGGCTGCCAATCACCATGTTTTGTTCCATTAATTTTTGGTGACCAACGTGGGGCTGGAAGGGTGATTGCTTCAACGCCTTCATTTCTCAAATCAAACGTTCGTGCTTCGATGGAAAGGTCACCGGTGCGCGTTAATTCTACTCGAATCAAACCGAGAGGCGTGCATGGATGCGATGAATCTTGATGCATCACGCTCTTTTTCCAAACTGTGGCAAAATCTTGCCCCATGTCTTCAGGCCATGAAATTCGTAAGCGCCGGGCATGCTGCTCCATTCGTTTCAACTGTGGGCCAAAATCTGCGAGGTGGCTGCCCTGGTCCCAGACAATGGTCGTGAACACGCTGTCACGTGGGTTCGCCTCACTTGGTTCAGGCATCCTTCATCCTCAGAGTAAGTCATCCAAGAAGGATGTGTCAATGGTCTTCGCTGGTTGAGCTGGTGCATTTCCTACACCAAGGTCGTTTAACAGATTATTGTTCTGGACTGGCTGCATGACAGGCTGGTTTGGTTGGTATTGCGTCCTTCCATAGATGTCCTGCTGGCCTGCTGGTTGAGCGTACATGTTGGTTGCAGGTGCCGCAACGGCAGCTGGTTGTGCTGCAGTCGTTGGCGGCGCAGTCGGTGCTGTTGCACCAGCGTCACCCCATCCTTGGTCGTCTTGAATGCCCCAAGTTGCTTCTTGAAGTTCCCATGATTTGGAACGGCCACGTTGATTTCCACGGGATCGAACCACGGCGACAAAGAGGATCATTGCTGTTAGGAACAAGCCTGCAACAAGCATGTTAGGAGTGGTCAAAAGCGATGAGAATTCAGCGCCATCGTTGGTGCTTTCTTCGCCATTGTTTCCACTTCCATCAGCATTGAAAGCATCCAGCATAACGGGTGAAACGGCTTGTTTCTCAAACAGGTTGTCTTCAGCGTTCACGGCCACATACCATGCCGTGGCGTTGGTGAGGTCTCCAAAGGAATCAGATGTGATCAGGAAGGAGTTTGACTGCTTCACCCCAGCCAACCAAGTTGCTTCCAAGGTCGTCGAATATTCTTCTTCAGCGATGTAGATGTTGTAGCCTTCAATGTCTTCATTCTGCGAAAGCGTCCATGTCACCAAAATATTGGTTTCGTCAACCCAGGTAAGGGCGATGCCACTCACATCAGGCAAGTAATCGCCCTTTGCATCAACACCATCGTCAACCGATTGTGAAGACACGGCCACGAGGTCGGAGGTGAATGCGTTATCCGAGGTGTCTCGCACCACAACAACAGCCCAAATTTCTTGGCCCGGTATGACTGGTGTGTCGCCGGCAACCAAGTCAATGGTAACCGGGAGGGTCGGAGCTCGCTCGAGTATGGCAATTGGTGTGCTTGGGCCAAGTGTTCCTGGTCCGACGCTCGTGAACGACCATGTTGCGGCGTAGACTTCGTAGGATCCAACATCGCTTGCTGCGCTCAAATCAAATCCAAGCATCAGTGCGCTACCATCATCGTTTGGACGATCGAACAAATCAATCGCTTCAAGACGAGCAGGAGCCTCATCGTCTTGTTCGTTGTCGATTGGAGTGACTGTTGCTTGAACCAGGTCCGTGAGATACACATTGCCAGCGAGGTCATGAACGGTCACGACAACATAGAGTTCGATGTTGGGCCGAATTGGTTGTGGCGTCGTCTGGGTGATGTCCATCATGTTACCTTGGCCACCATAGAGGGCGGTGGAGATGGTAACCTCGATTGGATTGAATTCTTCATCGACCCATTGTTTGTTGATTTTAAGGCATCCACAAAGGTCCGAGTTTTCACCAAACGCAGCCCATGCAGCGGAGAGGTCTGTGAGGGGTTGATCAGCGGCCCACACCGTGTAATGGGAGAAATCGTCCGCATCAGAAATTGACCACAGTACATCGATTGCAGTTCCGTCATCTTCCGGATGATCGAAGGATTGAACCGAGGTGATTCGGCTTGGGGTCGTGCCGCTTCCAGCGGTGTTCCGGAGCGGTGTGACGTTGATGAGGTCGACATCTTCGAGGTTGACGTTCAACCAATCATCGTAAGCCACGACGCCAACATAGTACATCTGCCCGTCTTGGAGTGCAACCCCGTCGATGCTTGCGACGATCGTTGATTCTTCAGAACAGTCGTTGATGATTTTAGCCTGAGAAAACCCGCTTTCTGTGAATAAAACTTGCTCATCTATCTCGGCATCAGCATCTTCCCAGAGGCGCATGAAGATAGCGTAGAAGGTGCAGTCTTCTGCCGGGTTCACATCCCATGAAACGGTGATTCGTCCGCCGTCATCGTCAGGTGTGTCAATGGCTGCAACGTTTTCCATCCTTGGTGGAGCCGTGTTGTCGTTCAAGCCACCGGTTGGAACGAATGGTCCAACGATGAGAGCGTTCGACATGTCTTCTTGCCCAGCTTCGTCGACACACGTGAGGCCGAGCCAATACGGCTGGCCTGGTTCAAGTGCAAGCACCGTCGAATTCCCTTCCATCTTCATGACTTCAGATTGAGGTGTGAGACCCAATACATCGGTTATTGGTTGAGTGGAAGGATAGATGTTTGTTTGAACTAAGTCGAGGCTTGTGCATCGTGCCCATTCGACATCCAGATCGCCATCTTCGCCACCTTCGTGAGGTCCAGCGTTCGCCCAAATTGGCGGTAGAGGTACTTCGTCACTTGGTGAGGCGGGGCCGAGCACCGCTGATGGGGTGCCCAAGCGACCATCGTCATATTCGACAACGATGATTGCGTAGTAGTCTGTCCCGTCGACCAACGGCACACCGTTTGCAGTCGTAATATCGCTCGACAGGCGGCTGTGCAGGGAAATGGCCTTGTCAATTTGGCGATTTGTTAAATCGAAGTCATCAATCATTCCACCCACAATGAATGGGCCTTCGTTGACATAAATCAGGTAACGTGCAAAGTCTTCATCGTGAACAAGGCTCCAATCGGCGAGCAATGCGCCACCGCCATCATCTGTGCGATCAACTAAATCAGTGAGTTCAACTGGTGTTTCGACCTTGATGTAATCGTACATCAGACGAACATGTAGTGAGCCATTCGACGGTGAGCGGAGTGTCAGTTGGAGGAATTGAGTTCCGTTGATGATTACGCCGTTATCAACAGCGAGTTGCATTGTGGTTTCGAAATCTGGGTTGTTGTTCAGTTCAATGGTTGCGTTGTACTTCAGGCTGACAGATTTCGCCCATGTGGCTGCGTTGTTTACCGGAGAAGTGAACGCCAACGGCACCGTTTGGAACATGATTCCGTTTGTGCCTTCAACGCCAAACGCCGGGTCGAGGGAAACGGTGTTGGAAGCGTCTGCCAATGTGATTGGCATTCCAGGATGGGTCATATCACTGATGTCGAGGGATTGAAGGTTGAATCCAACGCTTAATGGATCTGCCTTGCGAAGTGAGAACCGCTCCATTTCGGAGTATTGAGCGTTGTTTTCATAGCCAAAGAGGCCGATGTAATCGGTTGTCAGCCAGATGGCGTCGGTTGTGATTGTACCGCCTGTCATCCCGGGGCCTTGGAACATCTTGAGGGTTGCATGCGATGGGGTGCGAGCGCTCAGAATTGAGGCGCCATTTTCACCAATGGCAAGGACATGATCGCCATCGCTGACCATCTTCTGTATAGGCCACCCAGCAACTTGGAAGGACGGAGCCCCATCTTCAAATTGATTGGATTGTCCGTTGTAATGGGTCATTGGACCGATGTCCGTTGCAATATGCAAGCCCCACCAGTCTGCAGCCAAAGCATCAACAGTGTTTGATGACAGTTGATCGAATTTATGCCAGGTAACGGCGTTTGTCGTCGAGTCGACGCTGGTGACGCCAGGCCGTTCAGATCCCGCACCATCGTGGCCGATGAAGAGGGAAGTGGAAGTTGATGAGGTGCCATTGACAACAGCGGTAGTGACGGCAGTGGTCAAGGATTGTGCCGAGGTTGCCATGAGGCCCGTGCCACTCGAATAGAGGGTTGTTGCGTTGGTGAGCGTGTCCATTTTGACGACACCCGCTGCTGTAGCAATCCAGAGGTCGGTCCCGAGGAACTGAACATCCTCGATTACATTTGTTGGTAGCCCATCGCTCGTCGTGAGCGGGTTTATCCAATCCGATAGTGCGTAGTCCCATCGTCCGATTCCTCCGTTGGTCGCGATGTAGAGCATGGTTGAGGATTCAGTGAATGCGTTGACGTTGTTTGAGGGCAGGCCGCCAAGCAACCTGCCGTTTCCGAAGCCTGTGTTCGGGTCGTACACCTGGACTCCAGCTGCTGAACCTGAACTACCTTGCAACCCGATGACGAAGGTGTTTCCATAGGCGAAAAGCCCATCCATGTTGTTGTGCAAAGCTCCGCCGACTCGACTGAGTACGCCGGTTAAGGTGTCGAGTTTGTAGAGCCCTGTTGGGGTTGTCGTGATGTAAAGGTCAGTGCCCATGAGTTTCATGTCTTTGACCACAGTGTTTGCAATCATTGTCCATCCTTGCTGCCAATCCATCGTTCCATCGGTTTGCCGCTCGCCCTGAAGCAATCCGGCGCCTGCCGATCCGCCTTGTCCGAACCCTTGGATTGCGCCTTGAGTCGAGATCCATAAGTGCGTGCTATTGCCTGCCATACTGGTCACTTGACCGCTTACAAGCCCTGGGAAGTCCAGCAACGTGTTTTGCCCCAAGGAACTGATTGTGTCGACATGGCTGTATCCAGATGAACCACCAGCTTGCCCGACGAGCCACTCACTGGTGAGCCATTGGAAGGAAGTAACCGAAGAGCCTTGTCCGTTGAAGGCAACTTGTGCAGTGGACCCGCCAGATGTTGCAACGGCGCTGTAGCCTCCTCCGATGAGATTGTCCCCGCTTGTGCCAATGCCATGGCCCAGCACAAGCATGCTGTTGGAATAATCAATAGCGTCCCACCAAACACGATCGCTCGGTAAGTTGTGGTTTGCCGTGGTGATTGGGTTGAGCCAAGTATTGGAGGTGTAACTGTACTTCTTGACGTCTGCCTCATCTTCATAGAAGGCCACATAGAGGGTGTCTGCGCTGTCACAAGCGACACCAGAAACTTCGCCATAATTCTCGTTCCAGTCAGCTTCTCTAAAGGTGGTCAAAAAGGAATCATTTGCCATATCAAATCGGGCTACGCCTCCATTGTTTGCGTAAATGCCAATGTGGACAATACCCGCACACTCGGTCATCGTAATCGGGTAACCATTTGGTAATCCGTTGGATCCGGTTTCGTAATTATTCCATGTTGCGCCATCCCAATGGGAAATGGCGCCGTTTCTGAACTGGCCGAATCCATTCACTTCACCGCTGCCAACAACCAGGTCTGTGCCGTCGGTCCACAACTCGTAGATTTGGTCGCCAGCATCATTGGGTAGGCCGGAGCCAGGGGTCCATTCAGACAACCATTGACCTGCAGATTCATTGTACCGTGCGACACCATCCTCGGTTGCAAACATCACTTCGCCGTCGTATTCGATGATCTCACGGATTGGGAACTCAAAGTCACCATCGTCCCATTCACCGAGCAGTGTTCCATTAGCGTCCATGTATTGGAGAGAATTTTCGCCCCATGAAACCCACATGTTTCCTGTTGAAGATTGGTAAGCTGTCACGCGGTCCACTTGCCCAATTGGCAGAATGTTTTCGCCCCACGAACCGTTGCTTGTGTTGAATTGTGCGATGCCACCAGAGCCATCAACCTGCCACCAATTTTGAGAGGCTACGCTGATCATGATGATGTCACCAATAAGGTTCATTCCATTGACATCGCCGTTGTTCTGGCCCACCTGTGCGCCAGCATCAAGGGCAGGAAGGGAAGTGAAACTTTGAACATCAAACCGATACAGATTATCGCTGCTAGCTCCGTCATGGTAGTACATGACAGTGCCTTTGAGGATCATATCAAGAGGGTCCCCATTTCCAGCAAACAGGCTGCTTGTTTTTTCGATGTCATAGATTTCGGCTCCTGTCGTAGCGTTGAGCAATTGGAATCCATCAGCGCCTCCAATCCAAATGTAATTTGGATTCATATCGGCCGAGATTGCGGTTGCATCCTCATTTCCATCATCGAGTACATTGTCATCGGTCCACAGGGTGAGCCATTCATCGTTAGGGAGGTCATACCGAGCGATACCAATGCCATCCAAAGCAATGAACGCCACATCTCCAATCACCACGACAGGTGCGTTGTTTGTTTGTTCTCCAGCGGTCCACTCACCGACCACTTCAAAGGGCGAAGTGGTGATGATGCCAACGCCAGAATTCGTCCCTCCGAAGAGGTATGAGTTTGAGAGGCCAGCCCCAATCGAGTAGGTCGCCCAGTTCGGCATACCGTCGTATACATTGAGGCATTCGTTGATTCCCAAAGTAGCAATGCTGTACTTGCATACGCCGATGTTGGTGCCAGCGTAGAGGTCGCCACCAGAGATGCTAGAAATGGCTACGAAGTCGTAAAATTGTTGAGGGCGTGTGTCCCAGGAGGAACCTTGGCCGAACGTCGTCATTTGGTTTCCGTCCCATCGGCTTGCACCTTGTTGTGTTCCGATGTAGAGGTTAGCACCGTCGGATTCGAGAGCGTAGATGTTGTCGCTGGGCAGGGAACTTGTTGCAGCACCTTGGCCAGGCGTGTTGCCAGCCGCTGTGAGCGGTATCATCAATTCGCCAGTGGACAAATCTTTCCGTGCAACACCATACCCGGGAATTCCGAAGTATAGGATGTCCCCAACAACCGCAACTGGCACCTCATTTGCCCCATTGACGCCAGTCGAAATCCAGGGCGTGAGCCAAGTATTGTTCACGATGTGATAACGGAGCAGACCATCGTTTTGGGTTCCTACATATGCCACTCCATTGTGCAGTGCGGCATCGGTAACCGAGCCTGTATCCAACACGATGCTTTCGAACACAACTGGTTGAGATCCTGTGAGGTTAATGGCTAAAAATTCGCTGTAAAACTCGTTGAGCACCACGACGGTTGAACCGTCCGATTGGACGACGGTCACTTCGTTGCTTGAGAGCGCCGTGTTTGTCGTGTCCCACGTTTGGAGGACAGTTCCATTGTTGTGCATTTGATGAGCCCCGTTGTCTGCGGCAATGTAGACGTGGTTTCCATCGTTGCTCAATCGGTTGATGTCGGCACCAATGAACACTGGTTCAATCCAGCGCGAAGTTTGGGTATCAAATCTGTTGAGGTACTGGTCGTCAGTGGCCACAAACAGCACGCCATCAAGTTCAGTGGCGTCGATCATTTGTTCAGTCGTCGGTCCACTGCCGAGCAACAAAACACCCGTGTTAAGGGGGGTTGAGCCCGGCGTAAGTTCCACCAAGGCACCGTTCCCATCGCTGAGGAGCATGAGTTCAGAAGCTGGGGAGCGGGCTCCTGAAGTTGGCCATAGAATCAGCTCTTGCCCTTCACTCGTCAAACCGAAATCTTCGATGGATTGGGATCCGGAGAACACATTGCTCGCCGTGTTGTAGGTGTGAATCGAATCACCATTGAGGATGTAGAGTGTGTTCCCAGATTGTGCAAGCCCAGCGACATCGTCACTGGCCAGCCAATTGCCACTGTTCCACGTCGAGAGCCAGAATCCGGAACTCCAGTCATAACGAGCCAAGCCCGCATCTGGTGAGGCCATCAGGAGTTGATTTCCTGAGACCATGAGTTGAGTGACTTCATCCGAGTGAAGGCTGTTGGCTGTTGACCAGGTTGAGAGGGGTTGACCCGTACTCAAGTCATAGCGGCTCACGCCGGTGTCGTCAATCGAGGTGTAGAGGATGCCATTCAATTCAATCATGGAGATTGCGTCAGTGGAATCCGCTGCTGCGACGCTTACCCAGGCGGCTCCGTTCCAAAGGGACACACCTTCTCCATTTGCAGCATAGACATCGCCTGTGCTTGCAATTTCAAACTGATCGAAGTCAATGTACGCAGGATTGGATGCGTTTGGAAGAACAACCTGTGCGCTGCTGTCATCAAGAGAGATTGCGAAAAACCCATCTTCGGCTGTGAGAAAGTGAATCAAATTATTGGTGGTGTCGATCTCCATGTCGAGAACATCGCTCTCAAATTCCATCATATCGATGATTGGGGGGTCGTTGTTGTAATCCAACACCAAGACATCGTCGAGGATGGCCATGTACATTCGACCATCATCTGGGTGGATGGCAGTCGCTCCAATGTCCAATGAAATCGGCTCAAAGGAAACTGCTGGGTCGACCGGGGCGAGTGCTTCGATCACGAGGTCGGTAATCTCTGCATCAGAGGGGAGGGTCCAGGTTGCTCCAGAATCGCTGTTTGGGGAAAGCCGACCGTCGTAGGGGTTGGAGCCAGTGAATGAATCAGCCGAGCCAAACATGCCAAGGCCCCGCCAATCAAGGAGGTTCACTCCGATATCGCTGGCCACAAGCATTGGTTCTTCGATCATCAAACCGTCGCTTCCGTCGACGCGAACTTGGAACGAAACGTTCGATATATCAGCTCCCGGAGCGAATTCGAGGATCCAAGAGGCTGTTGCTTGCCCGCTAGTGTCAGGATTTGCTCCGAGGGCATCGAGTTGAACCCACCCGGTATCGTTGCTCCCGGACTTTGGCCAAATAGTATCGGTGGCCGACTCGTGAGCCGAAACACCAGGAAGCGCCATCATTGGCGCGATGGAAGAACAGAGCATTAACGCAACCAGCATCAAGGCCTTTTTGCCAGCTCGGCCGGCAGAAACTGGGTCAAGAAGTTGGTTCATGATTCACAAGCGGACTTTTGGGGTATTTCAACGCGGCCCCCAGTCGTGCGCGTAATTATCATATCAGCGAGGGTAGATTTTCTCCCGAATCCGATTGAAATCCTTCGATTTTATTGCCGACGCGTGATGGCATTTTGAAGTTCTGGGCTTGCTTCACGGCTTGTGTATTCCCCTCCCCCGGTTCCGTTCACACACAACACTCAAACCGACAACCACGTTCGTAGGAGTCGATTGCCTATGAATCGAGATAAAAAAGAGCGCCTGCTCAAGAAGGAAGCGCTCGAATACCACGAGGCAGAACCGCGTGGGAAAATCAAGGTCGTCCCAACCAAACCACACAGCACGGCTCACGAATTGAGTCTGGCCTATTCTCCCGGTGTCGCTTACCCTTGTTTGGCAATCGCAGAACGCCCCGAGGATGCATATCGCTACACCTCAAAAGGCAATTTAGTGGCTGTGATTTCCAACGGAACCGCTGTGCTGGGGCTCGGAAACATTGGGGCGCTTGCGAGTAAACCAGTCATGGAAGGAAAAGGCCTGCTCCTCAAGACCTTCGCCGATATCGATGTGTTTGACATCGAAGTGGACACAGAAGATCCAGAGGCCTTTATCCAAACAGTCGTCAACATTGCCAAAACATTTGGAGGCATCAACCTCGAAGACATCAAGGCGCCCGAGTGTTTTGAAATTGAACGACGCATTGCCGAAGCAACCGACATTCCAGTGATGCACGACGATCAACATGGAACAGCTATCATTTCAGCCGCAGCGCTTCTCAACGCCGCTGAATTGCAGGGCAAAGAACTCGCTGAGATTAACGTCGTTGTGATCGGTGCAGGGGCAAGCGCGATTGCTTGCGCGAACCACTATGTCGCCATCGGCGTAACCCGCTCAAACATTGCGATGGTCGACAGCAAAGGAATCGTCACGAAAGCGAGGCTTGAAGCCGGTGAACTGAATGAATACAAGGCCCCATTTGCCCACGACCGTGAACCAGGGGATTTGGCAGATGCTCTCAAAGGAGCCGATGTAATGTTGGGCCTTTCAAGAGGCGGTTTAGTCAACAAAGAGATGATTGCCACAATGGCTCCCAAGCCAATCATATTCGCTCTTGCCAACCCAACCCCAGAAATCCTTCCGGAGGAGATTCTTGAAGTCCGTAGCGACGCTATCATTGCGACAGGCCGCTCAGATTATTCGAACCAAGTCAACAATGTTCTCGGGTTCCCCTACATTTTCAGGGGCGCACTGGACGTCCGTGCTCGTGACATTACACAGGGCATGAAAATGGCAGCAACTCGGGCATTAGCCGCCCTTGCCAAAGAACCAGTTCCTGACTACATTTCGGCAGCATATGACGGCGCAGTGATGCAATACGGCCCTGAGTATATCATTCCAAAACCCTTCGACCGCCGGGTCCTGCTTTGGGAAGCATCGGCAGTGGCGCAAGCCGCAGTTGACGAGGGTGTTGCTGGTGTTTCACCGGAGGACTTTTCGATCAAAAAGTACCGCGAAGAACTCGAAGGACGCCTCGGCCAATCCTACTCCATCATGCGCCACGTCATCAATCAAGTTCGAGGGCGAGGCAAGCGAATCGTGTTCCCTGAGGGTGACAATGAAAAAGTGATTCGAGCAGCTGCTCAACTGGTCGATCAGAAAATATGTTACCCGATTTTACTTGGCCCAGAAAAGCGAATCCGCAGAATGATGGACGATTTGAGTTTGAATTTTGATTATGAAGTGTACGATCCTCGAAAGGATGCGCGGAGAAAGGGCATCTATTCACAGTCCATGCTGGATCGACGAAACCGCAAGGGAATGACGGTTGCAGATGCTGCACGTTTGCTCAAATCTCGTCCGTACTTTGCCAGCCAAATGGTTGCGAATGGGGACGCTGACGGGTTTGTTGGAGGTGTCAGTCGAAACTATGCTGATGTGCTCCGGCCGACATTGGAATTGATTGGAGCGGACGAGAATGCACACTGCATTGTTGGATGTTACATGATGAACGTCAAAGGTCGAACGATTTTCCTGGCCGATGCGACGGTGAACGTCTACCCGGACAGCAGAACACTGGCGGAAATCGCCGTACAAACCGCAAAGGTTGCACGCCGTTTCGGTGTTGACCCAGTTGTTGCGATGCTTTCCTTTTCCAATTTTGGAAGCAGCCGTGCTCAGCGCTCGGAGCGGATTGAAGATGCCATCGCCTTTGCCCGTGAGCTCGACCCGTCGCTTGTCATCGACGGACCAATGCAAGCAGATACAGCCCTCAACGGCGCGGTGCAAGGGGAATATCCATTCATGGAATTCACCGGAGCAGCCAACGTTTTGGTGCTCCCGAATTTAGCTGCCGCAAACATTGCTTACAAACTCATTGAGGAATTGGGTGATGCAGAGATGACGGGTCCTATTTTGGAAGGTATGAATCATCCAGTTCAGTTGGTTGCACGACAAGATGGTGTCCGGCATATCGTGAACATGGCTGCTATTTGTGCCGCAGACGCGATTCGAAAAGAGCCGTACTGGGAAAGTTTGGTTTCGCCACTGAAGGAAGACTGAGCATCAACGCTCGTCGAAGGTGATCGTTGGCCGACGAGGTCGCCAGAAAGCACCGGTGACAAATCCTGCACACAACCCTCCAAACAACAGGTTCGCCCAGCCGGTTTGGACGTAACCGCTCATGCCGCGGAGAACGGGTATGATGAATGAGGGCACAACGCCCAAAAGGAAGGTCCAAATCAATTCAGTACGGATGTTCGCAGCCATATCAGCAGATTCTGGAACCCGTTTTGGGTCTCCTTCTCGAATTGGAGCAATGACAAGGCGGGCGAGAACCCCTTCGATCCGCCGATCAAGCGGAACGCTTGACAGTGCGGTGATTCCGTCTTTTGAGGGGTGTGTTTCAATCGCTGCTCGATGAAGTGCCATCGGGCCAACTCCTTCGAAGCGACGAGGGCGGCCGTCCATCATGGCACCCCGGTAATTGGAATTTACCGCATCAGCGAGCACCTCAATTTGTTTTCTTTTGAGACCAAGTCCAATGGCTTCCTCAGCGCATCGCCATTCCGATTCTGTTGGGCACCGAACCTCCCATCGAACTTCCTCATTCAAGCCTTCAATACCGTCACTGATCGCTTGGTAACCGGCCTTCATGATGCGTTTCAACACTTCAGCCTCGACTTCGAAAGGGGCCTCATCTTCACTTGGTTCCAAGCCCTGAAGGGTTTCGGCTTGGATGTTGGTGAGTGTTTGACTCATGATGTAGAATTCAGGGAGGCGAACTTCGTGCCTTGGGCGCTGTCCAGCGTACACCCAACCGCCTTTGTCGGTCCCAATGTAGATGGTTGTTGCAGGTACGCATTCAAAGCGTATTCCTGAAACTTCAACAGATTCCAGGCCAATCCCTCATTGGAGTGTAGCTTCCATACGACGGTACCACGCCATGCCTTTTTCGTGATCTTCGAGCAAAGCAAATTGTGAGAATGGCGAGATGGAGCGGGTGTAGCCAAACATCGAAAAATCGACGAGGTCAGGTTCACTGCCACCGAAAAATGGTTTGTCGCCGTGTTCATCGGTGAATTCTGTCAACAAATCATGCCACAGTTTCTTTGGAGTTCGACCGTCTTTTTTGACCCGCTTGCGTGCGATGATCCCCCACATGATTGGGAACCCTGCCCACGCATAGAGTCGCTTTGAAAAGAAGCCGAATTTCTCCAATTTAGAAATTCTCATGGTGGTTTTAAACGCTGCACCAAGAGACCCATAGAGGATTGGAACCGTTGCTTTGGAGACCTTAGCATCGGCCCAGTCAAGCCAGGTTTCTTGACGAGTCGAATCGCCCATTGCTGCCATTTTACCATCGTTGTAAGCTGCATCAATGTGCTTCATGAGCGGTGTGGAATCGACAAAGTGCTTTCCATTTTCATCGGTGAACACAGGCACCCTGCCCCAATTATCTGCAAACGCCACAGTCTTCTTGATCTTCATGCCATTGACGCTGACATAGTTTACATCCATACCAAGGTGTTCAATCACGCTTCGTACCTTCCAACAGAAAGGACAAGTGTAGAGCATGTGAAGGGTTGGGGTTTGACCCATGGGTGGGCCTATCGCCCCCCCTTCTTCAAGCCTCGTTATCGGTCGAGGAAGCAGGTTTCCAACCAAGTTTCCAGAAATCGAGGTCATCGAGCCATTGCATCCATTCCTCGTCTTCACAACTGAGCAAACGGAACGCACGTGCTTCAAGCCCCTCGCGGTTTGAAGCGCTGAGAACCCCTTGTTCCATGGCGTCGTGCCATTCGACCTGCATGTGTCGAATTCGCCGCCGTGCTTCTTCGGGTTGCTCGAAATTCATCTCGCATAGGTCGCGCAATTCCGAGACCCAGGACCGAGCATCTTTCAGGAGCGGGTCATCAACGCGCTTCCGCTTGGATTTGTTCTTTGATGTGAACGGCCACCATCCCATGTATTGCTGAAGGAACGAGAACCCTTAACGCCATCTGTTGAAAGAGATATAATCCTTGAAGCGGTCGCAACGTCATGAATGCGGATATGTGGATAGAATTACTGGGTTCGGCAGCGATTGAAGGTATTATTTTAGGCGCAATTCTCGGTTTTCTTTGGTCGATGGCAAGCAAAGTTTTGCAGTGGTTTTTGATTGGCGAGTTCATCCTTTTGAAATGGCTTGAATCGCGCGGAATCCTTGTCGTGGACTGGGAACGTTTGACACTGGGTCTTGTTGAAAACGGCAATAAAGCGCTTGAGGAGGCCGTCACCTTGCTGGAATCCTTTGTTGAACTCGGAACATTTTGAGCCAGCTTTGTTGTTGGCTTTTGGATTGTCAACAAACTCAAGGCTTGATGCAAGTTCATCAACCAAGAGCATCAGGCCACATCATGGGTCGTGTCGTCATTCATCTTCACGGTGTGGCCAAACAGAAAGATCTGCGTCGCGTGCTCGAAATGTATGCCGAACGGACTCAAAGTCGAGGCGTGAAATTGGAAGTTCACTCAAGCAAAATCTCTTCGAAAGCGTACCTCGATTTGCTCTGTGGCTTGCCCGGCGACCTGTATTTGATGGACGAGGGCGGTGCCATGGATTCATCGCTCGCCTTTGCCGAGCGATTCAAAAATTGGTCTGTTGATACGAAAACAGTTCATTTGGCGATTGGCCCTGCGGAGGGCTGGACTGAAAAACCAACATGTGCCTGCCAGCGACTTTCCCTCTCGCCGATGACGATGCCTCACGAACTGGCGAGCGTCGTCTTGATGGAACAAGTGTACCGATGCACAGAAATTCTTCGAGGCTCAGACTACCACAAAGCCTGACAAAAGGGTCAAGAAGCATCGAAGAATCGCCCACTTTGGAGGCAAGACATGTTGTTGTTAGAACAGGAGGGCCTTCGCTGGGTTTTGGTCGGTTTTGAGGCCCTGATTGGCCTTGTCTTGATCCTTGGCTCTCGAAGCCAGCCATTCCCTCTTCCATCGAAACGATTCGGCTCCCTCGTACTGGGCATCGCTCTCCTCCTTGCTTTGGGTCAATTGGCACCAAGGCCCGTTTCGGTGATCGGCCACCTTACCGTGCTGACCGCAATCGGTTCATTCGGTCTTTTAGTGGGCATTCACCATTTGATTCGAACGCGCAGGGAAGTCTTGATCGCACCCTTTTCCGGGTTCATGTTCTGCGTAGGTGTCGGCGGCTTGATGGTCACAACTTGGAAAGATTTGAACACCGTTGAACAGTGGTCAGGTTTCCTTTCTCTGGTGGTGCTTGGCGGTGGCCAGACATGGCTTGTGTTCCGAGGATTATTGATCGGACGTTTGCCGTTGGCGTGGAGCCAAGCAGGCATGGTTGCTTTGCACCGTGGTTTCCTCGGCGGTCCAGACGGAGCCATTTCATGTTTTGAGAAAGGGTGGGATGCGGAAGAAGAGCACCTCAATCCAATGGCGTACGTCGCTTTGCACCGCCTTAACCTGTTCATCGGGGATGATGAAAAAGCAGAGGAATGGTGGCAAGTCCTTTGCGATGTGGGTGGAGAAAAAGGCGTCGCTCCAGAATGGATCGTAGCTATTCACGACGCACTCATTCGAATTGATCCCGATGCTGCTTCCTCTCTTCCAGCTTTGAATGCAGAAGAGGAATGACACCTTTTTCCGGGTCAAAAGGGCCCCTTTCAGGAAGAATACTACGGCTTTCACCTCCTTTCGATTGGATTACGAACAAATAAGCAAAGGATTTAATATCTTAGAAGTCGATATAGTATCATGGAGCAAGTGGAAACCGAGCGGAACAACACGACCATGAGCGCAGTGCTTTGGTATGCAATCTTCATTTGGTTTGCTTCAAGCCTCTTCTCGCAATCCATCTATATGGCGTTCAACGGTGTACCGTATGATGCGTTAACGCTGCTCCAAGACCTTGGCCCATTGTACTACATCGTCGTAGGGATTGAAGTTGTCGTATGGATCAGTTTGGGGGTGCTTCTCGTCAAGAAAGTGGTTCAGAAGACATGGCTTGGAAGGACAACTCAGCCATCCATGGCTTAGTGTTCATTTTCAAAAATATTCGAGGGATGGCCTCCCCCCTCAATCCCGGCGAAAATTAACGCGACACCCAAAATCTGGCAAAAATCAAATGTTTTCGCCGATGACTTGATGGTCCGTCAAATAAAGGAACGCATGTGAGAGATACAGGAGAGGCGCCGTTCTTTTCAGGTCGACCAATGGACACATTTTCATTACGTGATCAGGATGCAGCGCTCAGGGTTCTTCCAAGAGGCGCCCGTCTTGTTACCATCGAAGAGGCCCGTGAAAACCTACCAAAGGTCACCCGATGGTTGGCTGAACTTCAAGCAATGAGCGATGAGGCTCACGATCTCACCGAAGAACTCGAAGTTCTTCTCGAATCCCTCGCCGCGGAAAATGAGCATGTTGTTGAGGTTGCTGAACACCTTGCCCAACTGGTCGCCCACTGGCAACACACCACCGCTAAGGTCGAAGCAACTGGAACCAGAATCGCTTGTCTTGAACCTGGGCGTTTGGAGTGGTATGGTGTTGTGGATGAGCATTTGGCTTTGTATTCATGGAGTCTTGGTGAAGAGGATATCGAATGGTACCATCCAATCGATGCCAGCTTTACGGCCCGAAAACCACTCATAGAAGCGTGACTTGGCTCGGCTTAGGGGAGCATATGGTTCGAATCAATCGTGTTTACACTGGCGGCGGCGACGAAGGTCAAACATCACTCGTTGACGGTTCACGCCGTTCGAAAGCAGATCCACGTTTCGAAGTCGTTGGGACATGCGATGAACTGAATTCGATTTTTGGTTTGGTTGCCATGGAAGCAAACCGCTTGCCAAAGCATGAGGATGGCGGCCACCGTGCGACCGTACAACGCGTTCAAACCATCCTTTCCATGGTGCTCACTCGCGTTCAGAACGAACTGTTCGATCTCGGTGCTGAACTGGCCTGTGTTCCGACAGAACTACCAGAATACATGGTCTTGATCAGTGAGCAACAAAGCGCTGTTCTGGTCAGCGAGATGGACGCTTGGCTCGAACATGTAGAGCCTCTCACAAGTTTCATCCTCCCAGCAGGCCATGGCCCTGAAGCCATGCTGCATCTCGCAAGGACGGTAACACGCCGCCTCGAACGTTCCGTCATCCGCCTCAAGGAACACGAAGGCGAAGGATCGGTTCGGCCAAATGTACAGGTGTACTTGAATCGTCTTTCAGATTGGTTGTTCGTCTTGGGCCGTTGGGTGACAGCAGGACTCGGTCATGATGAAACCTTGTGGCTACCACTTGGGAAAAGAGGACCTGAAACAGGGGTGGCAGAACGGATTCGCCGCCTGTATGCATCGGATGAAGATTTCGAAGCCCTTTGATCAGTCGAGGCCAGCGGCCACCATGTACTGGCGCGCTGATTGAAGAACACGGGTTGTTTCTTCATGAGACAGTTGTTGTTCGGCCATGTCCCAATCTAACCACATGTAGCCACGATGTTCGTGAGAAAGTTTGACCGTGAGTTGTTCGGTTTGAGCGAGGTACCAGTGAACCTGCTTCTCCTTTTTCTTGCCCCTGTGCCAGTAACTGTATTCGCTTCGCTCAGCAAAACCCTCGACGAATTCGATTTTATCGATGCCGGTTTCCTCAGCTAATTCTCTACGAGCAGTAGCATGATGATCATCATCGTCTTCTTCGACGTGACCCTTTGGGAAATCCCAGTGGCCCTGAGGATACTGAAGCAACAGGATTGTCCCGTAGTTGACCAGTACCACCCCGCAGGAAGTCTCCATAACTCGCACTGGAAGGCCGTTGCTCAAGTCCTTTGTGGCGGTTGTGATTCCACAAATCTTCTTGTGCACGTTGCCTCCCCTTCGAGTCATGGGACAGAAAGGCAACGTGCTTGAAGCGGCAGGCTTGCCGAAATTCACCTCCATCATTGCCGATTCTGATCTCGATGGATTGTGCGCTGCAGCGGTACTAAAAGCAGCGAACCCAGAAGCAGTCGTTCATTTTGCACATGCTGCTTTGGTTCGCTCAGGCGCCATCGATCATCTGGTCGACCGCCAAACCGCAATGGTCGATTTACCGTTCCATCCCGATTGTGGGTGGTATTTGGATCACCACCAAACCAACCGTCCTAATGATGCGGAAGAGGCTGAGTTTGTTGCTAACGGTGGAACCTGCCACTGGGAAGCCACACCATCAGCAGCTCGCTTGGCCTATGATGTCCTTAGCCCCTACATCGATCTGACCCATCTCGAAGAAATCATGCCCGTCGTGGATGCTTTAGACTCTGGGCAGATCAGCCGTGAAGCCTTCATGAAAGACGGACCGATTTTGCAACTCGCTCGTTCCCTTTCGCTCAGAGAACCAGACCACATGCATCGACTTCTCGACATGCTTTCCAAAGGCCTTCAACTTTCGGAAGTGTTGGCCGATCAGGCCATTGCCCCTCATGTGAAACGTGCGAAATCAGAACGAGTGGCAGCACAACTCGTCGTCGAAGCGCACACGACCATCGTTGACCGATTGGCAATCTGCAGGATGGATGAAAAAGGCGTCCGTTCAAACGGCTATCTCGTCACGGCTTGGGCTGGCGATAAGGCCGATGCGTGTTGCATTGTTCACGGCTATGCTGACGGGTCAATCGACACTCCAGAACGCCCCGCTTTGTCTGCCAGTTTCTACGCCAATTCTTTCCTTCCAAACGGGCAGGGTAAGTACGACCTCTCTCGGCTTGCCACGGCGCTTGACCCGACAGGTGGCGGCCATGCGAATGCGTGCGGGTGCCGGGTGCAGCCACCTGGCGTTGATGCCAACCTCGAAGTGTGGATGGGTATGTGGACCAACCGCGACAAAGCATTGGTCATTCGTTGATCATCCGAGGACCATGAACAGGTACAGAAATCCAAGGAAAGCGTGAATAAAAACGAGAACGACAACCAAGTCGGCCGCTCGACCATGCTTCAAAACGTGGTGACTGAATTTTTCTCCATTGTTCCGCGCCCTCTTTGCTTTTCGACCCATTCGGGCGAGTAAGAACAACAATGCAAACCCAACAGGACCCATGAATCCATGCAAACTTTGCGGCATAAGGTTCGAAAAAGCGTCTCCATTTGTGCGCAGGCCAACAACGGCTCGAGCCATAAAAGCCACCATGATCACGCCAAAGCTCGCCCAAAGCAGCCGTTCACCCATGCGTTCGTGACGGCTGCGGGCATCTTTCCGTTCCTCTCCTTTGAGTTCGTGGCTTTTTTTCCGCCATGAATATTGCCACCAGACCCACACCAACAACGCTGACGCAAGCAGTGGGTGCAGAAGCATCACGATTGCATTCACGGGGTCCATTGAACTCGCCTTCACCCCTTGGCAGGTTTCCTTGCTTCATTGTTGTTGCTGGACAAGTTGGCTCAATCGATGGTTCACCGAGGAGTGCACCGTGCCGGTGGGTTGAAGGAGGGTAGGTGGAGCCAACAGATGAGGGGCGAGCATTCTGCAGGAGAACTATCTGGCGAACTGCCTTGAAGTTGCGTTCAAATCAAACGCACCAAAAGTCCGTCGCCAGTCCTTTGTCGTCCGAACTCCGGATTGGCAATTGTTAGAAAAACCATGGCGCCCAATCCTCTTGCTCGCCGTAGCAGAAACAGAACTACCAGCAGCAGATGAAGATGACCAACCCTCTCCAATGCGCCGCCCAAACAACGCCCGCCGCACCCGAAGCCGCCGAGGTGGCCGCAGCACATCAGGCCCAATGGATACCATTCCATCGGCCCAAGAGATGGTGCTCCCAAGTGACTTTTCGGACGCATACCGACTCGCCGTTTTGCTCGCACACAAACTCCTCAACAAAGAGGAATGGGATTCTGAATGGGAGACGACAGAAACTTCCCTCCGGAATGCTTGCCTTGCGGATGGCGTCCACCCCGTGTGGGGTGATCTTGCCCAGCACACACCTTTGTTTGGCCAATTTGCGGCTTTCCCAGTTGCCAAACCTAAGAAAACCGCTTCGAAAAAGAAGGTCAACAGTTCTGCTGGGGCCATCGATCCAATGAACACCAGCGACTTAGCAGAGGCTTTGGAGGCCCTCTCTGGGGCTGTTGATACGGCAGAAGCACAAGTCGCCATGCGAACAGTTGGCTCACAATTGTCATCTGGAAGGTCGTTGAACCCTGCCCCTCTGCTGTTTGAACTTGAAGGTCCTGCTTCGATCATCTCAGCCCTCTTGTCAATCGCTTCGGGTCTGGACTCTGAACCATCCCTTTCGAAGGTTGAAAAAGTCGACGCGGACCTCGCTGCGGCCCTCACCGACCTTGTGCAGTTGCGCAACGGGCAAGTGGCCGATTGGAAGGCCAGTTCAAACGCCCCCGGCGATCATTCCCTTGCCCGCTCCCGTCGTTCCCTCGCTTGGCACCACCCACCGGAATCAACGTCGGCTCTGAAAGCAAAAACTCTGACAGAAGGTTTGGATCTTTTGCGGGAAGGCAAAGCACCTACGCAGGCCATTGAGCGTGTGATGTGGTGGCGACTGGCAGCCCTTCACCGCGAAGGAAGCACCAAAGAGACGGTTGAGACCCTCATCGCTTTGAAACTCGACGCTCATGCGGAACTCTCCCATCTTCTCCCCTTGATCTCAGACCTGAACAACGCAGATGTTCAAGCCTGGCTAAGCGCTCAAATCCCACATCTTGATGACGGTGCGTTGGTCGATATCATTTGCTCAGAAGGCCTCGACACGGCCCTCCAAGCGTTGGCTGCGAAGCACCTCAGCGAAGAAAACGGAGAAGCATGGGAAAACGTGCTTCCAATTGTCATTGACATCTACACCCGCTCGATGAACCTCCGAAGGTTGTCGGAAATCATCGTCAAGAACGACCTCACTCCAATGTCTCATCCTTACGAGACGTTGCTTGCAGCGCACCTGCTTGCAGCCGGTAAGGACAACGACCTTTGGCACGCTGTTCGTTCGGCTCGTGAAAGGGCGCTCGATTCCATTCATAGCACCGATGCCCCACCTTCGTTCTCCTCGACCAGTGAGGCTTTGTTGATGCTTTTCGAAGGTGAAAACGTCGACGATGAACGCATCGGTATCCTGCTGAATAAGAGCGGCCTTCTCGCCTTTGGTGTCATTCGCCGAGCTCTCCGTGAAGGCGGCTCTGGCATTGTTGAGACCAAGGAACTCACTTCGTTAGAAGAGAGCATTGCCGAGGCAGAACTTTCGCAAATGGAGCGAAACTTGTTCGCCGCTGTGATCGACACACTTCGCCTCAACCGCGTTGCTTTGATGCTTCAACACGGGACATCAAACGACGATATCGTGGAAGGTGTGAACACCCTCCTGAGCAACGAAAACATTCCAACCGCAATGATTCACTCCGTCCGTCACTTGGTGCTGGAACACGACCTAGGTCTTCCTTCGATGGTTCGCTGGTACCAAACCAATGACCCATTGTCCCCATGGCACACCTTGGCAAGAGCCTCGGTGTCTGCCTCAGAAAAAGATGAACTGAACGCAGCACGTGATTATCGTCGGGCTGGCGACCACGAAGGATTTGACTATGAACACAAAATAGTCCTCTACCGAAAGTCCCTCATCCACCTTGCATTTGCTGAACAGTGGAAAGAAGCGGTTGAACTCCTCGATGCCCAGCCTGCTTTGCGCAGTGCGCTCACAAAGCGGTTCCAACTCTACCTCCGAGTATCGCACATGTCAACCAAAGATACAAACGCAGCAACCCGTTTGTTGAAGGATTTCGTTCGCTCCACAAAGATGGTACCTCAAGAAAACGAGGAAGGCGAAATGGTCGATGTGGAAGTCACTTACTTTGCTGAAGACGACCTTGACATGCTCAAAACATACCCGTTGGAACATTCCCGTGTGCTCCCAGCAGATCCGTTCAGTGGTCGAGTCACCGCAGCTGTGAATTCCCTCCAGAAGAACCGTCGCCGACAACGCAATGCCTTCGACACCCGCTTTACGCAACTGATGCAAGGCCCTTCTCCTTCGCTCAAAGATCTCTATGAATTGGCAAGCGAGGCAGCTCAAGAAAAGCCAGTTGAAGGATTGATGTTCCTTGAACGGGCGCAAAATAAAGGCCAATTCAGTGTTCGTGAAATTAAGCGGATTGCTGTGGCCGAGCAAGGCTTGTTCTCGACCTTTAGAGAAAACATCCCGAACGCATCACGACGCTACCTCCGCAACCTTTCGCTCTCCCCACTTGTCCTCGTCGACACCAACGTCCTCGTCGATGCACTGATGGATGCCATCAAGCAACGCTTGGAAGTGTTCACTGAAGCCAGCCTTGACATCTCTGGACACGGTCACTTCCATCATGTGCTCTTGAAGCGCGCTCAAGAAGGAAAGATCGAACTTTGGCTTCCTAAGATTGTCAAGCAAGAACTGTCTGGTATCGCCAGCGATCTTGGTTTCCTTCGTTCTCGATTCAGTGACCTTTTGGTTCCACCATCAATGCTTGACACAGTGTTCTGCAAGGAAGTCATCGGTGAACTCGTCGATCAGGTGCTCCAAGATTACAACACGTGGCGCCCGATGGACCTTCAAATTGAATCAGAAGCAGACGATGAAGCAAACAAGGAACTTGTTGTGGACTTCTTGAGAGAATACACCGAAATCTATGAAGAAATCACCGCTATGAAGCGAACCCGTGGAGAACCTGCTCGAACGGTTGTTGATGGTTTAGATGTCTACCCCGAGGCTCCAGATCGAACCCTCATGCGAATAGCCCTTCATCTTGCTCAGCAAACGCTCGGAAACCTTGGAACAGTTCTTGTTGCAACTCGGGACAGCGACTTCACGCTTGTCTCACGAGCCTTCGAAGAACGGTTTGGATTCGGCGTGGCTAAGAACAGCCGTGCTCTGAACAGTTTCCTGCACGGGTGAGTTCTCCTCACATGTGTGAAATCATTGCATCGCCGAAGGCGCTGCAAGAGAGCAATGTGGCGTTATCCATCAATCGCTCAAAATCATAGGTTACAGTTCGTGCAGAGATTGCGCCTTCCATGCCTTTGACAATCATGTCAGCAGCTTCAGTCCAGCCCATGTGACGGAGCATCATTTCAGCGGAGAGGATGATTGAACCTGGGTTCACCTTGTTCATGCCTGCATACTTTGGAGCCGTACCGTGGGTTGCTTCAAAAATTGAAATTCCAGTGTCATAGTTGATGTTTGCACCCGGTGCAATACCAATTCCACCGACTTGAGCAGCAAGAGCGTCAGAGATGTAGTCGCCGTTAAGGTTCATTGTAGCAAGAACAGAGTACTCGGCAGGACGGGTGATGATTTGTTGCAACATAGCGTCAGCAATAACATCCTTGATCAGAATATCTCGTCCAGTTGTTGGATTTTTGAGGGTGCACCAAGGGCCTCCATCAATTTCGACTGCGCCAAACTCTTCCTTTGCAACAGCGTAACCCCAATCACGGAATCCACCTTCGGTGAATTTCATGATGTTCCCCTTGTGAACCAGGGTGAGGCTTTCCTTGTCATTGTCTAAGGTGTGACGGATGGCAGCACGAACGATTCTTGCTGTGCCTTCTTGGGAAATTGGTTTGATACCGATTCCAGAGGTGTTAGGGAATCGAATCTTGTCAACGCCCATTTCGTTCTGTAGGAAATCGATGACTTTCTTGACTTCAGGGGATCCTGCTTCCCATTCAATTCCAGCGTAAACGTCTTCGCTGTTTTCTCGGAAGATGATCATGTCGACATCACCAGGCGCTTTGACAGGTGAAGGTGTTCCCTCGAACCAGCGAACAGGCCGCACACAAGCGAACAAATCGAGCTTCTGTCGCAGAGCAACGTTGAGTGAACGAATGCCACCACCGACGGGTGTCGTCAATGGTCCCTTGATTGAGACCAAACCAGTCCTCATTGCATCAAGCGTGGCTTCAGGCAACCATTCGCCAGTCGCGTTGAATGCCTTTTCGCCAGCCAAAACTTCAGACCAAACAATAGCACGTTCGCCACCGTAAGCTTTGCTTACCGAAGCATCGACGACCTTGATCATCACGGGTGTGACGTCGACTCCAATTCCATCGCCTTCGATGAAATGAATTACCGGGTCATTCGGGATGTTGAGTATGCCGTTGTCCATTGTGACTGGGGTTCCTGCCATTGCAATCGATTCAACGCAGATGCATCCCCTTCAAGAATGAACCGCCCTTAGGAGTTCTATGTACGGACGCGTCGATTGGACTGGCGGCGACAACTTAGCGAGCACCAATGAACGCGGCGACCGTCTTGATTTGAACTGGGAAGATGGTCCCACCCCAATGCAAGTGGTTCTCCAGATGATTGGGGCGTGCTCAATGGCCGACCTCGTTCTTGGTTTGAAAGAGCGACAATTCACTGAGGCTTGGGTCGAGATGGAGGCCACCCGTGCCGAAGAGCGCCCCAAGGTGTTCACCAACATTCACATGGTTTACCACGTTCGTGGCGATGTTCCTCTGAAACTTGTCGGACGAATCGTGGCAAAGAGCCACGAGAAGTATTGTACGGTATCACAGATGTTTGTCGACGTCAAGATGACGCACGCTTGTGAAGTTCACGAGTGACGTTCAGTTTGTCACGACTCGTAGTGCTGTGAGTGAGTTCATAGCGTTGAGCAACAGTTCTCTCAATGCATTGTACAATGGGTGCCATGTCTGTGGGATTTGTGCTGGTGCTGCCACCGGCAATGTTCCTTGATCGGTTGACAACACCGTAGCGAAGGGGCGAACTTCGCCCGTTCCGACCATGTCGATGATCAATGAGAGATGGTATGCTTGTTGGTCCTTGATGACTTTTGCAGTTTCGATCTTAGCGATGGCTTCTGCTGGTAGATCACTTAACCAGTCTTCACCACGTTCAATCATCGATTGGAGTTCTTTCTTGACGAGGATTTCGAGGAGTTCAGCTACGACTTCGTTGGAGAGGGGCGCCATTGGCGAAACTTGTGGGACAACAGGTTCGACTGGTGCAACTTCAACGGGCGCTTCTGCGGTGGTCCCCATTTCTAAAGAGAAGGTCGACTCACCAGCCAACAACGTTGGTTCATCTTCGTCATCGTCGTCCATGAATGCAGCTAGCAGGTCAGCGTGTTCGTATGCTTGTGGTTGTTGATTCATTGGAGAGGTCTGGGCTGCAGCAGGACGCACAGCGCCCAGTTCAGCAAAAATATCCAATTCTTCTTCTTCGACTTGTTCTGGCGCAGATTCCCAAGGTCCCATCATAGTATCACTTCGATTTGTCATCTTCATAGTACATCAAAGAATGTTTTTCGAACCTTTTTTCAAACGAAGTCCGTTCCACACATTTCACCGATAGATTATCAACGAACAAGTGCAAGGCGGTTGCCCAAGTGTCAAAGGGGCGGGCCGATTCGGTTGAGATGAAGCACATGAGGTTCTCTCCATCTCGTTCGGCCGTTTTGTTAGCGGCTTTGGCGTTCATGCTTCTCTGTCTTCCAAGCCTTTCCAGCGTTCCAACCGGCGTCGGGCAAATGGGTGGTGGCGGGTGCATCTGCCATGGCGGTGATTCACAACAAGTCTCCGTCTCGATCGTCGGTCTCCCATCCTCGTTTCAATCGAACACCACCTACAACCTTTCAATTGCCATAGCGAGCACAATTCCAGAAAAGAGCGATGGCCACCAGGGTGGTTTCAGGTTGAGTGTTCAGGGTGGAGGTACAATCGCTTTTGATAATTCGACAGCGACCCAGGAACTCGATGATGGCTGGACGCATGAGATCGGAGGCACCTATCAGCGCGGATGGAATTTCACGTGGACCTCTTCCAATGAATCGACTGACCCCGTTGAATTCATCGTCCATGGAAACGCCGTAAATGGAAACAACATGTCGAGCGGGGATGCTTGGAACAGTTTCGGACGAACGATTGCTCATGCCGACAACCCAATCGTGATCGAACAACCTGTTTTTGACCGTGAAATAGGCCTTCTTGATTGGTTGGTGTTCACCCTTGGGCTCTCAACCCTGGTGTTCTGCCTTGTTCGAGTCGTTCGTTGACTCAGTTCACGAACTCGATGTGTCTGTTCTTAAGCGCTCGTAACTGACGGTTTTCGCTCGCACCATGGATTTGATCACTCTTTACGCCGGTGAGCACAAGCATCACTCGAATCTCATCGCCCAGTTCTTCTCGGACGGCTGCTCCCCAAATCACTTGGGCATGTGGGGAGATTTGGTCGGTGATGATTTTGGCACATTTCTCCGCTTCACCAAGGGTCAGGCTCGGACCGCCGACCACGTTGATGAGAGCACCGCGCGCATCGGATGAATCAATATCAAGCAGGGGTGAATGCATTGCCTCTTCGGTTGCAGCCTCAACCCGTCCGGGGCCACTCGCTTCACCGAGTCCAATCATGGCCATACCGCTGCCGAATTGGATGACAGATCGGAGATCTTCGAAATCGAGGTTGACCATTCCATCGGTGGTGAGCATTTCTGCGACACCGGTGATCGAACGGACCAACAATTCATCACCGACTCGAAACGCATCGCCGATTGGTAAGTCCTTGACACCTTCGATTTCAAGCAAGCGTTCGTTGGGGATCACGAGGATAGTGTCACAATGTTCGCGCAATCGCTCAAGGCCCCATTCGGCATTTTGCCGTCGGAGAGCGCCTTCAGAATTGAATGGATAGGTGACCACAGCAATGGTCATGGCCCCTTGTTGTTTTGCCAAGCGAGCAATTTGTCCAGCAGCACCGGTTCCAGAACCGCCACCCATTCCAGCAGTGATGATTGCAAGTTGGGTGTCATTGGTGATGCGTCGAAGAGAAAGTTCCGATTCAAGAGCCGCAGCTTCACCCTTTGTAGGGTCGCCACCAGCACCTCTGCCGCGTGCAGTTCGGCCAATCAGTATCTTTTCTTCCAACGGTGACATCAACAAGGCTTGAGCGTCAGTGTTGATCGCGTAGCCCGTGACATAGGAATTCTTGAACAGTCGCTCCTTGAACAATCGATTGACTGCATTGCACCCTGCTCCGCCTACACCGTAAACACGGATCCTAGGTTGCAGTGATTCAAGCAAAGCCCTCAGTTCGACTTCAGAGTTTTCACCCATTGGTGGAGCAACGGTTTCACTTGCCGATTGTTCGGCTTCGGTTAGTTCCAAGACTCGTTCAACGAGGTGTCGCATGCTGCTTTGCTTGCTGAGGTGACCTTGAATGTGCCGCACCTAAAAAGGGCCAAAACAGGCTTTTCTTACCGTATGATCAATCTCGGAGACCCTCTTGAGTCACTTGGTAGACACATTCGCCATCAGGGAGGTTAGGGGAGTCAACCAGCCGAGCAATACGTCGTCCAGCTTTTGCCTTACGAAGATAGAGTCTGAAAGTCGATGCGTGAGCGAGCACGTGCCCTCCGATTGGCTTGGTTGGGTCGCCCCACATTGCATCGGGCTTGGAATGAACTTGGTTGGTCACAAGGACAAGAGCGTTGTTGATGTCAGCAAGTTGCTTCAAATCCTTCAGGTGCCGATTGAGTTTCTGTTGGCGGTTGGCAAGCATCCCCCGTCCAATGTATTCAGCACGGAAGTGGCTTGTCAACGAATCCACGATGATCATCTTGACGTTGAGGCCCTTGCTCATTCGCTTAATCTCGTCGACCAGGAGCATTTGGTGATCGGAGTTGTAAGCACGTGCCACGTGAATTCGGGCAAGCACAGCATCGGGATCAAGACCGTGACCTCGAGCCATTTGAGTGATTCGTTCTGGTCGGAAGGTGTCTTCAGTATCGATGTAAAATACATCACCATCGAACCCGCCTTCGTCCATAGGAAGGGTGCAGTTCACTGCGAGTTGATGGCCAATCTGGGTCTTACCGCTGCCGAAAGCACCGTAGACTTCAACCAGCGCTTGGGTTTCAAATCCGCCACCCAGCAAATCGTCAATCGATTGAACCTTTGAGGTCAATTTCAGCACTTCACGTCGTCGTTCGAGCAGGGCGTCACCTGAAACAAACCCACCGATGTTGGCCATTTTCTTGGCTGCGCCGATGATCTTGGTAGCAACTGCTTCTCCGAGTTCAGCTTGGTCTGCGAGGTCGCCAGCGGACATGACGGCGAGTGCGAGGAGGTCATCAAAACCGGCTTCGCGCAACTTTTCAGCAGTGGCTGGCCCTACGCCAGGGAGGTCTTCGATTTTGACCTCTGAGTCCTCTTCTTCCGTTGGCATCACTGGCAATGGCTGGCCTTGAAGGTCTTCATTGTTTTCAATCTCTATCGTCGCTTTCTTTTTTGATTTTGTCGCCATTTTGGTTCACTCTCAACCCATGCTGGTCCGGCTAGGGTATATCAAAGGCCAATCGGCGGCGCGCTTCATCCCGACACGTTTTCAAACAAATATTACCTTTGGAATGCGGCGCAGTACCCGTAATATTTCACTTTCCGTTCAGATTTCGTAAGAGTGAAAGTGAATTGAAACCTGTTCAATTCTCCTCATCTTCTGGTACTTCTCCGTCGGTCGGGAACGGGTTTGAGGTGCTCTCTTCCACAGCGTAGGCGATCGTCACCAGGTGGTCGATGTCGACCCGCTCTTGATCCTGATTAAGGCCAACCTCCAATGTCCAGATTCCGGTTGTGGGCGTGAACTCATTGTGCAGCCAATTGGCATTTTGTCCGTCTGCGATTTGTTCAGGGGGTGATTCGACAGCTGCCTCACCGTCACTGTTGTTGAGGTACCATGTGACTGTGACCGGAGAGCCACCAATACTGAATCCATTCTCTATGTTCTCAACGGTTGAGTCGATTTTAATTTGTTCAGCAAGTTGACACACGCAGTCTGGCGTCACGTCGATGTTCATGGAGCGCGGGTTAGCGGTGTTTGTGTCCGCCCACGTGATCTGCTTGTCGATTCGAATGGTGATGTCCTCATAATACTCATTTCCTTGGTCATCGGTCGCACCAATGGAGGCGGAGAACATCCCGTGGGTGAGGTAGGTGTAGGTGACTTCGCCTGTATCTGCGGCGTTGACTGTGACTGTGTTGGATCCATCCCCAGCCTCGAACCAAAACGTCGACATGAGTCCTTCACTCGATTTCGTGTAGGACAAATCGAAGGCGACATCCACGCCGTCTTCGGACACTTGCTGGTTGTTCTGAATCGATTCCAAGATGGTTCCTGAAGTGACTTCATAGTATGCGACGAAGTCAATTGGGCCGTCGTATGTATCGTCTTCAGCACCGTTGAGGCAACCTGCAAACATTGCTGCCAGCAATACCGCACCAAGCAACAGTGGCCTGAGCGTTTGGGTGCGCATGTTTAGGAGAGGGGGTCCTCCTTCATCAAATCAACACCTGCGCTAAAAATCAAGGTCTCACACCCAATTCACTGGCCCTATTACCACGGGTGCCCATCGGTGGTTTCAAAGCGGGGGAGGTCCGCCGTTTGGTTAACGAGGTGGGGTAGTCTGGATATCCCGTCGGGCTCATAACCCGGAGATCGGTGGTTCAAATCCATCCCTCGTTACCAACCAAAAGAGTCAACCGTACTCATAGTAGTCGTGTTTTGGCGTAAGCGCATCAAGTGCTTTTTGCAAATGAGCGTTTGCTGCAGCTTCACCGCTCACGATCGCAGAAGTTTCATTTTCAATTCGTTGTGCCTCAGATGCGCACAGGGAAGAATCACCAATGCCGTGAGGGACCGCCCCGAGAAGAGCCTCTGCAACTTGCCCAGCGTCCACAGATGCGTTGCCTAGAGGCTCTAATCTGAATGATTCGTTAGCATAAATCACCGGCCCAGAAGCAGCGGAACACACCGCTAATCGGGTGACGAGTTTTGCTTCATAACCAATGAAACGGCATGCGTCAAGCGCACTTGCTAGATTTCCTGGGGCGAGCTTTTCGGCTTTTGCGTACGCTCTTCGGGCCGAACGTGTTTTTCCAGCAGCAGCGAGTACGTTTCCAACACGGTGTTGATCTTCTGCCTCTGGCGTCAACTGATTGAGCAGGTGGGGGGCTGCTGAGCGGAGCACCTTGACCAATTTACGTCGTTCCTTGAGAAGAATTCCAACGCTTGCGACAGCTCGAGCTCCTTTGCCCCGTGCTACCAAAACATCGCACAGGATCCTCAATCCTTTGACCAGCATACTTTGCTCATCAGCGGTTCGCTTTTTGCGAAGAAGGAGCATCTCTGTGAATTGGGAAGCCATGACTTCAGACATTTCCATTCTCCCGTCCAAGATATAACGCTCAAGTTGTATGAGCGTTTGAGCGGGGTCGTCCATTCCAAACATGGTAGCAAAGGGCGCTGCGCGTCTCACTTATTGATGCCTTTGTTCGTCCTTATGTTCGCCAGATTGTTCGGTGGATGTATTAAGCCCGAGTTCCTCGCCCAACCATGGATTCACACCGCATCATCGCCATTGCAGGAACCCCTGGTTGTGGAAAAACCACGTTATGCACGGCCTTACACGACGCTGGATTTGTTGTCGAAACAGTTGTCGATTTAGCATCAAAGCACGGGTGCTTGGGCGATGAAGATCCAAGCGATGGAGCGGCACCTGTTGATGTGCATAAGTTAGCGGAACTCTGGGAAGATGAATCTGATGGATTGTTGTTCGTCGACGGGCACCTCTCCCATCTTTTGGATGTTGATGCGGTTGTTCTTTTGCGATGCCATCCAGACCAATTGCGCATGCGGTTACAAGAGCGCGACTATGCCGAAGCAAAAATCACGGCCAACGTCGAATGGGAAATGCTCGGGGGGACCTGGTCTGAAATGCTCGAGTTCGAACTTGAGACCCCAGTGCTTGAACTCAACACAACCGAGGCGACAAGCGAAGCATCGACCTTACAAATTCTCGAATGGATTGAAGCAGGTTGCCCGGCCGACGGAATTGAAACTGCGGCCACCGAAGCCATCGATTGGTTGGCTTGACCACCCAAAGAACAAACACCCCCCACGAAGGCACACAGTTCGATTGCTATGGCACTTGAGAAATTTCGCAGCACGTGGGAGAGCCTCGTTAACCCGCTCATCGATTCGATTTCAACCTGGAAACCTTCCACCCTTACATGGGTTGCAATGCCGATTGGTGTGCTTGGTGGACTTGCGGTTCTGATGGCTCCAAACGATCCCTATGGCGCCAATATGTTATTTGGGGGGACCCTCCTGATCACCATCGCCATCACATTGGATGCCCTTGACGGCCCGCTTGCTCGGAGGACAGGGCAGGTGACTCGTTGGGGCGATTACCTCGATCACACCTTTGATCGCTTGCTCGATGCCGTTTGGATTGTGTGCTTGGCGGGTTCAGTCTTTGTGAACGACTTAACCCTCGGTTTAGCAGCAGCGTGGGTCATTCTGCTCGGCTCCTACATGGGCACTCAGGCTCAAGCGGTTGCAGGCACTCGGAATTACCGCGGATTCGGTCGCGCAGACCGCACTATTCTGACAATCGTTTCAATTGCTTTGATGGGCGTGTTCATCCACCTTGACATCGGCAGCTTCGGTACGTTCCCAGGCGTGCTTGACCACATTGAAATCAACCCGATCAGTTTGGTTGTTTTGATTTCGGCTTTCGGTGGACTGTGGACCTTTTTGATTCGTTTTGTCCAAGCCAACCACGAGATTTCCCAAATTGACCGTGACGACCCCCTGCCTCAACCAAATCAACACGAAGAATCAGAGTGATTCCGGCCCCTCTGCAGGACGCACTGAACCGCACATTTGTCAACAAATGAGGCGGCATACTCATAACCGTAGGATGCTACAAGAACATTGATGACAGACGAAATGTTCGGTAATGGCACTGAAAGGAAGGCACTTTTCCTTGTGTTCTGCATGTTGCTGGCTGTTGTGCCACTTTCGAGTGCAGCGGCAGAAGATATTGGCGATGAAAACAACCTGCAAGCCCAAGAAATATCCGCTACGTTCGACTCATCAAGCGAAACAACGACCATCTCATGGCGCAACATCGATTTCGATGGTTCGGTCTTAAACGGTCTCTTTTCTGCAACCTACAATGTCTACCGTTCTGAAAATCCAATCACCTCGATTTCAGCACCAGGTCTCACGCCGTTTGTCTCAGGCATCACCGCTTGTTCAGCTGCACAAGTTGCTAATGACGTTTTCAAGTGCAGAGGTATCAACGGTACCGTCGATTATCATACGGCCTCCTTCTTGGTTCCACCCGGTGTCAACGGCTCGTTTTACTATGCCGTCACAACAACATTTGCCGATGGCACTGAACTGTTGGACCTCGATGTCGGTGCTTCGGTTATCCAATTCCCAGTTGAAGAGGTGACCACGCCCATTCGTACCCCCTACAACCTCGCAGCATCTTTCAACCCTGAACTTAGCAAGACAACACTGACCTGGGTCAATTACAACGATATTTTCCCAATCTTACCTGAGACGGGTGACAATGCTTACCAGATTAACATCTGGCGCGCTGACTACCAAATCACACGAGGGAACGGCGCAGACATGATCGCTACGAATTCCCCAGTTGCCACCCTTGCAGCAGGAACCTCAAGTGTAGTGTTGGACATTCCTACAAGCACCGATCGAGATGCTTACTACGCTGTGACCTATGTTCTACCAAACTGGACGGTTGCTGGCGAGAATTATGAAGACATTCGTTTCCTATCGAACAATGCCATGAGCAGTGCATTGGTTGAAGACAACATGCCACCTTCGCAAGTGGGCATCATGTTCGCAGAATTCGTTCCAACCCCAAGCGGTGGCGGCGGAACGACCACCATCTCATGGACCGATGTTCCGGATGAAACCGGTGAATCATACCGAATTTACATGTCCGGAAATCCATTCTCGACCATTGTCAGTTCTGACGTGCAGTTGATTGCCACGGTCTCTGAAGGCACTGGATCATTCAATTACAATGTGCCAATCGGTCGTCTTGGCTATGCGAACTACTGCATCATCACCATCGATTTGTATGGTGTTTACAGTGCCAACACCACCGTCAATTCCTGTGCTGGCCCTCTGTATGAAGATGCATTCACGCCATGGATTGCTGAACCAACCCAAGTCGTCGCCACCTTCATCGGTGAGCAAACGACACGGGTCACTTGGCAAGACCAACTCGGTGTCGAAGGCGAACGCTACCATGTTTGGCGCTCCAACTTCCGCGTCACTGGTGCCGAGTTCGTAGCAAACCAATCGATGGAGTGGCTTGGCTCTGTCAGCGACGGCATTGGTACATTTGACGTCACACTTGACTCCGACATACTTCGCGATAACGCCCACTACTACGTGACCACAGAAGCACTCTATGGCCATGTGAACGGCACCTACATGGACACACGACTGAACCAGAACCACTTCGGCCCAATTTCAGAAGACACTCGTGCCCCAAATCCAGCTCGGATTAAGGAGGCCATTTCACTCGGGGCACTGAACCTCATCACCCTCGAGTGGTTCAACGAACAGGAAGTCAATGAAGGGTACGAAGTCTGGCGACACTATGGTGTGCCATTCGGGGTAAATGAAGATCAAATTGGAGCCATCACTGATGTTGGATGGGAATTCGTCCAGGGCGATATCACACCTGGCCTCGGAGTCCAGAGCACCATTGTCCGCCAACTCCCAATTCCGGAAGGTGTTGACCGTGAAGTGTGGTACGCTGTAATCATTGAAGATCAATGGGGCAACCAGAACGCAGAGATGTTCAACGGCATTGGTGGTAATGCAGTGAAAATCGATGAAGATACCAAATTCCCAGAAGCCTCAATGATGCTCCTCGATGACAGTGGAACGGCATTCCAGAGTCCTTCCTTGGTGTCTGGCACATACGTGCTTCAAGTTGAAATTGATGAATACCTCATAGGTCAACCATCGATTAACATCACAACCATTGCAGGTGGCGACATTTCAGGTGGCGACATCGAAATGCCCATGATTGCAGACAATAACAACAATCCCGATCGTGGACCAATCTACGCTTTTGAATTCTTCATTAGCGAGAACACCGTTGCAGGTGAGATGCTGATTGAATTGACGATGGAAGACGAATCTGGCAACGAAGCCATTCAGATTTGGACGGATCGCTCCGTCGATGCAAAACGCCCAACGGTGTCCATCTTTTCACCTTCATCAGGGAATGACGGTTCCAAGTACTTGTATGGAAATTCGATTCAATTGCTTGCTGGAGCAACCGACGACGTGATGATCACTTCGTTCCAGTACAAGTTCACTTACAACTATGGAACCGGTGAATCACAATCAACACCTTGGTCAGAAGCCACAACGGTGACCGATTTGGATGGCGACAACCGCTCAATGGTGCTCGATTTGGAATTCTCAGCGGGCAATTTCGAGGCTGGCCAGCATGCCGTGTATGTGCGAGCCATCGATTCGGCAGGAAATGAAGTGTCCAAGAACGTGATCTTCGTTGTCGACCAGTGCCGACACCGCATGGATGGAACAACCTCCTGCAACTACGTGGAATCGCTGAAACCTGTACCTGAACCAATCATTGTCACCCCATCCATGTCCGACCCACCATACGTTTTGGTTTGGGTTCTCACGGGTGTCTTCGTTATGTCCTTGCTTGTCATGGTTATGATCCTTCAAACCAGCATGTCTGGTCCAAAGAAGAAGAAAGTCAAGGAAGGCGATGAAGAAGAAGACGACGACTGGATGTCAGAATTCATTGGAACATCTCAAGAGCTTGATATGGACGCAATGACCGACGTAAGCGGCGACGACAAGAAAGAAAATGAAACCAAAGATGCGCCTCCTGCTGAAGAAGATAAAGAAGATGATCCCTTTGCAGTGAACCTTGTCACAAGAAAGACCCGCAACAAAAAGGCAGCAGTTGATGAGGAAGAGGACGACGATGAGGATGAGGACGACAACATGTTCCACTGGGATGACGATGATGATGACGATGAGGAGGAAGAAGAACCTGCTCCGGTCTCCAAGAAGCGAACAGTTGGCCGACGAGCCGCACCACGCAAGGCACCAACACGCCGAGCGGTTGGTCGTAAGAAAACCAAGGACTGACCTTCGTGTTTGAGCGGTGAAATCAAGACCTAAGCCTCACTGGATTTGCCCATGGGCGATGCTTCTGCTGTAAAGGAAGAGACGGATGAAGATTTCAGCGAACAGGCCGATGTGGCCTTCGACCGTCTTGTCGATTCATTCAATCCATTGCACAACAAATTGAATTGGTTGCTTCTTGCCTTCCCTGTTGCTCTGTGGGCGGATTTGAGTGGCCAGGGTGAGGTTGCTTTCCTTTTCTCTATGGTTGCCATCATGCCGCTTGCTTTCCTTATGGGGAAGGCGACCGAAGAAATCGCATTGCGGACTGGTGAAACGGTTGGCGGTTTACTCAACGCGACCTTCGGTAATGCAGTCGAGATGATCATTGCTGGCTTGGCCCTATACACGGCTTCAAAATCCTTTGACCAAGAGACCATCGACACCATGATCACCGTCACTCAAGCCTCGCTTATTGGTTCCATTTTGGGTAACCTCCTGCTCGTGCTTGGCCTTGCTATGGTATGGGGTGGTGTGAACCATAAAGTCCAACATTTCAACCACGAATCGGGCCAAATGAATGGTTCCTTGCTGTTGCTTGCTATCGTTGCTTTCATCATTCCAAGCGCTCTTGATTACGCTGGTGGTAATGCTGATTCGGTGCGCGACCTTTCGCACTATGCAGCGATCATCTTGCTCGTCATCTATGGGCTTGCGCTGCTTTTCCAACTCAAAACGCACGTCGATGTGTTTGCAACTGAAGCCAGCCATGGTGCACATGAAGATCCGACAATGAGCATCAGAGATGCTTGGGCACTGTTGCTGTTCTCAACTGCAATGGTCGGGTGGATGGCTCACATTTTGGTTCACAATTTGGAATCTGCTGTTCATGAACTTGGTATGCCTGAATTGTTTATTGGCGTCATTCTTGTACCATTCTTCGGCAACGCAGCAGAACACTTCGCAGCAGTGATCGTGGCTGGGAAGGACAAAATGGACCTCGCCATTGCCATTGCCATCGGATCAAGTGTCCAAATCGCCCTCTTTGTGGCGCCGGTCATGGTCCTTCTCGGTTGGGCACTCAAGGTTCCTCTGACCTTAGAATTCGGACTTCTTGAGACTTCAGCGACCTTCATTGCCGTTCTGGTAGCGAACTCAATTTTGGCAGACGGGAAGACAAACTGGCTTGAAGGCGTCATGTTGCTTGGCAGCTATATCATTCTCGGTGCAGCCTTTTTCTTACTTTGACTGGAGTGAAATGAATGAAAAAAATTGGCTATGCTTTGATCTTGATTTCAACATTAATGTTGGTCGGTGGGACCGTGGGTTTCACGATGGAAGGAACCGTTGATGACGTCCCAACACCCAACGTCCAAGGTTTGGTTTTCTTCGCAGACGACCCTTTGGCCGGGAATGCAGCAGCCCTTCTCCTCAACGCCGATACCACCCTCACTTGGGATCGAGATGATATCTTCGTCGTTATTGCCGATGGTGGAAAAAAGAAACAATGCGATGATATGGCCAACGGTGGGAGCTTGAGTGGTTTTGACACCACCAGTAAAATCTGTTCCTACGGAGATGACGGGTATGCTGCCAGCGGAGATGACGGTGAAGAGGGTGTTGAATGGCGGGTTGATTCTGGTGAATTTTATGCTGGGATTGGCACCAAAGAAGGGGTGCTTCCTGAGGGCACAGATCTCAACATTGGCTATTCCATTGATATTGCACTGAGCGCAGTTGGGTATCTTTTCTTACTTCTCGGCGAGGGTGCGGGCTTTGTCCTCACCCGTCAAGATTGAAGTTCACTCTACGCCGTCGTAATACGACATAACGGCTTCATCGAGGTCCATCCATGATTGGCGTTCATCGAGGGTCTTGGTGGTGCCGTCGAAGCGCAACGCTTCTCCGTCAACCCACAGATCGAGGCACGATGCCCCATTGAACAAGAGGTTGGTAATGTGGCGGTTGTTCGATCGGCCAACAGGTCGCATACGCACATCATCAATGTCCCATACCGCCCAATCTTTGCTTCCCTTGGTCGCCATCGTGAACGCGTCACTGGCGGTCATGAGTGTTGGGTCCCAGTGGTCATGGCGTTGAACGAGGGCTGCGAGGCGGGCCTCAGCAAGCATGTCGAGTCCGTTCCCGGAAGAGGCAGCCCCATCTGTGCCAAGTCGCACATCAACACCGGCTTCATTGAAGGCAGGCAGCGATAAGGTGCCTCCGCATGCTAATTTCATGTTTGATGAGGGGCAATGAACCGCCGTTACTTCGTGGCGGGCAAGGGTACGAATCTCGTTTTTCTTCATCCAAGAGGCGTGAGCGCACACGGTTCCAGGTTGAAAGAAGTCGATGCTGTCCAAGTACTCAACGGGATACATACCCGTTGCCTCATGGCAATCTGCGACTTCCTTGCGGGTCTCGCTCACATGAATATGCAAACGGGCGTTTCGGCGTTCAGCAAGTTCTGAGGCTCTTCGAAGGGTTTCTTCGCTGCACAGGTAGACAGAGTGGGTTGCGATGGCGTATTGCACCTTATCGAGCGGTGATTGTTGCTTGAGCATGCCATCCAGTTCGGCAAGTGCTGAGGCCGCATCATCGTGTGAAGGTAATGCTGCATCACTGACAGGGCCGCCGATAAGGCCCCTTAGGCCAGCGTCGCTGAGCACCTTGCCAGTGACGGCGGGATAGAAGTACATGTCAGCAGCAAAGGTGGTGCCTGTTTTGATCAGTTCAGCAGCAGCAGCCTGTGCCCCTACACGAACAAACTCAGGGGTGATTTTCGCTTCAGTCGGGAAGATTGCTTCGTTCAACCATCTGTGAAGCGGAAAACCGTCGCTGAAGTCTCGAGCGTTGAGTTGCATGGCCAAATGGGTGTGCCAATTCTGTAAACTTCGGGTGATCAAACGGCTTGAGCCATCGACGTCGAGGCTGACATCTTCATCACCATTTGATGGGGCCCAAGACCCGTCATCATGCAACAACACATCTCCGGTATGCTTCTTGCCGGCCTCATCATAGAGCACAGTGTCGCGGTAACGCACCGCTCCGTCTTCGCCCATGGAACGGCGTGGAGCCCCACCCTCATCAACGCTGGCTTCTCGACCGTGTGGCTTATGTTCATCAGCCTCCGCCCACAACTTGCGCCACTGTGGCTTAGCTGGTATAGCACCTGATTCGTAATCAGGAGGTCGGGAGTTCGAATCTCCCCAGTGGCTCCAATCACAACGTGTTGGTTGAGGATTGAGTTTCCATCGAGAACGCTCTTGCACTTGCTTCCAAACTGGCGACAGCAGGTAGGCTGCGGCCTGAAATGTAATCTAAACATGCGCCTCCACCGGTAGAAACATGGCCCATTTTTGAGGCGAGGTTTCGTTTCATGATCAGGGTGGCCGTGTGACCCCCACCAACCACAACATAGCCCTCTGATTCAGCGCAAGCGTTGAGCATCTCAATGGTGCCCAAGGCGAAGTCAGGCAGTTCAAACACACCTGCAGGGCCGTTCAAGTGAACGGTCCCAGCCTGCTTGATGGCCACTGAAAGGTTTCGAATCGACTGAATGCCCAAATCAAAGATTGGGGCAGAGACCGGTAATTGATCAAGGGACATGTCCACACGATTATCTTCGATGTTTGCTGCAACGTCCACAGGCAAACAAATTTTGTCCGGAAAGTCGGCGAGCAAAGCCTTGGCTTTTTCAACCGTAGCGTACCAGTGTTTGCCCAATTCACCAACCAAGAAATCATGATTGACCAATCCGATGTCATTGCCAGCGAGTTCGATCATGAGGTTCGCCACGCCGCCAGTGACCCACACCTCGTCGCAAATATCGTTGCGAAGCATGTTGTCGGCAACGGCAATCGAATCGTCCACCTTCACGCCACCAAGCACGGCAATGCACGGGCGAGCAGGGTTTTCGAGAGCCTGGTCGAGTTTTTTGATTTCATTGGCCATCAGTTCTCCAGCAACACAGGGGATCAAGTTTGTGAACCCTACACCGGAGGGTGTAGCTCGATGAGCACAAGCAAAGGCATCGTAGACAAAGAGGTCCGCAACGCTTGCCAATTTTTGAACCATTTGAGTCTCAGCCATGTCCTCAAACGTCCCTTTTGTGTTGATCTCTTCATCGTACATCCGTACGTTGTTGAGCATCAAGATGTCACCATCGCTCATGACTTCTATGGCTGCCATTGCTTTGTCACCAGCAAGGTCGTCGACCCACTTGACCGGGCGTCCGAGGATGCGACCAAGTTCCCGAGCGTGCCCGAGGGTGCTTGTGAAATCATTTTTACCGGGTCGAGATTGGTGAGCCAGGAGAACGACTTTTGATTTTGAAAGACGGTTCAAGGTTGGAACAATGGCTTTGATGCGCGTGTCATCAAGGAACAGTTTGGTGTCAGGAGCCATCGGTGAATTTACATCGACTCGGACGATTACTGTCCGTCCTTCGACATTGACATTCTCGAGGGTGAGAACACTCGCCATTGGTTGGTCCAAACCGTGCGGGTTTTTGATTGAGACGGGTTAAAATCCCCTTTCGCGGTCGGTGGCATCCACTGCTCAATCGCGCGTCTGTCGGTGGCTGTCTGTCCGAAAGGTGATATAGCCGCGAACATCGCTTCCCAAGGATGGCACGCGAAGCACCCGAAAGGGACACCTCGCTGGAAGGAGCACGCCGTCGCGCCAGCACCAGCACCTCGTCTTTTGGCGTATCAAGAAGGGAAGGGCATGACGCCTCGACCTACTACGGGAGCAGGTTGAACGAAGGCTTGGTCTCGAACAGAGAGGTCGGTGAGGAACAACCCTTGCCGCCAACCATGGCCAACACCGTAATTTCTGGTGATTCAAGGAACTTGGATTTGCCAGACAACTGCGTGCATCTTGTCGTTACTTCTCCACCCTACAACGCCAGCAAAGATTACGATGAAGATTTGTCCCTTGGTGAATATTTAGATCTGCTCCACGGCGTCTTTGCCGAGTGCTACCGTGTGCTTGCCCCGGGCGGGCGTATGGTGATTAATGTCGCCAATCTCGGTCGAAAACCGTACATACCTCTTTCAAGCCACATCAACGTTATGATGTCGGAAATTGGCTTCTTGATGCGCGGCGAAATCATTTGGGATAAATCTGCAAGTGCTGGATCTTCCTGCGCTTGGGGCTCCTTTCAGAGCGCCAGTAACCCTTGCTTACGTGACGTTCATGAATACCTCCTGGTGTTTTCAAAGGGCGATTACAAATTAAAGCGTGACAAAAAAGAGCGAGCGGAGGGTCGCATCGACACCATACCCAGGGACGATTTCATCAAGCACACCAAATCGATTTGGTCGTTTGCGACCGAACGTGCCTCTCGAGTGAACCACCCAGCCCCTTTCCCAGTAGAATTGCCAAAACGCTGCATCGAAATGTACAGTTTTGTTGGTGACGTGGTGCTTGATCCGTTCAACGGCTCTGGCACAACATGCGTTGCAGCAAAAACGACAGGTCGAACCTACATCGGTGTTGATCTCTCAGAGGCGTACTGTACGATTGCAGAAAACCGCCTTGGCACCATCGAAGCATGGGTTGCTCCAGAAGTGCCCGTTTGAGGCTCACTGCGGTGGCAAGATGTTGTCCCATGGACTCTGTGCTGGTTGCGCTGGTTGAGTTTGTTGTTGATTGATTGGAGGCATAATTGGTGTTACAGGGACTGCTGCTGGTTGATATGCTTGACCAACCGGGGGCTGATACACTGCTTGTGACGCAGGTGCTTGGCTTCCAATTGGTGCTGCGTACACTGATTGTCCTACGGTCATCTGCCCACTTGGCATGACGATGTTGGTTTTAGGGTCATCCAACACGAAGGCTAGAATGATGCCGAGAATAGTCAATGGGACTGCACAACAGGCGCCAAAGAATCCCAAACCCGATGCGGCTAGGCCGCCGACTACGGCTTCAGTGCACGCTTCATCGCAATAATTCCCTCGGATGTTCACTTTGACGTTGCTTTCAAAGGTGTATTCCATGCCTGCAGTCACGTGATCGATGCTTCCATAGCGCTCTTCATCACCGGCACTTGCATTCATCTCAGACCAAAGGTAACACCCTGGAAGAACATCTTGGCCGTTGCTGTCAACAATGGTGAGTTCTATCGAATCGCAATCGACGGGGTGGATCACATACACCGCGATGTCCCAAGATTCGTTTCCATCGACGGTAAAGGTACCACTGGTCTGCTGTCCAACGTATTCTTCGTTTTCACCAGCATCGATGGCGTTGCCAAATCCTACGACCATGCCAATTGCACTTGCAAAGAACATGACGACGCCGATGAGGATTGTGACTTTGCTCGCAATGTGCATGTGTGCGTCACAGACTTCATTGTTATCAACGTGTTCATCAGTGGTATTGTGTCCCATTTTGGCCCAAGTGATAGGAGCCATTTTGAACGGTTGCCATTCACCAATGGGTAATGACCGGATGGGATGTGACAGATTTGTCCGGCCCAGACGGTGAGGATTGGCGCGTCCCAACGAGTGAACTCGATGCGCGACAGCAAGAATTAGGTCGTCTCTTGGCAAAAGCAGGCCTCCCAGGCGCCCTTATACAACATCCAGTCGATCTGTACTACTATGCAGGTGGACGGCAGAACGCTTCGATGTTTATTCCAGCCCAACACGCTGGGGGCAGCATTGAAGCAGGTGGAAACGGGCCAGTTTTGTTTGTTCGCCGATCATTGAAACGCGCACACCATGAAGGTGGCGGTAGTGATTGCCCTCACGAAGTCATCCCCTTTCCGAGCATGAGTGTGTTCGCCGAACACCTTGCTAACCGAGGCGTCGAAGCAGCACCATGCCTGCAATTCGGTGAGGTTCCAAAGACCTACTCTGATCGCTTTGTCAATGCCCTTGCTCCTTTGGGGGCTTGCTTGGACGCAACCCAAGTGATCCATGCTCAACGGGAAGTAAAGTCAGCTTGGGAACAAAAACAAATGGATTCTGCGGCTGATGTCCAACTTCGCATGTTCGAGGCTGTGCAGGCTGTTGGAGGCGAAGGTGTAACCGAGTTGGAGTTGGTTGCAGCAGCAGAGGCTGTGAGTCGTTCCGAGGGTTTTGGCGGCCACGTCCAAATGCGCCGCTACCCACTTCAATGCGACCGAGGTGTCATTGTGGCAGGACGCGCTGGTGGCATTCCTTCCTTTTTCGATTCAGCCGTTGGCGGCACAGGAGCCCATCCTCTCAATGGCATGGGTTCCGGGTTTACTCGAATCAAAAGCAACGAACCGGTGCTTGTCGATTTGGTTCATGCTCACCGAGGCTACATCGTTGACATGACCCGCATGTTCGTGGCAGGTTCCCTCGATGAATCTTGGATTTCACGGCTTGAGGATATGGTTGCCGTCAAGGACACTGTGGTCGATGTTCTCGACCGAGGTGGTATGTGCAGCGAAGCATGGAATGAAGGTACAATGCTGGCAGAGGAACTTGGCCACACAGATCACCTGATGGGCATGGCTCCCGACCAAAGTCGCTTCCTCGGTCATTCAGTTGGCCTTCAACTCGATGAATCTCCTGTGGTTGCCGCAGGCTTTGACCGACCTCTTCCAATCGGTGCTACGATGGCCATTGAGCCAAAAGTCGTGCATGGGGAAGGCAGCATCGGTACCGAAGACACATGGATTCGAGATGAAGAAGGAATGCGCCCCATCACTGCTGGTGGCCTGTGGCCTTCGATAACGGAGTGGTAAAGATGGCTGAACAAGAACAAACAGATGACGACATATGCGAGAAACTTGAAGGTTGGATCCATGAAGATGTTGGAAAGCGGATTCCTATACGCACTACGCCGAATGGAACGTATTACAACGAGCCAATCGTGGCTGTCTTCTGCCAATTCTGTGGTTCTGAATTTGTTGGACCAAGCCGAGAAGCCGGCGGATTCCTCGGGGGCCATGAGTGCCTTCACGCATGGGAAATCTCCCAAGCGATGAGCCGAGAAGACGGCCTCACGGAATGAGTTCTCCATCGAGAGCGACCATAGTGTTCAAGATGCGTCTTCGCTGAGTGAGGGGCATGGCCAAGCCTTACTCCCCCAGTCACATCGGTGCAGTTGCATCGAATTTCACTGAAATGCGACTGGCAGGTGCAGTCAAGGAGCGAATGGTTGAACTGCTTTGTCAAGAGATCGAACGGCTGGTCCCAGACATGGAGCAAGCCACACTTGCTCAGGATGCAGAGAGAAAAACGCTCGACGACCCCCACCGAACAAGGCTAAATTACAACCGTACTCGAGAATTGATGATTGATCAATTGAGCGCAGTTGAATCGGTTGGTTCCGCAGCGGTTCAAGCCGGCATTGAACACATCGAACGTCACCTTGCAGCGCTCCTCAAGCACGCAGAGGCAGCTGCAGAGAAAGACCGAGTTGCAACCATCAAACCCCGCCATCTTGAAATTGCGATTCAAGGCATGGGCTTGGAAGACGATGGCCAACCCGGTGCAGTGCCAGAAGTCGTTCAGACAGAAGACTTCGTGGTCAGTCAAGGGGGGGGCGTTCTTACCGAATCCTCGTTGCTTTCCCTCGCTCGTACCCATGCCAAAATGCCAGTCACTCGGGAAGCTGTCGACGAGTTGCTGGAAACTTACTACATGGTTATCGAACAACTTGAATCCGATATCCGAAAGCATGCCCAACTCGGCGGGAACCCCGTTCAATTCATTGAATCAATTGGACGAATGAAAACCCTCATGTCGCTGGGTTGGATGCGTGCTATGCTCACCAAGGCCGCAGAAACAGCAAGGGAGCGTGGCTACAAGCGCATCGACATTGAACAGATTGTACACATCGACCCGTTTGAGACAAATTGACCTGCGTTCAAAGCGATGCAGCGAACGCAACAACCGCAGCGTAATCCGGTTCTACGCCGGGGTTTTCTGCGACCCAACGGTGTTGAACTGTACCTTCCTTGTCAATGATGATGATCACACGGTTGGCACTGACGTACCCTTCGATGCCACCAAGGCCGACAAAGGTGGCGTCGTAGGCATTGACCACTTTTCTGTCAATGTCGGAGAGCAGGGTGAATTCAAGGTTGTACTTTTTCGCGAATTCTGCGTTGACCCAAGGTGAGTCCACGCTGATCCCAAGAACAACAGCATTGGCGTCATTCAACGATCCAAGGTTATCCTGGAAGGCACACATTTCTTTGTCACACACGCCAGTAAAGGCGCCCGGATAGAAGGCGAGGATGACGTTTTGACCTTGGAAATCAGCTAATCTGATGTCACTCTTGTCGGTGGTTTTGAGGGTAAAGGCAGGGGCTGTGTCTCCAATATTGACCATGCCAATGCCAACCGCCGCCGGCGTTTATCTGTTTCGATGAGCCAAACAGTGCCATCAAGCAACGTCAAATCGATCAGCGTTCATGACTTTGTTCCATGCGCTGATGAAATCGTGGACGAACTTGTCCTTGTTGTCATCTTGGGCATAGACTTCGGCAATTGCACGCAGTTGAGAGTTGCTACCAAACACAAGGTCGTAACGGGTCGCTCGGCGAACAAGTTCTCCAGAAGAGCGGTCATGCGCTTCATAGGAGTTGCTACCAGTCGCCTTCCATTTCACGTTCATGTCAATGAGGGTCGTGAAGAAATCAGTGGACAAGGTGTTGCCATCGCTGAAGATTCCACGGTCATCGGAACTGACGCCCATCGAGCGTAGGCCTCCAACGAGAACCGTCATTTCGGGTGCAGACAATCCAAGCAGTTGGGCTTTATCGAGCATCATTTCTTCAGGACTGACGCTGTAATTCTTGAGGAGGAAGTTTCGGAATCCATCCGAAACCGGTTCAAGAACTGCAAACGAGTCAGGATCGGTGTGTGCATCGCTTGCGTCACCACGGCCGGGCGTGAAGGTGACTTCAACACCAGATGCCATCTCAATTCCAGTGTTTCCAGCAAGAACGATTGTGTCAGCAACACTTGCTCCGTGAGCTTCAGCGAGCGGTGTAAGAACAGCAAGCACCTTGGCGAGTTGTTCTGGCTTGTTTGCAGCCCAGTCTTTCTGAGGCGAAAGTCTGATTCGAGCGCCGTTCGCTCCACCGCGCATGTCAGAGCCTCGGTATGTGGAGGCGCTGGCCCAAGCGGTTTCGACCATTTCAGAGATGGAGAGTCCTGATCCCTTGATGGCTGCCTTCAACGATGCAACATCGTAGGATGTGCTTCCTGCAGGAACCGGGTCTTGCCAAATGAGGTCTTCATCTGGGACATCAGGTCCAAGGTAGCGTGCCTTTGGGCCCATGTCGCGATGAAGCAACTTGAACCATGCACGTGCGAACGCATCGGCGAAAACGTCAGGGTTTTCGTGGAAGTGCTTGGATATCTTGCGGTACTCTGGGTCTCGAATCATGGCCATGTCTGCCGTGGTCATCATTGTTGGAACCTTGATGGACGCGTCTTCTGCATCAGGTGCGAGGTCTTCAGGGTCTGGGTTTGCAGGCGTCCACTGGTTGGCGCCGGCAGGACTCTTGACGAGTGTCCAAGAATCTTCATGCTTGAAAAGCAGGTCAAAGTAACCATTGTCCCATTCGATTGGGTTTGCAGTCCATGCGCCTTCGATACCACTGGTGATGGTGTCGCGACCCTTTCCGGATCCGTGCGTGTTTGCCCAGCCAAAGCCTTGCTCTTCGATTGAGGAGCCTTCGGGTTCTGCGCCAACTTGAGCAGCGTCACCTGCGCCGTGTGCCTTTCCGAAGGTGTGACCACCGGCTGTGAGGGCCACAGTTTCAGCGTCATCCATTGCCATACGGGCAAACGTCTCTCGAATGTCCTGAGCGCTCAAGAGCGGGTCAGGGTTTGAGTTTGGTCCTTCTGGATTGACGTAAATCAATCCCATCTGGACTGCAGCAAGTGGGTTGTCGAGGTCTTGACGCGTGTCACCGTATCGGTTGTCGCCAAGCCACTCATCTTCTGCGCCCCAGTAAATGTCTTCTTCTGGGTGCCAAATGTCAGCTCGGCCACCGCCGAAACCGAACACAGGCCCGCCCATTGATTCAATTGCCACAATACCAGTCAAGACCAAAAGATCGGCCCAACTGATTTTGTTTCCGTACTTTTGCTTGATTGGCCAAAGCAAACGTCGAGCTTTGTCGAGGTTTCCGTTGTCGGGCCAGCTGTTCAGGGGAGCGAACCGCTGCGCACCTGTAGCAGCACCACCGCGCCCGTCGCCAATCCGGTAGGTTCCGGCAGCGTGCCAGGTCATTCGAATGAAAAAGGGCCCATAGTGGCCGTAGTCAGCGGGCCACCAGTCTTGACTGTCCGTCATCAGCGCGTGAAGATCTTTCTTCATTGCAGCGTAATCCATGCTGTTGAATGCGTCCTTGTAAACGAAGTTCTCACCCATTGGGTTTGATTTTTTATCATGTTGATGGAGAATGGCCAAATTCAATTGATTTGGCCACCAATCGTTGTTCTTCATTCCAGTGCTTGGTGCACTGATTGCCCCATGCATTACTGGACACGTTGCGTCTGTACTATCTCCACCCATTTCTCTCATGTTACTGCCTCAATTTTCTGGAAACTCTCATGACATATCAAGGTGTAGTTTCAGTGTTCTTCTGATGGTCACCTCGAATAAATCCACGGTGGTAGGGT
>Ga0302116_1000011_pt1 | contig 98065 bp, 92 predicted proteins | sample AG5_SCM_MG_FD_203124 | JGI IMG/M metagenome (GOLD analysis project Ga0302116, IMG submission 203124) | Marine microbial communities from Western Arctic Ocean, Canada - AG5_SCM | ecosystem: Environmental > Aquatic > Marine > Oceanic | place: Canada: Western Arctic Ocean | collected 2017-10-01 | reverse complement strand
TAGCTCGCAGATAATTAATCAATTAATACACCCATACTAAGGCGATCTTCCACTTGAAACCCTATAGATTTGTAAAAGCTCACTACCGGAGTATTGGTTGAACGTATTTGCAAATTCACCTTGGTGCATCCAAGAGCTTTTAACTCATCCATGCTGTGGCTTACCAATCGCGCTCCAACTTTCTGACGGCGATACTCTGGCGCAACCGCAACGGCATATAACCAACCCCGATGCCCGTCGTAGCCGACTATGCAGGATCCAATAATTTGATTTGTATTTTCCGCTACAACTATCAGGTCATCCTGATTCAGCTTCTCGTCAATCACTTTTGATGGTTCGTTGTGAGGGGCGGGGTCAGGGAATACCTCTTGCCATAGCTCTATAAGCAGTTGTCGATCTTGCGCGACATATTTTCGAATTTTTATACTCATCCTGTACCTACCGAACGCATGCTCTTCGAACTGCCTCGGCAGGAATCCGTAACTGCGCCAACAAGTATTCTTTAAATGATTCTTGGTAGGGTTGCTCCTCAATAGCCATTTGCATGCAGAGCAGCCAAGCGTCTCTCTCCTCTTCCCCAATTCGGAACTTAGTATGTACCTCGGGAATACTAATACTGCCGTAGTGTTCTGCGTAGAGCCTAGGGCCACCGAGCCAACCGCTTAGAAAATATATCAACTTTTTACGAACCGGCTCCAGGTCCCGGCCGTGCATTTTCCTGATTTTCTGTGCGTCCTGAATGCTGTCCATATGCTCATAAAAATCCTCCACCAGCTTAGTGAGTCCGTCTAGACCTCCCGCTGCCTGGTAGGAAGAATCTGCGACACCATAGTTTTCTTTGTTCAGTTGCATTGGTAATTCTTTCTTTATTTAAACTAAGGAGTTAGCAACTTGCTTACCGCAAATTACTTAACAAGTGTTAAGTCAAAGCACTTCTAACTGCTAGGTAGGATAGAGTAGCGGATATCACCAAAATTTGAAGAAATCAAATATATGAAAATGCTAATACACACATTAGCTCGTCACTCAGTCGTTTTTGCGCTTCTATCAATCCTGTTTTCAATGCCTGCAAGTGCGCACCACTCTTACGCAATATACGATATTGATAATAAGGTCCAACGTGTCGGAACTCTGCTGGAGTTTAACTACGTTCAGCCCCATATCACTATGGTCGTAGAAGCTCAGTGTAATGACGGTACAACCGAAACCTGGGCTATCGTTAGCAAAGCTACCCGCCTTTGGGAGCGCGATGGCCACGATACAGAATTTGCCGCAATTGGCGAAACCATAACTATCCTAGGTTGGCCCGCTCGCAACGGGAAAGAAGAAATGGCCCTTAGCACCATCATCTCCGAGAAAGTGGGCACCATGGTTATTCGCGATGTAATTAATCAACGCGGTTCAAGAGAAAATTTACCCGAAGTAACTATCTCGCCTGACGGCTGCCAATAACTAATCTAGCCCTAATTGCAGTTAGGGCATAACACCAACTCTCTTCTCTCAAGGGCTGCTTATGCAGCCCTTATATTGTCTCTACCTATTTACTCAGCTGCGTGACGGCAGGTCTGAACCTGTCGAATAGAGCCAAGCCAGCAACTATTAGTATGCTTCCCAATACCAACCTATTGGTTAGGTTTTCGCCATTGAGCGCATACCCCAACCAAATCGCCAGCGCGGGAGTGATTAAGGGAATTAGTGATACCAGGTTCACCGATATGCGCTGTATTAAATAGAAATACCCCAGAAATCCCAAAACCGATCCGGCTGAACCGAGATAGAGAAGCGCAAGCAGAGATTTGGTCGTGAAATCTCCGGGAAGCTCTCCATCAAACATGGCCCAGCATAAGACAAGCGCCAAACAGGCCATCCACAATGATCCTAAAAGCTGCTGCATTGGATTTACATCCGACGCATAACGTTTCACAAAGATGCTGCTTGTGGCAAAAATTGCTACGGCCATAAGCAACAAACTAATGCCTATATAGGCTTGACCACCTAAATCTTTGCCGTCGATAAATATTACTGCCAAACCAGTGGTCGCAACGCCCAAAGCTAAATAACGGCCCAGAGTCATACTGTTGTCTTTCAGCAAGGCAGCAGACATCAGGCCTACAAAAAAAGGCGAGAGACCAAATAGCACTGAAACCAACCCTGATGGAATGTACTGCGAGCCTAGGTATACCAATGGCATAGCCGGACATATGCCTATTGCCGAGGCAAGATAGAGTTTCCAGTTTTTACTTAGGTTTAAGCCACGCACGCCCATTGCCGGCGCAGCAATTGTCATAATCGCCAGAGAAATCAGCATTCTCAGGGTAATGGATTCGATTGGCGACATGGTCGCACTGCTCCACTGAATCATCAGGGGCGTGGTCGACCATATAGCCACAACAAAGACATAGGTAGCTGGAACCGACATTTCTCTTCTCCTATTTAGTGTCGGGAATTTACGCAGGCTCAAATAGTTGAGCTAAATTCAAGAAACCCAGAAAGCAAAAAAGCCGCAGGGTCTTGGACTCTGCGGCTTAAGTTCGATCAATTTAAAATATAGATTAGTCGAAATGCTCCGCAGACTTTGTACGCACAATTGCGCCAGCCAGCCAAAGGCCCGCCGGTTTAATCACACAAAGTAGATGCATTTCAGTATTCATTATTTTTTAATTGACCAAATAATTAAGGGGCGCATTCTACGCCCCTCAATCCTTGTAAAACAACCTTTGTATTTTGACCTAAGAAATATGGCCTTAAAGGTTGGCGTCGACCACGCTGAGAAGTTGCGTGGCGCTTGGACGAGTTCGAAAATCAACGTCGACATGAGACCAAAGCAACTGGCCGCCTTGTTGAATCAAAAAGCTTGATGGAACTGCCATGGCGTGATGATCCTGGCCTGAGAAGGCCTCCATATCAACTCCACGAGCCGCACGGGCTTCGTACTCTTCATCAGTCACTTGCAGCACCACGTTATAGGCTTGGTGTGCGTCGAGGTCAGAGTCAGACATAACTGGGAAAGGAACTTCATAGGCTGCCGTCAATAACGCCGAAGCGTCCGGTTCATCGACACTAACCAGAATTGGCAACACGGAGCGATCTTGAAATTGTGAATATTTAACCGAGATATCGCGAATCTGCGCATTGCAGTATGGACACCAACCACCGCGATAAAAAATTAGTAACACGTTTTGATCTGCCCACAGGTCAGACAATGTGATTTGCTCATCTTCAATAGAGTTCAGCGTTGCATCCGGAGCCTGGCTTCCAGATTCAATACCCAAGCCTTCTGATAAAGTGCCCAGTGTATCTGCGTCAACCTCGGTATATTCGCGCGGATCACGAATAGTTACCTGCGCAAAAGCAACTTGCGCAAATAGAAAGAATACTAAGGCGCACCAAAGCTTACTTGAGAAAATATTTGAAGACATAATCGTCTCTCCTTAATTTGATCGGCTAGACTACTATCATAAATTAATAAGTTGGGTTAAATGATCGTTAAGAGTTGTTAGCCCTTGTGCCCAAGCAGCAGTTCCGATAATTTGCGCGCATATTACTATTATTCCTCTATCAGTTTTAATTTTAGCTCGGTAAGCCATGTCTCAATACGTTTACACCATGAATCGCGTCGGCAAAATTGTGCCGCCAAAGCGCGAGATATTAAAAGATATCTCTTTGTCATTTTTCCCTGGCGCAAAAATTGGCGTGCTTGGTCTAAATGGTTCCGGCAAATCTACATTGCTTAAAATAATGGCAGGCATTGATACGGATATTCTGGGTGAAGCACGGCCCATGCCGGATATCCGTATCGGGTATCTACCGCAGGAACCTCAGCTAGATGAAGACAAAACCGTTAAAGCAAATGTCGAAAACGGCTTGGACGAACCTCTATCTGCCCTGCGTGAACTTGAGGCAGTTTATACAGCATATGCAGAGCCTGATGCTGACTTCGATCAGTTGGCAAAAACCCAAGAACGCCTAGAAGCCGTTATTCAATCATGGGACGCTCACAACCTCACCAACAGTATGGAACGTGCTGCCGACGCTTTGCGGCTTCCGCCATGGGATGCACTGGTTACCAACCTTTCTGGTGGTGAACGACGTCGTGTAGCCCTTTGTAAGTTACTTTTGTCCCGCCCCGATATGCTGCTATTGGATGAACCTACCAACCATTTAGATGCTGAATCGGTATATTGGTTAGAACGATTTTTGGCGGATTTTTCCGGAACTGTGGTTGCGGTGACCCATGACCGCTACTTCCTCGACAATGTTGCTGGCTGGATACTAGAGCTCGATCGAGGCCAAGGCATTCCCTATGAAGGAAACTACTCCACTTGGTTAGAGAACAAAGATGCCCGGCTTGGGCAGGAGTCCCGTGAAGAAAGCGCTCGACAAAAAGCTATCAAGCAAGAACTTGAGTGGGTTAGATCCAACCCTAAGGGACGGCAGTCCAAAAACAAGGCTCGTTTATCGCGCTTCGAAGAGCTAAATTCAAAAGATTTTCAGCTGCGCAACGAAACCAACGAGATCTATATTCCACCAGGGCCTCGGCTAGGCGATGTAGTTGTTGAGTTTAAAGATGTCAGCAAATCTTTCGAAAACAAAGCGCTTTTTGACAAGCTGAATTTTAGTATTCCCAAGGGCTCAATTGTCGGTGTTATTGGCGGCAACGGTGCCGGTAAATCAACACTGTTTCGTATGATCGAAGGAAAAGAAAAAGCAGATAGCGGTGATATTCGCATTGGTGAAACCGTGCAACTCGCTCTTGTAGAACAATCGCGCGAAAGCCTGGATGACAACAAAAATGTTTGGGAAGCGGTCTCTGGTGGATTAGACATTTTGCAAATAGGTAATTACGAAGTTAGTTCTCGAGCTTATGTCGGTCGCTTTAATTTCAAAGGTTCAGATCAACAAAAACGAGTGGGCGACCTTTCAGGTGGAGAACGCGGACGTCTGCATTTGGCCAATACGCTTAAGCAAGGCGCAAACCTCTTGTTGCTGGATGAGCCTTCAAATGATTTGGACGTCGAAACTCTTCGCGCTCTGGAAGAAGCTGTTATGAACTTCCCGGGCTGTGCCATGGTGATCTCTCACGACCGTTGGTTTTTAGACCGGGTTGCCACACATATCTTAGCTTTTGAGGGCGATAGTGAGGTGCAATTCTTTGAGGGAAACTTCAGTGAATATCACGAAGACTTAGTGAAACGTAAAGGCGAAGATACAACTCCGGAAAGAGTTAAATATCGCCCTTTAAATTAGGGGTTTGGGCACGGAATTGGAACGGCACCGGCGCTACTAGAGCTAGCGGTGGCCTAGTTTTTAGGTAGTCGCAGGGTGGCTCGCAAACCACCTTCAGAACGATTTTCCAGAGACAAAGTGCCTCCCACTGTTTGCGCTGCTCGGATAGCGATACTCAGACCAAGACCAAAGCCTTCAACGCTCTCTGACTGAAGTCTGGTGAAGGGCTGAAACATTGCTTCCAATTGGTCGTCTGGAATTCCATCGCCGGAATCTTCAACTCTGATAATCCACTCTGAACCTTCTTCATCCAGATATACGCATACCTCACCTTCAGAATATTTCAGGGCATTTTCAACAAGGTTTTTAACCACACGATCCAAGAGTTGAATCGATATTTCGACATCGGCACTTTCGATATTGAAATGAGGGGTAATAATCCTACCTTTCGCCCAGAACTTCATATCGTCAACAACGTCATTGAGTTCTTTCGGCAAAGAGACTATCTGCCGATCTATACCACCATTTTCCGTTTTTGCTAATAGCAACAATTCGGATATAAGCGCATTGAGAGACTCTACTTCGTGCTCAACGCGATCGTGCATGCTGATATCGGACCCAATGCTTTCTGCTTCAGCTCGCACAATGCCAGCAGCTACCTGCATCCTTGCTAAGGGAGCTCGCAATTCATGAGACACATCAAAAAGAAGTCGTTGCTTGGAGTTAAGAAGCTCCTGGATATATTCAGACATTTCATCAATAGAGCTAGCCAAATCCCCTATCTCGTCCCGGCGACTCATCAATTTGGCTTCAAGCTTCTGATCCAGGTTTCCACCACGGCCCAATAATTGCACATGAGACTTAAGTCGTGTGATCGGACGAGTCAATACCAGAGTAAAAAACCAGCTATATAAAAGCGAAGTACAGAGCGCTATTCCAAATGACATGGGTGAAGCTAAATCAGGTAATGGACTACGAAGAGGAGGAATGGCGACATTCATCCGATAAAAGTTCCCGCTGTTAGCGGCCCGAAACATAATATCTACTCTTCTGTTTTGAAGCTCTAACCATTCCCGGTCACCATATACAACCCTGTCATTCAGTACATCCAGAATTACCAAGGTGTCGTTTCTACCCTCGATATTGCCCGACCCTTCTCGCCGGCGAATTTGATTACGTGAGAGGTCTATTCCCAATTCGTAACCTTGAACTATGTAGTTCGCCAAGTTGCTGTAGCGTTCACTAACTTCAAATTCTGAAAATCTACTTTTGTACTCGGTCTCTAGCCAAAGCACTGATATACCGATGAGCAGCACATAACCCACCCATATGGCGAGAAAGAATCTCCAAAATAAAGTCCTGGTTGCACGCATGGGTCTTTTCTACTTGGCGAACTGGTAGCCAACGCCTCTCACGGTGACAATTAAATCTCTGTCTTCAAAATGCTTACGCAAAGCTGTACGTACTCTACTCACGTGTACATCAACGCTTCTGTCGTAGGGAGTCAATTCTCTGTGCAGCACTCTTCGCGTTAGATCCTCCCTACTAACCACGGCTCCCGCGTTTTTCATAAGCTCGTTCAGCACATCAAACTCGGCAGTGGTTAGAGTTAAGCTGTCTTCGCCAATGCTGGCTTGACGGCTTCCGGAATCAACGCAAATCCCATGTAGTTCAATGCTCGCGGCAACTTCAGTTTTTACCTCACCAGAACGTCTCAATACGGCTTTGATGCGGGCTAGAAGCTCTCTTGGATTACAGGGTTTTGCCAGATAATCGTCTGCGCCCATTTCCAGACCCAAAATACGATCAATGTCTTCACCGCGACCGGTGAGCATGATTACGGGGATATTCCAACGCGATTGCACAATAGGCAGCAACTCAAGGCCAGTTATTCCCGGCATCATCACATCCACAACTAACAGATCAAAGTTAGAATCAGACTGCAGCATGGAAATAGCTTTCTCACCAGAAGTAACAGATGCGGCTTCAAATCCTGCACTAGTCAGATACTGACTTAGCAGCTCATTTAGCGACTTGTCGTCGTCTACTAATAATATTCCCTCACTCAACTTATCCACCTATCCTTTTTGTTTCTATATCTATTTCTATCACAAAATTGCAGATTCCTGACATTCACCTAACAAGGTATAGGTGCTGCCATTAAATCCTTGATCATAAACAAAGTATCCCTCTTGGCAGTAGGGGTACATTGCAAAATATATTCTCAGGGCAGTTTCCATTTCTGTCTGCCGTGGGGCAACTGATACCGTTGAAGCCCTACTAGAGGAGCTATCTTCGGAGCTCACCAATCTGCCTCTGCGATTGAAATCCAAGCTGAAGGAAAAGCGTTTGCTGCCATCCTGCAATATCTCCGTATCAAATCGGTCCGGCATAATTAGCTGTTCCTTGCCAGCGCATGAAGCCATTACTACTGCCAATACGGCTAGGCCAACTAAAGAAGGAATGGATTTCCAATTCACGTACAAACTGACCTTTTTACAATTAATAGCTTCATTGTGAGCCCAGCTAGGTAAATAGTGCCAGTATATTTGTAAAGATCTGAAAAAAAGCGGCCCGAAGGCCGCTTGCAATACGCACTTATTTCTAAACTTAGGGGGGATAGAAAGTGCTGTATAGGGGTATAGCACCAGTGGCTACTGGAAATTACAGGTCTAGCTGAACCTCTATTGGCTCAATGCTCGTAGGAGCTTCATACATTGCTGCAACAGCGAGGTCGGTTTGAAAATCCAGTCGTCTTTCGATTATATAATCGATACGCGAGGTCACTCTTCGAGCAAAATTAATCGAATGTGCAATGTGAGTACTATGATCAAAAACTGATTTGGCACTTTCATCTGTCGCAGCTGATGCTGCTGTAGTGAAACTAGCGGCAGTAAAAACTAGCGCGGTAAACAATAATTTATTGAGCAGTTTCATTCCAATTCACCTCTGTATTAACGATGGATTCATCTTGGCGATGATCCACGTTAAGAGGTCAATATAAGAGGTAAAGATGTGTAATCTTTGTGAATAAGCATCTGCTATACCTTGAACAAGGTTAAGAGAACCAACTGATCTGTGAAGAAAAGGCCTAAGTTTGATTACATGTCGGTCAATTAAATCGCCAAATTTAAAACTATATCTATCTAGGGTGGACTTTACGCACCACAATTGTCTTTAATACGCCCTAAGAAGGTGGCACTAGAAAAACTGCAGCATAAATTAGTCACCACAGAATCAAAACCTACAGCTATACCTACTATAGAGGGATATTCGATGACGAGCTTCCGCACATTTTTTGCGCTTACATTACTACTGGCCGGTTCTGCCGCTTCAGCCCAGCAACTCAATGAAGCAAATACCGCTTGGATCCTCACATCCACAGCGCTAGTACTTTTTATGACCATCCCCGGCTTATCGCTGTTTTACGCGGGCCTAGTTCGAAGTAAAAACGTTCTGTCGGTTTTGATGCAATGTTTTGCGATAACCTGTGTTGCTTCCATAGTCTGGATACTGGTTGGTTACAGCCTGGCATTCACCGACGGCGGAAGTGCAAATGCTTTTATAGGCGGCACTTCGCAGTTTTTCTTAAGCGGCGTATTTGAGGACACTATTGGCCCAGGTGACATACCTCTATCTGTCTTTGTAATGTTTCAAATGACCTTTGCCATAATCACCCCGGCACTCATAGTTGGCGCATTTGCTGAACGTATGAAGTTCTCAACAATGTTGATATTCACAGTGGTTTGGCTAGTAGTAGTTTATGCGCCGGTTTGCCATTGGGTATGGGGCGACGGTTGGCTTGGTCAGATGGGGCTACTCGATTTTGCAGGTGGCACGGTAGTTCATATTACCGCCGGTGCTGGCGCATTAGTTGCCGCGTTGGTTATCGGAAATCGAAACGGTTTTCCTAAAACCCCCATGCTTCCCCACAATCTAACTATGTGTGTAACTGGTGCAGGTATGCTTTGGGTTGGCTGGTTTGGCTTTAACGCCGGTTCGGCGCTGGCAGCAAATGGCGACGCTGGAATGGCGATGCTGGTAACTCACATTTCAGCTGCAGCTGGCTCTCTAGCCTGGATGACCCTGGAATGGGTTCGCTATGGCAAACCATCAGTGCTGGGTATTGTTACCGGCATGGTGGCCGGCCTGGGCACTATTACTCCCGCATCGGGCTATGTCGGCCCTGGTGGAGCCCTAATTATCGGCTTGTCTGCTGGCGTAGTTTGCTACTTCGCAACCCAAGCGATTAAACAGAAATTCAAAATTGATGATTCTCTCGATGTTTTCCCAGTGCATGGTGTGGGCGGAATGTTAGGTACATTTATGGCGGGTATTTTTGCGTCAAGCGAACTAGGTCTTTTTAGTGGCCAGGGATTGGATATGAGCATCGGAGCCCAACTAGGCGTGCAGCTAACAGGTATTTTCTCAGTACTAATTTATACCGCGGTAGTTACCTTCATTATTCTGAAGGTACTCGATAAGGTTATGGGACTGCGGGTGGATGCCGATACTGAAGTTCAGGGCTTGGATATCAATCTGCATAATGAGCAGGGATATAACAATATGTAGGGTCTAGTTTGCGCTAGACGCAGTGGAAACATTAAAAGGGGCTTCGGCCCCTTTTTTAATTCCCTGCATTTGAGATTCATTTTTCTTGCTGGTAGATCATAGAACTATTTTAATATTTCCGCTGCCACGGGGGGCGGTACTTTTGTTTCGCCAAAAGTACCCAAAAGCACTTGCTCCGATTCCAGCGCCCGCTACGCGGGTTCCCTGCGATGCTCGTCTTTATCCTAAGCTCGGCAACTCGGTGTCCTGCGGCCCCCTCAAACACTCCTCGCTCTTAACGGATAAAGACTGTGCTTCTCGGCGCCTCCAAGTCGCGATCTAGTCTCTGCACTCGAAAAGCAACACAAAAAAAGGACATTTAATCGAAGTACAGTTTTTCAGGCCCCGTTTGAGCTTGCTGAGTGGAGAGATATTTATTGGGGTTGAGCGCACACGGACGTGCGCGAAAGTGCGACCCGAGCAGGATGCGAGTGAGCACGACCGCAATAAATAGCTCGGAGCGAGGGTAGTCGAAGACCAAGCGATCGAGTTGCCCTTTCTTTTAGTTCTTTTCTTTGGGCACGCAAAGAAAAGAACGCCCCCATGGCAGTGGAAATGGTTATAAAATTCGAATAACCATTAGTGAATACAGAATCAAAAAATAAAGGGTCTTAGAAGAACCCAAAAAAATTATATGACCTCAACCGCCTCGACTAGCGTCTTAGCCGCAATAATCTCCATACCCTTAATGGCCACCTGAGGCCTATTCGCATAAGGAACCACCGCACGGGTAAACCCTTGTTTGGCCGCTTCACGCAATCGATCCTGACCATTACTTACAGGCCTAAGTTCACCAGCAAGACCCACTTCACCAAAGGCAACCAGATCTCTGGGGATTTCCCGCTCGCGCATGCTGGAAAGAATAGCCAATATCGCGGGTAGATCAGCGCCAGTTTCGGTAATGCGAACACCACCAACTACATTTAGGAAAATATCCTGATCGCCAACTGCTATACCCGCGTGCCGATGCAAGACCGCAACCAACATTGCCAATCGATTTGCCTCTAGTCCCACCACAACACGACGGGGATTCTGGTATTGGTTTGCATCAGCCAGAGCTTGAATCTCAACCAATAAGGGTCGGCTTCCCTCCCACACGGAGGTAACGATGCTGCCGGATGAAGTGTTTTCGTTGCGACTAAGAAAAATTGCTGATGGGTTCCCCACTTCCTTCATGCCGGTATCGGTCATGGCAAAAACACCCAGCTCATTTACCGCACCAAAACGATTTTTGCGACTGCGTAACATGCGATAGCGGGAATCATCGGAACTGTCTAGGACCAAGGAGCAATCAATCATATGCTCAAGAACCTTGGGACCGGCTAAAGAACCTTCTTTAGTTACATGGCCCACCAATATCAAAATAGTGCCTCGTTGCTTTGCAAAACGAACCAGTTCTGCCGCACATTCACGCACTTGAGATACGCTGCCGGGCGCTGAAGCGATATCTTCCTTATAAATTACTTGGATTGAATCAACTACCAGAACTTTCGGCGGATCTTTGTCGATGCTCGCCATAATGGAATCTAGAGAGGTTTCTGCCATTATTGACAGGTGCTCGGTTGGTAACCCAAGTCTTTTTGCGCGCAAGGCAATTTGCTGAGGTGATTCCTCGCCAGTCACGTACAGGGATTTTTGTGACTTGGCCAGTTCGCACATAACCTGCAGTAATAGCGTGCTTTTACCGGCCCCCGGTTCTCCACCAATAAGAACAGCGGATCCAATCACCATGCCGCCGCCAAAAACACGATCTAGTTCGGCCATACCACTACTTATACGCGGTTCTTCTGCTACGTCTATTTCTGAGAGGCGTTGACTAGTGGATAGACTGCCTGCAAATCCGGAGGATTTGGCTTTGCGTGCTGCGGTAGCAGAAGACAGTCGGATTTCGGATAGAGTGTTCCAAGCATTACACGCAGTGCACTGCCCCTGCCATTTGCTGTGATCAGCTCCGCAATCCGTGCATACAAACGCCGATTTGGATTTGGCCAATTAAACTCTCTAAATATGGTCGTTAAAGTTGAAAAATACTTACCTTTGAATGCGACCGAGTGTAGCATGTGGAGTCCCGAAATCGCCCCCGATCTTTACTTGATAAAAGGCCATTAACAATCAAATGTCCTCTCTGATACCAGAGCGACACCTTGTAGTGTCTCCTTCTCTAGCTGCCACAATAGGACTGGAAGAGGCCGTATTGTTAGCGTTTTTGACAGATCTAGCAGGCTTTCGAACCGCAGCAGAATCCAAGGGCTATAAATGGTTTGAAGTAATGGCGGAAGAGCTGGAAGCAGAATTAGCTTTCTGGAAACGCGCTGACATTCAGAGAATATGTGAAAGCCTGCGAGATAAAGGCGTACTGCTTGTCGGATCCGCGCCCCTTACCGAGTCGGGCCAGCTTCGCTTTGCCTTTAATCAAAGTGCACCAGCCAATAAAAGTGCACCAGCTAAGTCTTCTCAATTACAGCCAAACACTGAAACAAGTTCATCTTCGGACTTTCGACCGGCCAATCGAATGGCACCCAGTTGGCAGCCTGATGACAGCACCATGCGACTGCTCGCCCAACAGGGCGTGCCTCAGCAATTTGTCGATGAGCAGGTGCCTACCTTTGTTCAATACTGGCTAGAAAGAGGCGAGGCTCGGCACGCTTGGGGAAACCGTTTCTTAAAACAGGTTTTGCGCGAATGGCACAGATGGCAGAGCGATCAAAACCGCAAAGCCGATACAGCTCCCTGGGAAAATACCAGCTCGTCTGAACCGGCGCTGATGTCGTCGGATTGGGTACCCTCTGACGACGCTCTAGATATATTAGTAAATCAAACTGGAGTCTCCCGGTCATTTATCGAAGACGCTATTCCGGAATTTGTTCTGTTTTGGCGCGAAAAAGGCGGACCTTCCAATACTTGGAACGCCCGCTTTATTACGCATGTAAAACGCCAGTGGGCTCGATACCAGCACACAGTAGAAAATGACGTTGACCCAAAACCCATGAGCGCTGATTGGAAACCCAATCAAGACGTTTACGATGTGCTGAGGCTGGCACGCATTGATCTGGAATTTGCTCGTGAAAAAATCCCGGAGTTTATAATTTATTGGCGCGATCGCAATGAAGCTAGAGCCTCCTGGAATACGACCTATTTACAGTTTATTAAACACCAGTGGCAAACGGCGCACGAATCTGTCACTAATCAACCTACTAGAGCACGAAGATTAATCGATGACCTCACCGATACCAGCTGGGCAGACTAAAAAGGGCCAATCCCAATCGCATATAGAAGCGGTAAACGCTGTGTTTTCGCTATTTCGCGTCAACTATCACAATCAGTATTACAAAGCGTTTCCGGATTCAGAGACTCTAAATACCATCAAAAAACTGTGGCTTAGCAGCTTGATAGGCATACCTGCCGAAGTAGTTGTTACCGCAGGTGAGTGTATTATTCAAAAAAGCGAGTTTTTGCCTACTCTGGCGCAAATGCTTCAGGCCTGCTGCGTGGATAAAGAGGGCAACCCACTCCCTGACGCGCGCTCTGCCTTTATCGAAGCCTGCAATGCGCCTAGTCCAAAAATTAATTTTGCCTGGAGTCATTCCATTGTCTATCACGCCGGTCTAAAAACCGGCTGGCATAGGTTGGCAACCAGCGATGAAAATCGGAGCTTCCCGATTTTTCAGCAGCAGTATAAAAATTTACTTGAGGCATTAATGCGGGGAAATGAACTACCCGCGATCGAAAACAGCAGCCTTGAGCCAGACAAAGAAAAAGCAGCGCCGCTAGATCGCGACGCTGCCCGTGTTCGCCTAAAAGAGTTAAAGAAAAAGCTCGAAGGCTAGCTAACCTATTCGCCAACCTGATGCATATAGACATCTTGTTGCGGGAAGGGAATTGAGACCCCTTCTGCGTCGAAGCGCTTTTTAACTTGTTCGTTGGTATCAAACATCACACCCCAATAGTCCGCCGCATTTACCCAGGGGCGTGTTACGAAGTTAACGCTACTATCTGCAAGCTCTGACACTGCAACCTGAGGCGCTGGATCCTTAAGAACACGCTCATCAGAATTTAGGATATCTAAAATGATATCGCGCGCCTTGTCGATATCGTCCCCATAGCCGATACCAAAAACCATATCGATGCGCCTAGTCGGCTTAGCGGAAACATTAGTAATAATTCCCCCAGTAGCTGAGGCATTTGGCACGATAATTTGCTTGTTATCTGGTGTAACTAATTCGGTAGTGAAAATCTGGATTGCCACTACTGTACCTGCCGTACCGGCGAGCTCAACAAAATCACCAATTTTGTAGGGGCGGAAAATTAGTATCAGTACACCTGCAGCAAAATTGGACAATGAACCTTGCAAGGCCAGCGGCACCGATGATGGCCACAAATGAAGCGGTTTGAATACCCAACTGGCCCAAGGCTGCGATAGCCACAAAGCCCAGAAGCGCCCAACGTAGAAGGCTTTTGACAAAGCCTATTAATGCCGGGTCGGTATCACGTCGAGCCATGGTTTTGGCGACAATTTCAGAAATGGATTTTGCTATATATTTACCTATAAAAAATATTGCGGCGACGACAAGGTTCATCACCAATCCCTGGATACTATTTGCAATGCTTTCCATCTGATTACTCCAATCTATTCTTTTTGATTATTTGGCTGATTCGTCAGCGCCCTTCTCGACTTCAGTTTTAGGGTTTTCTGATTTTGAATTTTCTGCTTTTACATCGTCTTCCAAGCTCAATGCATCAACACGCTGGAAGCCTCTAGGTAGTTTGGCACCACGGCGACCACGCTCGCAACGAAAACCGTCCAGCTCACCGAATTTTAGTCGCATATGTCGTTTACCACTATGTACCAATACCGCTCCCTGATCTGGCACAACTACGTAGGCGACCATAAACTCTTCACGGCTCTTAACCCGTGAGGACGGAATGCTAATAATCTTATTACCTTTACCTCTGGCGAGTTCTGGCAACTCTTGCACCGGAAATACCACCATACGACCTTCGTTACTAACTGCCACTAGCAAGGATGTTTCAATATCGGCAATCACACATGGCTGTAACACCTTAGATTCCGCTGGCAAACTCAGTATGACCTTACCGGCCTTTTTGTTTGCCTGTAGATCCTGAACCTTACATATAAATCCATAACCCGCATCTGAAGCCATTAGAATTTTTTGCTCTGGATCGCCCATTTGCAAGGCCATAAATTCAACCCCTGAAGGAGGACTTAAGCGACCGGTAATGGGCTCACCCTGCCCTCTGGCTGAGGGTAAGGTATGAGCCGCTAAGGAATAGCTACGGCCAGTTGAATCGATTATATGCACTGGCTGATTGGATTTACCTCGAGCCATGGTTTTAAGCCCATCTCCAGCTTTGTAGCTAAGTCCCTCAGCATCAACATCATGCCCCTTAGCAGCGCGTATCCAGCCCATGGAACTAAGAACTACCGTAACCGGCTCGGTTACCATTAGCTCTTCTTCCGAGAATGATTTTGCTTCTTGTGCGGCATCGATAATCAGAGAGCGTCGATCGTCACCATAGTCTTCCGCTGCCTTGATGATTTCTTTGCGAACTAGTGTTTTCAGGCGTTTGGCTGATCCCAGAATAGTTTCCAGTTCGCCTTTTTCAGCTTCCAGTTCATCGCGCTCACCGCGAATTTTCATTTCCTCAAGGCGGGCCAATTGGCGCAACCTAGTATCTAAAATATAGTCGGCTTGAGTATCACTTAGATCAAAGTGCTTTATTAGCTCCTGCTTAGGCTGATCTTCTTCCCTAACGATACGAATAACTTCATCTAGATTCAGAAATGCTATCAATAAACCATCTAATAGATGTAATCGAAGGTTAATCTTGTCCAGCCGGTATTGCAGCCGCCGCCGAACTGTAATCATTCGAAACTTTAGCCACTCACCGATGATTGTGCGCAGATTTTTTACCGCAGGTTTACCATCGATCCCTATGATATTGAGATTAACTCTGTGGCCTTTTTCCAAATCTGTGCTGGCAAAAAGGTGGGACATTAAGCCTTCGGTATCAATGCGATTAGATCTGGGTATTATTATTAATCGTGTAGGATTTTCGTGATCGGATTCATCCCGCAAGTCGGTCACCATAGGCAACTTCTTATTATTCATTTGGTCGGCAATTTGCTCGAGCACTCGAGATCCTGATACCTGATATGGCAGAGCGGTAACTATAATTTCACCATCTTCAAGAACCCACTCAGCGCGCTGCCGCACCATGCCACGACCGGTTTCGTATATTTGGGCGATGTCCTCACCTGAGGTAATAATTGGAGCACCGGTCGGATAGTCTGGACCCTTAATATGCTCCATAAGTTGGGCTATATCGGCCTTGGGTTCTTCGAGCAATCGAATGCAAGCCGCTGCAACCTCTCGCAGGTTATGCGGAGGCACATCAGTCACCATGCCAACAGCAATACCCGTTGTGCCATTAAGTAATAGATTCGGTAGCTGTGCCGGCAACACAATAGGCTCATCCATTGTGCCATCGAAATTTGGCCTCCAGTCCACTGTTCCCTGCCCCAGCTCTTCTAAAAGAACATTGGAATAGGCCATTAATCGGGACTCGGTATAACGCATCGCCGCAAAAGATTTGGGTTCGTCAGAAGATCCCCAATTGCCCTGCCCATCGACCAGGGTATAGCGGTAACTAAAGGGCTGCGCCATCAATACCATGGCCTCATAGGCAGCGCTATCACCGTGTGGGTGGTACTTACCTATTACGTCGCCAACAGTACGCGCAGATTTTTTGAATTTAGCGCCAGCTTTAAGACCTAATTCGCTCATCGCATAAATAATGCGGCGCTGAACAGGTTTTAATCCATCGCCAATGTGCGGCAATGCCCGATCGAGAATGACGTACATGGAGTAATCGAGATAGGCTTTTTCAGCGTAGTCTCGAAGGGGTTGTATTTCGCTCTCTGGAGCCATTGTTGTAGTTTTATCTGTCACGCTACTATCCTAAAAATTTAATTAGATGTCTGCCAAGTTACCCTTGGATTCTAGCCAAGCCTTCCGATCCGCTGAACGTTTTTTCGCAAGTAACATATCCAACAGCGTGTCCGCATCACCGTCCTGAATAGTGAGCTGCACCAAACGTCGAGTGTCAGGCGCCATGGTAGTTTCACGCAGCTGCAAAGGATTCATCTCGCCCAAGCCTTTAAATCGCTGCACGTTAACTTTACCTTTTTTCTTCTCTGCGGCTATACGCTCTAATACACCGGCTTTTTCGTGATCGTCTAGCGCGTAATAAACATCGTTGCCAATATCGATGCGATAAAGCGGCGGCATGGCTACAAAAACATGGCCGGCGGTTAGCAAAGGCCTAAAATGTCGCACAAAGAGCGCGCAGAGTAAGGTTGCTATATGCAGCCCATCCGAGTCCGCATCAGCCAGTATGCATACTTTGCTGTAGCGGAGCTCTGATAAATCATTTGAGCCCGGATCAATACCTAGGGCCACAGAAATATTGTGTACTTCTGCAGAGGCCATCACATCGTCCGACGCAACTTCCCAGGTATTGAGAATCTTCCCTCTCAATGGCAGCACTGCCTGAAACTCTCGTTCGCGAGCCTGCTTTGCGGACCCTCCTGCCGAGTCTCCCTCCACTAAAAATAGCTCGGTTCGTGCGGGATCATCACTGGAACAGTCGGCCAGCTTTCCTGGCAAGGCTGGTCCTGAGGTTACTTTTTTCCGAACCACTTTTTTGGCTGCACGAGAGCGACGTTGCGCATTCGCCAATACAAGCTCGGCCAGCTGATCGGCAGCATCTGTGTGCTGGTTCATCCAAAGACTTAGGGCATCTTTGACTATGCCGCTCACAAAAACTGCCGCTTCCCTAGAAGAGAGTCGCTCTTTTGTCTGTCCAGAAAATTGGGGTTCTAACATCTTGAACGACAATACATAGCAACATTGTTGCCAGACGTCCTCAGCTGATAACTTCAAGCCCTTCGGAACCATAGCCCGAAATTCGCAGTACTCTCGAACTGCATCGAGCAATCCAGTGCGCAATCCATTTACATGCGTACCGCCACCGGACGTGGGGATTAGATTAACGTAGCTTTCAGTCACTGACTCGCCACCTTCCGGCAACCATTGCAGCGCCCATTCAATGCTTTCGGTGTCGCCGCTAGAAGACCCCATAAACGCCTCTTCGGGCAATTGCGGCAGCCCATCAGTTCGCTCTTCTAAATAAGCCTTTAATCCATCCTGGTATAGCCACTCATCTTTCTCGCCTTTGATCTCGTCCTCAAAGGTAATTCGCAATCCCGAACAAAGGATGGCTTTTGCACGCAGCAAATGGCGTAACTCAGCCTGAGGAAATGTTCCTGTATCGAAGTAAGAAGCATCTGGCTTGAATCGAATTTTTGTACCGGTATTGCGTTGACCGCAGGTATCGATAACATCCAGTTCACTTTGCTTATCTCCATTGGCAAATTGCATTTTATGCACCTTGCCGCCGCGGCGAATTTCTACCTCAAAAGATTCTGATAGCGCGTTAACGACCGAAACCCCTACGCCGTGTAATCCTCCAGAAAAGCCGTAGCTTTTTGAAGAGAATTTACCGCCGGAATGCAGGGTAGTAAGAATTACTTCGACACCTGAAACTTTGAACTCTGGGTGCGGATCAACCGGCATGCCACGGCCATCGTCAATAACAGTAATTGAACCGTCTTTATGCAGTTGTACGTCAATGCGAGTGGCATGGCCGCCTAGGGCCTCATCGACACCGTTGTCGATAACTTCTTGGGCCAGATGTCTAGGACTAGTAGTGTCCGTATACATTCCCGGTCGTTTGCGTACCGGGTCTAGTCCAGTGAGTACTTCAATATCACCGGAATTATAGGATTCGCTCATAGGATAATGGACTGAGTTTTGGGTTGATTTTAATGCTCCAAGTGTAACTCAGAGAAGCGATCAGAAGCACTGCCTAGAGATGGATTTAGGCAGCAAAATAGTAATATTTTTTAACTTGAGTGATGGCCGAACAGCAGATTATGAAACTACTCGTAACCGAGGCAACCTATATCAATTCCCATATCGGGAATTTCTACTCTACGAACGTAGGTATTTATACTGCCATCATCGTTTAGCTCGATAACACGGTAGCCGGGCGAGCGACTATCCAAGGCAAACTCATTTGAGTCCGGAAGAAATTGAATACAGGTAGAAGGACAGGAATGCAGCAATACATCTCCGTGCCTGCTATTAAATTCCTGATGGATATGCCCCCAAAAAATCGCCTTTACGCCGGGGAATCTATCCACCGTCGCAAAAAAATAATCGGCATCAGCAACTTTCTGTGTGTCCAGCCATGCACAATTGATATTTACGGGATGGTGATGTAAACAAATAATGATATTTTCATGGGCGCTCTGCTCTAGAATTTCTTCCAGAGCCTGCAATTCTTCTGGGCCAAGGTTGCCATTGGGTGAGCGAGGAATAACGGAGTCCAACATAACAATTAGCCAATCACCCAGGTCCAGGGTGCGCTGAAATGGCTTTCCACCTCTGGCTGACTCCGCCGCAGAAACTTTATCGTGATTTCCGGGTATCCAATAATGCGGCTGCTCAAAAGTCTGCATTACCGAAAAAAAATACTCATAGGCGCCTTCAGAATAGTCCGCCGCGTTATCACCCGTCATCAACAACACTTCTGGCTCTTCGGTGCGCACCTGTTCCATTACTTCATGAAAAGTACGCCGAGTATCAACGCCAGCCAATCGATAATCGGCGGTGGCGCCGATATGTGGATCAGTAACTTGAATAAGCTTAATCATTGCCCAAAGGCCCTAAAGTCGCCGAGTATTCATGACCAGACTGAATAAAATAATCTAGCCAAACACCTAAAAACTGATTGGCATGCCATTTCTCATGGCGCTGAAACATTTGAGCGTTTGGATAGCGGTTTCTAATAAATACCAGCTTCTGCGAACTGTAGCGACTAACTTCCGCCATTCTTGCGTCGTGATACATCTGAACATCCATTTCCATTTCACCGGCCCAGGGCAACCCTGATACTTCCCCGCGCACAAAAAGGTGTGTGGTGTATGGGGCTCGATCAATAACCTCTATCTCCATGCGCAATTGATCTTTTACGCCAGCATATATAAGTGTCTTTAAGGTTAATCTCATATCGGGGAATATTTGTTCCAAGCGAAGGAAATTCAGCTCGCACTGACCGTGAAGATCGGTGAGCAGGTGATTTTCTTTACTTGCAAGCTTAGAGGTCAAAATTATTCTTTCTACTCATCTTTGGCATGCCAAATATGGTACATGCGTTCTCGGTTCATAGTTAGCCATTGTAGCCCTATTAGCGTAGCCGCGTTGCCCGTTTCGTCCGCTAATGCGGACTGGTAGACGCTTTCACGCGGAACCACTACCGCTAGAATATCCTCCTGTTCATCATCAAGTCCATAAATTCCGCCCGCTCCACTCAAATCACAGAGCGCAACATAGATATACATACGGGCAGAAGAACCCCCAGGAGAGACCCAATAGCTGGTGATTTTTTCCAAATAATCGGGCACCAACCCGGCCTCTTCAACTAGCTCTCGCAATACCACTTCATTTGGCGATTCGGATTCTTTGTCGATCATGCCCGCAACAATCTCCAAAGACCAAGGCGATTTATCTGCTGCTTTTGTCGCAACTCTAAATTGCTCTACAAGGCACACCGAATCCGAGCTAGGGTCGTAGGCAACGACGCTCGCGGCTGAGCCTCTATCGCTGACCTCCCGGTCAATAACCTCACTCCAGCCTCCCTTATATAAACGATGTTTGAGTCGCACACGGTTTATAGTATGGAATCCCTGATAGGCGATTTCTTCGCCGATTATTTCAACATCTTGATTTCCAAATTTTGGCTGCGCTTTTGATTGCACTATTGGTCGCCTCTTGATTCCACTTTTTATTACTCTCTTGTCTGAACTCTTGGCTGCCGTATTAGACCGGATCAATTACTTGCTAGAAAACTTCATTAACTTAACCAATCCGCTGCTCTTTTTACCATTCTTAACGGGTACAAAAAAAGCCCGCTGTGTTAGCATTCTGCGCTATCTAGACCTAATAAAAAACCTATGGACAACCAGATGAAAACATTACTTCGTCCGCTGCGTAACCTAAGTATTTGCCTCGCAGTTACCTTGCCTTGCGCGAGCTCAGCAGACACTCTAAGGCAAATATATGATTTGGCGAAAACTAGCAATCCTGAGTACCGCGCGGCAAATGCCGCACTGCAATCGGATTTGCAAAACGGTGCAATAGGTAGAGCTTCTCTCTTGCCAAACGTAAGTCTGGCGGCCAGATCCCAGTTTGCAGATGATATTGGCCCGGCTTCCGGTGGCTCTGATACTGCAAATACCTATTCTGCCAGTATTTCCCAAACGCTTTTTGATATGGGGGATTGGTACAGCTATCGCAGCGGCAACGTTAGCGTTGATAGAGCACTCTTAAGCTGGGAGCAAGAAGAGCAAGACCTTATCACCACTACCGTATCTGCCTATCTGGATGTATTGCGCGCCATTGATACCCTGACAACCGTCAGAGCAGAAAAGGCCGCTCTAGAATCTCAGCTTGAGCAAACCCAGCAACGTTTTGATGTCGGCTTGGTGCCCATTACCGATGTACTTGAAGCTCAGGCATCCTATGACGATGTAATTTCTCAAGAATTGGATGCAGTGGGAAGCCTAGCGATCACCTACGAAGCATTACGCGTTTTGACCGGTCGCCAACACAATTCCATAGCGCCGCTAATGGATAACTACCCAGTAGTTACCCCTGTTCCTGCTCAGGCGGAAGACTGGGTTAGTCTTGGATTGGACAATAGTCAAACCTTAGGCATCGCTGAACTAAGCGTTGAAAGCGCGGAAATTGCAAAAGCGAACAGCAATACAAACTACTATCCGACTGTCGAGCTGAATGCGTCTTATGGCGGCTCTCTTGAAGATGTCGACACCGCTGTTTTGCCTATTGGGAGATTTGACGAAGGAGGCTCTGTGTCCGTTACATTGAGTGTGCCAATAGTGACCTTTACTGGCGGCAGCACCTGGGCAAGAAGAGTTCAGGCCCGACATGACCTAACTCAGGCTGAAGAGCTCTTAGCCAGCACTCAGCGTAATCTGGAGCAAAGCCTTCGCGTTACACACCTTCGCGTATTAACTAGTATTTCTCAGGTGCAAGCACGCCTGCAAGCGATTAGATCTTCCGAGAGCGCTTTAGAGGCCACTCAGGCTGGCTATGAGGTGGGAACACGAAATCTTGTTGATGTCTTACTTTCTGAACGAAATCTATATAGCGCCACTAGGAACTATCTCAATACGCGCTATGACTACATTGAAAACATGCTCAACCTCAAGAGCACTGCCGGAACACTTAGCGACCAAGATATAGATGCGCTAAATCGTTGGTTAGACAATACAAATGAAATTCCACGTAGCTTATTACTGCCATAGGCAGCCATGCGGGATTAATTCGAGGGGCCTAGCGCCCCTTTTTTGTGCACCCCTTTTTGTGCCCATATTTTGGGTCGAACCAAATTAATTCTTACTCTCGCTCAGAAGAGCTTCTATATACATTTGCTGACGCTCCAGCGAGCCTTGATTGGACGCAAGAACCGAAGATGATTTTTCACCCTGAATGGTTTGCGCGTTTTCGTCTTGTAGCAGCCCCCGCAGCTCAATTAGCAGCTGCTCCGCAGCTTGGCATTGAACCAAGGATCCAGCCTGCACTAGTTGATGAGTGATCTGGCTGAAATTATGGCAGTGTGCGCCGGTCAAAATGGGTAATTCCCAGAGTGCTGGCTCTATCGGATTGTGACCTCCGTGGGGAATTAGCGAGCCTCCAATAAAGGCTATATCAGCCAGTCCATAGAATAGATTTAGCTCGCCAAGAGTGTCTACAATAAGTACCTGAGGCGGAATATCTGCATCCCTAGACTGACTGCGCAGTGCGGCAGACAGCTCTAGATTCAGAGCAATTTGCTGCACCTCCTTCCTTCGCTCTGGGTGCCTTGGCACCAATATCATCAACAGATTGGGGAATTGCTCTAGTAGCTTTTTGTGCAGATTGAGTAATTGTGCCTCTTCGCCGGGGTGGGTACTTGCCGCTATCCACACTTTACGGCTTTGCAGTTGCCAAGTACCACGGAACTTTTCAGCAGATTGCTTCAGCTCTGGAGTGAGCTGAGTATCAAATTTCACATTTCCAGCGCAAAGCACTCTATCGGCAATGCAACCAAGCTGTATAAATCGCTTTGCATCCGACTCGAATTGCGCCAATACCAGATCCAGCTGAGTCATCATGGGCCGAGTTACCGCTGACATTTTTTGATAACTGATCGCAGATTTTTCCGACATTCGTGCGTTCATTAGAAGTGTTGGCACGCCCTTGCTATTACATTGAGCTATTAAATTGGGCCAAAGCTCAGTTTCTACCATCACCAAAATATCCGGTTTTATACTATTCAAGAAGCGCTTTACGGAACCGGGTAAATCAAAGGGTAAAAAGCATATATCCGCAATGTCCGAGAGGTGCTTCACGGCCTGATCACGGCCGGTCGGAGTAGTAACAGAAACTGAAAAACTCCAATCTTTATGAGCCTCTTCCAAACTTTTAACCATAGGCACTGCCGCGAGAGTTTCACCAACGGAGACTGCGTGAAAGTGGACATGCGGCCGACCCTGAACTTGAGTCTGGTGCAACTTTTCAAAAAATCCGAACCGCTCACTTATATGCGATCTATAACCAGGATGGGATCCAGACTTAATCACCAGACGAGCTAGCGCAAGGGGTGTTGCGAGGTAGGAAACAGTCGAATAAAGCCGCCTAGCTAATTCTGATTTCATCTATTGCCGACTCTAGATTGGCGAATCAACATAATAACCGGCAAGCAGCTAACTGCCACAAGAATTAGGGCAGGGACCGCAGCTCTCTGCCATTCACCCTCAGAGGTGAAATTATATATTTGTGTAGCGAGCGTATCCCAACCAAAGGGGCGCAGCATTAGCGTTGCGGGCATTTCCTTCATAACATCTATCATCACCAGGAGAAGTGCAGCCAATACTCCTGGAGATAAGATTGGTATATAAATGGCTATAGCAATTCTGAGTTTGCTTACACCTAATGATTGGGCAGATTCTCCAAGCTCCGGTGTCAGCCGCTGCATTGCCGACTCGATTGGCGCATTTCCTGGCCGGAAGAAACGAACTAAATAGGCCAAGATCAGTCCCCAAAGACCACCAATAAGAGCGGTATTCGAGGCCGAATTCGAGAATAGCGAATCTAAATGGCCTGAAATGGATACTATCCCCACCGCCAATACCGAACCGGGAATTGCGTATCCAAGACCGGCAATTTCAGAAAAAACCTGACCACTCTTGCCAAAGCGTGAAGCCATATTCATCAATAGTGCGACAAATACAATGAGCAAAGAGGCGATCAGCGCTAGCACAAAAGTATTCTGAACTAGTCGAACTGTATTCTCAGCGAAAAATACTAGAGATAAACCGATTCCCGGAGCCACCAATCCAAAGGCCCAGTTTAAAAGCTGCAATACCGGCGCAATAAAGGCCACAAAAAATATCAGAAAACACCACCCCATTGCCGCCAAGGCGGCAAAGCCTTTAAGCTCAAACCGATTATTGCGAGAAGACTTCTGATGAACACGTCCACCACCTCTAGTAGTCCGCTCAACTAAGATCGCAGAAACCACAAAAAGTAGAAGTAAGGAAGCAAGCTGCGAGGCGGTAGCTAAGCTAAACATACTAATCCAGGATTTGTAGATAGCAGTAGTAAAAGTATCGTAGTTAAAGACTGAAACCGCCCCAAAGTCTGCAAGGGTTTCCATCATAATTAGCGAAACCCCGGCAACTATGCCGGGCTTTGCCATTGGCAATCCAACACGCATTACCGCCTGAAGTGGAGTGGAGCCCAATGAACGTGCAACGTCGAAGGCAGCCCGACCCTGCATCAAAAATATATTTCGCGTTAGTAGATAAACATAGGGATACAAAACAGAGGTCATCACCAGAATCAATGTTCCGGTAGACCGCGCATCTGCTGGTCGATAGTCGGGCCAAATAATACCCAACCAGTGTTGAACCGGGCCACCAAAATCAAAAATCCCGAGAAGCACAAAGGCAAATACATAGGGCGGAATTGCCAAAGGTAGAATTAATGCCCAATCTAGCCACTTGCGTCCGGGAAATTCGCATAGTGCGGTTAACCAGGCAAGAGACACACCCACAATGGCAGACGCCAGAGCAACTCCCCCGACCAGAATCAAGGTATTAAGGACAAGTCTGAGTAACTGTGTTTCGCGTAAATGCTGCCAGAGAAGTTGATCAATTTGAGTCCAGCTGACAAAAAGATAGCCAATTGGCGCCAACACAATTAGCGCCATCAAAGCACCAGGGATCAGCCAGCCTATTTTCGACAGGGTCGTGCTTATATGGGTAACTCGCCTATTATGCGCAGTTAGATTGGCTGACTGACTCACCTATAGCCAGCTCGATCCATTAAACGCACAGCATCAGATTGCAAAGCTCCAAAAGTCGCTACGGCAATTGTGTCTGCATCAAAGCCACCCCATGCAGCAACAAGATCCACTACAGCTACATTCGGATTAACCGGGAATTCCAAATTTAGTCCGGCGAACTGCTCCTGAGCAGTTCTTCCAGATAACCATTCCAAAAGTTGCTGTGCGTTTTCAGCCTGTGGCGCAAATTTGGTCAACCCAGCTCCGGAAACATTTACATGAACACCGCTAGAACCCTGATTTGGCCAATAAATCGCCATGGGTATATCTGGATTGTCCGATTGCATGCGACCGAAGTAATAGGTGTTCACCAAGGCCACATCGCAAATTCCTGCCTCTACCGCTTCTATTGCACGGTTGTCACTACTTAGGGGGTCAACGGCTAGATTGGCAACCCACCCGGAAACAACCTGCTCTGTAGTTTCCTCTCCTATTCGGGCAATCATGCCCGCGACCATTGACTGGTTATAAACTTTTTTTGAAGTACGCAGACAAAGCCTTCCAAGCCACTCGTCATCGGCAAGAGCCTCGTAGGTAGACAAGTCCGCTGTAGACACTCGCTCTGTTGAATAGACAATAGTGCGCGCTCTTAAGGACAGGCCAAACCAGGTATTGTCGGAGGAGCGATACTGGCTGGGAACATTATTTCGCAAGATTTCGCTTTCTAAAGGCCGTAATAGGTCCAACTGATCGGCATGCCAAAGATTTCCTGCATCAACCGTTAGCAGAATATCTGCCGGACTGGAGCTTCCCTCTGACCCGATCCGTGCGATAAGCGCCGCTTCACTATCAGTAATAAACCTTATGGGAATTCCTGTCTCTCGAGTAAAGGCATCGAACAGAGGCTGAATCAAATGTTCTGCTCGGGAAGAATAAACAGTTATAGGTAAGCTCGGCGATTCGGCCGCCGCAGTGGAAGATTGCTCTACAGAACCGTCAGGCTGTTTGCTACAAGCCATCAATATAAGAACGGTGGTGAGTATTAGAAATCGGGCCACTGGTATCATTTTGAGTGAAAGAGGCTAAATGATAATGATTCTTATTCTTAACAGCAATCAGAATGACTAGAAAGCGCAGTTTTTTTGACCAAAATCAGTTATTTAGACTGATTTTTATCCTATAAATATAAATATATGGGGAAAAAGTTAATCAATGGCACTTTCTGCAGGCCTAACAAACATTTTCTTGAGAGGTTTGCTCCCCTGAACTAAGTGCATTAGCTGATTGCGCACAACTCGCAAATGAGGCTCAGAGATACCGAATCCACTGCGAAAGACATCCATAGCATGAGCCATGGCTTGGTTTTGCCAACGCCTCTGTCGCTGATAGCGGCGCAATACCGAATCGCTCCAAATTTGCTCGCCACGAGCACTAGCCCGTTCAAACTGGCGTATCAATTCTGCAATGTCTGCAAATCCAAGATTTGCACCCTGCCCAGCCAAAGGGTGAATATTGTGCGCCGAATCGCCAACTAGCAGGATTCGATCTTTATAGTATTTCCCAGCTAGGCGTTGTTTAAGATCAAATCCAAACCTCCGGCTCGCCAATTCAGCGGTACCTAGCTCCCTAGGCATATATCGGTTCAAACGAGATAAAAAATCCTCGTCACTAAGCTGCTCAATTTCTTCTACTAGATTCGCATCGATACTCCAGACAATAGAGCAATAATTCGACTCTGTCGGATGCCCCAATGGCAAAAAAGCTAAGGGGCCGCTAGGTAGAAAAGCTTGCCAGGCAGTATCTAGATGCGATTTGGAGTGCTTTACAACCGCCGTCAAAGCCCGCTGATTACAAGACCAGCTTCTCGTTGGCAGTTCTACCCAGTCTCTGAGAGAAGAGCTTGCGCCATCTGCTGCACATACAAGGTCAACATCGATTTGAATTCCGCTCGCCAGAATTAAACTGACGCCACCTTCCTGATGCTGTTCGATTCTTTCCAGAAGGTCTGGTATATGTTTTTCCGGTTGGTTTGAATGTTGATCAATGCGCAAATGCAGAGCTTCGAGCAGAATAGCGTTTTCCAATATATAACCGAGTTGCTCGGGGCTATCATCAACGGTATCGGTATCACCAACATCTGCTGCTGAAAAGTCTATTTGGCCAGTGCCTTCATGATCCCATACACGCATCTGAGAATAAGCCCCTATGCGATCTTCTCTAAGGAGCGGCCAGACACCTAACCTTTTAAAGAGCTTTTGTGAACCAAGTGAACAGGCAATAACACGAGAGTCGGTACAGGGTTCACTTTTGGGTTTATCGACTGGCCCGCCAACCCAAACTATCCGGGTATCTGGCAAGGCTTGCTGTAGCGCACAGACCAGAGCGGATCCGATCACTCCTGTGCCAACAACTGCTAGGCTATTTGCCACCGATTCTATCCCTGCATTAACTTTTCAATTTCAGAAATTTGATTCGGCACCGCCGCAGTCATATTTTCCGGGCCCGATTTACGCACGGCAATATCGTCTTCGATACGAATTCCAATGCCTCTCCATTTGGCGGCTACTTTCTTATTGTCTGCATGTATATATATTCCAGGCTCAACAGTGGTAACCATGCCCGATTCAAATTCTCGCCAGTTACTATCAGCGCCATCGACTTTATAGTCTCCTGCATCATGCACATCCATTCCCAACCAGTGGCCTACTCTGTGCATATAAAAATCTGTGTAACTGCGGTTTTCAATAATTTCTTCTGTGGTGCCCTTTAGCAACTTTAGTTCTCTCAGTCCCTCGACTATTACTTTCAAGCTGTCGTCATGAGGCTTGTTGTAGGCTGTCCCTATCCGGCAGGCATCAATGGCTACGGCCTGCGCTTCCAATACAATCTCGTAGATCGCTTTTTGTTCATCAGTAAATTTACCGTTTACGGGAAAGGTTCGTGTTATATCCGCTGCATAACCCTGGTATTCGCAACCGGCATCAATCAATACCAAGTCGCCGTCCTTCATAGCAGCTCTATTCTCTATGTAATGCAAAATACAGGCATTGTCACCACTTCCCACAATACTGGAATAGGCCGGTGCATCCGCACCTTTGTCTGCAAATTCATGCTCGATCAGCGCCTGCAATTGGTACTCGTACATGCCGGGTTTACAGGCTTTCATTGCAAGCTTGTGTGCCCGCGCTGATATTTTCCCGGCTTTGCGCATTACCCCGAGTTCGGTGGCGGTTTTGATTACGCGCATTTCGTGAATCATATGCTCTAGATCGATAATCTCCCCCGGAGGAGAAACTCCAGCACGGGATTGAGCGCGTATATGGTTGATCCAATTTAACAGCTTGGTATCGAAGTCCGGATGAGAACCCATGCTGTAATAGACTTTTTCTCGTCCTTCAATCAAGCCGGGCAATATGTCGTCCATATCGGAAATAGGGAATGCATCATCTGCACCGTATTCGCTTTGCGCACCGTCGGGGCCAGCACGAAAACCATCCCAAATCTCCCGACTGCGATCTTTATCGCGACAAAAAACAATAAACTCACCCTGGCTTCGGCCGGGAATTAGAACAACTAGCGCCTCTGGTTCCGGGAAACCGGTTAAATAGGAAAGATTAGAATCTTGTCGGAAAGGGAAGTGAGTATCTCGGCTTCGAATAATTTCATGTGTGCCGGGAATAATGGCTATTGAGCCCTCACCCATTTGACGCATTAAATTTCTGCGTCTTTTTTTATACTCTTCAGAAATTTTACTCAATGCACAGGCTCCGATTCGCTACGCTCAGCTGCAAGGCTCTCTTTCAAATTTTCGTGCATATTTAGTGCGGCCAAACGCACATATTCAACCAATTCAATGTAGAGAGCTTCGTTTTCGTTGGTATCCGAGGCATTAAAGTCCAGATTTGTAATTTCAGTAAAATCCGCCAATGTCTCATCATCTTTTAACAACGCTTTGGCAGCTGATGCGTCAAGAGCACAGCCAATGCCGTTTAGGAATCCGGTGCACCAATTGGCCAATGCAAATAATCGTTCTTCCATGGGTACCTCATCGCCTGGCAATAGGGGCTGAAATCCATAGTTCTCCAGTTCGAAGTGTTGCACAAAATGCTTCATATGCTCGCGCCAGTATTCCTCCTGCTCTGCAAGCCGTGTAGCTGGTGCAGCCGTTAAGTCTGCAATAATTTGCATTCCAATAGAGCCAGATATCTCATGCCCTCCAACCTGTCGTCCAGTGAGATGTCCATGATATTCCGACACCGAAAGTGGTGCCTCAATTTCAATAAGTTTGCTGTGGATATCGTTCCACGAAAGTAAATTTGTCATGGGCGCATTCTAACAGCAGTAAATAGATGCAAGACACCACCTAGATTTGCGATAAAAGGTCAATTGACGCTGCAATCTACTGGCCCTATAGTGTGCTGAGAGTGCAATAAAAACCTGCTAAGACAAATATTGGTTAAAAATGAGCGAACAAAATCTTAAAACATTAGAAGAAAAAATTGATGAACTAATCGGTTTTTGCGCGCATCTTCAGCAGCAAAACGAAGACCTTCGCGATCGCGAAGATAGCCTTCTAAAAGAACGCACCTCATTGATTGAAAAAACTCACGCCGCTCGTGTTCGCGTAGAGAAGATGGTCGATCGCCTAAAAGCCTTACAGGAATCATAATCAATGCCATCTGACGCTCAGACAGTAACCATCACTTTGATGGACAAGCAGTACCAAATAAACTGCGATCCGCAAGAACGAGAAGAGCTTTTAGAATCCGCTCGTATGCTTAACCAGAACATGCTGGAAATTCGCCAAAGTGGCGGTGTTATTGGCCTTGAACGCATCGCCATTATTGCCGGGCTAAACGTAGCGCACGAAATGGTGAAATCGCAGAATTCAGGCGCGACCAGCGAACTGGTTTCCTCCGGCATAGAAAGATTACGCGACAAGATTGATTCCGCGATCCAAACCCTTAGCCCGCCTTTGGCGCGCTAACTTTAATACTGCGCTAACTTACCTCTTTAAATCCCTATTAAATTCATATCTTCAGCTGGCTGAAACCATTTTGGAAGGTATAATTGTCCCAACCCTGGGATGTTTGCATGTTTGATACGTCCCTGAGCCGATAAGCAAACCTTTAGGAACCTCCTTTGGTATTGTTGTGCATGTCCGCCAGACGGGAAGCCTGATATATCAATTGAGTCTCCGCCTTGAACCATTGGGTTCAAGGACAACATCGGACAGCGGCATTTCCGGGGCTCTTATTTTCCTAGACACCACATCCATTTAGATACGGCTTTTCATAGATAGGTGCGTGGCTGGCATATCCATTTATACTGGCAGCCAGATGCAAGATAACAAACTCAATCGCAACTTTATCCGCCGAGCGATGCGCGCTCAGCGTAGGTCTCTCTCGGCCTCCGAAAGAGCTTTCAGTTCTTTCAACCTACTCAGCAATTTGCGCACCCAAATTTGGTATTTGCGCGCGCAAAGAATATCTGCCTATTTGTGCCAAGACGGTGAAATTAGTCTGGCTCCCGTGATTACCGACTGCATGGACAGAAGCAAAAATATTTCTTTGCCCAGAGTTCACAGATCCAAACCTTTTATGCAATTTCTGGATTGGAAACCTGGACAACCCTTAACTACCAACAGATACGGCATTCTTGAGCCCATCGGCAGCAGAACCTGCCAACTGATGGCGCACTCGGTGATATTGACGCCATTGGTGGCATTTGACAGCAGAGGTAACCGTATCGGCATGGGCGGTGGATATTACGATCGTATGCTTGGTAAAGCCTCGGGCAGTACTGACCGTCCGCTGGTGATTGGAGTGGCTTACGATTTTCAGCAGCTTGATGGCCTTGATTCAGAAGCCTGGGATCAACCTCTTGATGCGATAGTCACAAATAAGGAAGTTATACCGGTTAGTGCCAGTGTAAGAACACTAACCTCCCACACGTATTCAGACTAGCCCAGAAAGAGTTGATAGGCAGGATTGTCCGTTTCTTCCCAATACTCGTATCCAAGTGTATCCAAGGATTCCCGAACTTTCTTTCGCTCGGATTTGGATGCCTGAACACCGAGCATCACTCTTCCAAATGCCGCGCCGTGGTTTCGATAATGAAACATAGAAATATTCCACTTTGATCCAAGCGTAGATAAGAAAGCCATCAGCGCACCCGGACGCTCGGGGAATTCGAATCTATATACAAGTTCTTCGCCAACTGCATCTGAATGCCCACCAACCATATGGCGTATATGGTTTTTGGCCAACTCGTCATCAGTTAGGTCAAGCAGTGAGTAACCCGCTTCTTCAAGGTCAGTGACAAGAACTCCATGATCTTTTCGCTCGGCAATCTGAACGCCCACATAGATATACGCATCACCAGAATCTTTGTATCGGTAATTGAACTCAGTGATATTCCGCTTGCCCAAAGTTTTGCAAAATTTGCGGAAGCTACCGGCTTTTTCCGGAATGGTTACCGCAAATACTGCCTCACGCTTTTCACCAATTTCGGTTCGCTCAGAGATATATCTGAGGCGATCAAAGTTCATATTGGCGCCGCAATTAATGCCTACAAAGGTCTTTGACTTCGCGCCAGTACGCGAAACATAACTTTTGATACCGGCTACCGAGAGTGCACCAGCAGGCTCTACGATCGAGCGTGTATCTTCATAGATATCTTTGATCGCAGCACAAATTTCATCTGTGCTAACTGTCACTACTTCATCTACGAGCTCTTTAAGAACCGGAAATGTTTTTTCGCCAATCTGCGCAACCGCAACGCCGTCAGCAAAAAGTCCAACATGACTAAGACGCCCTCTTCGGCCTGTATCCATCGCGAGCTTCAGGCAGGCAGCATCTGCCGGCTCGACCGCAACAATTTGAATCTCCGGACGTACATGCTTGATGTAGGCGGCTACGCCAGCGCAAAGACCACCGCCACCAACGGCGACAAATATGGCGTCGATATCTCCCGTCAACTGTTGCAGAATCTCAACCGCAATAGTGCCCTGACCGGCAATTACATCCGGGTGATCAAAGGGATGGATATAAGTAAGGTTTTTCTGTTCCACCAGATCATGGGCCTGCGCTGATGCTTCATCGTAAGTGTCACCATGAAGAATTACCTTGCCGCCCAAGGCTCGTACCGCGTCCACTTTGATGCTCGGGGTAGTCCTCGGCATAACAATGGTAGCTTTGATACCCAAATGACGCGCAGCCAGCGCGACTCCCTGAGCGTGGTTACCCGCAGACGCCGCGATCACCCCTGCTTTTTTCTGCGTATCTGAAAGTAGACGAATACAGTTGTACGCACCCCTTAATTTAAACGAAAAGACCGACTGTAGGTCCTCTCTTTTCAGTACTACGCGATTTTCAATACGCGCAGAAAGCTTCGGCGTTTCGTCTAATGGCGTCACGCGCACCAGATCGTAGATATCTGCTTCAAGAATTTTTTTAGGGTAATCGACAGGCATGAGTAAATCTAACCGGAAAAATTTGTGAGTCATTTGGGCCTGTTAACTGGCCCTTCTTATGCCTTAACATGTTAGCACCATTTAATCTGATACCAATGCCATGAACCAAGACGAACAAAAAAAAGCCATAGCATCTGCCGCTCTAGAATATGTTCTCGCATCAAGCGAAAAACCAGCGCCAATCGGAATCGGTACGGGCAGTACGGCAAATTGCTTTATCGATCTTCTCGGTGAATGCAAAGATCGCTTTACTGGCGCCGTACCAAGCTCAGAGGCATCAGCCGAACGGCTGAGAGCGCAAGGCATTCCTATTTTTGACTTTGCCGAAAGCGGACGCATGACCTTCTATGTTGACGGTGCCGATGAGATAAATTCTAAACTCTGCATGATTAAGGGCGGTGGCGCTGCGCTGACAAGAGAAAAAATCGTCGCATCAATGGCTGATCGTTTTATCTGCATCGCTGATGAATCCAAGCAGGTAGAAATTCTGGGGGGCTTTCCCCTGCCTGTGGAAGTTATTCCCATGGCCGAAGTCCCCGTATCTTTGGCTATGCAAAAGGTTGGCGGGAAGCCAATTACTCGAGAGGGCGTGATTACCGACAACGGCAATATTCTTCTCGACGTTTTTGATCTGGAAATTGTAGATGCAACAACCTGGGAAGAAGCGATAAATCAAATTCCCGGAGTGGTTACCAATGGCATATTTGCTCAGCAACGGGCAGAGGTATTGTTTACTTTTTCTAATGACAAAGTGGTTCAGGTGAAAGATTAGCAGACAATAAAAAAGGCGCCTGAGACTCGACTTCAGTTGTATTCCCAGCCCCTGTGGTTATTGTACTTATTACAGTTACTGTCACAGCACCCGCCGTTATCACCATTTCTTCATCTTCAGCTAAGCCCAGAGTAATTCTGGTAAAACGCGAAGCACTGGTATTGCCAACGGTATAAGTTCCATCGCCGGCTAGATCGCAGTTGTCTGCTGTTATGTTTATAGTGCTTCCGTTAGCCAAATAACCGTTCTGGAAGTCTGATATATAGACAACAACACTTCCGGCGCCACCTGAAACATCCATCGAGTCTCCAACTAATGGCGCAAAGGAGGCAGCTGAGGAGCGAAAATCTATTACCGGCGTACTACCGGACATCGATACCACAGTTTCATCCCGCACATTGACGGATTCCGTTGAACATAGGTCCAACAGCTCCAACTCTTCAACACAGAGCACACCATTAAAGATACCGTTTCCTACGGAGTCATTTGCGGTATCGCCGTCTTGATCAGCATCGTAAGAAAAGTCGACATCAAGATCTATAAACTCTTCTTCGGCACCGCCAGTTTCCCATCCTGAACACTGATCGCGTCCATCATCAGAAGTACAGGCGCCATCACCGTTATTGTCGAAGTTTGAAGTATCGTTTCCAAATACGCCGTCTTCGTTGTCGTCTCGGAAGGCTTCCGGTAAATCTACAAAGGGTTCTAGGGTATCCACACCTGCGTCGTAAGTAACATTTCCATTTGTGTCGACATAGTCATAAAAACCGTTACCGTTGCTATCAACAAAAGATTCATCGCCCAGCGCATAGGCCAATATGGTGGTTCGGCCACTGTAGATTTGCCCTAACGGGTATTCATTGCTCGCCTGAAAACAGGGATCACCGGTGGTATCGTCTCCATCCGGGCCATCGTTATCCCAATCGCACGCGGTATTATCAATGGTCCGCATAGTACCTGTGCTAGAGAGAAGAACGGCCTTAGGGTTTTGGCTATTCCAGGTGACCGTGCAGGCTCCATCTGTAGTTGCACAACTAGGATCAACAGCACCGTATTCGGTGGTAAAGCTGATAGGCGTACCGTCTGGTACCGGGTTATTAAAGGCGTCAGCCGCTTGAATAGTGATTGTAGATTCAACGCCATTAATATTTGCTCCGCCGGGGTTCAATACCGTAGCGGAAACTGTAAAAGAATCCTGATCTGGCAAGCCCGCGCTAATAACCAAAGTATCCGAAACCGTGCTTACTTCGCTTAAATCAGCCAGGGTAATAGTGGCTATTACCTGCACTGGTGTTGGCACAGTACCGGAAGAAAAATTGCGGTTACCAGCCCATCTGCGTTCGAAATACCCGAAGCTGAGGTAAGCTCGATTCCACCCAAGGTGGTGGAAAGTAAAAAATCTACGGTTTCGCCCTGTTTGGGGTCGCCGCCATCATCAACCACTAGGAAAGTAAGTTCAGAGGTTTCCTGCCGCCCGTTACCGCCTGTGCCTTTGATAGCAATATTGGTCGGATCTGCAGAAACAAATTCAATGGAATTGGCCGTTGAGCCCGCCACCGTAATAGTTCCCGTTGCAATTGCGCCTGAAATTTCAACTAAGGACGCGGTGACCGTAACATCGCCCTCACAGGCAGCCGCTGAAGTGAATGTTGAGGAAGCAACTCCATTTACCGTAATAACCCCGGTATCAACCTGAGCCGCGCCACAGTTACTTTCGAAATTGACGGTTAAAGGGGTCGAAAACAATGCGCCATCATCTACATCTAATACACCAACACGTAATGTTGTGCTGCCGGTGGCAGCTAAGTTAATGCTATTGCCACCTAGTGCATCAACATCAATTTCATCGGAAACAAAGGTGCCCGGGTCGATCGCTGAATAATCTCCATCTGGATCTCGGCCTAATTCAATGTCCGCATTACCTACAGAAAATTGAATTGAACTAGATAAGTCGGAGACATCTGCCAATAAGCTAATAGCTGCACCAGCTTCGCTTCCGCCAACGCCAACGCCAACGCCAACAACAATAGATGCTTGGCCATTTACGTCAGTCAATATTTCGCCAGAGAATGGTGTGAGCAAAGGATCTCCTATATCCACAGAAATCTCAATTATTTCACCTTGAACCGGCAAACCAGAAAGTACGTTGGTTAAGGTAGCCAGCAAGCTGCCGGGCTCTACAGAATTAATAGTGGTTGTTGCTGTGCCATCTGAAGAATTAAACAGCTGTAAAGACAAAGACAGTCCCGAATTACTGGAGGTCCCGCTATCGACAATTTCGAAATTAGTATTGAATTGAAGATCATTTCCAACGCTGATAGTAAGGGTTCCGGCTGCGCCAGATTCGCCAGCACCCACAGCCAGATCAATTGTCGCTACGCCTGCCGCATCCGTTAATACATTTCCTAATTCAGGAGCCAAAATACCCAAATCTGTCTGCACACTGACAATAGCACCCGCGACCGGGTCGCCAGCAAAATCTACCACGGTAACTACCAGCTCTGCTGGGTCCGTTGAGCTAATGGCAGCGATTGCTACTCCGGGGTTTGCAGGATCTTGCAGAAATGGAACCGGGAAAAGCGACGAGGGAACACCAGCGGCGCCGCCTCCGCCAGTGGCACCACTTGGTAAAAACTCGCTAAGCAAGCTGCCAATAACTGTGGTTGAACTGCCAGAAACATCTTCTACATCAACGGTTACATCAATCTGTACCGCGAAGAAATCTTCAATTCCATCCGTGCGTGAAACTATAAACGAGCCCGTACCGCCCGTAATAAGGATATCTGAAGGACTGACCGTGCCAGCAGAAGCAATTGCCGAAACAATAATATTTTGAGAAAGTGCGGATCCGTCAGCCTCAGTAACGGTAATTTCAACTCTCGCGCCACTGGTAAACTCTATTCCCGTTACCGCAAGCCCGGTATTTACATCGACCAAAGCTAACTCAATATCGGCTGGAACGCCTGCTGCTGCGGTAACTTCAATATCAAAAGTGGTTCCTTCACCTAGAGCCGTAACGGTTAAAGTACCGGTGCCAACCACAGCTGGATCATCAATAATTATTGGGAATGTCGCAAAACCGTTAGGGTCTGTAGTTACATTGCCACTTGCCACCACCTTATTCGAGGTGACGGCACCTGTTTTTGTAGAAGGTTCTGGCACATCAAAGCTGTAACTAACAAGTTCAGAAGCAATTGCTGCGCCGGTGCTATCAACCACTTGCAGGGTAATTTCCGTGGATTCAGCAAAACTGAGCGTTACCGCGGTTAGAACTGAGTCCGCTTTTTTATAAACTTTTGAGCTATTTCACATAACTTACTGAGCAAAAAAGAAACTTTGGTCAAATTTTCACGAAATCCAAAGCGCAAGCGCCGAGGCAAACTTAAGGAACAAAACGATCAATAAATCAGCTTGGCGATATCTATTTTGCTAATTGACGCGTGGATCTAACTCCCCGGCCGCATACCGCTGATACATTATCTCCAAACCCAATGGTTTGATTTTGTCTGCATTTCCGGCGGTACCAAAGGATTCATAGCGGGCAACACAGATATCTTTCATTGCCGTTATGGTTTCGGTCAAATACTTGCGCGGGTCGAACTCCGAAGGGTTATTTGCCAAATAACGGCGTATAGCGCCGGTAGAGGCCAGTCTTAAGTCCGTATCTATATTCACTTTACGCACACCATGACGAATACCTTCCTGCACCTGTTCTACGGGTACGCCATAGGTTTCAGGCATCTCACCGCCATATTGGTTAATAATCGCCAACCATTCTTGGGGGACTGCTGAAGAACCGTGCATTACCAAATGTGTATCGGGGATACGGGCATGAATATCTTTAATGCGGTTGATATCTAGGATATCGCCAGTCGGAGGCCGAGTGAACTTATATGCACCGTGACTAGTACCACAGGCTATAGCGAGGGCATCTACGCCAGTTGCTTTAACAAAGTCGGCAGCTTCTTCCGGATCGGTCAGCATCTGACTGTGATCCAATATTCCTTCTGCACCGACACCATCTTCTTCGCCCGCCTGACCGGTTTCTAGAGACCCCAGGCAACCCAGCTCGCCTTCAACGGATACACCACAAGCGTGAGCCATATCAACCGCCTTCTGAGTTACCGCAACGTTGTAGTCGTAGTCCGCAGGGGTTTTTCCATCCTCTTTTAAGGACCCGTCCATCATTACGGAGGTAAACCCGAGTTGAATAGAACGCTGACAAATTGCCGGGCTAGTTCCGTGGTCCTGATGCATGACCACTGGAATATTTGGCCATTCCTCAGTTGCAGCCTCAATTAAACGGCGCAAAAATGGCGCGCCGGCGTATTTTCGTGCTCCAGCCGAAGCTTGCAGAATAACCGGAGAGTTAGTCTCTTCGGCAGCCAACATAATGGCCCGTACCTGTTCCAAATTGTTTACATTAAATGCCGGCACCCCGTAGCCGTATTCGGCGGCGTGGTCCAGCAGTTCTCTCATACTAATCATTGGCATGGTTAATCCCCCGATTAATTTATAGCCTGTTAAAGTTTTGCCACTGATTTAAGCGCAGCGACCGCGGGTAACTCTTTGCCTTCAACGTATTCGAGGAAAGCACCTCCGCCGGTAGAGATGTAGCTTACACCAGCGGTTATTTCAAATTTATCTATCGCAGCAAGAGTATCTCCGCCGCCGGCAACTGAATAAGCGGAAGAGTCCGCTATAGCCCGAGAAATTGCCTCAGTGCCACCAGCAAATGCGTCAAACTCAAAAACTCCTATAGGCCCATTCCACAGCAAAGTTCCTGCCTTAGAAATTAATTCACACATAACTTTGCGAGATTCAGGGCCAATATCGAGAATCATCTCATCGCTTCGCACCTCGTCCACCGCACAAATACGCGGTTTTGCGTCAGAACTAAACTCGGTGGCGGTCACCAAATCCACCGGCATAGGGATTTCACACTTCTGCATCAGAGATTTAGCAATGGGAATCAAATCTTCTTCATAAAGAGACTTGCCAACGGAATGCCCCATAGCGGCAATAAAAGTATTGGCGATACCTCCACCAACAATAAGTTGATCTACTTTATCCGAAAGCGCTTCTAGCACTGTCAACTTTGTTGAAACCTTAGATCCTCCAACTATCGCTAACATTGGCGGCGCCGGGTTGGCCAAAACCTTAGATAAGGCCGTCAGTTCGGCGTCGAGCAAGGGGCCTGCACAGGCTTGCGCTGCCTTCAACGCCACCCCATGAGTCGAAGCCTGGGCCCTGTGAGAGGCGCCAAAGGCATCCATTACAAAGATGTCGCATAAATCCGCATAACTCTGAGCAAGTTCTGCATCATTTGCTTTCTCGCCGAGGTTAAAGCGAACATTCTCCAGAAGGAAGATTCGTCCTCGACCCAATGGAATTGCTAATTCCTTAAGTAAACTCACTTCTTCATTCAGAGCATCTGACAAATATGCGGCAATAGGAGCCAGAGAGAATTCGTCGGCTGGCTGACCTTCGGTGGGCCTACCTAGATGAGACATTAGTATCACTCGAGAAGCGCCCTTCTCTATCGCCAATTCGATACTGGGTAATGCGGCACGCAAGCGGGCATCAGAGCTGATAACTCCATCCTGAATCGGAACATTTAAATCTTCTCGAATTAGCAAGACTTTGCCCGATAGGTCCATATCGGACATTTTTTTATAATCCACTCAATACCACCATTTAATCTTTACCCATTTGCTTTGCCCAATGGCTGGCTATGTCCAATATTCGATTGGCATATCCCCATTCATTGTCGAACCAAACTAAAAGCTTCAAGTGCCGGGCTCCCGACATGCGCAGCTGTTGCAGATCCACCACACCAGAGCTAGAGTCGTGCACAAAATCGCAGCTAACTAAAGGCTCATTAGTGTATGTCAGCACTCCAGAAAACTCAGTTTCTGAGACGTCTTTAATCAGCGCTTTGACCGAATCAATATCCGTGTCACGAGCCAAAATGACGCCTATATCCATCGCAGAAACATCGGAGATTGGCATACGTAATGCACTGGCCTGAATCTTCGATTCCAAATGCGGCAGAATACGCCCTATCCCCTTTGCCAATTCCGTCTCTACAGGAATCATAGATTCAAATGCAGCTCGGTTTCGGCGCATATCAGTTTGGTGATAGGCATCAATAACCGGCTGATCATTCATTGCAGCGTGCAAGGTGCGAATCATCACCGACTCAATACCATAGGCTTGATCCAATGCCTGCAAAGGGGGCACTACGCAATTGGTAGTGCAGGAAGCAGCAGAAATAATTTTGTGCTGGTCATTAAGTTCATTGTGATTCACGCCGTATACCACAGTCGCATCAACGTCAGATTCTGCGGGCTGCGAGAAAATAACCGACTTTGCACCAGCATCTAAATGCTTCTGAGCTGTTGCCCGATCAGAAAATGAACCCGTAGACTCAATCAAAATATCAACTCCCGCATCACCCCAGGCCAAGAAATCGATATTTGCAGAATGAGTTAATCGAATGGATTCTCCGTTTACCAGCAACTTCCCATCGCCAACGCTCACTTCGCCATCAAAGCGGCCATGAGTTGAATCGTAACGAGTCAAATAGGCAACAGACTCCGGCGGTGCCAGTTCGTTAATTGCAACTATAGAGAGATCTGGGTCGTTACGTTCAGCGAGAGCTCTGAATACACAGCGCCCAATTCGCCCAAACCCATTTATTCCAAGACGTGTCACCAGAAACTATTGCTCTCTTTACGAGAGCATTTGCTCAATGGCATTGACTACATTCTCAGTTGAAAAACCAAAATGCTCCATTAGTTCAGGGCCGGGCGCTGATTCACCGAAACGATCCAAACCTATTACCGCACCATCCAAACCGACTAATTTATACCAAGACATACTATGCCCGGCCTCAATGGCCAGACGCTTGCGACAGCCATCTGGAATTACTAAATCTTGATAATCGGAATCTTGAGCTGCAAATAATTCAACGCAGGGCATTGAAACAATTCGAACCTTCGCTGCACTAGCATCAGCAAGTAGTGCTTTGGCATCAACTGCTAATCCGACCTCGGAGCCAGTAGCAATAACAACAACCTCAGGTGCGCCCTCTGAATCGGATAGCGTATAGCCGCCCTTTTTGATCTGAGCGAGCGCCGCTGCACTACGCGGTTGGCATGCAAGGCCCTGACGGGAAAGCGCCAAAGCAGTTGGACCGTCGAGACGAGACAAAGCCGAACCCCAAGCTGCCATTGTTTCAACAGTGTCACAGGGTCTCCAAGTGTGCATATTTGGAGTAGACCGCAAGGAGGTAATTTGTTCTACCGGCTGATGCGTAGGACCGTCCTCCCCCAAACCAATAGAATCATGAGTAAATACATAAATACTGCGCTGCTTCATAAGCGCCGCCATGCGAATGGCGTTGCGCGCGTATTCCATAAAGATCAGGAAAGTACCGCCGTAAGGAATTACACCTGAGTGCAACGCCATGCCATTCATAATGGCGGCCATACCAAACTCACGCACGCCGTAATAAATATAGTTGCCGGAAGCATCATGAGCGGTAACTGTTTTACTGCCGCTCCAATTGGTTAAGTTTGATCCGGTCAAATCAGCAGACCCGCCCAGCATCTCGGGCAACTCAGCCGCAAATTTCTCAATGGCCATTTGCGAAGCTTTGCGAGAAGCAACTTTAGTACCCTCCGCTTGGCTTTCCTCGATAAATCTTTGGGTTAGCTGATCAAAGTTCGCAGGTAGCTCACCACTAATTCGTCGTTCAAACTCTGCTGCCTCCTGCGGATAACTAGCCTTATATTTTTCCAGTTTGTTCGACCAGTTTGTTTCAGACTCAGATCCCTTAGCGGTCGCATTCCAGCCGGCATATACATCTTCTGGAACTTCAAAGGGTGCATGCGGCCAATCCAAGTTAACGCGAGTTGCTGCGATTTCTTCGTCGCCAAGCGGTGCTCCATGACATGCAGCGGTTCCCTCTTTATTTGGCGCACCGGCACCAATCTTGGTTTTGCAGCAAATTAGCGTTGGTCGCTCTTCATCGGCCTGGGCAGCTTCTATCGCCGCTTTGATTGCGCCGGAATCGTGGCCATCAACCTTCGAAATAACCTGCCAACCATAGGCTTCAAATCGCTTGGCCGTTTTATCGGTAAACCAACCGCTAACATCTCCATCGATGGAGATTTGATTATCGTCGTAGAAGGCAACCAATTTACCCAAACCCAATGTTCCGGCTAAAGAAGAAACCTCATGAGAGATGCCTTCCATCAAACATCCGTCGCCAAGAAATACATAGGTGTGATGGTCTACTAAATTAACGTCCTTTTTATTGAACTGGGCGGCTAAAACTTTTTCAGTTAAGGCCATGCCTACCGCATTGGCCAAGCCCTGCCCAAGAGGTCCCGTGGTGGTTTCGACACCGGGCGTATAACCATACTCAGGATGTCCGGGAGTCTTGGCGTCCATCTGTCGGAAGTCCTTAATATCTTCCATACTCAAATCGTAACCGCTGAGATGCAGCAAAGAATAAATCAGCATGGAGCCGTGACCATTTGAGAGCACAAATCGGTCCCGGTTAAACCAGCTGGGATTTGCAGGGTTGTGGTCCATGTAGTCGTTCCACAAAACCTCAGCAATATCGGCCATGCCCATGGGTGCTCCGGGATGCCCGCTGTTCGCTTTTTGAACTGCATCCATAGATAAAACCCGAATTGCATTTGCAAGTGTGCGCCGGTTCGCCATTCTCTAATCTTCGCTTATAAAGGGAGGGCCATTTTCCATTAGTGGAGCGCCTAGGTAAACATCAATAAAGCTAAGATTGTCGCTTTTCTTTATAATGTGGGTTCAACAGCTGAAATAGTCTCGAGCTTATGAGATCTTTTGCCAAATTAACGCTGCTTTGCCTAATGGCAGCGCACAACTTTAGCGTTGCGCAAGTTAGTTTTGTGCAGTTGGATGCAGTGCTTATTGAAAGTAGCGACTTGATGCAGGCAGGAAATCAAGAAGCGGCCTTAGCTCTATTAAAAAGATATGAGGAGAATTTGAGCTCTCAACCAGAATTTTTGAACAATCTGGCTGTCGCATATCTTGGCAACTCACAACCACTGGAAGCTTTAACAATCTTGAGGCAGCTCGTGGATTCAGATCCGGTGTTCAGCATTGTCTCCCACAACCTGCTTGAGCTAGAACTGCAGATAGCCGAAGGTCCACCCGAAACACTAAGCCCTGTGCTTTTTGTACAATCGACCCAATCATTTTTTGAAACTGAACTGGCTGACCTCAGTGAAGCAATTGATCCCAGTGTTAGTGCGCCAATTATCCTCGCGTCTCAGGGAACAGTTGATATCACACCTGCAACCGACAACTCTCGCACCGACCTGGAGAGCTCTTCGCTTCAATCACTGACCGAGTCCTGGGCACAAGCTTGGTCTAATGGCGAGGTAGATATCTACCTGAACTTCTACGCAGAAGATTACCAACCGGATCCCGGTACCTCTCATAATCAGTGGCGCGGCAACCGCGATGCGGCGCTAACAAGATCGGGGGAAATATCCGTTGATCTCTCTGAAATCGACGTCCAGATAGACGTAAATACTGCAAGAGTAGAATTTTTACAGAGCTATATATCGAGCAACTATTCAGACAGCGTGCATAAAACTCTCGTATACTCTTACGCAGATGCGAGATGGAAAATCATCTCTGAAACCTCAATCGCACTAGAATAAAGAAGCAATGATACAGCCGAAATCCAGCGGTGCTGGCCTCCTACTTTTATGCGCACTACTCGCTCCCAGTGCCGTCCTCTCTCAGGCGAGCTCCATTGGAAATACAGCGTCCGATACCATATTGGCCCTAAACAGTTTTAGCCAAAGCAATTATTTATTGGATGGAGCTCCGATCGGTTCTGACTTGGTTCCGGCATCTCTTATTAGCTTGAATGACAGTATTGAAAATATTGTTTGGGTTGAAATGGAAAAAGGTCTGTTGCACCTAATGATTCCAAACCAAAACACCGGACAATGGCACGTTGGTTTCACTCGTTCCATTTCCATTGGCAAGGCTGGATATGGAAAAGAGGTTGAGGGAGACAACCGCACTCCAGTTGGGCTATATCGGGTTACCTCTTTTCTTCCGGACGAAGAACTTACCGATTATTACGGAATCGGCGCATTCCCCATTAGTTACCCCAATAGCTATGACCGTCTAAAAAACCGCACGGGTTACGGGATTTGGCTGCATGGTTTACCCAAGGGCGTGGATGAGCGCCCCTTGTTGGATTCTGAAGGTTGCGTAATTATCGACAATACTGCATTTGATTGGCTTCGAAGCTATGTGACTGAGGGGGAGACTCGCGTCCTGCTTGGCGATCAAATTCGCTGGACTTCAGGCAGCGAAGTTGCACTGGTTCGAGACGAATTAAAGTCAACATTGGAAGACTGGCGGTCTGCCTGGGCGGCCATCGACAATCCAACCTACCTTAATTTTTACGCGCAGGACTTTTCTAGTTTCGACAAAAACCTTTCGGAATGGATTAGCTACAAAAATCGCATTCACGGCTTGAAGGATTGGGTAGAGGTAGATATTTCAGAACTAAATATCTTTGCTTATCCAGGGGAGCCAGATTTGGTGGTTACTGAATATCACCAAATCTACAAAAGCAGTAATTTTAATGCCGAAGGAAAAAAACAAATATTTTGGCGCCGACAAGCAGACGGCAGTTGGAAAATTATATTTGAAGGCGCCGCCTAGTCCGTGAATACCACTAAGCTTGGAAGGACTGCGAAGCCTTCAATCTATTTTATTACCTTATTATTGGGCGCAACGCTGTTATCAGCCTGCGCTTTAGCTCCTGAATACCAACCCTCAACGGCTGCTTCTGAACCCGACAATCAGGTCCCCTCAGAAGCAAGTCCGGGAATATCTGAAGCAACAGTCGAATCGGAGGAGCCGAAAAGCAATGCTACTCCTCCGGCTATCGAATCCTCACCAGAATCCTTGCCAGAACCAGAAGTAAGCCTCAGTTTCTTCGGCTTGCCCAAGCCTGATGTCGATTACGGAGTAATTGACCTGTGTGAAGAAATCAGCAAAAAACTTGGCAGCGTATCGACTCAGGATTGCCTGAATCAACACATGTATTCCAACGGTGGATTTTCTGTATTAGGTAGACCCATAGCATTACGTGAATATCCGGAATTACCCACGCGTGAAGCCTTAGGACGTGTTCTACTGATAGGCGGAATACACGGCGATGAATATTCTTCCGTTTCCATAATGTTCAAATGGATGGAGATTTTGAATGAATTCCATACCGGTGTTTTCCACTGGAATTTTGTGCCAGTCACCAACCCTGACGGGCTATTAAGAGAAGACTCCCGTCGGCAAAATGAAAATGGAGTGGATCTAAACAGAAATTTCCCTTCAGCGGATTGGAATGATTCTGCCGAGAGCTTTTGGCTAGATAATACTGATAGCAATGAGCGTCGATACCCTGGTGAACAAGGCGGAAGCGAACCTGAGGTTGCTTGGTTAGTAGATCATATTAAGAACTTCCAACCCGACGTAATTATTTCTGTGCATGCGCCATATCATTTGGTGGACTACGACGGGCCGCCCGAAGCTCCTGATCAGCTAGGAAACCTGCAATTGAATCGATTGGGTGTCTATCCAGGGTCCTTGGGTAACTATGCCGGAGTAGATTTAGATAAGCCGATAGTAACTATTGAACTGCCCTACGCCGGCATCATGCCTAGCGAGAGTCAAATCTCTGAAATGTGGACCGATTTAGTGGCATGGCTAATTCAGGAACGCACTAAAGACCGCTAAACCGCTAGTTTTTGCTGGTAACTACCTGCTGGGCTGCATTTGCAGAAAACTCACCCTTGGCCTGTTGATCGGCGTGGTAGCTCGAACGAACCAGTGGTCCGCAGGCTGCCTGAGCAAACCCAATGCCCAATGCATATTCTTCATACTCTGCAAATTCATCCGGATGCACATAACGACGCAAAGGATAGTGGTCTTTTGACGGCTGCAAATACTGCCCGATTGTCAGCATTTGAATATCATGCTCGCGCATATCATCCAGTACACGCAGCAATTCATCTTTGGTTTCACCCATACCCACCATTAAACCCGATTTTGTAGGCACGCTTGGTTGCAACTCTCGGTATTCTTTCAGCAGCCTGAGCGACCATTCGTAATTCGCTCCCGGACGAGCCTCAGGATAAAGGCGCGGAATAGTTTCCAAATTATGATTGAACACATCTGGTGGGGTCGCTGCCAGAATATCGATAGCGGGATTCATACGGCCGCGAAAATCCGGCGTTAATATCTCAATCTGAATATTTGGAGATTGCTCCCGCACAAGACTTATACAGTCCACAAAATGCTGCGCACCGCCATCTCGTAAATCATCGCGATCCACCGAGGTGATAACCACGTAATTTAGCTTCATCAGCGCAACGGTTTGTGCCAGATTCGCCGGTTCGTTAGCGTCTAGAGGATTGGGTTTGCCATGCCCGACATCGCAAAATGGACACCTGCGTGTACATACATCTCCCATGATCATAAAGGTCGCAGTGCCGCCGCCAAAACACTCATTTAAATTTGGGCAATTGGCCTCTTCACAAACTGTTGAAAGCTTGTTTTCTCTCAACAAATCCTTAATTCGAGTAACTTCGTCACTCTGCTGCAACCGAATGCGAATCCATGGTGGCTTGCGGATATAGTCTTCCGGTTCGGCCTTAAGTGGAATCAACTCAACCTTGTCAGCATCGCGCAGTTTTTCACCAGCCTTTCGGCTTTGCGCTCGTCGAGGCGGTTGTATGATGGGTTCAGTCATAAGATAGTTCGGATTCGGCGTCTAGAAGGTAGTTGTAACCAAGTCGATCCGTTAAAAGCTTAGTAAGTTCGAGCGCAACGGACGAGATGGGCGGCACATTATCCAGCAATTCGCTTAATTGCGTAATAGGCACTCCCAAAGCACAAGCATTTATGCCTGCCCAAGGAGACATATCCATATCCCAGTTAAGCGCAAGTCCGTGATAGGTTGAACCGCGACGCACGCGAAGACCAAGTGAGGCAATTTTTTTCCCATCAACATATACACCCGGCGCATCAGACCGCGCAGTCGATTCAATACCCAAACCGGCTAAATACTCAACGATACTTTCTTCAATTGCACTAACAACCTGACGTACGTTTTTATCAAGTCGTTTGATGTCTGCAAGAAGATAAATTACAAGCTGGCCCGGACCGTGAAAAGTTACGTCGCCGCCTCGGTCTACCTGAATCACAGGTATATCCTTCACATCTAAAAGGTTGGTGCGATTGCCCGAGCGTCCAAGGGTATACACCGGATTGTGCTGAAGACACCACAACTCATCAATTTGCAAATCCGTGCGAGTTTCTGAAAATCTTTGCATTGCATTAAAAACAGGTTGGTAATCCACCAACCCGAGATCTCGGACGACGATTTCCTTTGCACCTTCCAATTAGAGCACCAGTTTGACTAGTGCGCTTGTTCGTAAATCCTGATTGAGCGCAGAGAGCTGCTCAGGGCCTGTGGCCGTTATCCATACGGTCATGGATTCGTAGTTTCCCTTACGCGATTTAGTGATTTCCATACGAGTGGCGTCAAAATCCGGAGCGTGGCGCAACAATATATTTAATACGGTTTCTCTATACCCCGGATCAGAGATGCCAATAATTTTTACCGGGTAATCTTCGCATGGAAATTCAATTTTTGGAGCTTCGGGTTCGGCTTCGGCTTCGACTATGCTCATGGCTATGCAAAAAGATTGGTAAAAAATAGTCGGATACGATCCCACATACGTCCAAAAAAACCTGCCTGTTCAATGGCATTCTGTGCGATTAGAGGCGCCTCGAATAGGGTATCCCCGCGATATAGAACCTTGATCAACCCCAGCTCTTGTCCCTCTGCAATCGGCGCTCGTAGGTCTTCTGGCACAAGTATTTCAGCGGTAAGTGCTGCCTCGTCACCACGGGGGATGGTCAGCTGAACATCTTCCGCTACGCCCATTGAAATCAAATCTGTCTTACCTTCCCAAACCTGGGCTTCGGCCAGGCTATCAGAAGGCGAATAAAGATCATGGGTACTGAAATAACGGAACCCCCAGGTAAGCAGCTTTTGCGATTCGGTTGTACGAATTGATTCACTGGTAGTGCCCATTACAACGGAGATCAAGCGCATATCGTTGCGCATTGCTGAAGCAACTAAGCAATATCCGGCTTCTTCGGTGTGCCCGGTTTTTAAACCGTCAACGGAAGCATCTCGCCAAAGTAGTTGGTTGCGGTTGGGCTGGTTTATGCCGTTGTATTCAAATTCCTTTTCCGAATACATTTCATAGAACTCGGGATGACCGACGATGATCGCCTGCGCTAACTTGGAAAGATCCACAGCTGAGGTTAAATGACCTTCTGCGGGAAGCCCGGTGGAGTTCCAATAGTTGGTACTTGCCAAACCCATACGCTGGGCGTTTTGTGTCATCAAGTCAGCGAAAGCTTCTTCACTTCCGGCCACATGCTCCGCAAGCGCAATAGCGGCATCGTTGCCGGACTGAATAATTACTCCCCGCAGTAAATCTGTAACAGTTGCTGGCTCATTGGGGGGCAAAAACATCGTAGACCCACCGCTCTTGGTACCACCTTTGATCCAGGCATTTTCGCTAACAAGGACTTCTTCGTCGAGACTCAATCTGCCGGAAGAAATCTCTTCGAATACCAAGTAAGAGGTCATCATTTTTGTCAAACTGGCGGGTGGCAGCTGTAAACCTGAATCGTACTCAGTAAGGACTTTTCCGGTGCTTGCGTCTATTAGTATCCAAGATTTTGCAGCTAATTCAGGAGCAGCGGGGATAATTGGCTGTGCCCAGGCAGTGCTGGCCAAAAAGGAGACTAAGAATGCGCAGAAGATAGCTCTCACGGGTGATTCCATACTAAGGATTGTTGGGCCGGAATAATATCAGCTAACAGGCTTCCTTGTCTGAATTCGCGTCATAACTCCTGCCTGAAATTGCCGCAGAAGCGGTGTCACAATTAACGTAGGAACTGCGATCTATATTTATCAGATATCCCGGCGGTAATCCGTTCAGCTCAAGAAGAGCTTGCAAGACGGCTAGGTCACTAGATCCATCAATTGGTCCAGCCAGAACGCGGTAGAATGTCTCGCCGCTTTGCGGCAAGAATACCTCTACCTTTATCTCGGTTAAAAGAGAAACACTGTCCGCCAAATCTCTCGCAGACTCAGCGGTTGAGAGAGCCGCAATTTGTAAGTGTGAAGGCTCGGGGGCGACTAAGCTAATGGCTGGAGAATCATCTATTTGAGGATTACGTTCAGCTGCCAGGCTCGCCAGAGTAATCTGGTAATCGTTCGGATCAAGAGCAATAACTTCTACGCGAGCAACGCCATGATCCGCATAACCTAACTTGCTTGCAGCAGCCCAGGATAAGTCAATAATACGATCTTCATGGAATGGGCCGCGATCATTTACTCTTACGATAATCTCTCGATTGTTGTCCAAATTTCTAACTAAGACGTAAGCGGGTATGGGTAAGGTTTTATGAGCAGCAGTTATTTGATACATGTCGTATATCTCACCGTTCGAAGTAAGCCGCCCATGAAATTTGCTGCCGTACCAAGAAGCTAATCCAGTTTCCCGGTAACCTCTGCTAGTTTCCATAACTTCATATGTTCCGCCCAAAACCGTGTATGGGCTATAATTTCCTGCTCGAACCACTTCTTCTTGACGGGGAATCACATCGGGAATATTGGAAACATCTATAGATCTGCTAGGCGCAGCATCACTGGAAGATCCAGTTCTAACCAGCCCCCCACATCCGACCAAGAGAATTGCCACAAAACAAACCAAAATAGCAGCTCGCATCTTACTGGGCACCTAATCTAATTGATTGCTAGCGACATTTAGACGATGCGCTAAGTGAGCAACGGCCATGCCGTAAAGATGACTATGGTTATACCGAGTAATTACATAAAAATTATGGTGGCCAACCCAATATTCCGAACCGCCCAAGCCGGTTAACTGTATAAGAGTATATTCTTCTGAGTCACTCGGCTCTTCCGATGAAGGCAGCCCAAGCACTCCTAGGTCATGTAGCTCACCAAGATTCGTATAAGGCTTTAAATCTTGATTGAGTAGGTTTTCAGGTAACCCCTCAGGCACACTTACAGGAGTAAAAATTGCTTTATCTCGACTCCAACCGTGGCGCGAAAGATAGTTAGCAACGCTCCATATTGCATCGGCGGGATTCGACCAAATATCGGCAAATCCATCGCCATCGTAATCAGCCGAATAAGCCAGATAGCTACTAGGGATAAACTGACCCAAGCCCATTGCGCCAGCGTATGAACCCGTCAAAGATGCAGGATCAACCTGGTACTGATTGGCCAATTTAACTAAGGACTTGAGTTCGGCTCTAAAAAAACTTGCTCGAGGCGGGTAATCAAAAGCCAGCGTAGATAGGGAATCAATAACTCGGTATCCGCCGGTATATCTTCCATAGAGAGTTTCCACCCCAATAATCGCCAGAACAATTTCAGGCGGAACGCCAAATTCCGCTTCAGCCTCATCGAGGACGGATGCATTTTCCCGCCAAAAATCTATTCCGCTTTCTAAGCGGCTTTGCGTCAAAAATATTTTTTGGTATTCCGCCCAAGTCAGCGTTTTTTCTGCGGGTCGACTAATAGCATCAATTACAGACTGACTATATTCGGCATCCAAAAACATCTGCTCCAACCATTCTCGATCTATATTCTCGGCTTCAACTAGTTCGTCGATAAATACCTGTACCTCTTCTCTATCGAGATAATCAGCCTGCATGGGTCCGGCAAAGGATAAAAGTAAGGCTGCAATTAACAATGATCGCAGCCAGGTAGATACGTTTCGATTAGAGCTTCTAATATTTTTAATTTTCATGATTTGAGAGTTCCGGGCTCGGTGGATATTGCCATTAATATGCCAAACATCATAAATAAAGATACAAGAGATGTGCCGCCGTAGCTGACCAGGGGCAAAGGTACGCCCACTACCGGTAATAACCCAGATACCATAGCCATATTAACGGACACATAAACAAAAAAAGTCACTACTAGTGCAGCAGATGCCAACCGGCTAAAGGGGCTCTTGGCGGTATAACTTATCCAAAAACCGCGGCCGATAATCAGCAAATATAGGCCTAACAATATGCATACACCTCGAAAGCCAAATTCCTCAGCAAGCACGGCAATAATAAAATCTGTGTGGCTTTCAGGAAGAAAGTCTAGATGGGACTGGGTTCCCTGCAACCATCCCTTTCCAGACCAACCCCCAGACCCAATGGCCGTAACAGACTGAATAATATTCCATCCAGCTCCTAAACGATCTGCCTCGGGATTAAACATGGTGATTATTCTATCTTGTTGATAATCATGCAGGCCAAATTTCCATATCAGGGGAGCTGAAATAATTACCAATACTAAGGCAGCGAGCATATATTTCCATTGCAAGCCGGCGGTAAATAGCACAGCGAGACCGGAACCAGCAACCAATAAACTGGTACCCAAATCCGGCTGAACCACAATAAGTCCAGCTGGTAAGGCAATCATTAGCAGGGACATAAATACATGCTTAAACCTTGCCGGCATATGTCTTTTGCCCAGATAGGCCGCAATCAAAAGAGGTAAGGCTAGCTTCAATATTTCTGAAGGCTGAAAAGCGATTGGGCCTAGATCGAGCCAGCGCTGAGCTCCGTTTACTTCTAGCCCATGGAAAATTACCAATACCAAGAGAACTAGCCCACCGGTATAGGGCAACCAGACCCATCGCTGCATCACCGGAGGAGGAATCTGCGCAATCACTATCATGGCGACAAGGCCTGCTCCCGCCATCAATATTTGTCGTTTTAAATAAAAAATCTGCCCATCACTGGCGCTATACAAAACCACTAATCCGAATGTCAGTGTTATGAGCACCAACAGCAATAGGATTGGATCTATATGAATGAACTGCCAAAAAGTATTGGTGGGCTTCTCTGATTCAGCGCCCGGTAATTTACGAAGAAAATCAGTCTGAGACATTTTCGACTCCCAAACTGACATCTTTTAGCGCTTGAAGCTCAAACCATGTATCAAAAATAACCCGAGCAACAGGTGCCGCCATACTGCTGCCATGCTCACCATTTTCAACAATAATTCCAACAGAAATTTGGGGCTTCTCCACCGGTGCATAAGCCACAAATAGAGCGTGGTCACGTAGCCGTTTCTCCAGTTCCAAATCGTCGTAATCTACATCCTCGGCAATACTAATAGCCTGCGCCGTTCCGGTTTTCCCAGCAATTTCGTAAGTTTCAATGCCTCTATTTATGGCCTGTGCGGTTCCGTGAATACTGTGGACTACATCGCGCATTGCCCCGCGCACAAGGGTCCAGTGCTCTTCAGCGATTTCGATCTGATCAGTTACAAAGGACACAACAGGCCGCTCACCTATTGAGGAAACTAGGGAGGGCGTAATCACAGTCCCCTGCCTCGCAATAACTGCAGTCGTTTGTGCCATTTGCAAAGGCGTGACAACCAAGTCGCCCTGACCAATGCCTACATTTATGGTGTCGCCGGGATACCAGGCAACCCCACGGGCGGCCCGCTTCCACTCTGGCGAGGGCATTACTCCCGATTGTTCACCCGGCAGATCAATACCAGTTTTGTGGCCCAGACCAAACCTCAAACCATAGTCTGAAAGCGTATCAATGCCAGTGCGATGCCCAAGCTCGTAATAGAACACATTGCATGACTCAATAATGGCTTTAGTTATATCAACGGTCCCGTGCCCCTGCGCTTTCCAGTCTCGAGATACACGCTCCTGACCTTCCAGAAGGTAATAACCCGGATCAAAAAGTGTAAATTCAGGGGTTATACTTTGCTCCTGCAAGGCAATTAGACCGAACATAGGTTTGACTGTTGAACCTGGGGGATACCCCCCCTGAATTGCTCGATTAAATAGCGGCTTGGCCGGGTTTTCTATTAACGCAGCGTATTCTCTAGTGCTGATACCCGATACAAAGAGGTTTGGGTCGAAGCTAGGCATGCTCACAAGGGCAAGCACTCCAGAAGTGCCTGTATCTAACGCAACTGCGGCAGCCTGCTCGCCAATTAACTGGTCTTGAATAGCTATCTGTAGCTCGCTATCCAAATTTAAATGTATATTCTGGCCGGGGATTGGGTGATGCCGCTCTAATACCCGCAACACGTTGCCTCTGGCGTCGGTTTCTACGTATTCGAAACCTACTATCCCCAACAACTCAGTTTCGTATTGGCGCTCAATACCGGTTTTTCCGATAACGTGCGACCCCGCATAGGCTTCTATATCAATGCTCGCCTGTTCACGGTCATTGATGCGGCCCACATAGCCTACAACATGCGCAAAATACTCTCCCAAAGGATAGTTACGAATTAACTCGACCTGTATATCTGCACCGGACAAATCAAACTGCTGTACGGCAAAGCGTGCCACTTCCTCCTCAGTCAGCTTATATCGGAAAGGTACTGGTTCGTACGGACGCCGATAGGTATCCATCTGTTCCTGAAATCGTTCTAAATCAATATCACTGATGGACACAACGTTTGCCAGCTTGTTCAGCAACTGATCAAGTCCGTCGGTATTTTCGGGAACAATAGTAAGGGTATAACTCGGTCGATTTTCAGCCAGAACGATTCCGTTCCGGTCAAATATCAGGCCTCTTGTAGGGGCGACCGCGCGAACGTGAATCCGATTTTCATCAGATTGAATAGTAAACCGGTCAAATTGCTCAATTTGCAAATAGTGATAGCGCAAGGCAAGCATAGCTAAAATCACCATTACAAAAAAAGCCAATACCTGAAGCCGACCCAAAATTAGCCGGCTTTCGTACTGCTCATCTCTGAAAAAGGAATCTTCGCGCATGATTGAGTTCAGTTATAGCTAGGTGTTAATAACACCCATTAGTCTCGATGATATGGATGATTTGCATTAATCATAAGTGCTCTGTAAATCTGTTCGACAAGAATAACCCGCACAAGTGCATGAGGAAACGTCATCTCTGAAAGAGACCATGTCATATTTGCTCGATCTAACACCTGAGAAGATAGGCCATCGGCCCCTCCAATTACAAATGCCAGACTCATAGACTGCATCTGCAAGTCTGCGAGGCTGGCAGCCAACTTCTTGGTAGAAAACCCTGAGCCCTTTTCATCCAGAGCGATAACTCGATCAAATTCGGATATTTTATCCAATATAAGCTTAGCTTCAGTCTCGCGCGCAGAGGCGGTTGAACCGCCTTTGCCACGGTCACCAGAGGATAGCTCAATAAACTTAAGGTTTACGCCTCTTGGTATGCGCTTTAAGTATTCATTGACCCCTGCCTCTATCCAGCTTGGCATGCGAGTCCCGATTGCGACAATTTGAATATTGAGACTCAAGTTGTTTAGCTCAGATACAAAAAGCCCGGCCGACTTTTAAGAGACATGATGGCTAGGAAGCACGACTGGATGCCGCCATATCCCACAGCCGCTCCAAATCATAAAACTCCCGTGTATCCGGAAGCATTATATGGACAACCACAACGCCATAATCGAGCAACACCCACTCACCCTGATCTAGGCCCTCAATTCCAATGGCCCGTTCATTATGTTCCTTGCACTTCATAAGTACGCTGTCGGCCAAGGCTTTAACTTGTCGATTTGATGTGCCAGAGGCAATTATCAAATGATCGGTAACATCGGTTAGATGGCCAACATCTAGAGCTAAAATATCAATGCCCTTTATATCTTCAAGTGCATCAATAACGGTATTTTTTAATTCAACTTCATTCATAGTTTTATCGTTTTTTTTGAGCCATTTAGCTCTGGTAAAGGTTAAATTTCTTTATGTATTCCTGGATCTGAGGTGCCAGCACAGCATCTGCTGAAGCGCCAGATTTCAATATTTCTCGAACCTCGGTAGATGAACAATCAACCTGATCAAAGGGTAATTCCACAATGCTCCCCTTATACTTATGCGTATGCGCCGCAGCGCCTGTATTCGCCTCGGCAGCCGTCGGCATTGCTGATTCCAAGCTTTCTAGAGACAGTCCAATCTCCGCTGGTATTTCTTGTAATCCTTTTGCGCGCTGAACCACCAAGATAGAGGCCATTTCCAAAATCTCTTGCCACCGCTTCCAGGTGGTAAAACTTGCCAGGCTATCCCAACCCAAGGCCATATAAATCAGCGCATCCGGATATTCCATCCGCAAGCTTTTTAATGTCAGATAGCTATAAGAAAGCTCGTCGCTGCGTACTTCACGGTCATCAACTACTACGCCCGGCATGTCTTTGCAGGCTAGCCGCAGCATTTCTAGCCTATGCTCTCCATTAACAAGGGGCGCATTTCTATGCGGGGGCTGGCCACAAGGAATAACCAGCAAGCGATCGGGCGATATATGCCTCTGAATAGCTTCGATGATTTTCAAATGGCCCCGATGAACCGGGTCAAAGGTTCCGCCAAAAACCACTATCCGCATCAAGGTTTAGAGCCCGATCCAAAAAGAACCCATTCCAAATATAGAGAATTAGGCTCGAATATGCCCTTCACCCAATACTATCCATTTTTGCGAAGTGAGGCCCTCTAGCCCAACAGGTCCGCGAACATGGATTTTGTCGGTCGATGTGCCAATCTCAGCGCCCAATCCGTATTCGAAACCATCTGCGAAACGTGTTGAAGCATTCACCACTACCGAGCCAGAATCTACTTCTCGCATAAAGCGTCGAGCCAGGGAATAGTCTTGGCTAACTATGCCATCAGTATGCCCAGATCCGTATTTATTGATATGAGAAATAGCCTCTCCGATATCATCAACAACACGAATCGAAATGGTGGGGCCCAAATACTCTTCGTACCAATCAGCTTCTGTTGCGGCCTCCCCATCGACCAAACTTAGCGTTCTTTCGCAGCCTCTAATTAGTACGCCCTTTTCCTGAAACGCCGTAGCCAAGTTAGGTAAAAACTGAGCTGCGACCTGCTCGTGCACCAATAAAGATTCCATGGCGTTACACACGCCATATCTATGGGTCTTTGCATTTACACAAAGACTTAGCGCATTTTCTAAAATGGCGTCGCTGTGTACATAAAGATGGCAGTTGCCTTCCAAATGCTTAATAACAGGCACCCGCGCATTGTTCGCGATGCGTTCTATCAGGCCTTTGCCGCCTCTTGGAACAATTACATCCACATATTCAGGTGAAGCGATCATCAACCCAACAAGCTCTCGATCCGCAGAGTCAACGACAACGACAACTGCCTCAGGTAATCCCGCAGTTTCCAATCCCTTTTTAATGCATTTGGCTATGGCTCTATTTGAATTAATCGATTCGCTTCCGCCGCGCAGAATTGAGGCATTGCCGGATTTTAGGCACAGAGCAGCCGCATCTATAGTCACATTAGGTCGCGACTCATAAATTATTCCAATTACCCCTAAAGGGCTCCGCATTTTACCAACCTGAATCCCACTTGGTCGGTAATCCATATCAGTAATCTCGCCGACTGGATCTGGCAGATTTGCAACCTGAACCAGGCCTTCAATCATCGCGGCAATACGATCTTCATTCAGTTCCAAGCGATCCAACAAAGCACTGTCCAAGCCTTTGTCTCGCCCCGCATCCATATCCAACTTATTAGCTATCAGGATTTCCGAGCGCGCAGAGTCTAGCGAGCGGCCAATCTCCGCTAGGGCCTGGTTTTTTTGCTCAGTTCCGGCAGCAGCGATAACGCGACTGGCATCGCGAGCTGCAGCTCCGACCCGCTTAAAGTATTCAGATGCTTCCACTATCTACTCTTCTGACTATTAATTGCGCGCATTCTAAACGAAATGGGCAAATACTTCATTGCAAAGAGCCCGCAACTTGTTAGGTAGAGAGCCGTCAGCGCAAGGGAAGCCATCAGCGCAAGGGAAGCCCTTAGCGCATAGAAAGCTCGTCGATTTGTGATGCCAATATTTCCAAGCGTTCAAGAGGGTCATCTTCTGAGAGCAATCGGGCAAAAACCTCATTATTTATCGGCAGCAAGTTTGCTATCGCCCAGCCAAGACTGGCGGCGTCTTCCTTTAAATCGATTTCCTGCCCGGCATGGGCAGCTAAAGATTCACATAAGTCTTTGAGCCCTTCATAGTCCGATGTAACCGGCATTTTTCGCTTATCACTGAGCCACTCGACCTGCCCCACCCATAGTCCATCTTCTTGTTGATCTAAAGATCGCAGCAAAAATCGATCGTCAGCGCGAACGCTAATTCCAAGCAGTCCGTTTTGAAGTTGATCCCAATCTTCAATATGGACCCTACAGCCAAAGTCGTAAAACTCTGTTTCGCTCTGTACCTCTGAGCCGGATTTAATTCCGACCACCCCAAAGCCGCTGCCAGCCTCCATACAATCGCGCACCAACTTTAAATAACGCTGCTCAAATAACTGCAACTTCAATATAACGCCAGGTACTACCGCTCTAGATAGAGGGAACAGGGGTAAGTTATCTGGCATTGGTAGGGTCCCTAGAGGTTTTCTTCCGCAAAGGCCGCCAACCTGCTGCGCTCAATGCCGTTGATATGCATAAGCCCAGAACCCGGATACTCCTTAAAGCGCTCTACCACGTAGGTGAGACCTGAGGTTAAAGGCGTAATGTATTTATTATCAATTTGCGCCAAGTTGCCCAAAATTACTATTTTTGAATTTTGACCTACTCGGGTAATTATGGATTTCAGTTGAAACTGAGTTAATCCCTGAGCTTCATCAATAATAATGTAAGCATTACTAAAGGAACGGCCGCGCATAAAATTTAGGGATTTAAATTGAATATTTGCTCGCTCCTTCACGTAATCGACGCTTCCGTAAGGCGACTCGTCACTCCCATGAAGCACTTCCAGATTGTCATCAAAGGCGGCTAACCAAGGGGCCATCTTTTCTTCTTCAGTGCCGGGCAAAAAACCTATATCTTCCGCAATCGGGGGGGTAGATCTCGCTACAATAAGTTTATTGAAGCGTTTTTCTTCCAAAATTGCGTGCAGACCGTATGCAAGTGCCAATAAGGTTTTGCCAGATCCTGCGGGTCCGACCAGCACATTTAAATCTAGGTCCTGCTGCTTAAGAAGGTGTAATGCCAAGGCTTGCTCTAGATTCCTAGGCTTTAAGCCCCAAACTCGCTGGGAGAGAAGAATTTCCGTATTTAGATCCTGAAGTGACGACATTTCTGGCCCGATTTTAGTAATACGGCTTACAAAACCTTTCTCGTCCACAACGAACTGATTCAGATAGGAGTTCGCATCCAAAGCCTCGCTAGAGACTTCGTGCACCGTGGAACGCAGCTCTTGAACCGTAGTCACCGTTTCAACCCGATCCCAGAAGCTACCCTCCACCTCCTGAGTTCCAGTAGCGAGTAAATCAATATCATCCAGCACTTTGTCGTTGCGATAGTCTTCAACGTTCAAAAGCCCGGATCCCTTGGCTTTAAGGCGCATATTTATGTCTTTAGTCACCAGGCAAACCCAGATATTCTCATCGGTCTCCTGAAGCTTTAATGCGACATTAATAATTCTATTGTCGTTGTCATGCTCGATATTGGTACGCAAAAACTTGCTTTCATTCTGATGACTAAGCAGCTGATCGGGATAGACCGCTAATGTCCCTGTGGCCGCGTCTTCATTAGTAACGGGGGAGTATATCTCGACGCCTTCTTGAATTTCCCGCGTATCAGCTTCCGCCAATATTCGATCAATATTACCTATAGCAATGCGCGCTTCACGGCTAACGTCTTTGTCACGCCGGTCTTTAATTTGATCCAGTTCCTCCAAAACTGTCATGGGAATTACAACTTTATGCTCATTAAAGGAATACACGGCCATAGGGTCGTGTAGTAATACATTGGTGTCTAAAACATAGGCCTTTGGTAAGGTTGACGGGTCATTTTCTTCCAGCAATACGGGATCCAGACGAGAATTCATCAAGCGCTTCCTTTTGGTAGATTGTATTGGTACAGGTGTTTATTGAAACAGAGGGGTGGTGGCGGGTAGTGCGTGCAATCACCTTAGGCACGTGGTATTTCTCTAAGGCGGTTATTGTTGGAACAATATAGACTGTTGATCAGCACGTATCCCTCAATGGATGTAGGGGTTGGTTCAGGAACCAAAGATGAGCAAAACAAATACCCACTGGTTGAATCTTGCCTTAAACCGATGGAATAACTCAAGGGCCACAGCAAAGAAACTTCCTAGGCCCAATAAACTAGACGCTTTCCGGAAGTTTTATTTCGGTCTGGCATTGATCGACAGGATAGTTTGGAAACTTTAAAGGAATGGGGTGTCGAATATGGGCAGGGAATGATAATTGCGGAACCAATCAGTGCCTTGAAATTGGTACAAAAATTGGGCGAAGAATTGAGCTGATTGAAAAGAAATGTGGATTAGTTAACGCTTTCTTGCCTTGCACATACCTAGTTGATAATATCAACTATAAACCCAATACCCAACATTATTTTTTTTGAGTTCTTAGCATCAGGGAAGCTATATGATTTTTGATCAGTCAGGTCGTCCGCGAGCCCGTATTTCAAGATGGATACCTGTAACCGTATTTCTCCTGGCGATTGCCTTATCTGTGGTGATTATCAAAAATAGGCCCCGGCCCCAGCCTGCTGAACCGGAAGTCTCTATCGCGCCAGAAATATCAGTTATCGAAGTTGCAAACTCTTCAGCTCGACCGGCCGTGACGACAACCGGTCGAGTTAGTAGCCCCCACGAAATTCAAGTTATATCAAGAGTGTCGGGCATTATCGAGTCTGTTTCAGATAGCTTCAGAGACGGAGCCTCTTTCACCAAAGATGCCCTATTGGTAAAAGTTGAAGACCATGATTATCTAGTCGCCTTGGCTCAAAGCGAGGCTTCACTAGCTTCCTCATTACAACTGCTCGCCACGGAGCAGGGTTTATCAGACCAGGCCAAGCGAGAATGGCGTGATTTGGGCAATACTGAAGCCAATGCGTTATTTCTGCGCGAACCTCAACTCAACGCTGCCAAAGCCCAGGCAGAAGCAGCTCGCTCTGGAGTTGCACAGGCCAAGCTGAATCTCCAACGTACACAAATTATTGCCCCCTTCGAAGGCGTCATAAGCGCTCGTCACGCAGACGTTGGTCAATTTATTACCACCGGAACACCCATAGCTAGCGTGCATTCTACTGAACGTGTACAAATCAATGTTTCTCTAACCCCGAATGAAATTTCAGATTTGGGCTGGCAAGGCCGTAGCAAATTAAACCTTGAAAATATGTCTGCCCAAATTGATTACCAGAATGGTCGACTTTCTATTTCCCAGATTGGCATTATTCAGCACGTTAGCCCTCTTATGGATCCTATGACCCAAATGACTGAGGTATTAGTTGATCTAGATGAGGAGAATTTGAATAGTTCGCCCCCTTCACCCGGCCAATTTGTCGAAGTACGCTTCACAGGCGAACCGATAGACAATGCCGTATGGGTGCCGCAATCGGCCTTATTTGAACGCGAGCAAGTTTTACTGGCTAACCAAGGTCAATTGGAAATACGCGCAATTGACGTTGTCGCAAACGCAGATTCTAAAATTCTTGTCGTGGGTCTAGATAACGGAGATTTAGTGGTCGTCAATCGTCCGTTGTGGGTCTTCCCCGGAGAGGAAGTCACGCCAGTATTAGCTGAAGACTGATATGCATAAGCTAATCGAGTATTTCGCCGACAATCCTATTGCGGCAAACCTAATGATGATGTTTCTGCTCATCGGTGGTCTGTCTGGACTAGGCAGCATCGACAAAGAAATGTTCCCGGCATTCAATCTGGACATAGTGCGTGTTTCTGTTGCCTACCCCGGTGCCGGGCCGCGTGAGGTAGAACAACAAATCTGCATTCGTATTGAAGAAGCATTGGAGGGTCTTGAAGGCATCGATGAGTTGCGCTGTATTGCTTCTCTAAATCAAGGCGTTGCCATAATCGAAGCTTCTAACGGTTATTCCTTTGAAAGCCTTCTGAATTCAGTTAAGTCTCGGGTAGATTCCGTTAATACCTTCCCCACAGATACCGAACGACCTATTGTTGAAGAGGTTCGATTTTCTCAACAAGTAGTTAGCATCGCCGTTTCAGGCGACGCCGATGAAGCCTCTATTAAGGAATATACCGAAACGCTTAAGGACGAATTATCTCAGCTGCCAAATATTCCCCTCATAGAAATACAGGGCACACGCGCCTACGAGTTAGCTATTGAAGTATCGGAAACCACACTGCGCACCTACGGCCTAAGCCTAGACTCTCTCGCGCAAATAATAGGCAGCAACTCTATAACTGTCGCCGGCGGACTGATCCGAACCGATAACGGCGATATACAAATTCAGGTTCGCGAACAGGGTTATACCGGCGAAGATTTCGCCAATATACCCGTTATTACCAACAACGATGGCAGCCAAATTCGGCTAGGCGATATCGCCAATATTATTGACGGATTTACCGAAGATGATCTGCTTGTGCGATTTAACGGTAAACCCGCGGCCTTCCTAAATGTGATGGTGACAGAAGACCCTGACGTGCTTAAAACGGCACAGGCGGTATACGACTTTGTTGAGACTCGCGGCGCCACCTTGCCTGAAGGCGTGTCCCTCGACGTTTGGGGAGATTCCTCGACCTTCTTCAGGGCACGACTGGCTACCTTAAAACGTAGTGGCATTGGCGGGCTGATATTGGTATTTATCTTGCTGCTGCTCTTTCTGCGGCCCGCTTTGGCCTTTTGGGTAACTCTGGGTATCGCTGTCTCCTTTGTCGGAACCCTCTTTGTGCTGCCGATTCTGGGCGGCTCAATTAATATGATCACGCTCTTCGCCTTTATTCTGGTTTTAGGCATCGTGGTGGATGACGCTATTATCATTGGCGAAAATATTCACCGTGTGCAGACCCGAGGTACTTGGGGAGTCAAGGGCTCCAAACTCGGTACAATTGAAATGGCCTCGCCGGTATTTTTTGCGGTAACCACCTCAATTATTGTATTTATTCCCATGCTTTATTTACCAGGGGATTTTGCCCGTTTTATGGCCCCCATTGCCACCATTCCAATTTTGGCTCTGGCATTCTCTCTAGTCGAATCATTGCTGATTCTGCCTGCGCATCTGTCTCACTTAAAACCGGAGAAAAAAAGCCGCTTTCTGCCCATTTTGCAAAAATGGCGTTCAGCTACCAGTGATGCGCTGGACCTCTTTCTCGTAACAAAATATCGACCCTTTCTGCGCTACTGCCTGCACCACAGGGCACTTACAGTATCTGGCTTTTTCTCGGTGTTTGCCCTTATTGTGGCGCTCTATATTGGTGGGTGGGTCGAATCAGAAACCTTTCCAACGGTTCCTATCGAATATATAGATGGCAGTGTTGACCTGCCCGCCGGAGTACCCCACGCGGACATAGAGAGAATCGCCCAACGGATGGAAGAAGCGGCTTATCGAGCAGCGGAAAAAGTAGAACACGAATACGGTGAAAATGTTCTCAAAGAAGTGTTTGTCTTAGGCTTTGGCAGCACAGTAAATTCCACTGTAGAACTTACCTCGCCTGAAGAACGCAGTGTTGACTCAACTATATTTGCCGATGCCTGGGAAATAGAAGTGGGCGAAATCCCCGAAGCTGAAGAGGTTACTTTCGCAGGATCTATTGAGTTTGGAGGCAATGCAGATATCGCCTTCCGACTGGAAGGCCGGACCTTAGAAGAACTTCAGGTTGCATCAGATTGGGTAGCGGAAAGGCTCAGTGCGTATGAAGGCGTTTATAACGTCCGTGACTCGCTTAACGCTGGCCGACCGGAAATGGAAATCGCACCCACCAACTTAGCGGCAATACTTGGTGGCACTCCAGCTGTGCTAGCGCAGCAAATGCGACAAGTGTTTTACGGACAGGAAATTCAGCGAATACCGAGATTCCGCGAAGATGTGCGGGTTATGCTGCGCTATCCGGAAGAGGAACGCTCCTCCACACAACTATTGGACAACCTGTTGATACGAACTCCGGATCAACGTGAAGTGCCCTTTAATAGTCTCGCGGAAACACGTTTTGTGGAAGGCTATTCAAGTGTTACTCGTATCGATGGCAACTCTTCCATAACCGTATTGGCGGATTTCCGGCGCTCAGGGAATCAGACCGCCGGCACGGTAGTAACCACCTTTTTAGAAGAACATTCGTCGGGATTTCATAGCACCTTCCCTACGGCTCGCATTGCACTGGATGGAGCCCAGCTAGAAAACATAGAATTTATGTCGGAATTGCTTCGCCTTGGCACCCTCGCTCTAATTGTTATCTACGGCCTACTCGCTATCCAGTTCAAATCCCTTAGCCAGCCGCTAATTATTCTCATAGCCATTCCCTTTGGTTTTGCCGGAGCGGTAGTGGGTCATATAGTCACAGGGCAGGTTCTCAGCCTTTTATCTCTAATGGGTGTATTGGCAGCAGCAGGAGTAATTGTGAACGACACCCTGGTGCTTATAGATCGCGCTAATAAACTAAGGGAACAAGGCTTTTCCCCAACCCATTCTATTATTCAAGCAGGCCGGGATCGTTTTCGACCTATCTTTCTTACTTCGGCTACAACCTTTGCTGGCCTAACGCCATTGATGCTCGAAAAAAGCACTCAAGCTCAGTTTCTAATCCCCATGGCTACCTCGCTTAGCTGGGGCGTTCTAGCGGCCACTTTGGTTACTTTGGTGATGGTGCCTTGCATATATTCTATTAGTGAAGAGGCACGAATGAAGGTAGCAAACTGGCGAAAGGCAATGGTGCAATAGGCTATTGCTTTCCCGCAGATTGAGATTGATGGTTCATTCTGCTAATTCTAAGTTTGATTTAACCATTTCCGCTGCCACGGGGGCGGTACTTTTATTTCGCCAAAAGTACCCAAAAGCATTTGCTCCGATTCCAGCGCCCGCGTTGCGGGTTCCCTGCGATGCTCGTCTTTATCCTAAGCTCGGCAACTCGGTGTCCTACGTCCCCCTCAAACACTCCTCGCTCTTAACGGATAAAGACTGCGCTTCTCGGCGCCTCCAAGTCGCGATCTAATCGCTGCGCTCCAAAAACAAAACAAAAAAGACATTCAATCGAAGTACGATTTTTCAGGCCCCGTTTGAGCTTGCTGAGTGGAGAGGTATTTATTGGGGTTGAGCGCACACGGACGTGCGCGAAAGTGCGACCCGAGCAGGATGCGAGTGAGCACGACCGCAAAAAATGACTCGGAGCAAGGGCAGCCGCAGGCCAAGCGACCCGGGGCGCCCTTTCTTTTGGCTCTTTTCTTTGGGCACGCAAATGAAAAGAACGCCCCCAGGGCAGTGGAATTCTATTGGTCCACTAAGAAACAATCAGCAAACACACTAGAGTAACTTTCCAGGTATAAAAAAGGACGCATATAGCGTCCCCTTTTTATTCTTTGGCTATAAAACCCAATCCTATAATTGCGGACCAGCTGCAACCAAAGATTCACCTTCTTCGGTATCGGTAAATTTAACAAAATTATCAATAAACAAGCCAGCAAGGCTTTCCGCTTTGGTATTCCATTCAGCAGGATCTGTATAGGTGTCTCGCGGATCCAGGATGTTGCCATTTACACCAGGTAATTCTGTAGGGATTTCTACATTGAAAATAGGCACAGTTGCTGAAGGCGCATCTTCGATAGAGCCATCCAAAATTGCATCAATAATGGCCCGGGTTTCAGGAAGCGAAATTCGTTTTCCAGTGCCGTTCCAGCCGGTATTCACCAGATATGCTTTTGCACCAACAGCTTGCATTCGCTTAGCTAAAACTTCTGCGTACTGAGTTGGGTGCAGCAATAGGAAAGCTGCGCCGTAACAAGCCGAAAAAGCCGGTGTCGGCTCGGTAATGCCGCGCTCAGTACCCGCCAATTTGGCAGTAAAACCCGACAAGAAGTGATACTTAGCTTGGGCACCCGTAAGTTTGGAGACCGGAGGCATAACACCAAAGGCATCAGCGGTTAGAAAGATAACCTTCTGCGCGTGACCACCTTTAGAAACCGGCTTAACAATATTTTCGATATGGTTAATCGGATAGGAAACTCGAGTATTTTCCGTGACCGAATTGTCGGAGTAGTCAAGCACGCCATTATCATCAATGGTTACATTTTCTAAGAGCGCATCTCGGCGAATAGCCGCAAAAATGTCTGGCTCTTTTTCCGCATCCAGATCGATCGTCTTGGCATAGCATCCGCCTTCAAAATTAAATACACCGTCGTCATCCCAACCGTGCTCATCGTCACCGATTAAAGCGCGCTTAGGATCCGCAGAAAGTGTAGTTTTACCGGTTCCTGACAAACCAAAGAAGATAGCTACATCGCCTTCTTTACCCTGATTGGCTGAGCAGTGCATTGAAGCCATGCCCTTTAAGGGTAATAGGTAGTTCATTACTGAGAACATGCCCTTCTTCATTTCGCCGCCGTACCAGGTACCGCCAATCAGCTGAGTCCGCTCAGTCAAATTAAAGGCAATAAAGGTTTCGGAATTCATGCCGTGACGTTCGAAATCCGGGTTGCTTGTCTTAGAGCCATTTATAACAACAAAGTCTGGCTCAAAATTTTCAAGCTGTTCGGCGCTAGGTCGCAAGAACATGTTTTTAACAAAGTGCGCCTGCCATGCTACTTCCATAACAAATCGAACTCTTAGGCAGGTGTCCATATTGGCACCACAAAAGCCGTCTACTACATAAAGCTTCTTGCCAGATAAGCCATCGCTTACCTTGACCTTAAGCTCATCCCAAACTTCTTTGCTAAGAGGTTTGTTATCATTTTTCGCGCCATTACCCGTCCACCAAAGCGTATCTTTGGTAGTGTCATCTTTAACGATGTACTTATCTTTGGGAGATCGCCCGGTGTATTCGCCGGTGAAAACATTGACTGCACCGTTTTCGGATAAATAGCCCTTTTCATAGCCTTCTAGCTCGGGGGCTAACTCGTCTTGGTAGAGACGCTCAAAACTGGGGTTGTATACCAGTTCTGCAATATCATTAATGCCTAAGGAGTTAAGGTGCGCTTCAACTTTATCAATGGTCATAGTAAATTTTCGAATCGAAATTGTGGCCTTTTATTACAAAAAACGCACAAAATGAAAAAAACCCACATTATGGATGCGGGTGCCTGACCGATTATACCCAGATCCATGGGAAGGCCAATAGCCCAGATTAACTTTCGATCAAATTGATTAAAAAAATTATGTATCGCTGTTTTTACGCTGAAATCTATGAATTTGACGACGTTGTTTTTTGCTCGGCCGGCTATCATCAAAACTGACCGAATCTTTATTAGCTTTGCGCTCGGCGGCGCGGTTTTGCCGTTCGGCTATGCTCTCTTCCGTTTCCCGATAACGGCTAATGACTTCCGACGCTTTACGTCTCTGGTCAGAAAGCTCGACAACCTCGACAGTGCACCTATCCCAGCCTTGCCAAAAGCCAACCAGCTCGCCGCCAACTAACTCCTTACTAGCTTTGGCCTTTTGCCCATTTATCTGAACCCTTCCTCCATCAATCTCTTTCTTGGCAATACCTCGTGTTTTGAAAAACCGACAGGCCCAAAGCCATTTATCCAATCGAACACCTGCACTCAATTTAGAATCTCCGCAAAATGCTCAATGGCCGGAAAATCACCCACCTCATGACTTGGCCGTTGCAGGTCCGGCTGAAGAATTTGCACTAGATTTGCGATACCAAATATCTCGGCACTTCGCAGCACTGAATGGTTGTCGTCTATAAAAAGTGTGCGATTGTTGTCAAACGCATGTTCTTGCTTAAGACGTTGCCAAAAAAGTTGCTCTTCTTTGGGTACACGGTAATCGTGGGACGAGACAATCTGATCAAAATGACCCTCAATACCGGTTTCCGCTAGCTTCAGATCCATTCCGTCACGATGGCCATTGGTAACTAAGATTACTTCCTTTTTCTGATCTCCAAGAAATCTTAGAAACTTGTCGGCATCTGGTCTCAATCCAACCTTCTCAAGAATCTCCAACTTTAAAGCGACTATATCTAGCTGCAGTTTATCGGACCAAAAATCTAAGCAATACCAATCCAGAGTACCCCGCATCTCGTCATAGGTTTTCAGTAAGTACTCGCGACAGTCTCGTTCTTTGCCGCCGGTCATCTCTGCCCATCGCTTGGGCACATGTTGTAACCAAAAATAATTATCAAAGTGCAGATCCAAGAGTGTTCCGTCCAGATCCAATAGAACCGTATCTAGATCAACCCAATTTAACGAAGTAACTTTCATTGACGAAATTTTATGCCCTGTAAAATTTATCTAAGACTCACTATATCGAGACCTTTGCACGGAAGAATATTTTGCTTTCAGGCAAGACAAAAACACGCGCAAAGAGTGAGTTTATGCTTATAAACGATCGATTGAGCATGTTTTTAACGCCGCATGGGAGTGAAATAGCTTTCGTGCAAAGGTCTCAGCTTATAATGAGACATTCAAACATACCTATCTCTCTGAGGCTCTCATGGAAATCAATCGACCTTTAGTGGATCGAATTGTCGAATTGTCCGTCGCTGCCGGTGAAGCAATACTGGCAATCTACAACGACGAGGACGGTTTTAATACTGAAACCAAAGCCGACAACAGCCCGGTCACTGACGCCGATAAAGCCGCACACAATGTACTTTACGACGCGCTGATATCCATCGACCCGAATGTACCAGTGCTTTCCGAGGAAGGTGATTTACCTCACTACGATACCCGATCGGCCTGGAACATGTATTGGATTATTGACCCTTTGGACGGTACCAAAGAGTTTATTAAACGCAACGGTGAATTCACCGTTAATGTAGCCCTTATACACAGGGGCGTGCCGGTTCTTGGTGTTGTACACGTGCCAGTACTCAATGTTACCTATGCTGGAGCAACCGATTTAGGCGCCTTCAAAATTGATGCTAGCGGAGAAGCTCCCATCCAAGTTAGCAAAGCCCCGGAAAAAGATATTGGACCTGTTCGGGTAGTTGCCAGCAGAAGTCACGGATCAGAAGCGGTCGAGAAATGCATAAATACTCTCGAGAAATACTTTGGCATAGTCGAGAAAAAATCTATGGGTAGCTCACTAAAACTATGCCTAGTGGCTGAAGGAGAGGCGGATATCTATCCAAGACTTGCACTTACCAGTGAGTGGGATACTGCTGCTGCGCAAGCCGTAGTTGAGGCCGCTGGTGGCGTTGTACTTGATGCGGATTTAAAAGAACTGCGCTACAACACTAAGGCAGATATTCTAAATCCCTACTTTTATGTCTTGGGCGATACCAGCTTCAACTGGGCCAAACTGCTTGCTTAATTAGTTGCTGAGGGCGTGGTCACCAACATAAGGATTGGTCTGGCGCTCTTGTCCGAAAGTAGACATTGGCCCGTGCCCGGGAACGAAGCGAATATCATCACCCAAGGGAAACAGCTTATTTCGAATGGAATTAATCAACTGCTGATGATTGCCTCTTGGAAAATCTGTGCGTCCTATTGATCCCTGAAATAGTACATCTCCAACCTGGGCCCACCGATGCTCCGCACAAAACAATACAACGTGGCCTGGCGTATGGCCGGGGCAGTGAATTACATCGAAACTAAGTACGCCCAATGATATTCGATCCCCGTCTTGCAGCCACTGGCCGGATTCAAAACTCTCTACTGGAGGTAGACCCATCATTTTTGCCTGAGCAGGCAGCTGCTGAATCCAAAAATCGTCGTCGCGGTGTGGTCCAATAATGGGAATTTCGAGAAGTTGCGAAAGCGGCAAGGTGCCTCCCACATGGTCTAGATGGCCATGGGTAAGCAGAATTTTTTTGGGTGTTCCATCCAGCTCTTCGATCGCCTGCTGAATACGATCCAAATCGCCGCCTGGATCGATAACAGCTATATCACCCGTTTGGGGACATTTAACAACCGTACAATTTTGCTGATAAGCCGTTACCGGCACAACGCGAAATGGCAATTCCACAGAGTACTTAAGGTCTGGTTGGCAAAGGTTCACCGCGATCGGCCATGATCTTATGAATTAGCTCTAGGCCAGAATCTTTGCAAGGCGGTAGCTCAACATCAGAATGTCGATATGGCAAGGTACGCTCGCCCCACTTCATCAGAGTCGCTGACCAAGTCAATCCAGCCCCAAATGCAGGCATTAGCACATAGGCTCCGGGCGACATTCGATTCTCCTCGAGTGCTTCGACCATGGCAACCGGTACAGTCGCGGAAGAAATATTGCCGTACCGATGCACATTCACAAAGGCGCGCTCTCCAGGTATGCCAACTTTCTTGGCCACTGCATCGATGATGCGTTTATTGGCCTGATGCGGAATGCAGAGATCAACTTCTGAGGGTTTAATACCAGCTTCCTTCAGCACTTCCACAGAGGCCTTGGCCATAGCATTTACGGCCTTTTTAAATATGTCTTGGCCTTGAAAATTCCAGCTGCCTAAATCATTTCTAGGCACTCCTGGAGGAGTAAAGCCATAGTCTATAGCCAATATATCTCGCGCCTCGGCAATACATCCCAAACGCTCAGCAAGAATGCCAGAGCCATCCTCTGAAGCTTCCAAAACCCAGGCGGCAGAGCCATCACCAAATAATACCGATAAGGATCTATCCAACCATGGCACGGATTGAGACATGGTTTCAGCGCCGATTACCACCGCATTTTTGACCACGCCGGTTTTTATCATCGCGTTAGCGGTGGAGAGCGCATACATAAAGCCAGTGCATGCGGTGTTGATGTCGTAGCAAGCCGCGTGTTTTGCACCTAACTTCTGTTGGACTCTGGAAGAGGTATTGGGCAGCATTGAATCAAAGGTGCAAGAAGCGAGCACTATCAGCTCAACATCCTTTGCATTTAGATTGGCAGCGGCCAGCGCACGTGCTGCAGCCACGTAGGCGAGTTCTGAAACCCCTACGTGAGAAATTCGACGCTCTTTCATACCCGTACGACTAGTAATCCATTCGTCCGAGGTATCTAGGAAAGTAGCAAGATCATCGTTTGTGACTGTGGCTGGCGGCAAACACTTGCCCCAACCAGTTACGGCAGCTGATGTCATCAGTGATCCTGTGTGAAAACGCGGATTGTACCAGAATCAGGCCTTTCGACCTGTTAACAGGTCACATAAATAGGGATTTGCAAAAATCCTGTAATGTTTCGAAAGAAATCCAAATAAATGGAGAGTTGTATCTAAACTGTTTGCCTTTAAAATGGCGTCGTTCCTGCTCGGGAGAGCAGCTAATTATTATCTAACAGGGCTACTTGAAAGCCTAAGAAGTATATAAATTGACTAGATTCCTGATTATTCCATTTATTGTTGTCACCGCATTGATTTCTGCCTGCAGCTCATCTGAGGCTCCCCTGGTTGAACTCCTACTTGATGAAAACCAAGTAGCGGCTATATATCAATCCGTCGACTCCATGAGCACTAAAGATTTACAAGGCGATAGTAACTCAATGGACCTCGCCCACTGGCTGTTCTCGGAAAACTGCAGTTCCTGCCACCAGGCAGACGCGAAGGGGCAAAGGGGCGTTCCGGATTTAACCGACCAATATTGGCTATTTGAAGGCAGTGAAGAGGCAATAAGCCATAGCATCACATCTGGAAGATTAGGCGTTATGCCAGAATTTGGTGGCGATATAGGAGAAGTAGAGCTGGGTCTTTTAGTTACCTACGTTGAATCTTTAGCTACCGCCGAAGCGCTAAATTCTAATGAGACCGCAGGAAAGGTTATATACGAAGAATTCTGCACTACCTGCCACGCTACTGACGGAACAGGCGTCGCTAATTTGGGGCCCAATCTAACGGATGAGCACTGGCAATGGGGCGGCAATATGATAACTATTCGTCAGAGCGTGACTGCCGGTCGTACCGCGGAATGTCCTGCTCAAGAAGAGGTTCTAAGCCCTCAAAAAATACAGCTTTTAACTGCATACGTACTCAACTTAGGCTCTGTTTAAGGAAGCTAGCCCTAACTTAGCTTCGACTCTACTAGATCCAGTTCTTTGCAAAGCGCCACGGCAAAGAAAAATACCTGAGCTGCAAAATACATCCATATCAAAAATATCACCAAAGCGCTTGCGGCTCCGTAAGCGCTGACAATGGTGCTGTGTTGCATATAGATTTCCAGCAACAATCGACCTGAGGTATATGCAACCAGCATAAAACTAGACGCTCTTAGGGTAGACGACCAACTGGGTGTATTGTCCGGTACGCGCCGAATTAGTAAAGCTCCGCATAGAGTCAATAGTAATGCAGGCCAGGTATTTCTAAACAGCGGATTTGACCACCAGCTATCCAGTTCAAGCAGAGCCGGTAGAGATGGTAATAGGGAAACAAATACAAATCCTATAGCGGTCAACACACCAATACTTATGGACCAAAGCATTGCGACAATACGGCCTGTTAGTTCTCTGCGAATAGCCAGGCTGGCGGAATCGGCTCTCTCATCAAAAAAGTCCCTAACTCCCATACGCAAGCGCATAAACATTTGCGAGGTCGACCACAAGACAACAATGGTAAAAATCGCGGTACTCCACCAGCTGAGCCCACCCCACACACGTAGATGAACCAAATCGACTAGGGAAGAAGCATCAGCCTCTGAAATAAATCCGCCTAACCAGGCTATTGCACTGGTTTTGGCTTGCTCGGTACCTATAAAACTCTCAGCAATTAAGAGTGAGAAGAACAATATTGGCGCAGCGGCAAAAAGCGTATAAAAGGAAACTGCAGCGCCCTTGCCCGCGCCGTCTTTATCAAACCACCTTTTGCCTATACCTAGAGTGACACGGGCAAATTTTTCTCTCCTTTTTGATATAGCCAAAAGTTACAGTCCAACAAGAAAATTATGAAGCTACATTATGCCCATAACTGGCATTGCGTATTCAGCTCTGCTAAAAAGGGACCAGCCAACAAGAGTGTAAATATGGAATCTCCCACTGCAGCACCAGCCCATTTCGACGAACACTGGTTCGGTCACCCGAAAGGTTTGTACTTCTGTTTTTTAACAGAGATGTGGGAAAGGTTTTCTTACTACGGCATGCGTGCCCTGCTGGTGTTTTATCTCACGCAGCATTTCTTGTTCAGTGATACCAACGCCTTCCTTATTTACGGTGCCTATACCTCTCTGGTCTATATGGCGCCAGTTATTGGCGGGGCTCTAGCCGATAAATATCTAGGCATGGGTAAGGCGGTAACCTTTGGCGCAATACTCCTTGTACTGGGTCATTTTGGAATGGCCTTCGAAGGACCAGCATCCGAATCGGTCGGCGGAGAAGTTTTGCGCAATCCCTTTTATACGCAAATATTCTATTTGTCTTTGGCCTTCATAATCGTTGGTGTTGGATTTCTGAAACCCAATATCTCTACTATTGTGGGCGAGCTCTATCCGCAAAATGATCCCAGAAGAGACGGTGGTTTTACCATCTTTTATATGGGCATAAATATCGGCGCCTTTAGCTCATCACTTTTATGCGGTTGGTTAGGACAAACCTACGGCTGGAGCTACGGTTTTGGTTTAGCCGGCATAGGTATGCTGTTCGGATTGCTAATTTTCAATCGGGGCCAGCGCTACTTTAATGGCGCGGCGGAACCCACTAACCCCGAGTTGTTAAAAGAAAAAACTGTGCTGGGTATTTCTAAGGAATACACAATTTACCTTAGCGGTATTCTTATGATTATCGCCGCGTGGCAGCTAGTTCAACATCAAGCTGTTGTTGGCCAAATGCTTGGGGTGACCGGAATTTTGGCCATTGCGGTCATCATTATTTACGCATTTAAAAAATGTACTCCTGTAGAGAGAGATCGCCTCGGCGTTGCCTCGGCGCTAATTATTTTTAGCGTTATATTTTGGGCTCTGTTTGAACAAGCCGCCTCTTCTTTAAATATCTTTGCCGATCGTGCGGTAAATCGAGAAGTTTTTGGCTGGGAAATGCCCGCCTCCATGCTGCAGTCTATTAATCCAGCCTTTATTTTTATCTTTGCTCCACTAATGAGCATGCTCTGGCCACGCTTGGCTGCCAAGGGAATAGAACCCAATACACCGCAAAAATTCGCCATAGCGATCGCTCTAGTGGGCGTAGGGTTTCTAGCTCTCGTTTTTGGTGGTGCTATTGCCGGGGAAAGTCGCATTGCTCTTATATGGATATTCCTAATCTATTGGTTTCACACCATGGGCGAACTTTGCCTTTCTCCGGTGGGCCTATCCATGATTACTAAACTGTCGGTGCGGCGCATTGTCAGCATGATGATGGGGATATGGTTTTTAGCTAGTGCAGGCGCAAATTACATAGCTGCACTGATAGCTACAGCGACAAGCTCCGAGCCTGAGGCAGGCCAAACGGCAGTGGATGTAACTCTTGAGGTTTATGCTCGTGTCGGCTGGTTAGCCTTGGCACTTTCGGTACTTCTCTTCTTATTAGCCCCTCTTCTTAAAAAAGGCATGCACGGGGTTCGCTAAACCGCTTGCTGAGGTCCGCCAGTTTTGGTTCCTTTCAACCAAAGCTGGCGACTTATCATTAGCGCTGAAATTATCAGCCCCGAGCACATTCCAACCCAGTAACCTTCTGGTCCGGCAAAAGGCGAATTTTCTGTTGTTGCCAACAGATAACCCACGGGAAAACCAATCAACCAGAAAGCAATTGCCTGGCATTTTAGGGGCGTCACAGTGTCCTTGTATGCCCGCAAACCATACATGCCAACACACTGCAGTGAATCCCCGATTTGGAACAGCGCAGCCCAAACTAGGAGCACAGCGGCCACGCGGATAACTTCTGTGTCATTGGAATACAGGCCGGGTATATATCCTCGAAGCAAATATATTGAAATAGATATCAAAGCGGCGAGCGTAACCGACAGCCCAACACCCACTCGAATACTGAACCAAGCGCTATCGGATTTGCCGGCTCCCAAGAGCTGTGAAGCTCTTATGGCAATGCCCTGCCCCAGACCCATATAAAATATATAGCAAACCGAAGCTGCACTTATGGCTACTGAATGCGCAGCTGTAGAAACCGCACCGAAGTATCCTATAAGTAGCGCTGCTGTAACGAATAACCCAAGTTCAATAGTTAGCGTTAGACCAATGGGTAAACCCAGCTTCAAATTCTCTTTGATAACCTGAATGTCGGGTCGGGTAAAACGCTTCAATAACCGCAAATGACGATTTCTCGATCGCGAACCCAGTAAGCAGAACAACCAAAGGATAATAAACCAGAGCATAAATACGCTGGCATAGGCGCAACCAACGCTGCCGAGGGCTGGCACCGGGCCCCAGCCAAATACCAAGATACAGTCGAGGGGTATATTTATTAGAAAAGCAATCAGCATCGCTTTGGTAACAACAGTAGTTTGGCTCATAGCTTCGAGGGCAGAGCGCAAAACCGGCATTAGTGTCATGGCCAACCCACCGAAGGCCATTATGCCAAGATAGCTAGAACCAATTTGCGCGAGCTCTGGGTCATATCCCATGCCCAGCAATAAATTTGCAGCGAGAGTTACGCATAAGAAACATGTCACTCCCGTCACCAGTGCCGCATATATAGCCTGTTGAAATTGTCTTCGAATTGCGCGGCGATCGCCTGCGCCAAATGCATGTCCAATCAAAGGCTGCGCTGCCAAGCCCATGCCAAAGAAAAAATAGACCACCAAATTCCAGATATTATTGCCTAGGGTCATACCTGCCAGCTGCTCTGTTCCAGACCGACCTGCAACTACAACATCAGTAATGCCCATACCCATAAGCGCCAACTGACTCAATGTCACTGGCAGTGCTAGCTTTGTAAGCTGGTGGGCTTCTATTTTAAGGGCCTGATATCTCACTTTATTCTCTAAAATATATTCAAATATTCGCTCAGAAAGCGAAGAATGGGGATAATAGAGCATCCCGCGAAATTAGGTTGCTCTGATGCATCTTCGACCGGTAAAAAATACCGATTCCGATCAAATTATTCAAATAATCGATGACACTTACCAGGAGTACGGAGATAGAGTCTGCCTGGATGGATCTGAGTCAGATCTCAAAAATATCGAAGCAAACTACCAACTGCCGGATGCTGCCTTTGTAGTAATGGAACTCAATGGAGAAATTGTCGGTTGCCATGCGGTTCAACGAATTGAAAACAGTACATTCACCTTTAAGCGACTCTATGTGCGGGCCGATAAAAGAGGCTCTGGAGCGGGAGACTTATTATTTAAGTGGGCGATAGAGAAAGCAGTTGCGCTCAAGGCTACTGAAATCGAGTTTTGGTCAGATGTTCGTTTCCACCGCGCCCACAGATTTTTTGAAAAATACGATTTTGTAAAAGGTCATACCCGGGATATGAAAGACTCTCACAATCCCTACTCCGAGTATCTTTTCACTAGAAAGCTCTAGGCCCGACTCAAACGCGATACTCCAAATTCGCAGCATCAAAAATATCCATAGCAGGCCTTACTAGTTCTCCATATTTTTTCCACCGACCCACAGATGTGCTGTAGATAGGTTGTCGAATCTGCACAGAGCTCGCAGTAGAGACCGGGGTTGTATTTTTCTCGTGGAAATTCAGATAATCAGGATCAAATTCAAGATCCAAAAAATCCATCAATTCTGCAGCACGATTTTCCGGATCAGCAATCAGATCGTCATACCTTAGAGTTACAAAGTTATCGCCCATTTTCTGAGAAAACTTTTCTGCTAATCGATTAAATGCAACTACGTATCGGGCTGTGGCCTCTAAATCATATGCATAATCGTAATAGGGAAATTTAGTTGAAAAAAGCTGCCGATAGTTACTTAGACAGGTATCCATGGGGTTGCGTAATATGCAGATCACTTTAGCTTTTGGGTTGGCCGCCAGAATATGAGGGGTGTAGAAAAAATTCAGAGGCATCTTGTCGATAAAGCGCGGAGTCAATCCAGTGCGCGGCCTTGTGCTTTCTATATATTGATCGCCAAGTCCCGATAAATCGGAAGTAAAACCCCGCTCAAGGGTTTCGGCATCCAAAACGTAGGGTGATGTGGTACCCAATTTTCTTTTTAGCAGCAGAGCAAAGTTACTTAGTTCTCCAGCCGCAAATATATCCGGGTTGCTGGAAACAATTCTTTCTACCAAAGTAGTTCCCGTGCGTGGCATGCCAACGATAAATATTGGTTCGCGCGACTCTGAAAAGTTAGTGGTAACCGCCTGTTCAGACTCTAGCAATTTGGACATGCCCTCAAACAAACGCGCGCTCGTTTCGAAGCTGTATTTAATCTCCTCAAGCTTGCTGGCTTTGGCTCGGGTCAACCAGGTAAAACTTTTCTCTACCTCTCCCAGATCCTCATACTCCTTGGCTAATGCGTGCCCAAGGTGCTGCTAAACGAAGATCGAGTCATCCAGCTGCGAAGCTGGGTGAATAAGCATTACCGTGACGAATTATCATCAGACGATTTACGCGATCCCGCTATTATCGACGAGAACCAAAAAAGTCTGGACGAACTTACTCAAATTTTGGAACTCGGCAATATCTATGATTTCCAAAACTAGATTGAACAATAATTTGCGATACTACTTTATTGACTAAGCTTCTGATTCAATAAGGCTGGTTTAATAATTTCACACAAGGGGAGACTTATTTAAATGTCGGAATCAATGCCTGAAGAAAGACCCATTCCCATTTACATTGCGCTTATTCCCATAGTTATATTGATTTCACTGCTCAGCATGAATGTAATTATTTATGGTGACGATGCGCTATTTGGTTCGAACCAGATTGTGCTTATTTTTAGCGCCGCCATCGCCGCAGCACTTGCACTTAAATTTGGCTCCAGCTGGCATGATCTTCAAGAAGGCATAGTCAGCAGTATTCGCATAGCTATTCCGGCAATTCTTATTTTGTTAATGGTGGGCGCGCTGGCCGGCTCCTGGCTGCTAAGTGGTGTGGTTCCGACCATGATTTACTACGGCCTGTTTATCTTGAGCCCGGGTATATTCTTATTTGCGGCTGCCATTATTAGCGCCTTGGTATCACTAGCTACCGGTAGCTCCTGGACTACTTCGGCAACCATCGGCATAGCGCTGATGGGAATAGGACAAACCCTGGGTATCAACCCCGGCTTTATTGCCGGTGCTATCCTCTCAGGGGCCTACTTTGGCGACAAATTGTCGCCCTTGTCCGACACCACAAACCTGGCTTCCGGCGTTGGCGGAACCGACCTATTCACCCATATTCGTTATATGACCATTACTACCGTGCCTTCTATATGCATAGCCTTGGTCTTGTATCTTCTTATTGGATTCTTCTACCAACATGAGGGCGCTGTCAGCACGCTGGAAATTCGGTCGGCACTAACCAACACTTTCAATATCAGTCCGCTTTTGCTGATTGTGCCAGCTGCCGTTATCTTTATGATAGTTCGTAAAATACATGCTCTGCCCGCTATTTTTCTCGGCGCAATATTGGGCGGTATCTTTGCTCTGATATTCCAAATGCCCTTGGTACGGGAAATTGGCTCAGCCTACGCCGATGGCGAAAACGCCATTTATATTGGTATCACCCAAACTTTTTTTGGCGACATAGCTATTGTGACGGGTAATCCAACCCTGGACGGACTACTTTCGTCGGGCGGCATGGCAGGCATGCTAATTACGGTTTGGCTCATTATTTCTGCAATGGTTTTTGGTGGAGTAATGGAGTCTTCTGGTTTTCTAAAACGAATCACTACTAGCCTGATTGCGAAAGCAACCACGCCCGGCAAATTGGTTGCCGCTACCGCAGGCACCTGTATTTTCACCAATATCTCAGCCTCGGATCAGTATCTATCTATTGTGGTGCCCGGCCGTATGTATGCAGACGCTTTTGAGGAAAAGGGTTTAGCCCTACAGAATCTGTCCAGAACCTTGGAAGACGCCGGCACAGTAACTTCCGTTTTAATCCCTTGGAATACCTGCGGAGCCTATCATGCAAGCGTATTGGGCGTAGCTACTCTGAGCTATGCGCCCTACACCTTCTTCTGCTTTATTAGCCCGATTATGACGGTGGCAGTTGCATGGTTTGGCTGGCGCCTGGTTTTTCTCAAAGATAAAGAACCCACCCTGGATGCGGTAGCTTAAATTCGTAAAAGCTTACCAATCACCAATATTCGGCATAGATACCCAAGGCTCAGCTGGCTCTAACGCTGCGCCACGTTGAAGTAATTCAATAGATATACCATCTGGACTTCGAACAAAGGCCATATACCCATCTCGGGGTGGTCGGTTGATAACCACGCCCTTAGTTTGAAGATGCTCACAGAGCTTATAAATATTCTCGACTTTGTAGGCTAGATGCCCGAAATTTCTTCCGCCATCCAACTGCTCAATTCCTTGATTCGAAGGCCAGTTATAGGTCAATTCCAGAAGGGGAGTTTTGCTTTTTTTGGCCTCACCAGCATCATCAGAAGCCGCCAAAAAAACCAAGGTAAACCGGCCTCTTTCATGTTCTCTTCTGTTAATTTCAACAAAACCTAAGCCAGCGCAAAAAAAGTCTAGGGTGGATTCCAAGTCGCGCACGCGGATCATGCTGTGCAGGTATTCCATATCGCTATTCCTCAGCTAGTTCTTTTTTATTTTTTCCTACTATCCTAATAAAAGCGCAAGACCATCAAAATGCAGCGGTATCAAAAGGGCAACGGCATCAAAAGGGCAGCGGCATAAAAGTACCGTTAATGTCCAATATTCGATTTTCGAGCCCAAGATTTGTTCTAATGCGGCCATTCTCACGAATGAGGAAGCCCTGACTAGCAGCTATACCAATGGTCATGCTAGCTTGCTGTTCTATCATAGTCTGGCGCATTTCTGCTGTCAGATTAAAATCATTACTTCCTGCAAAGCTTGCATCAACACTGGATGCAGCCTGTATCTTCACCAAATCATTTATCAACGACTCATCAGCATCAAGATGCAACTCAGCGGTTAAAGCCGGCAAGAGTAAATCGGGTCGCTGAAAATCTATTGGCGGTGAAACTTTCTGACCATCTATCGCTGCCCTTAAACTGCCTTCAAAATTTCGTCCCTGATGAGTAAAACTTATGCGAGGAACTGAAAGGGCAGGATTATGAATCAGGGCCTCTGGTAGCTCATCAATCGCAAATTGCAGCAACGCCGCCTGCGCAGCCTTCTCATCACCAAAATCCATACCCATTGCCAAATTCAGATAGCTTTCGAGACTTTGTTTACTGAGGTTTTCGTAAGCCAATGCTACTAATGCATTCTCTAGCTGCAACCCATCTGAATCTAGTCCATCAAACCCCAGGGAATATGCAATGCTGGTACTCTCAAACGTTTCGCCATCGAATATCTGCATATCAGCTCTTAAACCATCAAGAGAACCGCTCTGAACTGGCGAACTAAACACCAGGGACTCGATTTCAAAATCAGCACTGCCAGTTCCAAACCAAATCGAATCTTGGTCCATTGCCATTTCATAGGACATCTTCATTGGACCGACATCGATAAAGGCAATGCCCTCAGTTACAAATTTGCCTCCATCTGAATTCGCTTCAGAAGATACAAATCGTCCAAGATCTTCAAAATTTAAACTTCCCAGCAACCCGCTGTAACTGGCCTCTATTCCAAAATATTGGTTTAAGTACTGCATTGCGGGAACTTCATAAGTAAATTCGCCAGATCCATCAAAGTTAAAACGTCCTGAGGCCGCAAAAAACTCATCAACTCCGGCCAGAGCCAAATACTCCGCTAGCATTGGGAACTGTTCGCCATCAACGCTTGCAACCACATCTGCCAATCCCAAGCCAAATCCATTTTGAGTCAGTACAGGGCCGTGCTGCACAAATACTCGAATCTTTAATTGCGCTAATGCCGCATCTAACCGGGCTGCCTGTTCAGCAGATATGTCCGCGGAGGGAGTCAGCATTGAAGAGTCCAGGTCCAAACTGTAAGTCAGAACCGATGAGCTATATCCGCGATCTACTTCAACCTTATATTCGTATTCCGGCACCTGATATTGCTCGATATAGGCATGAGCGCCAGACTCAATTTGCCGACCAATAAAATAGGGCGAAAGAACCAACAAAGCAGTTATAGCACCTATTATTCCAAACCGTAGCTGCATCACAATCTCCCTAAACTGCTGACAATTTTTTCTGATTGATCCAATACCAGCTCATAGCGACTAGCATCAGGCTTATGGGTAACAATCCAACCATAATTAGACCGGCCCAACTTAGCTTCGTCATCACCACACCAGCGCTTACTGAAGCGATCGCTTGCAAACCAAAGATCAAACCATCATTTGTGGCTTGTGCCTTAAGTCGATCTTGCGGCTCATGGGTGGTTGAAAGCATGGTTGTTCCCGCCACAAACAGAAAATTCCACCCTACTCCCAAAAATACCAATTGAACCCAAAAGCCAGGAACGCTGGTGAAGAAATTGCCTATAAGAATTACTAGAACGTAAGCACCCAGACCGATCTTCATCATATTCAGAGTGCCAAACCAGCGAAACAATATTGGCGTTATTAGTGAAGGCAAAAACATCGCCATAATATGACTTTGTATAACAAACTTAGTGTCTTCCAATAAATGCATAAAGTGGTGATGCATACTTATTGGCGTGGCCGTCATAATAAAACTCATTACAAAAAATGCCGACGCACCACTGCAAATGGCCAAACAGAATCCGGGATTTATCATTTGCCTCAGCGGCCTCGGCTGCAGAGAGTTATCTTTGTTGGGAAGGGCTGCAGCGGTAAATCCGAGAAGAATAATACTAGCTAAAACCAGGCAACAGGCCGCCATCCAAAAAGACCCCTGGTATTCAACAGAGGTGAAATCTTTACCAATAACTGCCAGCTCGGGACCTGCAAATGCAGCAAATATGCCACCACTCAAAATTATAGAGGCCGCCGTAGCCGCACGATCATTTCCCATGCACTCAATGGCTGCATAGCGAAGCTGCTGAACTGCCGACATAGCAAATCCAACCAAAAATGTACCCATGCAGAAAAGTACAAAGCTGCCCAATTCAATCGCCTTGGAGGCAATCAAACAGGCGGCAACACCGAACCAAATAAATAGGATAAAGGCTGGCTTGCGCCCGAATCGAGCAGTTACCTTAGATACAGGCCATATACCCGTCGCAGTACCGACTACAGCAGCAGCAACCGGAAGCGTCGCAAGATCTACTGAAGGAGCTAAATTAACGCCCACTAAGCTGGCAATAAATATAACCAACGGCATACTCAAAAAAGCAAAAGCGTTGGCCACTGCAAGTACGGCTAAATTGGAATACGAATCAACTCTCATTGCTTAACCCGATTTCTTCACAAACTTGGTAAGAATAACGATCTGCTGACCATTAACCCGCCCTTCTATATGTTCTACATTGTCTGCGACAAGAGAAATGCCGCGCACGGCGGTCCCTCGTTTGGCGGTAAAGCCAGCGCCTTTAACATTCAGATCTTTGATCAACGTGACAGAATCTCCCGCTTCAAGCGTGGCGCCGTTGCTATCTATATGTTTAAGTTCGTCGCCTCCTCCACCTCCAACGCCCTCACCTGTGGCTTCAGCCCAGGCCCGGGTTTCATCATCCAGATACAGCATATCCAGCAGGTCTTGCGGCCAACCCTCCCCGCTTAATCGAGTAAGCATACGCCAAGCCATAACCTGAACAGCCGGCACTTGACTCCACATGCTGTCATTCAAACAACGCCAATGATTTGCGTCCATTTGGTCGGGGTTGTTGATCTGATTAATGCAGTTGCCACAACTTAGTATTGATTGATCAAGGCTAGCGTCTGAATCTGGCGGAACTTCAAATGAACTCAAAGCTTCAGACGACCCACATAGTTCACATTTTGATTCGCTGCGAGCATGTAGATCCGATTCAGTACTCATTCAATTTATTCCAAGGTAAGGGCAAGAATTAGGAGAGCAATCATACAAGACCAAGAGTTATGAGTCTCATTGCAACGAACACAATTTGGCTAATTCGCAGCCAAAAAAAGCCCCGAAAAATCGGGGCTTTTTTACCTAAGGGTTTATATATCCTGATCTGAAATTACCCGCGCTATTAATTCAAGCAATTAGTGATAATCGGACAGTCTGGGAGTACAATCGTAGGTAAGAATTTCCTGATTTGTGCTGTGCAATTCTTGGCCACCGGTAAGCGGCTCTGAATAGTAGATCGGTTCATCGATAACCCAGGATATCTGCAGACGTCCGGAATCTTCATTAACCCACACTTTTTCCTGCATGGTCATCTGATCTGTGTGAAGCTCGCCTCCAGTTATCGTACCCGCAGCAAAATGTGTCGTGTCAATAACCAAATATCCATCCTCAAATTGACCAATAGAGTGGCCCATCTCGGTAAGCGGCGTATCCGCAGGGTGCTCAGACATAGTCATATGTATCTGACGCACAACATCCATACTTTCATGGTGTACAAATATATCGCCGTTCTCTTCATAAATTTCAGTAGCGAGACCCGCCGCTCCCCAATTTCGTACGGGGCTACCGCCTCTGCAGTGCGCAACCGGGTTATCAGCGACGGGATCAAAGGCGTCAGACGCCATCTGCCCAGCAGGAGTAATCGAATCACGTCCGCCATTTGGTTTGCGGCCACTTTTGTCGCCGTACATTCCCGGACGAATCCAATTGCCAAATATGGTGCGATCAACATTAGCTTCAACGGGAATTTCAAGGTTGGGAGCGAACTGTGTCCTCGCCCCATCCATTGTACGTATTGTGAAACTACTGCCATCGGCAAAGTGGGCAACACCAAGCTCACAGTAATATGGGTCACGCCTACCCTGAAACCCTTCTATAACAATGTCTTCACCGACCGTAAATAGGTCGTCAGTGAAGCCGTGTCTTACCATCTGCGAGCGCGCCTGTAAGTCGCAGGTGTAAACCACGGTCTCACCGGATTCGTCGATAGATTCAACCTGAAGTGAACTGTGCGGATTTACTAAATTGAACTGCTTAACTATGCCCGCAACACGGATGGGGTTGTCAGGATCAAAATGCGCAGCAAAGCCATGATGGGCGTTTGCCAAAGATGTGATAGTTAATGCAGCCAGTCCAATTGCTGGCCCAAATAGGACCAAAAAGTTTTTGCTCATTTTTTTGTTCATGAAAGTAGCTCCCCCGAAGCGTTGCGGCGTATATTCTCCACTATCTATATAGTGGAGTCTAATATTTGGGGGTTCGCCCTATTTCTCAAATCTTAATGTATTCCCTTTATACCCCATACTACTTAACAGACAGGCCGAGAGGCTATCTATGCTAGCCTCTCGGCCGGCCGGCCTGCAGCGGTTTGGCGCCTTTTAATTTTTAAGTGGAATTACTAATGACTGAACAAGAAAAAGCAGATCTGGGATTACTTATTTTGCGTGTCACCTTGGGCGTTATTTTTCTAGCCCATGGATACCTGAAGGTATTTACCTTCGGAATTCCACACGGTATGGAAGTATTTGAAGCGCATACCGTATGGAATATAAATATGATTCCAGGTTGGTTTATTGTACCTGCCGCCATTATTGAATGGGTTGGCGGCTTTATGCTTATTGCCGGATACAAACCACGATTGGCACTTCCTTTCCTAGCAGCAGTAGCCTTTGGCGCTGGTGCAGTGCATTTCGAAAACGGCTGGAACTACACAAGTAGACCAGACGGCGGATGGGAATACGGTATTTTCCTGTTTGTATGCTGTGTGGTTTTGTATTTAACCGGCCCCGGAAAACATACTCTGCAAGCTTTTCTGGCGTCCAAAAAGGCTTAGCTCTCGGATTAAAGATCCAATATAAAAAAGCCCCGAATATTCGGGGCTTTTTTATTGCTTTGATAACATCAGATCATCTACATGGCTTCATAAACAACGCGTCCATCCACCATTGTCATCACGGAATTTAGGTCGCGAATATCATCTACAGGAATTGTCATGTAATCCCGGTCTAGCACTACCAAGTCAGCTAGCTTACCTATCTCAATGGAACCAAGGATGTCCTCTTTGTGCATCATGTAGGCGTTAGTGCGGGTATGGGCAATCAGAGCCTCTTCTCGGGTTAGAGTCCCGTGCTTAAAAAACTCCCCTCCTGAGGTGTCCTTGCCACTCACTACCCAATAAAGAGTGAAGAAAGGTGAGTCATGAGCCACAACCTGAGCATCAGAACCCAATCCGAAGGTGAGTCCGCTGTCTTGATACCATCGAATGGGAGGGAAATCCCTTACTTCAGATCCATCGTCGCCGCGAGATTCGGGGGAGCTCATTCCAGCAGAGCTGTGTACCCCTATCGCCATACCCAAAGCTTTGGCCCTTTCGATAGAGTCCATGGACAAACCCCGCCCATGCTCAAAGCGCCAGCGCAAATCAGTTATCGGATAGGTTTCGTTCACTTCTTCGAATATCGTAAGCATCTGACTGACCGTAATATCTCGGTTTACGTGCTCAGCGATTTGCCAACCATTTTTTGCTGCTGCTGTGACGACTATTTGAAATTGTTCCATCATATCGTCTGGATAGGGTCGGTCACCCATGCGGCCGCTGTCAGATACCGGCAGGTACATATGCTCGCCGAAATGCGTCATCTGGTACATTTCAGTACCTGTGTAAGGCTTGAGTTCAGTGAGCCCAGCAACAATACCTGGTACTTCTTCTGGCGTCCAAGCACTTACATTTCGATCAAAATGAGGTGGATAGTACACACGCATATCCAACTCTCCAGTATCCGCCAGATGCTCCTGAATATATGCCAAGCCATCTTCAGGAAATTCCGGGCCGTTATAGGTCATAGAACTGGTTACACCCATTTTTAAGTAGTCTGCAATAGCGGCTTTCAAACCAATAGCTGCAGTCTCACCAGTCACTTCGGGGAAAAGCGGTCGCAATTGCCACTTCAGAAAAATTGACCCGGTAAATTTGCCGGTAATATTTCCGTCTTCATCTCTCCAAATCCTGCCACCAGTCTCCGGACCGGGCTCTGGCATCGCATTGGTAATGCCGCCTAACTCCATTGCCATAGTGTTCATTACTGCCGTACCCCAACTTATCTGGGTATACACCGGGTTATTCGGCGCAATAGCGTCGAGCTCTTCGCGGGTAAATTCACTTTGGTCATCGGAAAACTGCACCGGGTTCCAACCCCCAAGGGCAAATACGATATGGTCGGCATCACTGCCTGGCCCTATTGCTTCGGCTTTGGCGGCAATAGCCTCCAAAGCGGCTACACGGGTTCTAACCTGACCTAGACGCACTCCATTTGGCCATGTTGGCGCGTTGAAAATTAGGTGATTGTGGTTATCGATTAATCCAGGAATTAATGTCTTGCCTTCAAGGTCGATGACTCGGGTATTGGAACCCACAAGGGCATTAATTTCTGCGGTTGTTCCCACAGCAGATATTTCGTTTCCTGTTACAGCCACCGCTTCAACTTCACTGAAGTTTTCATCAACGGTGAGAACCTTGCCGTTTATAAAGACGGTATCAGCGTCTGTGATGACTTCTGGTACTGGTGCTGGAGTTGGGTCTGATTGTTCGGTGCAAGCCTGAATTAAAACCATACAGGTGACACACAAGACCAAGTTTCTGAACTTAGATAGGATAAATATCATTCGATTACCCCCCAAGGCATGAATTGAATTTAAAAAACTTCGGGTGCACATATAACTCCATATTTATTGCACATTTCGTTAAGAATTAATAAGCATAGTCACTGTTCTAGCAAGCTATTAGTCTCAACTAACAAGATTCTTTAATCCCATGGAGAAAAAAGTGACTAAAATTCAAAACCCGATATCTATTCTTCTTGCCATTGCCGCTGCATACGCTGCCCACATTTCTGGCCTTTGGGTCGATATTGGTGCGCATCCCGGATGGTCTCAAACTGCCACCATAATTGGTGCACTAATTGGACTGGCTCTGTTGATCGCGGTGCAATTTGCACTTATCAAGATGCCATCAAAATCCAAATTTCTGCATATTGGTTTAGCGGCTTTGGTAATTGTGGCTTATGTGGCTACCACCATCGGCAAACGTGAGTTTGTAAACTCCTTTGCGGAAAACGATCTAGCAGGCCTGTTTTGGTATTACGGGTTTATCGCTTTTGTTGGCTTTTTGATCAGCGCTCTTGCGCTATTGTTTGGAAAATTACAGAACAAAATAAAAGGGGCCTAAGCCCCTTCTATGTCCATTTCCATTTCCGCATTGAAGATATGTGCAAACTTTATATCGCTAGAAGAGAGTGCAATCCAATTCAATAAACTCTTCGCCCAAGGCAACAAAAAGTCGTTCGTTATAAGCGGTACCTGTTAGCGCTAGAGAATCCTCTATCTCAATACGATAGGCAAGTTCTGTCTGATCTTCACTTAACCTAAAGTATTCCATTGTCGAAAGATCGTCGCCTTGCAGAGCACCGGAAGAACTGTAGTAGGGATAGTTGATTCGGCTGGTTTCTACCACAAAGGTAAGGTCGTCCTGCCAATGCCCTCTCGAGTACCCCAGATGACTAGCAGCCTGAGTTTCTGGTGCCGGCAAGTTATCGCCGACATGGATAGTTCTTTCGACTCCAAAGTACTCAGTGGTTAATTTAATAGTATCGCCCTGATCTTCAATAACAAATGAAAGTGGCTGAGTCATGGGTATAGGCATTCCCGGTGTTTCACATTGCGCTACTGGTGCGGTTACCGGATCCCACACCGCCATGGCTGCTCGCGAGGTATCTGAATAGGGGGTATAGCGTGCAGTGCCAACGGCTCTTCCGGCAATACTCCAAACCCGAAATATCTTTTTGTTCTCACTGGCAGCATCAACCATACGACTTAGATCAACAACTGATTGATCTGAGCCACCGACATGATCCTGAGACCAGCGAGGTTCGCTGGTGGCAGTCAAAACCGCCTCAGAACCGTTTTCAAACAAGGCATTCAATCCTAAGAAATATAGAGGCCGCTTTTCGGAAATACTTCCCGCGACTCGAATTCTTTGCCCAATATTAAAATGTTCTTCGTTGACACCCATTCGACTAAATAGGTTTGGGCTAGCGAAGGTCTCGACGCGCCAGACTTCGTCAACGCCTGCGTCGTTGGTAACTTTAATTTGTAATCCAGCGTGAGGATTGCGCCAGAGCACATCCAACAGCTCACCCTCAATTTCAATAACTTCGCTGGCAAATTCAGAGCGTGAATGATGCGCAGAAAGTGTTAGTGGCAATATTGCCAGCAACACCAGTGTGAATAGTTTTATTTGATTAGATAACATTTGCTGCCCCCCAGCGAATTGATTCCAGCAGCTCAAAGTATAGTTTTAATTGCGCTCAGTCCAATAGCGGTTAAGGAAATTAAAGATTCGAGTTCCCACCAATAACTTTGTACCAGCTATATTTCTATTGATTGCTCAATCGGCTCCGGCGGCTCTTTCGCACGCGAATTATTGATTCTTTTATGGATAGGAGTTGCTACCAAAGTTTTACCATAGGGGATAAGCATCTCCCGGACATCAGGTATTGGCGTGCGTTCATCCAGCCAGTGGTCGAAGTTCTGCTCGTCCAAAATTACCGGCATTCGTGAATGAATGGAACCAAAGGAACTGGAAGCCTCAGTGGTAATTATTGAGCAGGATAGAACTTCTTGAGTTCCATCAGACCAGTGGTCCCAAATACCTGCAAATGCCAGAGCCTTATCTTTGGCTTCGATCATCACAGGCTGCTTTTCGCCCTCTTTTCGCTGCCATTCAATAAATGAAGAAGCGGGAATGATGGCGCGACGATATTTAAACGGCCCCTGATAGGCCCGACTCTTTTCAATATTTTCAGAACGCGCATTGAACATGGCATATTTCTGAGATGGCCCACTCGACCAATGCGGAACCAACCACCAACGCATCTCTGAAAGCTGATGTGCGCCTTCATGCATATGAATTACCGGGACAGATTCAGTGGGCGCAATATTCAGCCGAGTCGGCAAGGGACCAATATTTATACCCAATATATCCAATAGAACATGGATAACCGGATCATCAACAATGTTGTATCTGCCGCACATGGAGCAATTTTACTCGTCTTATCTTTGGGAAATGAATTAATAAAGATTGGAAATGCTATTCCAAGCCACAAAAATTGCGACTGCTATAACCATAACTGCAAAGGCAATCCGCGCAATTCGAATATGATTAATCAACGCCTTAGCAAGGAAAATACCAATAGTGCCTCCGATAATACCGCCCCCTAGCAACAGCAAGGCCAGGCGTAGGTCTACAAAGTCAGATAGCGCATAGTTGGCCGAGGTCGTAGCGCCAAATATCACTACTGAAACAAGTGAGGATGCTGTCGCGTTTGCCATAGTCATGCCAACCGCCAGCATCAGACCGGGCACAATTAAGAACCCGCCCCCAATACCGAAGAATCCCGCCGCACAGCCCACAATTAATCCGAGAGGGACTAGCTTTAACATCATTGATGGCTGGAACATCACATCGGGATCGCCGGCAAATTTGGGTTCACGAAACATAGATAAAGCAATGGCCAGCATTGCTGTCGCAAAGCCGAGCATAAGAAAATCACTTTGAGTAACTTTGGCTGCGCTAGAACCCACGATGGAACCAAAAAGCCCAGCCATGGCAAAAATAATGGCACATGGCCATTTCACGCGACCACCGCGCCAATGTCCGATGAGACTGAAGAGCGCAATGGCGGCAACACCTGCAGCGGAGGTTCCTATAGCAATATGTGCATCCTCAACGCCAACCACGTAGAGGAGCAAAGGCGCTGCTAGAACTGAACCGCCACCTCCAAAGGCACCCAAAAACACACCCACAATAGCGCCACTCAGTAGCGCCAATAAAATAACTTGTGGCGTCAGCTCCAACATCTGATCAGTTAACGGACTGTGTACGATTCCAAGGCATTGCTGCGAGTAACTTAGCCATTCCACACCATCCACTGATACCCGCAAAAGTTAATCCAGCACCGATAAATAAAGACAATCCGAAAAACCCGGGATGTACGGCAAAGCCAAGTAGTACGCCTGCGACGGTAATGCTGCCAGCCGTAATCTGGACTTGCCGATTGATTTCCATCGGCGCATCCTTATTTTTTACCGTACCTAACCCTGCTTTACTCCAAGCCTCTAGCCCACCTTGAAGCATGTAAGTATCACCGCTAATAATTTCAGAAAGGCGAACGCAATATGCTTCGGTGCGCATACCAGATTTACAGTGGAAAACCGCGTGCTGCCCTACTTCAAGGGTTAATTCAGCTTGATCAAGTAAGGACACTGGCAAGGATTGCGCACCCTCAATATGCTCACGGGCATATTCATCCGCCTCGCGTATATCAATTAAAACCGCTTGGCCCTCTTTGACTCTTTGAGCCACGGATTGCGGGTCTAGCATCGTAATAGATGTCATATCATTGACTCCGGACAGTAGATTGAAACAAGCGCCTCAATAATCCGTGCGACTGCGGGATCACCGAGACAGTAGTAGATATTCTGACCCTCCCGCCGAGTCTCAACCAAGCCGTCATTCCGCAGCACCGCAAGATGTTGTGAAAGCGCAGATTGGGACAATGACGTAGTCGCGAGTAGTTCACTCACGCTCATTTCATTTGAATTGAGCCGACAAAGAATCAAAAGCCGACGTTCATTGGACATTGCTCGGAGTAAAGAAGCCGCTTTGCCTGCTTTTTCCTCAAATGTCCCAGGGTGAAAATCAGTATTATCAATAGTCATTTTGTAATTATACATTAGTATATTCTAATTTAGCAATATCTAATATTAAAGCCACCATGCTCAAATTGAGAAGAGCATGCCCGATAGAAATAATTACTAGGTCAAACCTATTATTTTTACCGCTGTAACAAAAGGTGATGTCTATCGTCCTAATTCTAGTAGAGGCATTGTAATAAATTTGATAGTGCCCCCCTTTCTTAACAATTAAACCTCTAGTCTAAAAAAGAGATTTATTTTCCCATATTAATTACGTTACTTTTGTTCGCAACACTGCTTCTCGCCTATACGAATGGGGCAAACGATAACTTTAAGGGCGTTGCGACACTTTATGGCAGCGGTACGGTCGGTTATAAAACAGCCATTTCTATTGCGACCATTGCCACTTTTCTAGGTTCGATCTGCGCGATATTTTTTGCACAAGGCTTAATCGCCAGTTTTTCCGGAAAAGGGCTGGTGCCACAGGATATTGCGGGCACAACCAACTTCTTAATTGCTACAGGTTTTGGTGCAGCTTGCACCGTGCTATTGGCCACTCGGTTAGGTTTTCCAATTTCAACCACTCACAGCTTAGTTGGGGGTTTACTGGGTGCAGGGGTTGTAGCCGCAGGTTCTGATGTTAATTTTTATAAATTGGGCGGAACATTTTTTATTCCTCTATTGCTAAGTCCATTCATTGCCTTTGCATTGGGCGCTATTGTCTATTCCTTGTTTATAAGAAGCCGCCGGGCGATCGGACTCACCAAGGACAGTTGCATATGCATTGGTGAGCCAAAGCAGTTCATACCTCTGTCATCCTTAACAAATAGTAACGCCAATGCCGCTGCGGTGGATTCAGGCATACAGCTTCCTAGCCTAACTTTGGCTGCAGAAAGTGAATGCGTTGATATATACCGACAAGTTTTGGGGAGTTTCTGCACAAAAACTTCTGGATGCCGCTCATATATTGAGCGCAGCAGCCGTTTCCTTTGCTCGCGGCTTGAATGACACACCCAAAATTGCCGGTTTATTGGTCGCGGCTAAAACTTTTGATATTCGTTTTAGTATGGTCGCAATTGCCATAGGCATGGCAATTGGTGGTTTATTGAACGCGCGACGTGTGGTAAAAACCATCAGTAACAAAATTACCGAGCTTAATCATGGACAGGGATTTTCGGCCAATCTGGTAACCAGTTTTTTGGTCATTGTTGCCAGCAACTTTGGCGTCCCAGTCTCCACAACACATGTATCAGTCGGCTCAATTTTCGGAATTGGCATGGTCAGCAAGAAGAGCGATACCAAGGTTATCAAAAGCATTCTACTTTCTTGGTTAATAACTCTACCTGTAGCGATGGTATTTAGTGCATTTATTTACTGGGTGATTTCTTTAATCTAGTGCCCAGGGGCGGAATGCTCGCCCCGTCTTATTAGACGGAGCTCGGCCTACGGCCCACCCTTCGGGTGTCCAAAAATGCTCCCGGCATTTTTGTCGAACCAGGTAAGTGGTTCTCATCCAGTCCCAAATACCACAAACAAAAAAGGCCCTGCCATAGCAGGGCCTTTTTTGTTTGTGGTGCCCAGGGGCGGAATCGAACCACCGACACGAGGATTTTCAATCCTCTGCTCTACCGACTGAGCTACCTGGGCAAATACTGTTTTTGTCGCACTCTGCAAATAGAATATTACAGGGTGGAAAAAGAGGCGCGTATTAAAGCGATTGGACCTTGCTGAGTCAAGGGTCTGATCGCCATATAGGCTACTAAAAGCAATGGCTATTCCTGTTCTGGTGGAATGTAGCCTTCGGCTTGGTCAACATCGTCACCACTAAAGAATTTATCGCGCTGCTCGTCTAAGTAAGCGCGGTCCGTTAGGTCCATCATATTTAAGCGTTTTTCATTGATCAGAGTGGTCTGATGGGCCATCCAATCTTGCCAAGCCTGTTTGGAAACATTTTCAAATATGTGCAGCCCCTTGGGGCCAGGGAAAGGTGGGAAATCTAAACCGTCCAATTCCTGTTTTAACTTTTGGCACATTACCTTTCTAGACATACTTGCTCTCTACTGACTGTTGATAAGTTCTTTAAATAGCTTACTGACCGGTGCAGGCAATCCGCCCGGCGGTGGCGAATTGAGGTTATACCAGAGCCCCGCAGCAGAATCCAAGACTCTATTGGATTGCTGGTCTAAATCAGTGCCTAGCTGACTAATAATAGGCACAAAATCCAAATGGAAATGACTAAAGCTATGGCGACGCTGCGGCAGAGCATCAGCATTTTTATTGCCATTAATTTTTTGCGTTTCTAGATACTCAACCGGCGGACAGAGCATGCCGCCCCATATCCCTGAGGGCGGTCGCCTTTCCAAATATATTTCCCCGGCTTCATTTTTCAGAATCATCATATAAGCAAAACGCACGGGCTTTGCGCCCTTTTTGGGCGGTTTAGCGGGAATCTCGTTTTGGCGATTCTCTGCATAGGCGATGCAGCCGGATTGCAATGGACAGCTTTCACACTTGGCAGTGCGTGCACAAAGTGTCGCACCCAAATCCATAATGGCTTGGGCGTAGTCTGCATGCTGTTGGTTGGGCGTATGAGATTCAGCCAATACCCAAAGACGCTCTTGGGTCTTGGTTTGCATAGGCTGCGAGTCGATGCCGTGATAGCGACATAGCACTCGGCGAACATTGGCATCCAATATAACGCCAGGCTGCGCAAAGGCTTGCGCCCGAATAGCGCCGGCAGTTGAACGCCCTACCCCAGGCAGTTTTTCCAGCTCATCCTGCCCCGAAGGGAGCTCGCCCCCATGTATATCCCTAATCTGAATAGCCGCTGCGTGAAGATTGCGCGCCCTCGCGTAATAACCAAGGCCAGCCCAAAGGCTCAATACCTGATCGATATCGGCATTTGCCAGCTCAACAACCGTTGGAAAATGCTCCAGGAAATTCTCAAAGTAGGGAATTACTGTAGTTACCTGAGTTTGCTGCAACATTATTTCTGACAACCAAACCCGGTATGGTTCGCGTGGGTGCTGCCAGGGTAGATCTTTGCGGCCTGAGTGCTCATACCAGTCAAGTAACCGCTGCGCGAACTGATCTAGTGGTTTATTCAAGCTATCTATTCAACCTATTGAACAGGCCCTCAAGCAGCTGCTGCTCAATCGGTTTGCTTTCCGATTCATCCTCATCCGAATCAATGCCCAATATCCGGCTTGTAAGGCTCTGGGTGATGGCTTGCTGAATAGTATCCTGAACAAAGGCTTGATCAATTCCGCACTGAGGTCCGCTACCATTAAGAGTGCCGCTACAGGTAAGAGGCAAGATTCGATTGCGCAGGTATTGGTTCACCGTACAACCGGCTTCGCTGGTCTTCTCGCTTGCAATAGTGGCGTTAATTGTTGCACGAAAGTCCGTAGATTCAAGATTTAATTGCCCTGTAGCGGTGGCTTGAATATTTCCGATACCGGCCTCGAGTCCCGTTAGTTTTGCTAACCCACCGTCCACATCAATCACCGCATTCATATCATTAAGCAGGGTATTGTCCGCAAATGCGCCGTAGTTGCTGAGCAATGATTGCCGTTGTAACCGGTCAGAAATATCACAAATTCTGCCTTCAACATCTATACCCACCAATACCAAACTTTCCGCATCTATAGATCCATTGCCGAGTATATTCCTCAAGAAATCCGACGGTCTTCCAGTCGAGGTGGCGGAAAAATTTGCCGACAGTCGCCCGGTTAATGGCGCAGCCTCACCTGACATTGCTGTTAAAACTTGGTCAATAAAAATATCCTTGGCAACTAATGCCAGCTGATGATTACCATTCTGGCTATCCAGACCAATCTTGGCAGTGGCGTTAAAACCTCCTCCAGCGATTTCTCCTGTAAGCGTATCAAGCGAAATCTGCTTTTCTGAACTACTGGTTCGACTGTGTAAATTCGCAAAAGTCTGGTTCTTAACCTTGAGCTGTCCCACTGAGAATTCGAACTTGCCGAGATGAGCTGGTATTGCTGATTGCGACGGCTCCGAGACTGTCGGTTGATCGTCAGTTTGCGGCGGCAGATACCGATCAATATCAATGCTGTCCAAATTAGCGGTAACACTAATATTTGGTATCTCTAGAGTCTGTAAAGCCAACTGACCTTGCAGATTTGAATCGTCCAGGCGGATCTCCAGTTGATTGAGCTGAACCAGTTTGTCGCTAATTTCCAGATCAAATCCAATTTGCGCAAAAGCAAGCACTGAAGCATCGGAGGTATGCAAAGTAATGCCGGCAAATTCGAGCATATTGGCGGGAGAAAAAACGTTACTTTGCACAGAACCACCAAGTAATAACGGCTCGAGTTGCCCCTGTAATTTCCAACTTAACTCCAGATCAGAGACTTTCATCAAGAGGCTAGTAACTGCAACTTGTTGATCGATGAAATTCAGATCCAAATCACCCGTAGCTGAGATTGGAATTACCGAAGTATCTTGCAGCAAGGAAAAACTCAGCTCATTTAGTGCCATATGCAAGGCTTCGGATGAGATCGACAGCTCGGTGTCCAGCTGGACGGGTTCAGCTAGTTCAAATGCATTGTTTGGCCCGACATTGAAGCTAGCCTGCAGTGGGAAAGAAGCTGCCCCTGTATTTGCATTTTGGCTTTGGGCGTTGAAATCAGTTATGACAAAGGGTTCAGACTGCGGAGAAATTAGTTCAACACGGCTATCGCTCACATCTAACTGCTCAAAGAAGATATCCGGCAAACTAGCAGTTGGGCTCTCTGAGGCATTTTGATCTGGGCTGCCTTGCTCCTCTGCATTGCCCCCTAGTTGTCGGACCAAAACATCAGCCCCGGATATACTTAACCCAATAAATTCAATGCGCCGTTTTGGTAGAGGCAGCAACTTTAGCGCCAGCCCAAATCGCTGCACCTCCGCTTCAATCTGAGTTGTTCCAGATTGGACTTGCACCTGAGCATCGTTAACACTTAGCAAAAGTTCCGGATAGAATTTCCAATCAAGATCTCCGCGAATATCCAGATGAATACCCTGTTCTGCAGCCAAACTGGATATTTCGTCACGATAGTTGTTTGGGTCTAGAGTAAGAACAAAAACTATTACCCCGCCGACACATAGCAACGCCAAAACGAAAAGCAGAGAAATCCAGCGAATAATTTTCTTCATATTAAAATCTTTGTACCACCTTTTATATCCTAGCCATTAGTTCAGGTGCAAATACCGGTATCGGGCGACAACATCCCAAGAGCACACTATAATCGCGTTTTTGCCCGGAGCCATCAATGACAGAGCGAAAAGCTTCCGTCACTCGCGACACCCTAGAGACCCAAATTAACGTTGATCTGAATTTGGACGGCACAGGTGTGAGTGAGTTTAATACCGGTATTCCCTTTCTTGAGCATATGCTCGATCAGGTTGCGCGTCACGGCTTGGTTGATTTAAAAATTGAAGCCAAAGGCGACCTACACATTGATGCTCACCACACTGTGGAAGATATTGGCATTACCCTGGGTCAGGCATTTGCGCAGGCAGCTGGCAGCAAAGCCGGCATTACTCGTTACGGCCACGCTTACGTGCCCTTAGACGAAGCTTTGTCGCGCGTAGTAATCGATTTTTCTGGCCGTCCCGGTTTGGAAATGAATGTTGATTTTGTGCGCGCCCGCATTGGCGATTTTGATGCGGATTTGTTCTATGAATTTTTTCAGGGCTTTGTAAATCACGCTCAGGTCACTTTGCACCTTGATAATTTGCGTGGCAGCAATGCTCACCACCAAGCTGAAACTCTGTTTAAGGCTTTTGGTCGAGCGGTACGTATGGCGCTTACGGCCGATCCACGTATGGGCGATATCACACCTTCCACCAAAGGCGTACTCTAGACCATAGGCTCGACTGTCAAAGATCAAAATGTCTAAACAACTAGTAGCTATTCTCGACTACGGCATGGGAAATCTGCACTCTGCGCGCAGTGCGCTCGAGCACGTGGGCGAAAACCTTGAAGTTAGTGTGACCTCGGATGCTGAAGTTATTCGCCGAGCTGACCGTTTGGTATTTCCCGGCGTTGGCGCTATGCGCGACTGCATGGCCGAAATTCACCGACTGGGCTTCGACCAGCTCATGCTTGAGCAAATCGAACAGAAGCCTGTGCTAGCTATCTGTGTTGGCATGCAGGCTTTGTTGAATCACAGTACCGAGAACGGTGGCGTCGATTGCATAGGCAAGCTCGAAGGCGATGTAGTGCAATTTGATAATCAGGCACGTGATTTGCAGGGTAATAGACTGAAAGTGCCTCATATGGGCTGGAACCAGGTAAATCAGGTTGATCACCCTATGTGGCACCAAGTTGATGTAGATGAACGCTTCTATTTTGTGCACAGCTATTACGCAAAGCCGGTACAATCCGCGCAAATTTATGGCACCGCAAACTACGGTGTCGACTTCGCTTGCGTGCTGGCTCAGCAGAATTTATTCGCTGTTCAATTTCACCCGGAAAAAAGCCAACACGCTGGGCTACAGCTGCTGCGCAACTTTCTTGAATGGAAAGGTGAATTCTGAGTTCTTTTACTTGTCCAACTCAAACCCTGGACAGATAACCCACTAAATACTTTTGAATTGGCGCCGATAAGCGCTGATCTAAGGAGAATAAATGCTAGTTATCCCAGCCATTGATCTTAAAGACGGGCAATGTGTGCGTCTTAAGCAAGGCCTCATGGAAGAAACCACAGTCTTCTCGGAAGACCCAGTAACCATGGCCAGCCAATGGGCCCAAGAAGGCGCACGCCGATTGCACGTGGTTGACTTGAATGGTGCTTTTGCCGGAACTCCCGTTAACCGCACCGTAGTAAATGAAATTACCGCTAACTATCCGGGACTTCCAGTTCAAATTGGTGGCGGCATTCGTAGTATCGACACCATTGAAAGTTATGTAATTGGCGGCGTTAGCTGGGTAATTATCGGCACCAGTGCTGTTGAAACCCCTGAAATGGTCGCCGAAGCTTGTCGTGAATTCCCCGGAAAAATTATCGTTGGCTTAGACGCTAAAGATGGGCTAGTAGCAACAGATGGATGGGCCAAATTGACGGACATCAAAGCGACAGAGTTAGCTAAGCGCTTTGAACAAGATGGTGTTGAATCTATTGTTTATACAGATATAGCCCGCGACGGCATGATGCAAGGCGTGAATATTGAACAGACCCTAGGAATGGCCCACGCCTGCAGTATTCCTATTATCGCTTCCGGCGGCATAACTAATATAGACGATATTAAAGCGCTTCGTGAAGTCGCGGATCAGGGAATTATGGGGGCTATTACTGGTCGGGCTATATACGAAGGGACTTTGGATTTAGCGGAAGCTCAAGCTTATTGTGACGAGTAGTTTTTTGTTCTGCGTTAACTGAAGGCTCATAAAATTATTTAGCCATTTCCGCTGCCACGGGGGGCGGTACTTTTGTTACGCCAAAAGTACCCAAAAGTACTTACTCCGATTCCAGCGCCCGCGTCGCGGGTTCCCTGCGATGCTCGTCTTTATCCTAAGCTCGGCAACTCGGTGTCCTACGGACCCCTCAAACACTCCTCGCTCTTAACGGATAAAGACTGTGCTTCTCGGCGCCTCTAAGTCGCGATCTAATCGCTGCGCTCAAAAAATAAAACTTAAAAACAAAACAATCAATTCAAGTACTGGGTTTATGGCCCCGTTTGAGCTTGCTGAGTGGAGAGGTATTTATTGGGGTTGAGCGCACAAGGACGTGCGCGAAAGTGCGACCCGAGCAGGATGCGAGTGAGCACGACCGCAATAAATAACTCGGAGCGAGGGCAGCCGCAGGCCAAGTGATCCGGGGTGCCCTTTCTTTTGGTTCTTTTCTTTGGGCACGCAAAGAAAAAGAACGCCTCCGTGGCAGCGGAAATGGTTAAATATTTTGAGGTTCTAGTAAGACTTGGTGAGCAAAACCTACACTCACTCCAAATGGAGAGAAATTGGAGACATCAGCGTACTTCTATACCACGCTCTTTCATCAAAGCTTTAGCTTCACCAACGGTATGCTCACCATAGTGAAAAATACTGGCAGCCAAGACCGCGTCAGCACCGCCTTCAGTAACACCTTCAGCGAGATGTTCCAAAGTACCAACGCCACCTGAAGCGACAACCGGGATGGTTACCGCATCGCTTACGGCACGAGTTAACTCCAGATCAAAACCAATACGAGTGCCATCACGATCCATACTGGTTAGCAGAATTTCGCCAGCGCCAAGCTCACACATTTTGGCAGCCCATTCAACAGCATCAATGCCAGTAGATCGGCGTCCACCGTGGGTAAATATCTCCCATTTGTGGCCCGTAATTCCTTCGTCAACATGCTTGGCGTCGATACCAACCACTATGCATTGACTGCCAAATCGATCGGCTGCCTCGGCAACAAATTCAGGCCGCCTCACAGCAGCGGAATTAATACTTACTTTGTCGGCTCCGGCGTTAAGCAGATTGCGAATATGACTGAGCTCACTAATACCACCACCAACCGTTAACGGAATAAAAACTTCGCTGGCGATCTGTTCAACCGTGTGAATTGTTGTATCGCGTCCTTCATGGCTAGCAGTGATATCCAAAAAAGTTATTTCGTCAGCACCCTGTTCGTTGTAACGGGCAGCAATCTCTACCGGATCACCGGCGTCACGGATATCAACAAAGTTAACACCCTTGACGACTCGACCTTGATCAACATCTAGACAGGGAATAATACGTTTAGCGAGGGACAATTTCTAAACTCTATAAGGGTTTAATGAAATTGTAGCACCGCAT
>Ga0302116_1000008_pt1 | contig 151342 bp, 145 predicted proteins | sample AG5_SCM_MG_FD_203124 | JGI IMG/M metagenome (GOLD analysis project Ga0302116, IMG submission 203124) | Marine microbial communities from Western Arctic Ocean, Canada - AG5_SCM | ecosystem: Environmental > Aquatic > Marine > Oceanic | place: Canada: Western Arctic Ocean | collected 2017-10-01 | reverse complement strand
TTTTCTACTGCTTTGCTGCAGGCGAATAATTAAAAAAATATTGGATATAGTGGGGAAAGTTATGAAGTTAATTCAATTTGTAGTGGTTCTGAGTATTCTAAGTTTTGTGCAACCATCACTGGCACATCATAGTGATTTTGGAATGGACGAAAATGTCGTAGTCTCCTTTGAAGGAAAGGTAACTGAGTTTCTCTGGCGACAACCGCACGTATATCTCGCGGTTGAGACCATGAATAGCGGAGAAGCGGTCGTCTGGGATCTCCAACTCGCTGGAATAAACTCATTGTCCAGGAATAGAGGTTGGAATGCCGACACCTTTGAACCCGGCGACGAAGTATTTGTGCGGGTCAACCCGGCTATAAACGGAAAACCCTACGGCAAGATATCTTCTGTTGAACGCCTCGATGGTATCTCTTTGGATTCCCGCAGGGGTAGAACACCGACCGAAAAAGTCGCAGCGGAGTCACTGGATGGCTTTTGGTTAGCCGATCGAACTAGGGTTGGCCCATCTTACCCCGGTGGCTTTGACGGCTTTTTTTACGCCCACCTTGTCACTACAGAAGCCGGTCAAGCGGCTCAAGATGCCTACGACCCTCTATCTGCAGAAAATCCCGAATCGACCTGCATAGGTCGCCCTACTCCCTCTGCATTTATTTCCACCACGGGCTATCTAATGCAGTTTGATTTGGCCGACACCGCGGAAGCAATAGTAATTAACAGCGAGTGGTACAACGAGCGACGCACTATTTATATGGATGGAAGAGATCATCCTGATTCATCGACAACCTTTGCTACCGGGCATTCCATCGGACATTGGGAGGATGACACTCTGGTAATTGATACTCGAAATTTCGACGACCATCGCTCTCCCTATCAAATAGGAATTCCCTCAGGCTCACAAAAACACGTGGTCGAAAAGTACCAGCTTATTGAAGAAGGAACGGCGATGGCAGCAGAATTCATGCTGGAAGACCCGGAATTTCTCGCCGAACCAATGCATCACAGCCGAGTACTTATGCATTCTCCGCATATGCAAATGCTTGGAACTGATTGTGATCTTGCGAGCACCACCCGTCTTCTGAGGTTAGGCGAGTAACAGAGGGGGCCGGATAAGTTTATTCCGACCCTAAAACCTGCCAGAACAGCATTAAGCCGACCAAAAAGATGGCTGTGTAAATGATTTTATAGAAAATGTCATTGGACACTTTTCTGTTCGCCCAAACCCCTATTTTCACACCCACGACTGCCAGGGGAATCAGGATCAAGGAGGTCTTTAGATTGGTGGGCTGTAGCATGCCCAACATGCCGTATGGAATGAGTTTTATAAAGTTCATTACGGCAAAAAATATAACCGCCGTTCCCTGATAAAGCCGCCTATCCATTTTTTGCGGAAGCATATAGACCTGAAAGGTGGGCGCGCCAGCGTGTGCTAGAAAACTCGTAAAACCACTGCAGCTTCCCAGAAAAACCCCCAAAGGAGCACTGGGGTTTTTAACTGCTTTGGCGGCTCGACCTTTTAGAAAAAAGTGAATCGTAAAGACAATAGCTATGGTCCCCACAATCAACCGAATCAGGTCGTCATTAATAAACTGAGCGGTCAATCCACCCACCAATATACCCAGCATGGCGCCGGGTAGCAGTATCATCAGATTGCGCTTGTCGTAGTTTCCACGGTGCTCCCAGACACTCTGAGCGTCCATTACCAAAAGGATGGGCAACATTACTCCAGCCGCCTGAACAGGAGAAATCACCAGAGCCATAAGCGGCACAGCAATCAATGCTACTCCGCCAAAACCACCCTTGGACATTCCGGTAATTAGAACCGCGGGAACGGCTACAAGAAAAAACAACGGATCGGTAATCATGAATATTCTCGAATAAACCAAAATAGAGGGCCGTAACCCTCTATCAGTTTTTGCTAATCAGAGCGCAAGCTTATCGATAATCGACAGCGGGGGGAAGTACTGTACCCCTAACCTCACCAAATCCAATTTTTGGATAACCCTCTTTTTTACTGGCGCCTTTGAAAACCACCTCATCACCGATCTGCAAAAAACTGCGCTGTTCGCCCGTTGGCATTTCTCTCGTAATGGAGCCCGCCTCAGACAATTCCATTAAACAGGCCGATGCACTTGGCGCTTCACCAGATACGGTGCCGCTGCCGCTTAGATCGCCAGAACGTAAATTACAGCCATTACTCGTATGCTGCGCAATGATCTGCGCGATAGTCCAAGAAGCATCTAGGGTGGTGTTGCTACTATTAACTACAGGATCCATGCCAAAAGTGAATGGGAGAATCACCACCAGACCAATAATTACGCCCAGTCCGGGAATAATTCCGAGAAAAATGCCGAACAAAACGCCCAGGAATAGAAATCCGATCGTCGGTCACTGTAATACCAGCAAAAAGCCGGTAAACAGATCATTCAGCATTCTCTTCCCCTGCTACTCGTCTTTAATCAGATTACTGAGCACGCCAATTGAAGAAATTTCCACTTCAATGGTGTCGCCGTCTTTCATCCAAATATATGGGTCTCTTCCAAAGCCAACGCCACCTGGAGTACCCGTGACTATTACATCGCCAGGACAAAGTGGTCCGATCGTAGACAGATACTCAATTAAGTAAGGGATATCGAAACACAGATCACTTAGCTCAGCACTTTGCATCACCTCGCCATTCAGGCGCGTTTCCAAACTTAGCTGCGTAGGATCTGGTATCTCGTCGCTGGTAACCATCCAAGGACCAAAGCTGCCGCTTTTGTAGAAGTTTTTACCTGCAGTAAACAGCTGCGAATGGCGCTGAAAATCTCTAATAGAACCGTCGTTATAACAGCTATAGCCAGCAATATGGGAAAGCGCATCTTCGCGATTAATATGATGCCCGGTCTTGCCAATAATAACGGCCAGCTCGCCTTCAAAGTCAAAACACTCAGAGGCTTTGGGGCGTATCATTTCTTGTCCCTGACCTACCTGACAGTGGGGATGGCGAATAAATACCCATGGGAATTCCGGCTTTTCTCGCTTCATCTCTTTGATATGCGCCATGTAGTTAATACCGATGCAAAATGTTTTTTCCGGCTCTGGTATTACCGGTATAAATTCTATTTCTTCAAGGCTGTAGTCGGCTTCTCGATTGGCAAGGTCTTGCAATTCCGCGAGAGCATCCGCTTCGAGAACTTGTCGAAGATCAGCATATTTGTCGCCAAGTGCTGCCCCTGCATCAACTACTCCGCCCTCAACAACCAATCCGTAACTGGCGGTCCCTGCTCTGGTAAAACTAACTAACTTCATTGCTGTTCCTATATATTTGTTGAAATAATTGCCTGGGCATTAGTATGCAAAATTGCCTGCTTGTCGGCCTCAGAAATTCTCGCGTCTTGAATAGCTTGTTGGGACCAGGAAGCACCGAAACTTGTGCCATCAGTGCCGAGCATAATGCGGTGAGCACCATAAACTTCAACCGCACGCTCGATACTGCGAGCGCCCATGGAATTGCAGTCGACCATCACCTTGGATTTAAGGATTTTTGAAGAGGGTGTTTCCTGACTTGAATCCCGGTCTAGGCTTATATGGTCAAGGCGATCTAACTCAAAGGGAATATTGCCGCCAAGATTATGGCATTGCACCGTTACATCCGGATAGTCTTCAAGAAAATCGGTCATGCACAGGGTGATCATATTTGATGAGATACGTGCCTGCATATCCAAGGTAACCCGGCGGGTGCGCGCGTTGTCCACCTCGTCTCCGGGCGGATATGAAGTGTCGTTCGGCAACATGCCGGTGTGAACCATGATGTGTGCGCTGTGTTTTTGCGCCACTTCAAATAATGGTCGAAAAGGCTGAGCACTTTCCAGGGTTAAAAAGGCATTGCCTGGGATTAGCGCACCGACAATGCCTGGCAGGCTTAGCGCCCTATCAAATTCTTCGGCCGCAACAGCCAAATCTGCCAACGGCAAAGTAACCAGCCCAAAGATGCGCGAAGGGTATTGCTGATGTACTGCCGAAACGGCATCAGAATATAAACGGGATATGGTTAAAGCTTCTTCTACTGGTAACCGTTCCACGCCAAATACGGCGGAAATGGAAAGTACGCCCGTATCGATATTGTTGTTGTCCATCGCTTCAAGGCGTCGGTCTATGCTTCCGTAATCGCTTGGGAGGGGGAATGCACCGCGAGGTTGGTGGATAAATTCGCGTCCGGTCTCATCCGCCACAATTTTTGGCGCATGCTCACGATTTCGCAATTCATTTACGAGTTCAGACGGTATCCAATGCGAGTGCATATCTACCGTCATTAATGGTCCCCCCGAATATTAACCTAATTGACTTGGCGCCTAGGCTCAACTACTAGAAAAGCTCTCTTCGAACTCTGCGAGGCTGTATAGAAGAATTGCATTGATATTACCTAGCTTAAGCGGCGCTGCTCTAGGTCGATTATAGAGGATTTGGCGTCCAAATTAGCGCAATTTTTGAGGAGATTATAAAAATTTCGAAATTCTTCGAGAGGGGTTGTCCGAGAATACCGACATCATTCGGCAGGCAGGCTTGGTGACTGAATCTCGAGGTGTAAAACTTGGATATATCCCTATAATTGGAATCATCCAGAGCCTTATCTGGATGTGCTCATTTATCGGGGGATAACAATGATCAAATTAATATTTACCATTGGGTTAGCAGCTCTTCTCTGTGCTCCAGCTTCGGCCCACCACACATGGGCAGTCGACTACGACACTAATAATTTTATTGAGATCGAAGGAGTTGTAGCTTCGATTAGATGGGTAAACCCCCATGTCAGATTTGAGGTGATTGTGGATGCTGGCACCAGCTCTGAACAGAAATGGAATATTGCCGGCACCTCAGTAAGTAACCTGGCTAGGATGGACGTGACCAGTAATATTCTATCTGTCGGAGACAGCGTATTAATGGCCGGTCATGCTGCCAAGCGGTCTGATCATGGCATGTATATGGTCAATCTTTTACTGCCCGACGGCAGAGAAGCGATTTTTTCAGGCAGCGCAGAACCGCGCTGGACTGGAGAGTTTGTCGGTAGTTCAGCGAGTCTTCGCGGCGAAGTTACTGAAGAAGACATTTCACAACGGCCTGATTCTATTTTCTCTGTATGGACCACTCTGACAGGCGTGCCAGCAAGCCGAACACTGCATCCACGAGCCTCCGCAGACTACCCTTTGACCGAAACTGCGCTTCAAACAATTGCCAACTACAACCCAGAAACGGATGATCCCTTTGGTAGTTGCTCTCCCAAAGGAGGATCACTTGTGATGGATGCGCCATACCCGGTCGAATTTATCGATCAGGGAGAAACCATCTTATTTAAATTGGAAGAGTACGACCTGGTTCGAACTATCCATCTAAGCGATATTCACGATGACAGCAACGTTGAACCAAGCCTTTTGGGTTTTTCAACCGCTCGCTGGCAGGGCGATACACTATTGGTCACCACCACCAAGATTGATTATCCCTTTCTAAACGTGGGATCTGTTCCCGACTACATTCCACAAAGCCAACACGCGCATTTCCAAGAGACTCTCAAACTCGGATCTGAGCGCGACCGTTTGCACTACAGTCTGACCGTTACGGACACAGAGATGCTCAGTGAACCATTGGTTATGAGGAAATACTATATGTGGCGTCCGGGAGAGTCCGTTCAGCCCTATAGCTGCGATGAAGAAGGGTTATACCCTTCCGACTAGAAGCAAGAGCAGGAGCAAAGGCAAAAACTAGATTTGATCTGCAAAAAATTCGGTGCGTTTAACTTGCGCGCCGCTGGCACTTTCCTGCCATAGGATTTTGCCTTTGCCCTGGGCTACTTCATCGGCCTCAATGCAGAGCAAACTGCCGTTGGGAATAAGGATGTCCTCACCTGTTATAAGCAATACAAGAATACTGGTACAGGACTGATGGCTACTTATCATTATGTCTCCACCTTCTGGGTCAACGCTGGCCATAAACTCCTTTAGCTCCGTCAGCCGGCAGCCAGTTGTCAGGTTTTGATCAACCACTCTTTCACCTTCAAACTTCATTAGGTTGGCAGCTATATCAAGCGTATTGGTCACTCGGATCATGGGACTTGAGTAGATACGTTTTACGTCCGCAAGCTCGTCCAGTTTAAGACGAACAATCTTTACCACCTCTTCACGACCCTTCGAGGTTAAATCACGCTCTGCATCAGTCGGGGCATCGCCAGTTATTCCGTGGCGCAAAATAAAAATTTTCAACTGGCTACTCCAAATTTGATTTTCTGTAATCCAAAAACTAAGAAGGGAGCCGCTAAGCTCCCTTCAAATTTTAATATAAGGACGTTGCTAGGGCATCCGCGAAAAGACCGTAACACTATCATCAATAATAAATGTCATTAGGTCTTCACCGATAATAAGCGGACCGTCGTAAGAAGAGCGTGTGCGGGTCAAAAGACTGGCTAAGGGCGCTTCAGGTATCGCAGGGCTGCTTAACATAACCAAATGGGTATAAACCGCTAACTTAGGGCCTATCTTGTCAAATACCACGCCCGCCTCTTCCGGCAAGGTGTGATGGGCAACGATGCGACGAATCTGCTCAGATGAAGCCAACAATTCGTCGGATACCAAAGCAACTTCATGAATTATTAAATCGACACCAGCGGCGGCCTCAATTAAGTTTTCGTCGTAACGGGTATCGCCGGAAATCGCCACAGAACGGCCGTCATAATCGATCCGAAAACCATAGGTAGGCTTAATAAGCTCTCCATGATCTACCGCAAAGGCTGTTACCACGATGCCATCTTTTTCAAAGACTACGCCATCTTCATCAAACTCGTGTGCGAGAGTATCGATACCTTCTGGAGATAGCAGCTCATCGGGAATACGTATATTAGTATTAGCCTCAAATGCCAACTCCAAATGATCCAGCATATTTTTGGTTCCAACCGGCCCCCATACTTCGAAAGGTTTTTTGCGCTGCCCAACCCAAGGCGGAATCCAGCCGGTCATCCACAAATCGGACAACCCGTTAACGTGATCAGAGTGGAAATGAGTAATAAACACCGCGTCGATGGCACTCAGAGATATCCCAAGCTGTATAAGCCGCTGTGAGGCACCGCGACCTACATCAAAGAGTAACTTTTGATCGCCAATTTCTACCAAGGTAGCAGGACCAAAGCGATCAACCCGAGGTATTGGGTCGCCGGTTCCGAGCAAGGTGACTTTAAAGTCACCCTGAGCAGAAGCAGATGTAGAAAATAGCGCTAAAGAAAGCGCGCCTAGAATTGCAATCTTGCTGATACAGTTCATTGAAAAAACATCTCAAAAATAAATCTTAATCGTCAGTATTATTGACCCAAAACATAATCAACATCGCGGTTACGAAGTTTCGAAAAGCTTCCTGAAGCGTGCTAGCTTCGTGATTTTGCCAAAGCATAAACCACTGATTACAGATCACGCCAAATGCAATTAAATAGAAGCAGGCCACAAGCGTAAGGCCATTTATCGCCATAGACTTAGAATCATTAAAGGCTGCGGTGTCCGATCGAACATTCCATAGCTTAAATGCGCCCCAAAGCAACAACACAGCAGCTGATAGTTCAGTAATAATAATACAAATCACGCCCAACCAAATGATCAGAGGGCTCTCAATTGAGCGCCACATAACCATGGGGTCGCCAAAAGTTCCCTGCATGCCCACAGCCATATTAACTGCCCCAAAAGCGCCGTTAGGGCTAATAGCATTATTTATGCCCGCAAGAAGCATAAATAAGCCCAAACCAAATACCATAGCAATCTTGCCCATTTTCATATCTTTTCCCCTACCCTGTGAATATTGTCTACCAGTTAATATGATTTGCGATTTTATATAACTTCTCGACCGCCATTTGAATAAGTAACTTTTAGCGTAATAGATCCCTCGTTCAGCAACCAGGGACGAACACGAAATTTACGTGCGCCGTTTTTATGCATTGGATCATTGGAAGCAATTTGGTGAGCATGTTCAACAGAATCGGCGCGGATAATAACCATCCCCTCGCCTTCCCACTCTTTGCATGCGTCGTCAGCCAATGGGCCGGCAGCAAACATAACGCCGGTGCGCTCTAGCTCTAGTTGATAGGCCAAGTGTTCTTGCAGGTTTTCGAAGATCGCATCCATGCCGTCGACGGGCTCGGTCTGGATAACGTACAGTTGTTTAGCAAGTAGGCCCTTCTCTGTGACCTTATCTATATGCTGTTGCCATGATGATTTCTCGTCAGCCATCCGGCACTCCCCTCGACTAGTTAGTCGGTATTTTGGATATATGAATTAGATTTGCGCAGTCCAATCCGTTTGTTCGAGTATTTCTTTAATTCGTTTCATGAAAGCTGCGGAATAGGCACCATCAAAGGCTCTGTGGTCAAAAGATTGAGCCAGTATTCCGACAGGGCGAATAGCAATTGAATCACCTTCGGGAGACTCAATTACTACCGGCTTCTTCTTAATACCGTCGGTAGACATAATAGCAACCTGAGGCTGGCTAATAACCGGCGCAGTAATCAGAGTACCAAATGGACCAGAGTTAGAGATTGTATAAGTCGCACCTGACATATCGTCTGGGCTTAACTTTCCATAACGTGCTTTGATACTCAATACTTTAATTGCTTCGGCGATCTGACCCACAGATTTGTTTGCGCAATCTTTAACTACTGGCACAACCAACCCGTCGAAGTTCAGGTCAACAGCGATACCCAGATTAACTAAGCTGTGAAGTCGAATACCATCGCCTTCAACGCTAGAGTTCGCCTTAGGGAATTCCGCTAGTGCCAAGGTGATGGCTCGGGAAATAAAGGGCAAGTAAGTCAATGAGTAACCCTTGTCCGCTTTCCAAGCAGCGCCAACCTTCTTACGAGCAGCATCAACAGCCGTATATTCAACTTCTACCGCTTGCAACACATGTGGGCTTGTCGCTTTGGACATAACCATATGGTCGCCAGTCATTTTGCGAATGCGGTTGAAGGGAATATAGCTGCGACTATCGCCGGCAATTGGCGCTGGTGCAGCAGTCACTGGAGCAGCGGCTGCTGGAGCGGCAGTAGGAACAGCAACAGGTGCTGCTGTGGCTCCACCATTCTCAATAAATTCGATTACATCCTGCCTGGTGATCCGACCGCCTTTGCCGGTACCGGTAACCGAAGAAAGATCCAAATTGTGTTCAGCCACTAAACGACGAACCGCCGGAGAAAGCATTGCCCCCGGCTGAGCTGCTAGTGGATTTTCTGAAGCAGGTGCTGGCGCTGGTGTCGCGGCTACTGGAGCAGCAGCTGCCGGAGCAGGAGCAGGAGCTTCCGCTGCAGGAGCGGGTTCAGCAGCGGCTGGCTTTTCTTCCACTACTACTGCTTCTTCAGCTTTCTCGCCCTCAACAGCAATAACGCAAACTATAAAGCCAACTTCGACTTCATCGCCTACAGCAGCGTTAATTGCAGTTATAACTCCATCGGCCGGAGCAGGAACTTCAACAGCAGCTTTATCGGTTTCAACGTCAAAAAGTAAATCTTCCTTTTTGACCGTATCGCCAACTTTCTTATACCAAGCTGCGATCAAACCTTCGTTAACGGATTCGCCCATTTGGGGCATTATTACGTTCACATCAAACCTCTTCTTATTAAGCTATAAAAATGAATTTATCTGCGATTAATCCATCTTGCTAATAGTGTCTACGATACGCTCAACACTTGGAATCATAAGATCCTCAAGCACGTCAACCGACGCCAATGGAATGTGCGGCGTAGTAATCCGGGTAATAGGCGCGTCCAAATTCCAGAACAACTCCTCAACCACAATCGAAGAAATTTCTGCACCCCAGCCACAGAGGCGCGGGTTTTCTTCAACCGTAACCAATCTGCCGGTTTTAGTAACAGACTCTAGAATCGTTTTAGTATCCAGAGGTACCAAGCAACGCAGATCTATAACCTCACAGGAAATACCGTGTTCAGCCTCGAGAATCTCTGCCGCTTTCAGTGATTTTGGCACCATGTTAGCAAGTGCAACAATAGTTACGTCAGCACCTTCACGAGGCGTAGCTGCTACCCCTAAAGGAATAACATATTCACCATCAGGCACTTCGCATTTATTCCCGTACATAGCTTTTTGTTCAAAGAACAATACCGGATCAGGATCGCGAATTGCGCCAGCAAGCAGACCTTTAACGTCTGCGGCGTTGGATGGTGCAACCACTTTAATGCCAGGAACCGCCATGGCCCAGTTCTCAATGCTTTGAGAATGCTGTGCACCAAATCGTGCACCACCGCCGTTCGCAGAACGAATAACTAGAGGACAATCGTGCTGACCATTACTCATATAACGAGCTTTGGCGATTTCATTAACCACGGTATCCCAACAAACGGCAAAGAAATCCGAAAACATAATCTCTGCAATTGGGCGTAGACCAGTCATCGAAGCACCCATTGCGGCGCCGAGAATGGCTTGTTCTGAAATAGGTGTATCACGAACTCTTAAAGGACCAAATTCGTCGTACAAGCCAACAGTGGCTTTAAATACACCGCCAGCAACACCAACATCTTCACCTAAAAATACTACGTTTTCGTCACGTCGCATTTCCTGAGCCATTGCTGCTGCAACGGCGTCCCTATAACTTAATTTCGCCATGTTGCACTCCCATCAGCCCAAACATCGGTAAACGCAATCTCCGCCGGAGGTGGAGGACTCTTTTTAGCTTCTTCAGTAGCAAAATCGACCATTTCTTCTGTATTGGCATCGATCTTAGCCAACTCTGCCTCATCAATTCCTTCAGCAAGCAGCTTCGCGCGATAGGTATGTAGTGGATCTCTATTTTCCTTCCACTCTTTTACCTCTTCATCGGGGCGATACTTACCTGGATCCGCTCTGGAGTGACCATGATGCCGATAGGTGACAGCTTCAATTAGAGATGGACCACCGCCCTTACGTGCTTTTTCTATGGCCGTCATAGCGGTTTCATACATAACTTCAACGTCGTTGCCGTCAACCAGAATTGGCTCCATCCCATAGGCTGAAGCACGATCTGCTGCAGGGTTTTCAACCGCAGTCACATCACCAATAGCTGTGTATTCCATGTATTGGTTATTCTCACAAATATAGACGACAGGTAATTCCCAAATTTTGGCAAAATTCAGCGCTTCGTGGAAAGTACCGATATTTGTAGTTCCGTCACCAAAGAAACAGCATGCTACTTGCTCTGTACCTCTGTATTGAGCGGACCATGCTGCACCAGCAGCAATCGGCATATGCGCACCAATAATTGCGTAGGAACCCATGGCGCCTTTAGACGTATCGGTAATATGCATTGACCCGCCTTTACCTCGAAGCTGACCAATGTCTCGGCCCATCAACTCACCCAAAATGGAAGTCATGGAAACACCGCGCACATAGTTATGGTTGTGACCGCGATAGGTATTAAAGGTGTAATCGTCTTCTCGCATTGAGAAGCCAAAGGCGGCAGCAATAGCTTCCTGACCTTGACCCAAGTGAGTAGTACCTTTCACCAAATTCTGCATGAATAGGTCGTAGGCTCGCTGTTGCAGCCCCCGGCACTCGGACATTAAACGATAGAGATCGAGTTTCATCGACTTATCGAGTTTAAATTTACCAGCTGAACTGGCGCTTGCCTTTGCTGTTGCCATAGTCTCTTTAGTTTCCGTATATATTTGGCGTTAAAAACACGCCCTAGTTATAATTGCGGCCGAACATAATATCGCAATTTTTATATAAAATGCAATAATTTCGATATTTCTGCATTTGCCTTATCTGTATATCAATCTAAGAAATTCTAACCTACCACGTATGTTCCGGGGCCATTAGCCACCAACATCAACAAGCCACCAAAAATTGCGTAATTTGCTAAAGCCAACCTACTGCTCTCTAGCCTAGCCTGACGTGTAGGGCGATTCCAAAAATCGTGTATCCAAAGGGTTACACAAAGCATAAAACCCGCGAGCAGGAAGGAAGAAAACTGCGTAAACACACCCAAAATGATGCCCAGCCCGGCAAAAAAATGTAACGGAATTACCATGCCTAGACAGAAGTCCGGGTAGGGTAACTTTGCCTTTCGAAACTCCGCTCTCGCCTCTCCAAAAAAAATGGTTTTATCTATGCCACTTATTAGGAATACCGCGCCTAAAAAAATACGCGCTATAAGTACGATTAAGTCATCCATTTAGTCTTTGCCCGGATAGCGTAAGCCGATTGAAATTGAAAGCGTATGTCACTTTTTGTTCATATTCTAAAAAGGAAAAAACCCTCGCATTGCGAGGGTTTTTTTATTTCAGATCTTACTGTGGCAAATAAGGCATACCACAACCAATAACCAAGTCATTCGGGAACTTGGTTATCACTTCGATACCCGTATTGGTTACGATCATCATGTCTTCCAGACGTATGCCGTCCGTACCGTCCTCTGAACCAGCGTAGGTTTCGAGCGCTAGGCACATGCCAGGCACCAGCTCAACTGGATTCTCAATACTGAAAGCGCGTGAAAGAATAGGGAATTCCCATAATCCAACTCCCACACCGTGACCATACTGAAGCCCAAAAATTTCGTGTTCGTTAAGGGCGCCCATTTCACGGTAGTCCGGCCAACGTGTTACAACATCTGCCGTGGTAACACCTGGCTTAACTGCATCGATACCGCCCATTTGAATTTCATGGCAGCGAGCGTGACAGTCAATCTGGGACTGAGAAGGCTTGCCCACCACGAAACAACGATACACACAGGTGTGATAGCCATTGTAGAGACATACCACATCCATAAATATGACGTCGCCAGGCTGCAACAATCGATCTGAACTCAAATGCGGATGAGGGTTTGTACGGTTACCGGAGGTCACCTGTACGTTATGAACCCACTGCGCACCAAGGCGATGCATTTCGTGTGAGGCCACTGCCTGAAGATCATTTTCCTTCGCGCCTGGACGAATCTCCATCGCAATTCTGTGAAAAGCCGCATCAACAATTGCACATGCATGTTTCAACAGGGCTACTTCATCTTCGTTTTTGACGGAACGGGCGTACTGCATAACTTCCATGCCATCGGCCAAGGTGTAACCATTAGACTGGAGCGCTAACATCGTTTGCGCCTCAATAACGTCTACACCGATTTTGATTTTGCTCTTATCCAACCCAAAGTTGTCCAGAACCATATCCAGATCTTTCATAAATCCTTTAGTTGGCTCCCACTCTTTGGGAAGTGCGCCGTACATGGTGCCGTGAGCTGGGAAGGTGTAATCCGCAACCCAAGGGGCATTAAGCTTCTCGGCAGCAACCTCTGAACCGAAACCAAAGATATGTGGTGGCCCATTGCGCGGAATAATAGAGTAACGACCCATGCTACAGATCTCGGGCGAACAAACCGCCGTTGAAGTAGCATAACGCTTGTTGTTTACATCAAACAAAAGCAAGCAATCGATGTCGAACTCGTCCATATACTGCTTGACTCGGCCAACCCGATAATCACGCATACGATCCATGTCGATACGTTGTTCATAGTCGACTTGCATCATGCCCTGCGTGCCGCGTCTAAATTCTGTCATTACCTTTTTCTCCTAAGTTCCAGATCGCTGGAATTCCTAATTTAATATGATAGTTAAACTTTAACTACTTGATGAGCCGCCGCCGATTTAACGATGGCTTCCGTTACTGCAGATCCATGCACCATTTCTTCCGGTGATATGAGGTATGGAGCACCGCCTTCAGCAGCATCAGCGAAACCTTCTAGAGCCGCGTTCACCACATCAAATTCTGCCGCAGCCCATACTTCTGCAGGTCCTTTGACCGGCTTAAAGGTACAGTTGCTAAACAACTTCATACGTCTCTCTTCAGAAGGAGCACCGGCTATATGGGTCATGCCTTCGAGCTTCACAAATCCTTTGGATCCATAAACCTGGAAATTAAATCCACCACCAGTGGCCGTCATAGTTCCAAGATAACCAGAACATCCGTCTTTCATGCGGAATAAGATTGAAGTCGTGTCATCGGCTTCAACTTCAATCGCGCGACGGAAACTTTGTGCATAAACTTCGTCGATTTCACCAACCATGTCGATCATGCCGTCGATAGCGTGAACACCCATAGGGGTCAATCCACCACAGGGAGTTTCTGAAGTGTCCGCTCTCCATGCACCCGGCTTTAAATAAAGCGCATTTGGGAATGTCATGGTCGCTTCAATATGCAGAATCGTACCCAAATCGCCGTTATTAATTTTTTCTTTAAGGCTAATCATCTCTGGGTGGAATCGTCGGCTATAGCCAACGCCCAAGGTCAGCCCAGCTGCAGCAGCAGCATCCATCGCTTCCTGAGCACCAGCACCGTCAAGAGAAAAAGGTTTTTCGCAGAAAACATGCTTGCCGGCTTTTATGGCTGCCAAAGTTTGAGGTACATGCTGTGAGTTTGGCGTAACAAGAACAACCGCATCGATATTGGGATCGGCAAGAATTGCATCGTAGCTTTCTTTAAGCTCCATATCGTACTGTTTACAAAAATCTTGGGCTTCCTCAGAAAGCGATCTAGTAGTTGCCGCAACAAACTTAATCTTGTCACTGCCCTGAACTGCCTCAACCTGAGTTTTACCCCACCAGCCAAGACCTACAATTGCTGTTCTAATCATTTTATTACTCCTATCCTGACCCTGAACATTCAGGGTCCATTAAATTTAGACCTAAATCAATAATTTCGACAAAAACTAATTTTTTCACAAATATTCGATTTCTACAACCTTATCGAAACTCAAACTCTACCTGATAGATTCGATTTGGTTGATTACATCTAAGTGACCAGGCTCCCCAGCCTCAGACAAAAAGGTCGCCTAAAACAGGCGACCCAATTGTTGAAGTGAAGCTAGCTTCTAATTGGAATTACTTAGAAAACTCGCTCTCTCTAATGAAGAGCGCTAGCACCGCAATAACCACACAGAGGCCAGAAATTTGAACTTGACCAGCGAAGGCCCAACCATAGTTCTCAATAAGAGTACCCATGCATAACCCAGCTATAGCAGCTCCGCCATAAACACTAGTCACAAATAGACCGGCACCTTTACCAGTCATACTGCGCTTAAGCGACTTAACGTGACCACCAGCTAGATTGGTATAAACAACAGCCGCTCCAAATACACCAACCCCTGTGGCCAGTAGTCTGTAGACAAATTCGCTGTGATTTTCGTTATAGAGAAATAGCGTTACTCCGCCGAGAAGTAGACAGCTCACAAAGAGAACAGATTTGGTCGTATACTTATCGCCCAGCTTGCCTCCGTAGTAGGAGGTCAAACCACCGATACCAAACCAGAGTACAACCGTACCCACTTGAGTTGCGCTTAACTCGACAACAGTCCGCAGGAACGAGGGATAACTGCCCAGGTATCCGTAGATCACCATACCGTACAGGCCACTCATTAATATAAGCAGCTTAGTGTTGAAGTTATTCCAGGAGTCCGCACCGCCGCTGTCTTGAATTACCTTTTTTGGAGCCTGAACTTCACTGAACCAAGGCTTAATAAAGAAAAACACCGCGAAAACAAGTGCTATACCAACAGCGCCAAAAATATACATAGGCGCCTGCCAAGCCGAATCACCCATACTCTCATAATAGCCGTCTCGCAGCACACCAGGAATCCAGTGGCCAAAAATTGAGCCCAGCCCAAAACTAAGATTCACGATGCCCAGAGCAGCAGTACGGTTCTTGTGAAAGTAGCTAGTGGAGAGAGAGAACAGCGAGGTAGCCAAGCAGCCCATACCTACGCCCTGTATCACAATAAAGACAAACATACTCTTAAAGCCTACGGCCTGAGTGAAGAGCAATGTTGAAACAGACAGAAGAATCAGCCCCGCTAGCACAACGGACTTTCTTGAATACTTCTGAATCAGATGCCCCGCAGGCACTCCGGAAATACCCAAACCAAGGGTAAACATGGTCGCAAGGGTAATGGAGTCTCTAACAGTGAGATTCAGAGATCCGCGTATATCTACAGCCAGCATGCTGATCAGGAAGCGGTCCGCAACCATCAACACATATATAAGCAGCAGCAAGCCAAACATCGCTAAGGCTACTTTCTTTTCTCCGCCCAGACCAGCGTGTTCAACCGGTGCCGCTGCAGATTCATTTGATTGTTCTTGTTCACTCATAGTGCTAAATCCCCATTCAGATTTCTATCTTTAACAGTTAGGTAAGTGTTGCAAGTATTCCCCCAATGCCAATCAATTACTGAAAGACATCCCCAAGAAATACGGAAAATCGAGCCTGATTGTGGCAGCTTATAATTTTAGATGGAAGGCAAATCCGTCTATTTATGTCGAATATAAAGTCTTTGTATATATTTTTGCGATATTCCTTAGTAGCTTCTCATTGACTGTAGATAGCCTCTATACAAAAATCAGGCTTATTCCCGGATAGGCAATCAGCAAGATCAGCACCAACAACATAACTACCGCAAAAGGAAATGCTCCAGCAAAGACATCAAACAAAGAAATGTCCTTATCCGGTAGGGTTGCCTTTATAACGTAACAAGATATCCCCAATGGAGGCGTCAACAATCCAATTTCCGCACCAACAATAGTTATTATTCCGAACCAGACTAGATTTATATCGTAGGGCTGCATAACCGGAAGAAACAGCGGTACCATAATCAAGATAATTGAAGTGGTATCTAGAATCGTACCCATGACCACTAGCATAATGACGTAGACCACAAGTATTCCAACGTAGCCCAAATCAGTACCTCCAAGCCAAACTCCAAATTCTGTCGGCAACCCTGAAATGGCCAGCATGCGGCTGTACATGGTGGCAGCAACAATAAGCAGTAATAACGAAGCAACGATATTTCCCGTCTCACTTAATACTTGCCAAAAGACAGGCCGAGTCAATTTGCGTTTTATCAGGGAAATCACAAGCGCGCCCATTGCGCCAACGGCTCCGGCTTCGGTTGGCGTAAATAGCCCCCCGTAAATTCCACCCAGAACCAATAGGATCAATACCAAAAAAGGAACGATCTTTTTGGTGATTTCGAGACCTGACAAGACTCCCTGCTCCTTGGCGATTGCTCTCGATTTTTCATCTTGCCCACCAATGTACTTAGGGAAAAATATAGCCATACATAGGATAAGCGCAACGTACGCGAAGGCGAGTAAAAGGCCCGGAATAATGCCCGCTTTAAACATATCTGCTACCGAAAGCTCGGCCACAATTGCATAGATAATCAACATTACGCTTGGCGGTATCAACATACCCAAGACTGAACTGCCGGCAACTACTCCAACGGCAAAGCGCGGTGAATAACCAAAACGCCTCATCTCCGGAACCGATACACGAGCAAATACTGATGCGGAGGCGATGCTCACACCGGTAATGGCCGCAAACGCCGTGTTTGCAGCTACGGTCGCAATACCCAAACCGCCCTTAATCTTGCGCAGGGCGTAATTTGCAACATCATAGATATCCCTACCTAAGTCACACTGACTTACCAGCAACCCCATAAGTACAAAGAGCGGTATCACACCGTAGTGGTACTCCTCCAACCCTGATGAAGCGGCCAAGGTAAGAAGATAGATCGGTGCCTCAGTGCTTCCACGTAAATACCAAACGCTAACAAATGAAACCAAACCAAGGGCCACTGGTACATACATGCCAGAGTAAATAAGCAGCAGGATTGCAACGACAGATAAAAGCCCAACCTCCACTCCTGTCATTGCTCTGTCGCTCCCGAATTAATCAGCGCAGTTAGATGTCGCTTAACCAGCGACAAAAAGACCGCTACAACAGTAATGCAACTGATAACCAGAATTAACCGGATGGGCCACTCGGCTATTATAAAAATACCCTCTGTGCCGACGTAATAACCGCCTTGATAGGATTCGATGAAGATAGGGATTGCGCCAAAAAGTATGGCAATAAAAAATGCCATGCCGCAGAGGTCGTAAAAGGTATTTAGCACTAGTCCGAGCTTTGGGCGTTTTTCGACAACTTTATTAAAGAAACCATCAGATCTAGTCAGCCTGCCTGCCCGGACAGCCTCGCCCAGTTGCAAAAACACAATTCCCACTATGGAAAGGGCAACCATCTCGGGCACGCCATTTATAGGTGCATTAAACAAAAACCTGGCAAATACATCGGCATTGATAATAACCATCAATACAAAAATCCAGATGGCTCCAATGTTATTCAGGCTCAGCACCCATAGCTCAAAAGCCCGGGCTAAACCCGTTTTTTTAGAGGCATCGAATTCCTTCATTGTTGATCCCATTGCCGAACTATCGGCTGATTATTGTCCCGCATTATCTGCATATAATCCTCTAGGATTGCCTGTCCGGGCAGCCCGTGCTCGTTCATTACCCTGACCCATGTGCCAGCTAAATCCGGCAGATTTTCAGCCCAGCTTTGGCGCTGCTCATCGGTAACCGGAAGAATGGCACCGCCATACTCAACAAACTCTTGTAATGCGAGACCCGAAATTCGAACGGTTTCACGCGCTAGCTCATCTCGATAATCATTGGACACATTCTGAATTACATCTCGCACTTCATAGGGCAACCGCTCCCATGTGCGACTGTTGATGGCAATTGCCTTTGAAGGAGCTCCACCAAAACGGATATCGAGCATATAAGGCGCAACTTCATACAATTTGTAGGCTGCGGCAGCTTCAGCCCAAACAATAGTTCCGGACATCAGGCCGGTTGCCATATTGTTGTACCACTCGGGCAAAGCGCTGTTTACCCCAACAGCACCAGTTCCCTCTATAAACAACAAATTGGTAGCTACGCCACCGATTTTGAGACCGCTAAGGTCTTCCATATTGTCGACTGAATCTGTAAGCACGATGTTGTAAGTATCTATAGATCCCGCTGTCGTAAGATAGTGCAGCTGAAAATTTTCCCAGTCGTCTTTTATTTGCGGATATTTATCTGCCAGATCACTCATGGTGCGAGCGATTAGACCAATGTCATTAGACACAAAGGGCGTTGCGTAGGGGAGGCTATAAAAAGGTAGTTTGTCGGGGTGGTACGGAGTGGTAACAATTCCAATGTCGGCAAGATCATATTGCAGTGACTCTAGCACTCCACGAGGCTTTGCAATGGTTCCACCAAATGCAGGGTTCCAATCGACTACATAGTTGCCGCTTTCAGCGAGGCGGCTATCAACCTCCGGGATAAAATATTCGAGGAAGACTCTGACCCAAAGCGAACTAGAAGAATCCGAGTCAACCGCAATCAGTCTAATGGTTTCAGCGGCTCCTACCGAAGGAGACATCAAGCACAAGCAAAAACTTAGTGCAGTGATAAATATAGTTTGAATCGGTCTAATTTTCATATCAATGCAGCTTAGAACGAGAATTCCAAATTATCCAGTATCGAATTGGTATTGCCAGAAATTCTATTTCCAACCCTTCAAAGCACGCACTAGAAAGTCTTGAACAATTTACTGTAAACTGCATTTCTTCAAACAATATCGTCATAACCTTCTGATTTTCGATATTCTGCAGGATTGCACCTCTCCATAATAATAAGCGTGCAACGAGAGACAATAATATGACAACCCAACCCCCGGCTGCGCCACAAAGCGAAACCTTAGCTTCTTCTGTTTACCTAGAATTGCATCAAGATATTCTTGCAGGAAAACTTAAACCTGGCAGCAAACTGCGCCTAGAAACACTTAAGAACGAATACAACGTCGGCAACAGCCCTCTAAGGGAAGCCCTCAACCGCTTGTCCGCAAATGGCATGGTGCTTAGAGAAGAGAACAAAGGCTTTAGGGTATCTACTGCCAGCGTTCCTAAACTTCAGGAACTAATCAAAACGCGCTGCTGGTTAGAAGAGATTGCGCTTCGAGAATCCATAGCCAACGGAGATGACGATTACGACGAGCGTATTGTGGTTGCCTTCCATCGCCTTTCCCGAATTCCGGCCAATGAAGATGGCTCTTGGGATTCGCCCGAGCAGGAACAAAAGCACCGTGATTTTCACAACGCACTGCTTTCTGCCTGCGATTCAAATATCCTGCTGGGATACTGCGAAGAGCTACAAGAACAAACCCTGCGTTACAGGAAGCTATCTGCCGTTGTGAAATACCGCGAGGGTCGTGAGGGTATCGAACACCGCTCTATAAGGGATGCCGTGCTTGACCGTGACGCAGACAAAGCCGTTGCATTACTCATATCACATTACGAAATCACTGCCGAGATTGTTATAGATAGCGGCAGTCTCGATAACTCCGAATAGATAACAACAGCAATAGGAACACCAACATGAAAATCGCTTTTCTCGGCTTAGGCCGCATGGGTCAAGGCATGGCACATCTTCTTGTCAAAGATGGCTATCAACTAAACGTATTTGATGTATTTCCAGATGCGGCAAAATCATTAGTAGAAGCTGGCGCAACATTTATGCCGACTATTGCAGAGGCCGTGGCTGATAGAGATGTTGTTATCACTATGCTGCCTACCGATGGAATACTAAACAATGTAATTTCCGCAGAAGGCGGACTGCTTGAATCAATGCCAGCTGGCGCTACCCACGTAATAATGGGAACTCACGGTATCGATATGGTTCGCAAAGCGACCAAACAGCACGCCGACGCAGGTCAAATTTTTGTAGCCGCTCACGTTTTGGGAAGACCCGACTTGGCAGCCACCGGACAACTAACCATCGTTCCCGCCGGTCCAGAAGAAAAAGTGACTTCGCTACAGCCAATTTTTGACGTACTGGGCAAACAGACCTTCTACGCTGGCGCTGAGCCACAGGCAGCATCGGCCGTCAAAATCGCCAACAACTTTGTACTTGGCTGCGCAATCGAAGTTATGGGTGAAGCCATGGCCCTGGTGCAAAAACTCGGCGGCGACAAAAATATGTTCCATGAAGTTCTCACAGAGGGTCTTTTCGGAGCGCCCGCTTACGAGGTTTACGGGAAAATGATTGCCAACGAATCCTGGGACAGCCTAGGTGCAACAGCGGTTATCGGTCTAAAAGATATCAACCTTGCTTTGGATGCTGCAGAATCAGCTCAAATGCCCTTGCCCAGTGCCGCGGTATTTCGTGACCGCTTACTTGGCGCAATTGCCCATGGGGATGCAGACTTAGATTGGTGTGTTGCCGCCAAAGAGCAAAATCGAGCCAGCGGAATAGAATAATCTAACCGCTAAGGTGTCGGCTATTTCCGAAAGCACAGTCTAGAACTACACCTATTCGAATTGAGAAAGTTTATTGCGGGTTTGCCGCCTGATAAGCGGCAACCTGAGCATTCAACTCATCACCGATTTCATTGTGGCGAGTGGTAAGCGATTTTATCTGCTCACCCAATATATCTTTGTGAATTCTCGATCCACTAATCCTTATATATCTCGCTTCACTACAATCCAAAAACTGGTCTGCCTCAGCGATATAAGCATTCACCTCTTTACCGTTGGCGATTAGCTGCTCAAAAGTAGAGGCGGCGCCATCGACAATGGTTGGCTCAACAGGCTGCTCTCCGCAACTAGCTGCGTCCTGCGCTCCAGCCAGAGGGGACAGGATCATCAATGTAGCCAATGTGATGGAAGCTTTGAGATTCATTGAATTAAGCCAGACATTTTTTTAATGAATCACGGATATATTCTTCGTCCAAATTTTTACCGATGAAAACAAGACGGTTGTAAGGCGTTTGATCGCCCCACTCTGCGCCTTTTTGGCTACCAAAAATCATATGGACGCCTTGAAATACAAAGCGGTAATCTTGATCTTTAATTGCCACAACTCCTTTCATGCGATAGATATCCGGGCCATTTTCCAGCAAAAAATCCTCCAGCCATAGATTCAGCTTCGACACATCAAATGCGCCAGACTGCTCTATGGAGACAGATGACACCTTGCTGTCGTGCGTATGTTCTGCATGGAAGGTATGCGTGGCAACAGGAGCTAGCTCTACTCCGTCTTTGCTACGGAGCGTCAGTCCAAGCTCGCAGGGGCCAGAACCGGCAAAAACCGCAAGGGTCTGATCAGTGTCTAGCGAGACCCCAAACTCATATTCCCCCTTCTCACCATGGCCTTCCAGATTCAATTGGTAGTATTTGTCTGCGCTTGTTAGAGCTTGGCCATGCTCGAGGATTTCGGGTTCTGACGAAAATTCTACAAAGACTTTTTCAGCTAGGACAGATAGATCGGCATCAGCGCCTTGCTCTATCTGCGTCATAAGAATGGACATACCGGGCCCATGGTCATGATCATCATGGCCGGCGTGGTCGTGATGTTCATGTTGATGCTCGTGGGAATGATCATGGCTATGATTGTGACAATTCGCTTCTGCAAATTTCAGTAGATAATCTCCCTCGGGCAGTTGCCAAATACTACCGGTTTCAAATGGGTATTCCGGCTCCAAAAAATTGGGCTTGATATCAACGGCGCGTTGCACATTAAAACCACCAATGCCCAACAACTCGCCTATAGGTGCATTCGCCATTGTCGCTTCATAAATTTCAGCCATGCTGTTCATAGACTGTAAGCGTTTTTTGAGCGCCTGCTTTTCCTCTTCTGAAACCAAATCCACTTTATTGATGATCATTCGATCAGCAAAAGCCACCTGAGCCAATACTTCATCGGTTTCGTCATCGAGATGTTGGCCTACGTGCTTTGCATCAATAAGCGTGATAATGCCATCGAGCTGATAGTGATCTTGAATATCCTCTTGCACCAAAAATGTCTGCGCGACCGGGCCAGGGTCTGCCATGCCAGTTGTTTCTAGGATAACCAGATCAAACTGATTGAGACGATCTGCCAACTCACCCAAGATACGGATCAAATCGCCGCGCACGTTGCAGCAGATACATCCGTTATTCATTTCAAAGACTTCTTCGTCGGCGTTGATGACCAGGTCCTGGTCTATCCCTATCTCACCAAATTCATTTTCAATCACCGCAATACGCAAACCATGGTCTTCCGAGAGGATGCGATTAAGAAGAGTCGTTTTGCCACTACCGAGAAAGCCGGTAAGTACAGTGACAGGAATTTTGGGTCGCATGGGAAAATCCTATAGTTATGTGATGAGCTCTAAGAATGACGATTCTAAATCGTGGCGCATTATATCTAAAACAAATAGCAATCCAGACAAATCGCACCGAGCTACCTGCCTAACTTAATGCGTCCACAAAATAATATTTAAAGATCGATACTAAACCTAGTCTAGAGTGACTGATGGATTGCAAACAGAAATGGATTGCTAACCCTAACCGGCCCCTTATATCATCGCACCCCCCTTTCCCGCTCACAGCGGTTTTTATTTTGAGGAAAAATATTGAAATTCCTGTCTTTTGAATCGCGCGGTTATGAGCGCTTGGGTTGGCTACAAGATGACGGGAAGACGATTCTGGCCGTTAACCCAGAGAATCGGGGCATGCCTCAATCTATGATAGACGTGATCAAACGTGGCCCTTACGCTCGCCACCAAATCAAGAATGCCAAAGATCACGCGACTTTAAATATAGATGACGTACAGATTCTTCCGCCGCTAATTCCCATCGCTACCTTTTGTGTCGCTGCAAACTCCTCAGAACAGGCAGAAGCAGACAGATTGAAAGAGGCGGCAAATCCTACCATTTACTTGCGTACACCAAGGAACCATATTGCTCACGGTGAGGTAATCGATATTCCTCTTCGGACCAAACAATTGGAGTGCGAAGGCAAGCTGGTTGTGGTGATGGGTAAAGGCGGTCGATATATCGCAAAAGAGCACGCGTTTCGTCACATCTTCGGATATTCCGTTTATAACGAAGGCAGTGTTAAGGATGTTCAAAAGCAAAATTCTCAGTTTGGTTTAGGTAAGATGTTTGATCTAACCTCTGGTTTTGGCCCCCACATTGTGACCGAAGACGAGCTTGGCGACCCTTATCAACAAACTCTCGAAACACGTATAGACGGCAAGCTAATCCACTCTGCTCCACTATCGAATCTACGACACAGCATTGAGGAAACCATCGTATATATTTCGTCTGGCGTAACCATGTTTCCTGGAGATGTAATCTGCATAAGCATCCCGGCAGATGAAGGCCCAATGCCCGAGAGAATTGTGCAAAAGGATGAACTGGTAGAAACTACTATTTCAGGTGTCGGCACACTGTCCAATCCAGTAAAAGCTGAACCAACCGAGCCAAGAACCGTGGGTTGTTGCTAGTAAAACCAGGCAGGAGTATGCAAATAAATGAGCCTATATAGCTGGTCATGGATATTCATGTTCGTTTATATCGGCGCGATGGCCGCGTTCGGCGTAGTTGCAAGTCGACGCGTTACCGGAGCCGACGACTTCGCAACAGCGCGCAGCAGCTATGGCCCGCTACTATTGGCTCTGGCTTTTGCCTCCACAGCGGCCAGCGGATCAACATTTCTGGGAGTACCAGGCTTAAGTTACACCTACGGCATTTCGGTTATTTGGATCGCCTTCCTTTATCCCCTGGGAATATATTTGGGCGTTCTTATTTGCCAACGAACTGTAGGTCAATTCGGCAATAGCTCAGGCGCCCGATCCATCCCCGAATACCTGGGCGAGCGCTACCAATCTGAAGCCCTGCGAATATCTGCAGCTCTACTATCCCTGCTGTTGCTGTTTTATCTAGCGGGGCAATTAGTAGCTGGATTAGTAATGTTTGAAATGATGCTCGGGCTGTCTCAAGGTTGGGCTATGGCGATTACTGCTGTAGTGCTGATTGGCTACGTAACCATGGGCGGAGCGCACGCGGATATTCTGACTGATGGTGCGCAGGGTTTTCTGATGGTGGTGTTAGCCATTGCCATTGCGGTGTTTTTCTTTAGCGGTTTGGGGGCTGGAGGATTAGATAATCTGCTGGCGTCATTAAAGGAGCAGGATCCTCAGTTACTTGAGAACTTCAATCCGGCGACACCCATTACAGCCTCAACCTGGTCTTATATTTCTCTAGTAATCGCACATATCCCCCTGGGGCTGCTGCCACATATTGGCAATAAACTTTGGGCACTAAAGGACGAGCGCAGCCGTTCAAAGTTTCTAGTATTAGCATTTATTTTTGGCATGATTCTGCCAGCAATAGCATTGGGCGGACTTATAGCGAGAGCAGTTCTTGGAGGCGATCCGCTCGCCGGAGGAGCTAATACCGCCCTACCCGCATTGTTTATCCAGCTATTCCCAACCTGGCTGGCCGCTTTGCTTGGAATTGGAGTTCTGGCCGCCATTATGTCCACGGCAGATGGCCTGTTGATCTCTACCTCTCAGGTATTCGCAAACGATATTTATCGACGCAGCATTGCGCCTCGAATCCACTCCCACCTGCGTGAAGACCAGCTGGATAGAAATGTACTTAACATCAGCCGAGTAGTCACCGTACTAACGCTGCTGGGTTCAATTGCATTGGGCTGGTCCATTATGGATATGAATGTAACCCTGCTTATCTGGACCGGCGTTGGCGGATTTACTGCAGCCTTGATGGGGCCATTAGTTTTTGGCTCACTTTGGAGTGGCATTACTAGCAAGGGTGCGCTGGCAGGATTTCTAGGCGGTGTGGTCACCTTTGTATTGATCCATGGAAAAATTGTATCCGGCCTCTGGCTTCTAGGAACTGGCCTGGAAGAATTTGGATTGTGGTTTTATTTTTATGCGGGCAGCCCATATTCAGCTGCGACTATGGGCGGAGCGGTTTCTGTATTACTAAGTTACTTTGTATCTAAAAACACCGTAGCGCTGTCGGAAGAACACCTTCAGCGCGTACGAGGTGAATAGCGCCTCTAGCTCAGAAGCCCACTTGGTTAATGGCCTAGTAGCCTAGACCAACCTTGACCTGATTGGGCTCTCCATTTTCGGCGAAATCTAAGATGGCTACAGCAAGATCCAAAGCGGTTATTGCACTCTTTCCTTCGTCATCAACTACAGGCCCTTCTATTGAGGTCCGGTATTTTCCCGTACGATCATCAGCGCCGGCGTCCCCACGCCATCCAGTTAGACCAAAGGGTGGTGCCACAAGCGTCCAATTGATGTCCGAAGCCAAGTAGGTCTCGTAAGCAACCCAATGGCCTACGAATAGGGCACGAAAGGTCGAGCCTTCTGGAGCATTTGGCGGTAAGTTTTCGATCAATTCTTCTCGGCTACCCACCATAGTACTGCCGCCGCCAATAACTACTACTTGCGGGCCCGCTTCGCCCATACCTGCATAGGCCTGAGTAAAAGTAACCGCGGCTTGATTCATAGCAGTCTCTTCGGCGGTGGCAGCTTCTCTCCCACCGACCGCACTAATAACTGCATCCGCTCCAGCGGTAACTTCCAATACCGATTCAACAGAAGTGGGATTACCCGCAACACCGGTAAAGTTATTTTCTGTGTAAGTAAAATTATCAGGATTACGAGAAACACCTATTACTTCGTGGCCTCGATTGAGAGCCTCTCGAACCACTATTTTTCCGATATTGCCGGTGGCACCAAAAACTACAATTCGATCTGCATAAGCAGGAACTGACAGAACTGCCGCCGACGCAGAAGCTGCAATCAGAACTATGCTCAGTAATTTATTCATATGAACTCCTAATCAATTGTTCAAAGATGGCACCGGTACAAAAGGGTGGCGTCATCGGCAAAAAAAAGCCCTCCTATAGCGAGGGCTTTAGTCAAATGGGCTATTTCTTAGTCGAGCATTAATGGTCGGCCATCAGCTGGATTAATTCCGTTGTGGAACCCACCCTGATCTCGAACTACCCGCCCAACACCGTCCTCGTCGTACATAACCCACACAAGACCGTGCGGGGCACCGTATCCGGGCATATCAATGGCTTTCAGCTGTTCGCGGGTTTCAGCATCAAATACATATATACGACCTTCGCCGTTACTGGTAACCCACATCTCTTTTCCGTTGGGCGAAAGCAGTACATGATCTGAAGAGTATCCAGAAAATAGGGTGTCTAGGACGCGACCAGATGTGGTATCTATTACGGTAAGCGTGCGGCCCATAAATCCTGTGCCTTCACCCTTGTCTGATACCCATAGTTCGGTTTCATCTGCATTGAGCGTACCGCCGTAGGGCCCAATTCCTGTGGAACCCGACCATGCGATATCCCCGGTTTCAATATTTACTTTGGTCAGGTTGGATGACCCAGCCGCAGGAACGTAGAAATACTCGCTGTCGGAATCGATAATAACCCAGTCACCACGATATCCACGGTAGGGATATTCCTGCACGACCTCCCAAGTTTCTGGGTCAAGCTTGGCTACCCAATACGGCCTAAGAGCTGTGTATTCACCCGACGCCACCAATGTAGCACCGGTCAAAAACCCACCATCGCTATCTGGCTGCATTAGAACGTAGATGAACTCGTCGTCGGTCCACGCCGTGTAATTACTACCACCCAGATCTCGAGTACTGACTCCACCAACAATTTCATCGGTTTCGGGGTCATATAAAAATACATTCAGGGCATCTGAATCACTAACAAAAGTATCCATCAGAATATATTTGTCTTGGAATAATTGAGCGTGATGTAGGCGACCACCTATCGCCAGCTGCTTGACAGGCTGAAGCGTCAAGGCATCTACTTTAAGCATAGTAGCCGGTATTCGTAGTTGGTTACCTTGGCCCTGTCCGGCGGTCGCGGTCGGCCCAATCATGTATACATAGCGTCCATCAGAGGTCAAAACAGTGGTGTGCACCTGGCCGCGGAACTCCTGGGACAGCTCAGCATGAACTAAAACCTCCATGGAAGTCGCGTCACCTACCACAACCGCCGTACTATTGGATCGCAGACTAGGATCAGCGGCACGAGACGCCCCGGTACCAACATTTTCATAGAAATAAACTGTGTCGGGTTCGGGAAAGAAAACCTGTTCGCCGGGTTCATATTCGGCCAGCACTTGCACTTGATAATCACGTCGCAGACTGCCGGTATTGGCCTTGCGGCTCCAATCTTCAACCACTGTGTCGAAGCTTTGAATATTGAGTACCAACTGATCACGTGCAGAATTCGAATACACCGTTTCTTCCACCCTCGCCGCACGTGCCGCGGTTAGCTCAGCGCGCCACTGACCAACTTGATCGGAACTGTATGTATTGCCGCCAAGACTTCCTACAAAAACAGACAGGGCTACTAAATCTTCAACATCTGGATTTAGCTCGCTAACAATAATGCCCATTTGTGGGTTCGAATCGAGCTGTTCTTGAATTTCTATGGGTGTTGGACCGCCATGAAGAGTGGGACCAATACGGCCCTCGGCGTTATCGCCATGGCATACCCAGCAAGAAACCTGCTCGAAATAGAGTTCTTTACCGGCAGCCTCTAAGGCCGCCATATTTTCTTGGGCAAAGGCAGAAAAGCTGACGAACATCAGCAGAATTGAACAAAAAATTGAACTCAATATAAAACGAAAACCACTCATACTTACCCCCAGAAAATGCGTACTAGCTTTGACAATTGCTCCTGGAACGGAGCATAAAAAAACTAATGAAAGTCCCCATGCCCTCTATGGAATCAGGAACTCTCCGGGAGCACCTATTTGCAACAACATTCCGACGTCATCGCCAAACCACCAACCTTCTGTCCAATGCGTACCCTCAAAGGTATGCACTCCCACCTCCCAAGCGCCGACCGGGCCATTTGAAGGTAGATTACCGAATAGGCTACTGCTGTTGTTCGCAGTTAGCAGAAACTGAATCATAACCTTGTCGCCCTCAGCAATTAACTGCCCAACCATATCCATCCTGTCCGGAAAGGCCTGCCCCATGCCAAGATGATTAGTCCCCAATTCTCTTGAGCGATCTGCTACGTGGAAGAACCCGGATCGTGTATAAACTTCATATGGAGCACCATCAAAAACCTGATTAGCAGGCCATAGAAATGGGTCTGCCTGGTCTCTGGGCCTGACGGAAGACTTATAGGAGGACACACGAACCTTATTTTTATAGGTGTCTGTATCTTCAGGCTGCGACAAAATATCAACCAGAACCTGGCTACCATATTGAACCGGATGATTAATGACGGGCGCTATCGAGAGACCATCGCTGCGCTCTGGCAACCAAGATTCCAACTGTCTCAGCAAGGCAGCTTCGTCAGCCATTTCCCAAGCTTCAACAATCTTCCCACCTTCAAAGGTATAGAAAGCAGTAGATACAATATCGATAGCTTTACCTGTAGCTGGAATACCGTAGAGATTCCCCTGATGGGTGCCAGTGATGCGCGTCTGAATACCCACAACATCGCCTTCAGCAACCATCTCCTCAATAACATCAACGCGATCTGGAATTGCCACACTCAGAGGATCCGCAACAGCATCGATAGCCGGGTCATCAGCATTCACAACGAGGTTGCGGAACTCAGATCGCAAATTGACATAGTCTGGAGCGAAAACATCGTAGGCCATAGCCATTTTTTCAGCGTCCCACTGCGCAGCTTTGAAGTCTCGGACCGCCTGCTTGTTGCTCTCTAATTCTGAAAGCTCTAATTCGGCAATAGCTTGCGACGTCATTTCAGCTGGTGCCGACTCTTCGGCCATTTGCTCAGACTCGGAACAACCGATAAAAAGCAGGCTCATGGCCGCCAATACCACAAAGAATAAAGCCTTAGGCTTAGTTTGAATAATCATGATTCTATCCCCCTGGATAAGCACTTTGGGCTCAAATTAGACCCCCTTAGCGACCAATAATACGACTAATTTTTAAGGTGTTATCTACCCTATGTTCAATCGAATATAGGGTAATGACCCTGCCATTGCAATGGCAGCCAATACAGGACAACCGCATCTTGGTAGGCTTATAGATTGTGCTATCCGCAACAGCCAGAGCAACTTAAGAAGCTGCTACTATTGCAGGTCAACAACACAGATTAAAACAACTCAAGGAGGATTCGAGACTTTGCCCGAGACATTGAAAGCAGCATTGGAAAACTCCTGGTTTGCACGACTCACGACTGAGACGGCTTGGGGCTTTGCCATCAATGAGATAGTTCATATTTTGAGCGTATCTGTAATTGTGGCGGTGGCGGTTGTCTACGTGGCTAACAGCCTCTCAAAAAATACGATTTCGAGCAGCCAAGTACGCAGATACCTAGCTCCATTTGTTGGCACTTCCTTCTTGATAGCGCTATTTACGGGTTTTATTTTTTTTGCCGCATGGCCAGACCGCTATCTAGGTAATCCGGCTTTTTTAATCAAGATGCCTATGCTGATTGTTCTAGCGGCATTGAATATTTTGATTTGGCGCGGCTATAAGTCTGAAACCCTATCTAGGAAAACCAAGATTGCTTCCTGGATTGCCCTGATCATAGCTCTGGCGACTATCGCTGCCGGACGACTAATCGCCTATACCTGAAATTTGAGAGCAAAATGTTTTTCGACCTACTCGCCAACCTATCTCTAGATTTTTATGCCATTGAATATTTTTGGTTTATGCCTATGGTTGAGACCATTCACTACACTGGGCACATACTGCTTTTTGGCTGCATACTGCTGTTTGATGCGCGCCTACTCGGACTGGCCCCTAAACTCTCAATATCTCAGCTAGAACGGCTGACAGTTCGATTTTCGATATTGGGTTTTCTAATAGCAATCATATCCGGAAGCGTTTTATTGCTTACCGCCCTCGACTATTTTTGGGGAAATCCCGCTCTAGTGAACAAGATGATTTTTATGGCTCTGGCGCTCGCTAATATCGGCCTATTCCACTTTTTTGTAGCTCCAAAGTTACAAAGCTATGATTCGAATGCTCCAACGCCCTGGTTCGCAAAACTCAGCGCCATGACTTCTCTCACGCTCTGGATAGCCGTTGTAGCTAGCGGCCGACTTATTGCCTATTTTTGAGATAGCCCCGCGTTAGATCATTAAGCAACTTAATCCAAAATGAAGATATATATTAAAAATATGGTTTGCGACAGATGCTGCTTAGTGGTCGAAAGCGTACTAAGTAGTATCGGCTTAAGATATGCCTCCATTAATCTGGGAGAAATAGACTTCGCCGAATATTACGGTGGTGGCTTATCTGAGGATCTCGAAAAATTACTGTCAGACAAATTGGAAGTCCTGGGGTTTTCTATTCTCAGTGACAGGAAGAGCAAGTTGATTGAGGATATAAAATTATCATGCCTCGATTACTTAAGGCATATTGAACAACCCGGTAAAAAAGTCCTTTCCGATCACATAAGTAGCGCTATCCAGCTGGAATATAATTATCTAAGCCATTTATTTTCTGTGGTTGATGGCATCACCATTGAGCAGTATTTCATTCGCCTGCGCGTGGAGAAGGCTAAGGAACTGTTGCTCTATGGGGAACTGGCACTTGGAGAAATCGCATTCCAATTGGGCTATAGCAGCGTATCCCATTTGAGCGGCCAGTTTAAAAAGGTTACGGGGTTAACGCCTAGTCAATTCCGCTCACTAAAAAGCCAAAATATGAGATTTCCCCTAGATAAGCTGTAAATTTTATACGATTTTTTGGAAAAGATATAACAGGGTCTCGGAGCTAACCCCTTAGCATTATTCCCAATAAATAACTATTTTGGGAACCGCAATGAGCATCGTTTGGAACAACAAAATCCATTGGATAAAAAGCGCACACAATACAAAATGGTGCCTAATTGGTTGTGCAATCGGAGATTTCGGCACCATAGCCTATTTTCAATTCACCGAGCATAGCCTTTCAACTCTCACAATTATGCTGCTGGCCATGATAAACGGGCTTATTACCAGCATTTTGCTCGAAACCTTTATATTAATGAGATCAAATTTTGGGTTGCGTGATGCACTTAAAACCGCTTTTGGTATGAGTTTTATATCAATGCTGGCGATGGAAGCCGCAATAAACATTACCGATTATGCGTTGACCGGCGGTGCAATACTTACCTGGTGGGTTATACCTCTTTCACTAGTTGCGGGTTTTATAACTCCCTGGCCCTATAATTATTGGAGACTACAAAGGCATGGGAAATCGTGCCATTAATAAGCTCGTATTTCTGGTCAAAACTCCCTAGAGAGGGCGTTAGTTAACCCAGGTTACTTCTCTAGGGGGGCCCAGTGAAGGTAGTGATTGCAGCAGTGGTTACTAAAATGGCCGCTGCAAAAACTATTTCAAAAACCAAGGTCACTCGAAACTCATCCCGACTTTCTTTTTGTCCTTCCTCAATGCGAGGAACCAGCGCATATCGGTTACGCGCGGCTAGCAACAACAGCACTGATACCAGCGATATTTTTAGTACTAGTCCTCCACCGTAGGTAGATCGAAATAAATTTAGCGGCGAGCCCAACAACTCGATAATTAGATATCCGCCAGCGATAACCAAGACCCCCACAAGCCACATCGCCATATCGCCAAAACGCTTCAACAGAATCGCTAAATCCCTATTCTCCATTTCTGACACCGCCCAATATAGCGGCAGCAAAGAACCTATCCAGAAACCGACTGCCATCAAATGCAATGCAATCGCAATCTTGGGTAGTGGTGTCAAAGGGCTAATATGGCCAGAGACAAAGAATGAAGCGGCCAACAGAAAAACTGAACCGCCAAGCAAGAAGGGTAATAGTTTTTCCGCGCGGGATATCTTCAATATGATCAAACTAAAACCAAGGCCCGCGACCAGCAGACCAGTTAGCCGAACGCGCATAACTTCGCCAACGGGCGTACTCCAAAGAAAGGACAGCAACCCTGAATCGAACATTCCCATAAAACCGGATTGCAGGATCAAGCCAACTTGAAGAAATAGACCCATGCATACAAAAAGCAGTCCGCAGGCCACAGATTTAAGTCCATAGCGGCCAACCTTTCTTAGCATGGCTTCATTGTTATTAAAGAGCACCATAATAGAGAAAGACGCACCTATGCAGCCAATCAAGCTGGCGTAAATTCCGAGCTTATTAACTACTAGAAGTGCAGACCACACCTAGCTAGTTGCCCTGAATGGTAAAGGACAGCGCTCCAGCCATGGTATGACCGTCCTCCCCGAGAATGGTCCAGCGGGCGGTGTATTTACCCGCCGGCAAATCATCGGGTAAATCAACAGCAAAGCTATCTGAGGTTTCGGTGTGAAGGGTTAAATCAAGATCTTCACGCTCGCCAGTGGGAGCACTCAGTTCGATTCTTGCCAGTCGAACTTGTCCAGAAAATACCAGCTCAAGCTGTTCCGGCGAACTATCCAAAACCTGATTATTCTCTGGCAGAGAAGATGACAGCGCTGTATGAGCGAGGGCGATGGGCGCAAAAATCGTCAAGGTGAGCGATAGTAAAAATAGTCTGAAGATCTTCATATAAGCAGTCCAAATTTTAATATTTATAGGTAGTGATATTGGTGATGGCCGACCTTTTCCACAACAAGTAAATAGCTGGTATTACAAATAAGGTCAAAATAACGGAACTCAGCATTCCACCAACCATGGGCGCCGCGAGTCGACTCATAACCTCTGATCCAGTGCCATCGCCAAGCAAAATTGGCAGTAAACCAATAATGGTGGCACCAGCGGTCATCAATACTGGGCGCACCCTCAAACCAGCGCCATGCAATACCGCATTGTAAAGCCGCCCAGATTCAATAGAGAAACCTTGTTCTTTGCTATCTTTGATCAACTGATTCCATGCCTGATCGAGATACACCAACATAATTACGGCAGTTTCCACAGCGACGCCAGCCAAGGCGATCACTCCCACGCCGACAGCGATGGAGAAATTGAAATTCATAAAATACATCAACCAAATACTGCCAACCAAGGCAAAGGGTAACGAGCCCAGCAATATGGCAACCTGAGTGATATTGCGAAAATTCATGTACAAAAAAACCATAATAATGGCCAATGTCAGTGGTATTAAGTAAGTTAACTTTTCCTTAGCACGCAACATATATTCATACTGGCCTGACCAAACCAAAGAATAACCCGCTGGCAAATCAAGTTGATCTCGCACTATAGGCTGCGCATCAGTAACGTAGGTGCCAACATCCACATCCCTAATATCCACAAAGGTCCAGCCGTTAATACGGGCGTTTTCACTTTTGATACTTGGCGGACCGTCTTCCACATAAACTTCGGCAACATCGCCAAGAGCAATGCGCTGCCCAGACGATGCCACTATGGGCAATAGCGCTAGTTGCTCTGGAGAATCTCGATAGTCCTGCGGATATCGCATATTAATCGGATATCGTTCTAGTCCTTCGATAGTTTGCGCAACGTTAGTACCCCCAATCGCGGTACCTACCACCTGCTGAACATCAGCAATATTTAATCCATAACGGGCCGCCTTAATGCGATCTATATCTACTTTGATATAGCGTCCCCCAGCAACCCTCTCAGAATAGACAGAAGCAGTGCCAGGCACATCGGACAGTATTATCTCGAGCTGCTGCCCGATCTCTTGGATCACACTTAACTCCGGCCCGGAGATCTTTATGCCAACCGGAGTTTTAATGCCCGTTGCCAACATATCGATACGCGTTTTTATTGGCATAACCCAGGAATTGGTAATGCCAGGAAGTGTCACCAACGTATCAAGCTCTTCTCTCAAACTTTCTGGGGTAACGCCATCACGCCATTCTTCACGTGGCTTGAATTGAATAAAAGTTTCTACCATGGTCAGAGGTGCTGGATCGGTTGCGGTTTCTGCTCGACCAATCTTGCCAAATACGGTTTCTACCTCGGGTACGCTGGCAATCAGTTTGTCTGTCTGTTGCAATAACTCTCGTGCCTTACCAATGGATATACCTGGATATGTAGTCGGCATATACATAAGGTCGCCTTCATCTAAGGGAGGCATAAATTCACTGCCGATTTGCTGTAAGGGCCATAACGCACCCAAGGTCAGAAGAACCGCTGCCAAAATCGTAGTTTTAGGACGGTTCAAAATCTTTCCTAGTGCCGGCATATAGGTTGCGACAAGAACTCGATTGATGGGGTTTTTCTTTTCAGACAATACATTGCCTCTAATAAAATAGCCCATCAGCACCGGCACCAAGGTCACTGCTAACACGGCAGCTGCGGCCATGGCATATGTCTTAGTGAAGGCTAGAGGCGCAAACATGCGCCCTTCTTGAGCTTCTAACGCAAAAACGGGCATAAAGCTTACGGTAATAATCAGTAAGCTAAAAAATAGTGCCGGCCCTACTTCCGAGGCCGAATCAGCCACAACCTGCCAGCGATTCGCAGGCGTAATGGGAGTGCGTTCCATATGCTTATGCATATTTTCGATCATCACTATCGCACCATCGACCATCACACCAATGGCTATAGCAATGCCGCCCAAGGACATTATGTTGGCGTTCAATCCCTGCATATACATGATGATAAATGCGGCCAGAATACCCACTGGTAGGCTGATAATTGCTACTAGGGAAGACCGAATATGGAACAGAAAGATAATACAAACCAAGGCCACCATAAGCAGCTCTTCACCCAGCTTGTGCCATAGATTATCTACCGCACGCTCTATCAATGCAGAGCGATCGTAAACGGTAACTAGCTCAACGCCCTCTGGCAGGCTGGATTCCAGCTGATCTAGCTTTTCTTTTACTGCGCCGATAACCTGCTGAGCATTTTCTCCAAAACGCATTACCACTATGCCGCCAACAGTTTCGCCTTGTCCGTTCAACTCGGCTATGCCGCGGCGCATTTGCGGACCAACGCCAATATCAGCCACATCACTCAACAAAAGGGGGGTGCCGCGATCATTCAACCCTAATGGGATATTGGAGAGGTCTTCTTCGCTTTGGATGTAGCCGGAAACCCGCACCATGTATTCGGCTTCGGCCATTTCCACCACAGATGCACCGATCTCTTGATTTGCCCTGCGAATAGCCATTTCTATATGGCTGAGGGGGATTCCGTATGCGCGTAGCTTGTTTGGATCCAGGGTGACTTGATACTGCCGCACCATGCCGCCAACGGTGGCAACTTCAGAAATACCAGGCAGGGTTTGCAGTTCATATTTCAAAAACCAATCCTGAAGGCTGCGCAACTGGCTAATATCGTTTTGCCCTGTGGGATCAATCAATGAATAGATATATACCCATCCAACGCCGGTCGCGTCCGGTCCCAGCTGTGGTTGAGCATTCTCAGGCAGGTTTGGAGCCACTTGACTAAGATATTCCAATACTCGGCTGCGGGCCCAATAGAGATCGGTATCTTCGTCGAAAATCACGTAGACGTACGAATCACCAAAAAATGAATAACCACGAACCGTTACGGCACCGGGAACCGACAACATTGCCGTGGTAAGTGGATAGGTAACCTGATCCTCAACCACTTGGGGCGCCTGCCCTGCATAACTCGTTTTGATAATGACCTGCACATCAGACAGATCTGGAATGGCGTCCACGGGAGTATTTTTCACCGCAAACAGTCCGCCGCCCACCAGAAGAGCCATGCACAGCAAAACCAAAAATCGGTTGCCAACGGACCATCGAATAATAGATTCAATCACTAGATCACCCCTATTCGCTTTGATTCATTTGACTTTGGTCCATTTCCGGCATTTCTTCAGCGCTCATATCTAGAGTCATATCCGAATCCGGCTCGTAATTCATACGCATAAAATCTGAACTCTTGCTGGATTCAGAATCCAGTAAGAACTGCGCAGAGATCACAACCTCTTCGCCTGCGTTTAGCCCATTAAGAATTTGCACCCTTTGACTATCCATGGCACCGACAGTGACCTCTATGGACTTAAAGCGTCCCTCACCCAAAGACAGAACAACTCTGTCCTGAGTTCCGGTGCGTATAAGCGCCTCTCGCGGCACCGTCAAAGATTGTCTCTGGCTCCCTGCTTCTATACGAATTTCTGCAAACATATTAGGTTTAAGTCTCATGTCTCCATTGTCGAAGCGCAGCCTCACTCGCGCGGTTCTAGTCGTTGCATCAAGGGTTGGATAAAGATAATCCACCTGTCCGCTCCAAGTACGTCCAGGCAAATAATCGAGTTGCATACTTACGGGCTGCCCTACTTCGACTAGATCTGATTGACGCTCAAATACTTCCGCTTCCACCCATACCTGATCAAGAGCTCCGATACTCATAAGTGTATTGACCGGAGTTACATAAAAGCCTTCACGTACATTTAAATTATCCACAAAGCCAGTCGTAGGTGATCGAAATACAACCGCCTGCTGAACCTGGCCCTGATTCTTAATTTGATCTATAGATTGCTGAGGAACCTGCAAAGCCTGCAGTCTCCGCTCAGCGCCCTGTATTAAAGCGGCGTTATCACGGGATATCGCCAATAAGAGCTCCTCCTGAGCACCCACCAACTCTGGAGAATAGAGTTCATATAAGGGTTGTCCCGCTTCCACCGGTGCGCCTTCGGCAGTGACATAGAGTTTCTCTATCCAGCCGTCCATACGAGCATGGATGTGCACCAGTTGGTCTTGGTCATAATCGACATAACCCACGGTATCAATAACAGTATTTATCGCTTGATAGCTAGCAAGACCGACACGAACGCCAAGATTATTGACCACCTCTGGAGAAATGCTGATGGTACCTGGGCCGCTGGCGGATTCATCCTCGGCATATACTGCAACTAGCTCCATGCCCATGGGCGACAAACCCGGTTCATCGCTATGATAATTCGGGTCCATTGGAGCTACCCAATATAGTGGTTTCGCCTCGGAGCCCAAGGCCATGCTCTGCATATCTGAATCCTTTGCGTCTCCTAGTTTTGGAATCTGTGCGGTTAAAAGCCCACCAAGGACAATACCGGCCGTTGCCGCTAGTACTAATTTTGTTAGATTGTTCATTGTGCTTCTCCGAAGGAGTTCATCTGCGCGCTGCCAAAGCCCGCTGAACCGCCGAGGTAATAATTGATTTTCACTTGGGTTTTACTGAGATCTACTGCTATATAGAGACGCTCTATGCGAGAATTTAACTCTGCAATATAGGCCCGAATCACCTCCGCAAAATCGCCATCATCGTTTGTATAACCGTTTAAAGAAGATTCTGTCTGTTCACGCATCTGCGCCAATAGCTGCGAATCGTAAATATCTAGTCGCTCCGCTAACAAGGCACTGCGCTCTAGAGCGGCAACATATCCAGCCTGCATTGCACGAAGTGCCAAAATACGATCTGTTTTTATCGCTTCTCGTTCATAAATCGCTGACTCGACCAGTTTGTCCTGTCGAATTGCTGTAAATAGTGGCAGGTCGAATCCAATGCCTACAGAAAACAAATCGGCCCGCGAGTTGCCTAGTAAATCTTGGTCGCGGTAACCGTAACTGGCGTTAAGAGACCACATGGGTTTGTACTCCTGCTCGGCAAGGGAAACACCAAGATCGCCAGAACGAATTTGTGCATCCATTGCGCGTATCTTTGGGTGCTCAACTAGTTGTACCTCAACGTTATTGGTCACTGAGTCACCTGAGCCAGCTTGAGTTTCGGGCAGACTATCTGAGACATCTAGGTAAGCAAAATCACCAATCCATTCACTAAGGTGAGACTGAGCAGCCCGTCTATTTAGTTCCAGTAGAGTGAGTCGATCTTCAAGGGTAATTAGTTCAAGCTGAGCTCGTACAAGATCTTGCTGTCGGGTTTGCCCGGAAGCACTGGCGTAGTTCAATTCAACAATTTCTACCAACTGCTCAAACAACCCACGATCCTGTTCTATTAATGCGATGCTCTGCTGGGCGCGAAAGATATCCAGCCATAGCAATGCGGTGGTCATTTCTACCTGAGCCTGGCGGTCCAGTCTTTGCAGCGGATGTTGGTCGCCAAGCGCACTGAATTGCGCACTTCTCAGCTCTCTGGTGTCGCCACGGGGTATTGCTTGGCTAACACTAACATTGAATTGGCTCATGGCTTCCTGACCAAAATCCCAGCTATCCGTGGGTAAATTTGCCACGCTTACAGAAACGGAGGGGTTGGGCAGTACACTGGCCGATTGACTCAAAGACCGCAAAGAATCTTCTCTAAGTAGATTTGCCTGTAACCAAGGGTCATTTTGCTGTGCTAGATAAACAGCCTGGTCAAACTCCAGAAGTGGCGCCCTCTCCTGCGCAGTCACTAATCCGCACAAAGAGATACCTAATAACATCCATTGAGCCGCAAACCTAGTCTGCTCAAAGTGCCTAATATTCATCTTGCGTTTCCTATTGCCAATGCGAAGAAACAAGCCATTTGCGCTTATCTTTCTTCCAAAAAGTGGGAGGAATCCGTCAGAATATTTTGTTATTTGACTGTTGGTTGTCTAACCAAGAATTCCCGATATGTAGACCAATCCATAGTGGAATGGACACAGCTATCCTGTGTTAGGCAAAAATTGGCGGTCTAAATAGGGCGTCTTGAATTTGAACCAGAGGCTCAGAGGAGAATTGATGGCCGGGTTGCGATGCTATTGGCACAACAATGTTTGACGAAAAACTAAAAAAAAGTGAATGGAAACATGTTGCGCAAGATCCACAATCAAGATCACAGCAATCCAACGATGAGGACGCAGCTGAGGAATCAGGCTCGTTTTGAGGGAGCATCCCATGACCAGAATGCGAAGACGCATCTGACTCCATTACAGAATACATAGAATCTGAATGTCCCATCATGACCGTACTCACTGCACCAGCCATAACCTGCTGGGACAGCAGACCGAGGACAAGAACAATAGCCATGTATTTGTTTTTCATCGGACAATAATAACATTCTCTATGATTAACTCTATCGACTTAAGTAAATTTTACTTTGCTTATTGCGGGCATCTCGGGCGTTAGAATTGCTCAAAACATAGGCAGCGCAACCCCTACCCAAAGCCATGGCAAATTTTCATGAGCCAGATCAGTGTAATTTCTTGTTATCTGCCATACTTTAATAATATTTGATTTGGGGCTGTTGAATATGCACGACCTGTCGCTGCTAACCATTATTTGGATAGTTGTATTTGTTGCGTCCTTTGCTGCGCAAAGAACCCGACTGACTCCAGTTCTCTGGTATCTCTTCTTCGGGTCCTTGATGGTAAATATAGGCTGGCTGCCAATTCATATGCCGGTATTTATCGAAGATTTCTCCGAGTTGGGCATCATCCTAATTATGTTCGCCCTAGGCTTTGAGGAAAATACGGATGATTTTCTTCGCAGCGTAAAACGTAGCTGGGGCATCGCGTTCTTTGGTGCGCTGGCGCCGTTTCTTGTTGCCTACTTCACAACCCTATATTTGTGGGGCGATAAAAATATGGCCTTGCTATCTGGCTTGGCTATGACAGCCACCGCCGTCTCACTGACTATGGTCTCGCTCAAAAGCGAAGGTTTGGGCAAGTCACCTGCGGCGACAGGAATAATGACATCTGCAGTGTTAGACGATATTGCCTCCCTTGCCTTAGTTGCAATTCTGGTTCCTATGGCTACCGGAGAGGCATCGGTATCCATTGCTGGCATCGGTCTGGTAGTGGGAAAAGCCATTGCATTTTTTGTATTGGTAACCCTTATAGGCGGATGGCTATTCCCGGCAAGTGCAGGCTGGGTCGCACGCATCCCGGGTATCGGTCACTTTAGTCTGCTAAAGCTTCTATCCATGAACCGTGGCGAGTACACAATTCTTGCACTACTGATGATCGCCGTTCTGATGGGTATTCTTGCCTACAACTTTGGTTTTCACCCGGCTATTGGCGCCTATATGGCAGGCTTAATAATCAAGCGTGAGTACTTCGAATTTCCCCATGATCATAAAGCCGACAGGCAAACGGACCACCATAACCAAGCTAAAGCGATCATCGACAATATGGCCTTTTCTTGGATCGGCCCGGTATTTTTTGTAACTCTGGGAACAAAGCTTATCTTTGAAGCTGAACTAATCGCCAAGGTTTTACCATATAGCCTGATGCTATTTGTGGGGCTATTTGTAGGTCAGGTGCTTTCGGCGGGTCTTGCCGCTCGATTTACTGGAAAATTCGACTGGCCTTCTAGCTGGATGATAGGTTTTGGCATGCTCGGCCGAGCGGAGCTGGCATTTGTGGTGATGGATATTGCTTATGTGGAACATCAGATAATTAATGCGGAGGCTTTCTATACGCTAATGTTGACTACCTTTATGCTCAACATTTCGGTACCGCTCACCATCAGGTGGTGGAAAAGCCGATACGAAACTCAGGCTTCTTGACGACGATCCGCATGCATTCGACGGCTATCAAATCGACGATCCGGCGCACCGCGTCGTTCTTCTGAATTATATTCAGACTGATTTTGGCGGCGGTCATCTAGCATGCGGCGCTCGGGCCCATCTCTTCGGTCACTTTCTTGACGGTTATCTAACATTCTGACACCACTGTGTGTTGATCAATATATATATATAACCTTGCTCCTATGCGGATAATTTTTCAAGATTCTCAATAGTATCCACCGAGAAGAATTGAATTAGACAGCGAAAACGGGGGTCATTTCTGAGACATACCGCACATAATCCCTAGTTCTGCGGCAAATAAATTAAATATCTGCTACTACTCTCAATGTAGCCAGGCACAGCTGGCTTAGCTGATCTGCGTCTATTATGTACGGCGGCATTAGATATACCACCGAACCGAAGGGGCGAACCCAAACGCCCTGCTCCACAAATTTTGGCTGTAGCTCTGCCTGACTAATTGGCTTGTGAAGCTCGATTACGCCAATAGCCCCCAACACCCTAACTTCTTTAACCGAAGTAAATTCAGATGCCGCAGATAGGCCTTTGACCAAACCCGTTTCAATAGAACTTATTGCCGACTGCCAATCCTGATTTAACAAAATGTCCAAGCTGGCGTTGGCAACAGCACAAGCAAGGGGGTTTGCCATATAGGTGGGCCCGTGCATAAAAACGCCTGGATCGCCGCTGCAAATCCCTTCGCTAACTTTATCGGTGCAAAGGGTTGCAGCCAGAGTTAGATATCCGCCAGTAAGGGACTTACCAACACAAATAATATCGGGAGAAATCTCAGCCCATTCACAGCCAAATAGTTTGCCGGTTCGGCCAAAGCCTGTGGCGATTTCGTCTGCTATTAGAAGCACATCATGCTGATCGCACAGTTGCCTCGCTCGTTGCAGATACCCGGCAGAGTAAAAGTGCATTCCACCCGCATTTTGAGCTATGGGCTCCAAAATCAGCGCCGCTATATCAGCTCCACGTTCCTCTAGGAGCTTTTCTAAATCAGCAATATCGGAATCACTGCATGCTTCGCCAAATTTACAGGGCGGTGAATCAACAAATAGCTGATCTGCCAACATGCCTTTAAATAGATGATGCATACCGCGATCGGGATCGCACACCGACATCGCACCCCAGGTATCACCGTGATAGCCGCGGCGCAGAGAAACAAACTTTGTCTTGCCGGTATTGCCAACGGCCTGCCCCTGAGATTTCCAGTACTGCAGCGCCATTTTCATGGCTACTTCAACACTAACGGAACCAGAATCGCTGAAGAAGACTTTATTCAATCCATCTGGCGTTATATCTACCAGTTTCTGAGCAAGCTGCATTGCGGGTTCGTGGGTTAAGCCGCCAAACATTACATGGGAAAATTTATCAATCTGATCTTTTGCTGCAGCATTCAATACCGGATGGTTATAGCCGTGAATCATGCACCACCAAGAGGACATGCCGTCGATCAATTTGCGCCCGTCCGCCAGTTCAATATAAACACCATCAGCACCCACCACCTGCCAGACCGGCGCCGGATCGGTCATGGATGAATAGGGATGCCAGAGGATATTTTTATCTATTTCAGAGAGCACTTAGTTAAGCCGTGAAGAAATTTAGTGGTTCATGCCAGAAATTTAGCGGTTCATGCCAGAAATTTAGCAGTTCATGATGGCAGAAGCACACTTTACCATCAGCTTTGTTAGAATTCGCACCCTGCAACCTCTTAGCACTAAACGAGATTTTCGGAATGACTGAGTCAGCGAACGAAAAGTGTAATTACATCCTAACCGCCACCTGTCGTGCGGGTACTGGTGTGGTTGCAGCCGTTGCAGGCTATCTAGCAAACCGGGATTGTTATATCTGCGCTTTGGAGCAGTTTGACGATGAATCGACGGACAAATTTTTTATGCGGGCCGTGTTTCGCCCTCAGGGTGCTTCGCCACCAATCGACGAAATTCGCGAAGGGTTTTCCGAAGTAGCAGAGCCTCTGGATATGAAATGGCAGTTTCACAATCCGCAAGAACCAACGCGCGTAATTATTATGGTCTCTAAATTTGACCATTGCCTCGACGATCTTCTTTATCGATGTCGCACGGGCGATTTGCATATGCAAATTATGGCAGTGGTTTCTAACCATGAAGACCTAAGGCCCCTTGCCGAACAGCAAGATATTCCCTTTATTTATCTACCGGTAGATCCCAACAAAAAAGAGCAGCAGGAAGCAGAAGTTCTTAAGTTAATTGAAGAGACCGATGCTGAATTGGTGGTTCTGGCCAGATATATGCAAATTTTGTCCAATAACTTCACCGAGCAGCTTGCCGGTAAATGCATCAATATTCACCACTCTTTCCTGCCGGGCTTTAAGGGCGCCAAGCCCTACCATCAGGCTTATGACAGGGGCGTGAAGGTAATTGGAGCAACAGCTCATTACGTAACCGGCGATCTGGATGAAGGCCCAATTATTGAGCAAATAGTTACAAGAGTTGATCACAACCACACACCGGAAAATTTGGTGAGAGTGGGTCGAGACAACGAGAATATGGCCTTGGCGAAGGCAGTGAAATATCACATTGAGCGCCGCGTATTTTTGGACGGCACTAAAACCGTCGTATTTTTGGGAAGTTAAGAGATCTATTTATGGGCAACATTATTGATGGCAAAGCCTTTGCAGACAGACTTAGTGAATCACTAAAGTCTGAAGTTGAATCTCTGGTAGCAGAGCATCAACTGCGCCCCAGCATTGCCGTAGTGCTTGTGGGCGACGACCCCGCCAGCCATGTATATGTGCGCAACAAAGTTCGCCGCTGCGAACAGCTTGGCATTGAATCGATTGAACATCGACTGCCGTCCTCAACCAGTCAGGTAGAACTGCTGGCGCTGATTGAACAAATGAATCAGGACAGCAATATCAATGGCATCTTGGTGCAGTTACCAGTTCCAGAGCAGATTAACGACAAGGCCATAATTGATGCCATAGCGCCCGAAAAGGACGTCGACGGCTTTCATATACTCAACGCCGGTGCACTCTCTGTTGGCCAAAACCAGATGGTGCCCTGCACGCCGCTAGGTTCTTTGATGCTGTTAAAAGATCAGCTCGGCAACTTAAGTGGCATGAATGCAGTGGTAATTGGGCGCTCAAATATTGTTGGCAAACCCATGGCCAGCCTTCTACTGCAAGAAAACTGTACGGTCACCATAGCGCATTCGCGTACACGCAATATCGAAGAAATATGCCGCTCCGCAGATATTCTGGTGGCAGCTGTTGGCGTACCTCGCATGGTAAAAGCGGACTGGGTAAAAGAAGGCGCGACCATTATTGATGTAGGTATGAACCGAATTGAAGAAGATGGCAAAAGTCGTTTAGTGGGCGATGTCGACTTTGATCAGGTGATTGATAAAGCTGGTGCAATAACGCCAGTTCCTGGAGGTGTTGGGCCTATGACCATTGCTTGTTTGATGTACAACACGGTTTCGGCGGCTAAGAAGCAGGCGGGGATTACTTAATATCAGAACAAAAAAGGGCTCTGACTCCTATTCCTTCAAAATCCTTTGCATTGAAAGATGCACTATTCCCGCTTCAAGGTATTCGTCTCCATAGGCGGTAAAGCCTAATCCAGAATAAAGCCCACCGCATGCTTTTGAGCGCCTAAATATATACGGCTATAACCACAATTTTCAGCTTCTTTGATTAGGGACAATACAATTTTTGATCCTAACCCGCGTCCCCTGTAATTTTTTAGAACGGCTATTCGGCCAATATGGCCATCTTTAAGCATTCTTCCTGTTGCAATGGGTTTCTTATCTAATGTCGCTAGTGCGTGCATGGCACTCTTATCTTGTCCATCAAAATCGAGTGCAGCATCAACATTCTGTTCTTCGATAAAAACACTATTTCGGATCTGCCGAATACTAGCCTCGTTCTCCGCATCAAAGGCAACGATATTCACCGACACTGACTTAAAGGCCTGTGTTTTTCTGCGCGTGTCTCAAAGACTGAGCGCAAAGTTAAGCTCTTCTGGTGTATTGATATTAAAAAATGGATCGCGTTCTTGCTTCGGCCATTCAAATTGCACCACATTAAACTCTGAAAAGAGCGCCCTAAGTCCGCCTATTCCCTCCATAGTTGCGGCTTCGATCACTCTGTTTGCAGTGCGCTTATTCCAAAGAGCAAAGGTCGGCTGCAATTCTCCTTCAAAGCTGGGGCACACGATATCAGCTGATTCGTCGGTCATTTTCTGTGTCAGCTTCGCAACAATATCTCTAGGAACAAAGGGCGCATCACAGGGGCAGAGAGCAATATCAACTTTTGCGCCTGTGTTTTGGAAAGCACTGGCTAAGCCCATTAAAGGGCCATGCGGCCCAGACACCATATCGCTTACCTTGGGCAGATCGATGGATTGATAGGCGCTTTGATCTTCCGCGACGCTCAATATCAGACCCTGTACCTGGAACTCAAACCGGCCAACTATTCGATCCAGTAGGGTCTCGCCGGAAAACTCCACAAAGGCTTTGGTCTGGCCCAGCATTCGAGAGGATTTGCCACCGCAAAGGATTACACCGGTAGGACGTTGTTGGCTCAATTTTTGTGCTCTTGGTTGTTAGGCTGGAAAGTGAGTAACTATATAACAGCCCTGAATAATATTGGCGTTAATTGCGCATCAAATCAGTGCCGGACAGTCTTAGGTAAAGCCGATACAATCGAGGCTAACGTGCATCTAACTGAATAATATTGAAGGAATTTGCTACAGCGTGTCTCGACCCAGTTATTTACAGATAGACCTCTCGGCTGTTCAGTCCAATTTGGCGCTGGTCAAAAGTCTGGCACCTAATTCAAAAACTATCGCCTGTGTTAAAGCCAATGCCTACGGACACGGAGCCATCGAGGTATCGCGGGCGATTGAGAACTCAAATAGGAGTTCAGCGGATTTGCTCGGTTTGGCCTCCCTCGAAGAGGCTCAGGAGCTAAGCGCAGCGGGTATAAGTACGCCCAAACTTCTTCTCGAAGGTTGCTTTGATAAGGGTGAGCTAACTGAAGCAAGCCAAGCCAATTACGCCATTGTTGTGCACTGCGAAAAGCAGGTACTGGAGATATTGCAAAGCGAGCTCCCCAACCCTCTCTCGGTCTGGCTAAAACTAGACAGTGGCATGCACCGGCTGGGGTTTGATCCGAGTCAATACCGCAAAGCCTTTCAAAGACTGGAGGACAGCGGCAAGTGCTCTAGCATTAACCTTATGTCCCACTTTGCCTGTTCGGAAGAGTTAGACAACCCTTTCAACGATCAACAGATCTCTGTTTTCTCCGAGACCACCGCAACTTTGCAGGGCGCAAGAAGCATTGCTAACTCCGCTGCGATCTTAACCAGACCAGAAACCCACCTCGATTGGGTTCGACCCGGCTATATGCTTTACGGCAACAGCCCAATGCCGGGAGAAATGCCGGAAGTTCGTAATTTGCGCCCGGCCATGAGCTTTTATTCCGAAGTCATCTCAATACGCCATATCAAGGCTGGCGAAGGCGTTGGTTACAATCATGCTTGGCGCGCCGAAAAAGATTCCACCATTGCGGTGGTGGCTGTCGGCTATGGTGACGGCTACCCTCGCAACGCCAAGAACGGAAGTCCGGTATTGGTGGATGGACAGCCCGCTGGCACTGTCGGTCATATCGCTATGGATATGATGCTGGTGGATGTTACTCGCATGCCCAATGCGCAGCCGGGTTCGAAGGTAGAACTCTGGGGAAAGGAACTTCCAGTATCCCAAGTTGCTGAGCACTCGGGCATGAGTGGCTATGAATTGCTCACACGACTGACGGCCAGATTACCTCGACACTATTTAACTTAATTCAAAAAACATAACCTAATTCCAAAATATTCTTTCTGTATAACCACTTAGGCTCAGGATCTCAATTGTTGTGCGGCGCAAAGGCTGGTAGAATCGCGCGCCCGAAACCCAGACCTATAAAGGCTCTTGAGACAAATGGTAGAACAAAAAGCGACTAACGTAACCTGGCACGATGGCAATGTTGAACGATCTGATCGTCAAAAACTGTTAGGCCAAAAAGGTGCAACCCTTTGGTTCACAGGGCTCTCAGGAAGCGGCAAAAGCACAGTAGCCGTAGCACTTGAACAAGCACTGCACGGCCAAGGTCGTCTTTGCTACCGACTCGACGGCGACAATATCCGTCTGGGCATAAACAAAAATCTTGGATTCTCTGCGGAAGATCGCGCAGAAAACATCCGCCGCATCGGCGAAGTATCAAAACTATTCTGCGACACCGGCGTTATTTGCCTCAGCAGTTTTGTTAGCCCCTATATTACCGACCGGGACATAGTGCGCGAATTACACAAAGCCGCAGATATTCCCTTTATCGAAATCTTTATGAAAACCTCTTTGGCTGTCGCCGAAGAACGTGACCCCAAAGGGTTGTACAAGAAAGCGCGCGCTGGCGAGATCAAAAACTTCACCGGTATCGACGATCCTTATGAAGAGCCTATTAATCCAGAGATTGTTCTGGATACAGAAAAAATGACTGTTGAAGAAGAAGTGAATGCGCTTTTAGATGAATTGCGCAACCTTGGCGTTATTTTGGACTTTGATAGCTAAAGACCTTTTATTGGCCGCTGGCGCTTTATTGGCCACCGGCATTTTAAGCAACACTGACATTCTGTCGGCTCAAGGCTTAAGTCAGCCTTGAGAACCGACCACCCCCGGAGAACACCATGATTAAGCCGCACGGCTCAGATGCGCTAAACCCGCTCTATGTTTACGATGACGCAGCACGCGCTGCCCTTGTCGAGGAAGCAGCATCGCTGCCTTCCTTGTTAGTTAATTCCGCTGCTGCTGCCAACGCCGTAATGCTGGCTGGCGGATACTTCAATCCACTTACTGGCTATATGAATCTTGCTGATTCCTTAGCGGTTTCAGAAAACCTGCACACAACTTCAGGTCTTTTCTTTCCAGTACCCGTAGTAAACCGCGTTGAAGATGCCGGTGGCGTTGAAGTCGGCTCACGCATTGCGCTTCTCGATCCAAATGTTGAAGGCAATCCGGTTATAGCCATTATGAATGTTGAAGGCATAGATACCGCCTCTGACGACCAGATCAATACTATGACCGAGCAGGTCTTTGGCACTCTGGATAGCAACCACCCCGGCGCCTCTACTTTCTTGGCTGCCGGTAATACCTTTCTATCTGGCCCTATTCAGGTTCTTAGCTTTAGCTACTTCCAAGCTGACTTCCCAGACACTTTCCGCACTGCCGTTGAAATTCGCGAAGAAATCGCCGCCAAGGGTTGGGAAAAAGTAGTTGCCTTCCAAACTCGTAACCCTATGCACCGTGCTCATGAAGAACTATGTACACTTGCCATGGAAGCGGTTCAGGCTGATGGCTGTGTAATTCATATGTTGCTGGGCAAACTTAAAGCCGGTGATATTCCTGCAGACGTACGTGACGCCTCTATTCGCAAAATGGCAGAGCTGTACTTCCCACCTAACAGCACTTTGATTACAGGCTACGGCTTCGACATGCTTTATGCAGGCCCACGCGAAGCAGTTCTACACGCTCTATTCCGTCAAAACATGGGTGCTAGCCACCTAATTGTTGGCCGCGACCACGCGGGCGTTGGCGATTACTACGGCGCATTTGATGCTCAGACAATCTTCGACGAAAAAGTACCTGAAGGTTCTATGGATATCGAAATCTTCAAAGCCGACCACACTGCGTATTCGAAGAAGCTAAATAAAGTAATAATGATGCGTGACGCACCAGATCACTCAAAAGAAGACTTTGTATTGTTATCCGGCACCAAGGTGCGCGAGATGTTGGGCAAAGGCGAAGCGCTTCCTCCCGAATTTGCGCGACCTGAAGTCGCCAAGATCTTGATGGATTATTATCAGCAGTTAGACGCTTCTTAAGTAAGAAAGTCTAAATAGAAAAACCCCGCTTTTGCGGGGTTTTTTGTGTCCAGAAACTTGGATTATGTGCAGATTGGCTAAGGGGTCGCCCCATAAATTCTACAATTCCTTATCGATCTAGTCGAATTAACTACCCAGCTAAACCTCGTGGCTAAGTTTTAGCAACCTGATCAAATTTCCGCCCAATATAGCTTCCTTATCGGCATTGGTCAGTTGAACAGAATTGAGAATAATGTCCATGGTATCGGGCCAACCCAATGGCATATCTGTGCCATAAACTACTTGGCTAGCTCCCATTTCAGCTACTAAATGCCTCAAGCCCTCATCCGAAAACACCATGCTATCCGCAAAAATATTTGTTTTTAAATACTCTCTCGGAGGCTTTTGGTTTTTACAGTCGCCTGCCTGAATAGGATCCACACCAATAAAATCGCCCTCACCATCAATTGCTGGACCACCAAAAGCACTGCAAGCAACCTCTGCGCGACCAAAGTAAGAAGGCAAATAACCCCCGCCATGGGCTCCGCAAATTTTTAATCCAGGAAACCGATCAAAGGTTCCATCAAACATTAGTCGCGTTAAAAATAGAGTCGTTTCAAGAGGGTTACCTATAATATTACCCAGATCACCAGCAAAGGCTAAGCCGTCGTCCTGAACGATATTCGACGATCCATTAGGATGGATAAAAATGGGCACATCTAACTCTTGTGCTTTGGCCCAAAACACATCATAGGCAGGCCCTGAGGGAACCTCTCCGTTTACATGGCCACCCATAGATGCACCGCGAAACCCTAATTCATTGACGGCATAATCTAACTGCTCAGCGGCCAATTCCGGAAATTGCAAAGCAACAGAGGTAAGTGCTACAAAGCGATCAGGGTATCGGCTCACCCACTCTGCAAACCCCTCATCTTGAACTCGAACTATCTCTCTCGCTAACGCTGGGTCTTGAGTTTCGTACCACCAATATTGGTTAGCACTTATAACGGAAACATCAATACCCCAAGCATCCATCATCGTTAGTCGACCAGAATCAAGTAGCCGTGGTCCGCCTATAGTTCGATCAAGAGCGGTTCCGGCGATCACGCGCTCAACTTCTTTAATAGAAGCATGCGCATGAATGTCGATCGTTTTTATCCGTTTGCCATTAATGAAAACCTCTTTCCTCGACTGGGAAAATGCATTAGCCATTAAGGTACTGGCTAATAGACCGCCCAAAAACTCTCTTCTGTTAATTTTCATAGATCCCCCATATTTCTATATGATATTAATAATAAATGGCTTGGGATGATTTAAAGGATCAGAGCCCATTATTCATAAACCGCGTCGCGACGCCCTCGTCGCAATCTAGCTGGAGCATTTCGAAGTGTGGCGAATATCTCCAAGTAAATGTCGCTGTTACTGGCTTCGCGAAATATTCAGAATCCTCCAGATAAATATCCACAAAGGCCTGAGTACCATCATAGCTGAGATTATAACGCTCGACCACATGCTTGCCAGCACCGGATGGAATTCCGGTTCCCGACCCATAGGGTGAACGATGGTCTGAAAAGTTTTCTGTTTCTACAACTAAGGTATCGCCTTCCCAATGCCCTAGAGACTGGCCCTGCAATGAGAATTCTCCCGCAGGCATGGAGCCGGCGTCCATATAGATAGTGCGAACCGTTCCATAGAATTCATTCCTGAAAATAACTATTTCCTCACCCAGTTCAATTTCGCTTAGGTAGAGGTATGAGGAGAGGACAAAGGGCGATGGCCAGGTAATACATTGCAGTGTCGGATTTAGGGTCTGAGAGTAAGCGTTCCGAGCGGCCTCTCCTTTGGGAGTCAAAGGATGTGTCGATAGGGAAACAACAAAATTCTTTAAGGAAGAGCGCTGTCCCTGCCATACGCCATCGAGACTGGCTGCGCTGGCAACAGGCCCTGCGTGAGTATCTTGGCCAGAGCTGTTCCATGAAGCCATTGATAGGCCATCCGAGTTATCAATGGACAGAAGCAAGCCGTGGGTTGCACCGGGTCGTCTGTCAGGGTTAGCGCGAACTGCGACAGCATCGCCGGGCGAAAACGAATCTTGCGTCCAACCACTGCGACTCATAACCGGCGTTGGATCGGTCTCTATCAGCCACTCGGCACCGCTCTCATCCGCTATGGTTAGATAGACATGCGGATTGGTCCACTCAAACTCAAGGATAGTGCCTTGAAAGGCGACAACCCGGTCGAGGTCGAAACCGGAATGACTATGATGGGCAGCGGCGGAACCAGAATAAATCAGCAGCGCCATCGCAGTTGTCCATAGCTTAGGTCTCAAAACATATTCCTCCGGATTACTCCTCTTGGTTAGCCGTACCTATCTTATTCGATTTGCTAGTTTCTTCGTGGTTTTTTGTCGTTCAGTTGATATTTGGAGTGGTGGTTAGAAATCTATACGAACGAAGACGCTCTGTGAAACTTTGGTAATAAGGGTTTGTGCTTTTCGCCAAATCAAAATAGTCTCGTTTGCGAATTTGGTTTACCAAATCTTCAAGCAAGAAACTAAAAAAACAAGATCGGCGGCGGGGACAGCAATGCAAAAGTCTTATAGAGGTAGAGCTCTTACAATCTTATTTTTCGCGTTATTTATTGCGGCACAGGCAATGGCGCAAGAAGAAATGCGCCCCAATATTTTGCTTATCCTTGTTGACGATATGGGTTACACAGATATCGGAGCTTATGGCAGTGAAATTGACACGCCAAACCTGGATCAGCTGGCGAGCGATGGGCTCTTGATGACGAACTTCTACAATCAGGGAGTATGTCGAACTACACGAGCTGCACTACTTGCGGGCACCGACAACCATAGCGCAGGCGGCGCGATGCATCAGGCGCCGAACCAAAGAGATGAACCTGGCTATGAGTCCTATTTAAATGAACAGGTAGTAGCTTTTCCTGCGCTGTTACAGCTAGCCGGATACAACACCTACTTTACCGGTAAATGGCACTTGGGCAATGAACCCCACCAGAGACCCAATGCCAGAGGTTTTAGTCGTTCCTTCGCATTGCTCGACGGTATGGCCAGCCACTATTCCGACGCGAGCTTCGTCTCTACTACACGAATCTCGGAATACTCAGTAGACGATGTAACCCTCGATAGCCTGCCTGATGATTTTTATTCAACCACTTTCTACACCGACTATATTATTGAATCAATCAACAAAGACAGTGCTAGTGGCAAACCCTGGTTCACCTATTTGGCCTACACCGCACCTCACTGGCCTCTGCAGGCGCCCGAGGAATACATTGCCAAATATGAAGGCGTATACGATGAGGGTTACGAGGTTCTGCGCGAACAACGTATCGAGTCCGCCAAAGCTGCGGGCATTTTCCCTGAAGAAGCTAGCAGCTATCCGCGTTTAGGAATTGTTCCCACTTGGGATTCGCAGTCAGAGGAGGAGAAGCGAACTGCGGCCCGGGAAATGGAAATCTACGCTGCGATGGTAGACCTTTTGGACGAAAATATAGGCCGTCTGGTCGACCATTTGAAAGAGATTGATCAATACGACAACACCCTAATCATGTTCCTCTCAGACAACGGCGCCGAAGGGCAAATCCGGAACCCCGCCGGTGCTAACGATGGCGGCTTCGACCAGAGCTTTGAGAATATGGGGAAAATTAATTCCTTTATCCACTATAGAACCGGATGGGCTTCTGCAGGCGGCGCCTTGATGAGGTACTTCAAGTCACTTAGCTCGGAGGGCGGTATTCGCGGCCCGGCGATTATTCACTATCCCCAGTCTGATAGCCGTGGCGTGGTCAGCAACGCCTTTGCTTCGGTTATCGATATTGCCGCGACCGCGCTAGATCTGGCTGGAGCCCCCTATCCAAATTACGGATTAAATGGCAGACCATTGCATCCACTTCAGGGTGAATCCATGGTTCCTTTAATAATGGGAGAAGATGATTCCGTGCACGCCGATGACTTTGTTTTTGCCTGGGAGGTATTTGGACACTTAGCCGTTCGAAAGGGAGACTGGAAACTCCTGCAACTCGCCGTAAAATCTTCCGACAACGGCCAGCGACCCGCTGAAGAGGCCGGAACCTGGGGCCTATACAACCTGACAACCGATCCCGGCGAAACCACCGACCTTTCTGAGGATAATCCTGAAAAATTCTCGGAACTGCTCGCAGCCTGGCAAGACTACAGTTCAACGTACGGCTTGATTGTTCCGATTCTTGACTAGCTAGCTGCCAGCCCCGAACCAGCCGTGCAATAAGACGGCTTTAGTTTCCGCCCATACCGCCCATGCCACCAGCTGCTGCGCCAGGCCCACCTGCTCCTCTCGCTCCTCGCTCGCCGTCATTGGCGGCGGGGCCAAATACCATTACGCCCATCTCGTCTAGATAGCTCACCAGGAGAGCATTCATTTCATCGGTCCGGCTAGACATGTTATCTGCCAGATTATTCTGCTCGCCAATATCCTCAGTGATATTAAAAAGCATAATTTCGTCCGTATCGTAAAACTTCACCAGCTTGTAATCGCCGAGATACATAGTCGACATAGGCCGAAAATCAGCTTGGCCGCTGCCCGATGGAAAGTGAAATACCAGCTCTTCGCGGGGGCGGGTAACTTCGTCTCCAGTGCCAAGTAGAACCGGCATTAGATTTCCGCCTTCGATATCCGCTGGCAGGGGCTGAGTAATACCAGCTAGCTCAGCAAAGGTAGGTAGTAAGTCCAAAGAAGTTGTCCGTGCATGGGAGAGAGCGCCCGCTTCAATGCCCGGGCCACTAACTATGAAAGGTACCCGTACTCCACCTTCCCAAAGCGTTCCTTTCCCAAATGACAAAGGCGGATTGGAAGAACTGCCTGGCGACTGACCGTGATCAGAGCTGTAAATTACATAGGTATTTTCTCGCACACCCAGCGCTTCTAGCTTGTCCAACAAGGCGCCTACGCCCGTATCCAAATCTTCCGTCATGGCCGCCAAGGCAGGATTGTGGTCACCACCTAGGTCAAGCTCAGTCCATTTCTCAAGGGTTCCATCAAGGGCATGGGGTTGAGTATGGGGCGCAAAATGCGATAGCTGCATATAGAAGGGTTGGCCGGCGTTGACGCTATCTTCCATAAAAGCGCTAGCTCGGTCGGTAATACCAAATATCTGCTTGGGGTCGCCAGATGCATTTAGGTTGCCGTCGCCATTGCCGAGAGGACCATCACTAACATCATAAAAGTCCAACCCAGATTCAGCAGGCCCTGGGCTCCACTTGCCAAAATGGGCGGTACGGTAACCAGCAGATTGCATCATCTCGCCGATAGAAAAGGCGGCTGCAAGCTCTTCTTCAGACGCTCCGCTAAACATAACCTGAGACATGCTCTTGCCTACATGCAGTGAACGGCGGCTCGGGTTACACATTGGCGCAGCTGAATAGGCGGTGGAAAACCGCATCCCTTCATTGGCTATGCTTTCAATATTTGGGGTTTGGTAATATTCGCTATTTGCGCTGGAAGCGTCCTCGAACATGGGCACCGAATGGTGATTCCAGCCCTGATCATCCGCCAGAATAAACAGAATATTGGGTTGAGAGTTGTCTTGACCATTTTGCGCACTTGCCGTGCTTGCGATGCTGCCAAGAATTAGAACTAAGAATATAAATCTATATTCCGCCGAAAAAATCTTAAAGATATTAGTCATTTGGTGCCCCTACAAAGATTGTGCGCAGAGTAGCAAATTCAACAAATCCACAGCGCAACCTAGATATTTTGTAATACCCGGGTTAGTTAGAAACCACTTCCATAATCTCGAAGTGAATACCCCCTGGTCCGACAAAGAACATCAAATCCGAACCCGGTGGGTTGGCTCTTTCCAGATAAGGCTCATAGCCACTTTCCAAAAGGGTGGCACGAAATTCGTCCAAGGAAGGTACCCGAAAGCCCATATGATCAATCGCGCGTCCGCGGCTGGGTACAACACTAGCCCCCTGCCGAGGGTTGCTGACATGGACCCAAACATCGCCATAGAGAATGGTATGAAAAACACCTTTCCCGCGAGCTTCGACTAACTCACCGCCAAACACCTGCAAGAACCAGTCGCGCATAACGTCTGGATCATTGGACATCATATGGATGTGGTTCACGCCCAAATAAACAGGGTCTTCCAGCAACTCCATTCGCACACCCCAGGGGTCTTCAATAAAGGCGATAGTCTCAGCAGTCACCCCTACCTGAGGCGCTGTTTTAAGAATTGCGCCCATCTCCAAAGCCTTCTCTACCGCTGCCTGAACATCAGGAACAGCAATACCAAAATGATCTATAACGCTGCCATCACTAGGAGGTGCAACGCCCTCATTTGGCATAGTGCCAATAGTGCCATTGTGATAAACCACATTCGGCCCGGGACCGCCGGGACCAATAACCCGATCAAAGAACTCCGCATGCCATTCCGCTGAAGCCTGAGTATCCGGCACCCGCATATGCATATGGGTAAATACGTTTTGGGCGAGCCCCAAAGATGGCGATATCAAAGAAATAAGACATAGGCTTCTAAGAAGCGGAGATATAACGGTTCCATTGAAAAAAGACATGCATTCCCCCTAGTTTTTGGTACCCAGATTTAATTCACTTCCACACAGAGTAAATCCTCACCAACTGTAACTGGACCACTATAGTTCTCGCGCAGAATTCTAACGCCCTCTACTACCACCTCATCCGAATCTGAGCCGATATGACTGATCACCACATGACCGGCATTGGCAGATTCCGCCATTTGCCCCCATACGCTGGGTTTTGCATGCAAGGCTGAATTTGCAGATTCCGGGGTGGTCATATGCACTACTAATACATCGACATCTTTTATGAAATTGATAAAGGTGGGATCTGATCCGTTCTGATCGCTGGTAAAGGCGATGCTGGTATCGCCAACATCAACCCTATAGCCAACCGCAGGAATTGTGCCGTGAGGAACGCTCCGACCCCTAACTAATATGTCTCCATCACTCCATACTTCAGTTACATCCGTGCCACTCACATCCACAGTAATGGGATCAAATTCAAGACGGCCGTAAGTTACGCTGAACGCACCGTTTTCCCCAAACAAGCTTTCTAAAAAACTATCGAGAGAAGGCACTTGGTCAGAGCCGGTTGGCCCTGAAACTCTGATACTGCCGCGAGGCGGTGTCCAAAGCAGCGCCGGAAGTTCTGCCGAGTGATCCGGATGGAAATGGCTAAGGGCCACCAAATCAATGTCGTTGAAGTTGGCCCCGGATTTATCAAAGGCAAGCTTAGTACCGCTGCCGGCATCTACTAAAACGCGACCCACTCCGTCCACCCAGAGTACATAGGCCGAGGAAGCGCGATCACCGCCGCCATTGGGTCCGCCAGAGCCCAGAATTTGTAACTGAACATTTGAATCACCACCGACCGGACATTCCGACCAAGCTAAAGCGAATGGAATAACACTTAATGCCAATAAAATATTTTTAGATAGATGTCTCATGATGCCCCCGTATCACATGCTGGAGTTAGCTTGTTTATCTACCCAGCTTACCCGATCAGGCATCGCACTGAAAATTAGGGTAGTCTTTTCCCATCAAAGAATAATAATTGCGGAGCGCAACAGTGACCCTAACCAAAAGAATTCTAATCGCCATGCTTGCCGGCTTAGTGCTGGGCATAATCTTTAATCTCTTGCTTGGCATCGAGTCACTACCCAGCGTCCTTCGCGGCCTTATTGAAAACGTCTTGGTGATGGGCCTGTTTGATACGGTCGGTCAGATATTTATCGCTTCCTTAAAACTCTTAGTGGTCCCCTTAGTATTTGTATCCTTGGTACTTGGCACCGCATCTCTGGGAAGCAATTCCCGTATGGGCGTAATGGCAGGCAAGACTGTCGCGCTCTATATGGCTACTACCTGCGTCGCCATCAGCTTGGCGCTAATAGCCGCCTCTATTATAAAACCCGGCGTAGGCATGGACCTTGCCACTGCCAGCAACTTTATGGGGTCAGACGCACCTTCTCTGAAGCAAGTAATTATCAATATGTTTCCCACCAATCCGGTAACCGCGATGGCGGAAGGCAATATGCTGCAAATTATTGTCTTCTCTCTGTTGATGGGATTGGCATTGGCGCAGGTGGGCGACAAAGGTCGTGGCACTTTCGAATGGTTTGAGAGTGCCGATGCCGTGGTTATGCGCATGGTTCTCATCCTGATGAATTTGGCCCCTTACGGAATATTTGCCTTACTTACCAAGCTATTCACCACCTTGGGATATGGTGCTTTGGCTGACCTAGGTAAGTATGTATTCACTCTAGTATTTGTTTTGTTATTGCATTTAATAATCGTGTATTGCGGGCTAATTAAGTTTGTCTGCAAGTTAAATCCAATCAAATTTTTAAGCAATGTACGACCTGCCATGCTCTTTGCTTTTAGCACTGCATCCAGCAGCGCGACCTTGCCTGTGACTATTCGCACAGTAGAAAACCGAATGGGCGTGGACAATTCCGTAGCCTCCTTTGTGCTGCCATTAGGCGCGACTATCAATATGGATGGCACCGCAATTATGCAGGGTGTGGCTACGGCTTTTATTGCCCAAGCCTACGGCATTGATTTGAGCTTTACGGATTACCTTATGGTGATCCTGACAGCGACACTAGCTAGCGTTGGAACTGCCGGCGTACCCGGAGTTGGGCTAATTATGCTATCCATGGTGCTAACCCAAGTTGGGTTGCCCGTTGAAGGAGTTGCGCTAATTATTGGCGTAGATAGGCTTTTGGATATGCTGCGTACTTCAGTCAATGTTGCTGGCGATTCTATGGTTGCCACCTTGATTGGCAAAAGCGAAGGCATGTTTGATAACGCCATATTTGAAGAGACCAGCGATACTCAGGTTTAAGACCCTAGGGCAACCTCTTCCCGCAAATCTAGATCGGGCACCGTCAACGCACTGAAATTGTGCGATGCATATTAATGGGGCGCTTTGCGGCCCCTGGGAGTGCAACCTCTCGCTATTAAATACTCCAGCCTTGCCCTGCTTTTCCGAAATAATATACAACCCTTTGTTTTTAATGGGGGATATAGTTCTGGCACGCGATATGCATTAACGTAGTTATCTGAGTTCCTCCCCCCCTTTCTCAGATATTTACTTTGTCAGCTAATGACGCCTGCTGAAGTGCTCTCCCCCAAAAGAGTTGCTTCAGCAGGCTTTTTTTACCGCTAAACAATTGGCGAAATGGAGGTGGTTTTCAAATGCAGATTAGAATTTATAGTCTATTGGTAGCTAGCAGTGCTCTGCTAATCGCGACGGTCATTGGCAATTCAGTATTGGTCTAAGGTGCTTGCCGATTAAATCGCTAGGGGATAATCAAACAGATGATTAAAAAGACCAGAGCAATAGCCCTTTTCGGATCCACGATATACCGATTTGCCACCGGCGAGCGCGCAAAAGAACTAGTTAGAGAGAGCTATCGCAGCCACTAAAGCCAATGACTCGGGAATAGGCCCCTAGAGCTTATTAACCGCCAACCATAGACAGCATTACCCCAGCCGCAATAGCTGAACCAATAACTCCAGCTACATTCGGACCCATAGCGTGCATTAGTAGGAAATTTTGCGGATTTGCTTCCAGACCCACTTTATTGGATACGCGCGCCGCCATGGGAACCGCAGAAACACCGGCAGAACCAATAAGCGGATTGATTGGCGTTGAGGAATATTTGTTCATTAACTTGGCTAGTAACACGCCACAAGCAGTGCCAATACAGAAGGCTACTGCACCCAACCCTAAAATACCCAAGGTTTCTGCATTAAGGAATTTATCTGCACTCATTTTTGAGCCGACGCCCAATCCGAGGAAGATAGTGACGGTATTGATTAAGGCGTTCTGAACGGTATCGCTTAAACGATCAACCACGCCACACTCTTTCATCAGATTACCAAAACAGAACATGCCTAAAAGAGGGGCTGCGCTAGGTAATAAAAAGGCAACCATTAGCAAAAGCAGCAACGGGAAAATTATTCGCTCTCTTTTTGAGACCGGCCGCAGCTGTTCCATCTTGATAGCACGCTCTTCGGGAGTAGTAAGTGCTCGCATAATGGGCGGCTGAATTATTGGCACCAAAGCCATATAGGAATATGCCGCAACCGCGACAGCACCAAGAATATCCGGCGAAAGCTTGCTGGTAACAAATATCGCGGTCGGCCCGTCGGCACCGCCAATAATGCCGATAGAGGCGGCATCCTGAATACTAAAATCCAATATTCCAAAATGAGTTAGCGCAACGGCGCCAAGCACCGTAGCAAAAATGCCAAATTGAGCGGCTGCGCCTAGTAATAATGTTTTAGGGTTAGCTAAGAGCGGACCAAAGTCCGTCATTGCGCCCACGCCCATAAAGATAAGCAGTGGGAAAATCCCGGTTTCAATGCCCGCGTGGTAGACGTAGTAAAGCAGCCCGCCGGGGCTGATCATTTCGCCTGATACTGCATAGACCGGGGCCAAATCGAAGCCAGCGCCGGGAATATTTACCAGTAGTGTGCCGAAACCAATTGGAACTAAAAGCAGCGGCTCAAAGTTCTTTTGAATTGCCAGCAACAGTAGACCAAGGCCCACTGACATCATGGCGATCTGGCCGATACTGATCTGGGCTAATCCTGAGTCTGCCCAGAGTAATGCGAAGTTTTCCATCTAGATCGCTTCCTTAGGCCAGTTCGACTAGAGCATCGCCGACGGAAACTGCGTCGCCAGCAGAGACATTGACCTTCACCACCTTGCCATCGCGAGGAGAGCTAACGGCGGTTTCCATTTTCATAGCTTCTAACATTAAGAGCGTATCGCCTTCTTTAACATCAGAGCCAACCCCTGCAACTACCTTCATAACATTGCCTGCTAAAGGTGCTGGAATGGGCTCACCGGATTGCTGTGCGACAGGGGCATCAGCGCTGGCAGCGACAGACCCGGCTGGAGTTATAGAAGAAAGATCTCCTCCAGCGGTCACGCTAACCACATATTTTTTACCCTCTACTTCTACGGTATATACCGCTTCGCCATCTTCGTTCAATACCGGTGCAGCGCCTGAACCGGCAGTTGGAGCTGGCTCAAAGGCACTGGCATCGCCGCGGTTTTCCAAGAACTTGAGTCCAACTTGCGGGAACAATGCGTAGGTCAAAACATCATCTATTTGACCTTCGCCTTCTGTAAGGGTTATGCCTTTTTCTTTGGCCAATGCTAATAGTTCGTTTTGCAAGGTTTCCAATTCTGGTTCCAGCAAGTCAGCTGGACGGCAGGTAATCGCCTCTGCTCCTTCAAGAACTCTCTGCTGGAGTTCAGCATTTACCGGCGCCGGAGCTGCACCGTATTCGCCCTTTAATACGCCTTGGGTTTCTTTAGACATAACCTTGTAGCGCTCACCGCTCAATACATTGAGCACGGCTTGGGTACCTACAATTTGGGAGGTGGGTGTAACTAATGGGATATAACCAAGGTCTTTTCGTACGCGTGGAATTTCTTCTAATACTTCATCAAGCTTGTCTGCAGAATTTTGTTCTTTTAACTGGCTCTCCATATTGGTGAGCATGCCACCGGGAACTTGGGCGACTAGAATACGTGAATCCACTCCGCGTAAAGAACCTTCGAAATTTGCGTATTTTTGACGAACGGTTCGGAAATAGGCGGCAATCTCTTCCAATAAAACAATATCTAGACCGGTAGGACGTTCAGTATCTTCTAGAATCGCTACTACGGTTTCTGTAGGTGAATGACCGTAGGTCATCGACATGGAGGAAATTGAGGTATCCACTCGGTCTATGCCTGCTTCAACACACTTATGAATGGTGGTGGTAGACATGCCCGTTGTGGCGTGACAGTGCAATTGAATCGGAATTGAAATAGCTTGTTTAAGGCGACTTACCAATTCATAACCGACCATGGGTTTTAGCAACCCAGCCATATCTTTAATACATACTGAATCTGCGCCCATATCTTCGATTTGGCGCGCCATATCAACCCATAGATCGAGGTTGTGAGCTGGGCTAAGGGTATAAGACATTGTGCCTTGCGCATGCTTGCCAACTTTCTTAACCGCCGCCAATGCGGTAGTAAGATTACGCATATCGTTCATGGCATCAAATACGCGGAACACATCTACGCCATTTATTGCAGCGCGCTCAACGAACTTTTCAACAACATCATCAGCATAGTGTCGGTAGCCAAGGATATTTTGCGCCCGAAATAGCATTTGCTGTGGCGTATTGGGCATCGCAGCTTTGAGTAATCGAATGCGCTCCCAAGGGTCTTCACCCAAATATCGAATGCAAGAATCGAAGGTGGCTCCACCCCAGGTTTCCAAACTCCAATAACCAACTTGGTCGAGTTTTTCGGCTATCGGCAACATATCTTCAATACGCACTCGCGTTGCAAGTAGTGATTGAGAGGCGTCGCGCAGGACTACGTCAGTTATGCCAAGAGGAGATGCTGACTGCATGATATATCTCTTATATTAGTTATTTTTTGTGGTGCAATTTGATCGCCTGCTCTATCGCTTTGCGATGTGCGGGATCAACGGAATTTGAACTGGAAATTGCAGCTGTGGTTTCTAACTGGGCGGGGCCAGGGAATGCTTTAACCACTCGTGCCAAAAGCAGCAATACAAAAACCATTATGAGCAAAAAGGCAAAAACGGTACCCATGCCGTAGAGCATTAGGTCTACGCCTTGAGAAATTATCGAAACTGTTGAGTCATCCATAAGATAGTCGCAAAAGCCTGGTGCGGTTACTCTTGAGGCAAAAGAGTACCCTAAATTAACTAGTTAAATCTAGACTGAGGCAAAATCCTCAGCTCTGTGGACCCATCTATCAATCAAAAGTTTGGAATTTTTGGGGTACTTTCCAAGCAATTTAGGTGCGTTGTTTTTGGCCTCTGCCAATAGCGCCTGGTCGCGCATTAAATCGGCAATACGGTAGCCTGCTTCGCCGGTTTGCCTTGCACCCAACAGCTCGCCGGGGCCACGTAGGCGTAAATCGATTTCTGCCAACTCAAAGCCGTTATTGGTTTCGCGCATAGCTTTTAAACGCTCGCGTGCGTGCTGAGACAAAGGCGTTCCGTAGAGCAACATGCAGTGAGATTTAGCTTCTCCCCTACCGACCCGGCCACGCAGTTGATGCAACTGGGCTAATCCCAAGCGTTCGGGGTTTTCGATAACCATCAGCGATGCATTGGCAACGTCGACTCCCACTTCAATCACCGTGGTACTAACCAGCAGTTGTATATTGCCGTTGCGAAACTCGTCCATTACGGCATCTTTTTCCGCCGGTTTCATGCGGCCGTGCAGCAATCCAATATTAAGCTCAGGCAAGACCAACCGTAGTTCATCAGCGGCCAATTCAGCGGCCTGTAAATCAAAATTCTCGGATTCTTCGATAAGGGTGCACACCCAATACACCTGACGGCCTTGGCCACAGGCTTTGCGAATAGATTCCACCACCTCATCTCGCCGGTCTCTGCTTATTAATGCGGTAGTTACGGGTTGGCGGCCGGCTGGATATTCGTCAATTACGGACAAATCTAGATTGGAATAATGACTCATGGCCAAGGTTCTAGGGATTGGCGTTGCCGTCATTACCAGTTGATGAGCTCGGTAGTCTTCTGCTTTTTGAGTATCGGCATGGGCTTTCTGATTTAGCGCAAAGCGCTGCCCGACACCAAATCGATGCTGCTCATCGATAATCACCAAACCCAATTTATAAAAATCAACGTCCTGCTGAAACAGAGCCTGGGTTCCCACAACAAAATTGGCGGATCCATCAGCCAACATCTGCAACAACGTTTCTCTCGCTTTGCCTTTGGTTCGACCGGTTAAAGAAATGGCCTTAAAACCCAAAGGTTCTAACCAGGCGGTAAAACTTTTGAAATGTTGTTCAGCCAATATTTCCGTGGGCACCATCAGTGCGACCTGTAATCCGGCGGCCAATGCCTGAACGGTAGCCATAGCTGCCACCAAGGTTTTGCCGGACCCAACGTCGCCCTGCAATAGACGCAGCATGGGCTGAGATTTACTGATATCAGAAAATATTTCTTGGCTGACACGCAACTGGGCATTGGTTGGTTCAAACCCAACCTGATTCAGCAAGGCTTTCTGAAGGTTGGCATCTATAGAAACAGGGTGGGCTTTTTCTTCAAGAGTGCGGGCGCGGATCTCGGCTAAGCTTAACTGATGGGCAAGTAGCTCTTCATAGGCCAATAGCTGCTGTCCTGGCCGCATGCCGTCTTGTAGTAATTCGCTGGAGATATCTGCCGGGGGCCTGTGCAGTTCTAACAGGGCAGGAATTAAGCCCGCATCAATTTGCTGTGGGCGCATCTCAACTGGCAATAGGTCTTCAATGGTTTGGTCAGACATGCTCTCCAATACTTGAGCAACTAAGTCACGAATCCGTTTTTGGCCTAGCCCCTCGGTAGTGGAATAGATGGGTGTAAGGCTTTTTTCTAATTCAACATCACCATCATCAATAAAATTATATTCCGGGTGATACAACTCCAAACCATTAGTTCCCGGCCGTGGTTCTCCAAAACAGCGGATTCGTCTGCCGGTTCGAAATGCGTTTTTTTGAGATTGGTTAAAGTGGAAGTAGCGGATAGTTGTGATGCCGGTATTGTCGCCAAGCTTTACCACCAATGAACGACGCCTTCCCATTACTACCGCAGCACCCAAGACATCCGCCTCCACCAAGGCGGAAAGATAGGGTTGCAAGGCGCCTATAGGCGTAACGCGCGTGCGGTCTTCGTAGCGGATTGGTAAATGGAATAGTAAATCTTGCTGACTTAGGATCTTAATTTTTGCGAGCAATAACTTCAGGCTTGGCCCGACACCGCGCAGATCGGTAACGGGGCGCTCGGCTAATCCAACCACAACTCCACCCAACTATCTTTGCGCTCAGGCTTTGGCATAAGTCTCGCTCTTCAAGGCCTACTTGCGGCGAGTACCGAGGGGTTTAATTTTTACATTCAAATTACAGCTCAAAATAGACTCTCGGACAGAATCAATTGCCTTGTGACGAGGGAAGCTGGCGCGCCATGCCAAGGCCACTTTTCGAGAGGGTACTGGTGAGGCAAAAGGTCGCCAAACCAGAAGGCCGTCTTTATATTGAGAGGTGTCAGCCGCAGATTGCGGAACCACGGTAATGCCTAGATCAGAAGCCACCATATGCCGAAGCGTTTCCAATGAGCTACCTTCCGCCGCAGTGCGAACACTAGACTTATTTTCTTCAAGCGACTGCCGCAAACCAGTGCAACTATCCAAAATTTGATCTCTAAAGCAGTGACCATCGCCAAGCAATAAAACATCGCTCTCGTTCAGGTCTTTTGCAGAAATACTTTTCTTCGCCGCCAGCGGATGATGCTTGGGCATCAAAACAACAAAGGGCTCTTCGTAAAGAACTTGGGATACCACATCAGGTTCGGTGAAGGGCAAAGAAATAATAATTACATCCAGTTCACCATTTCTAAGGCGTTTGCGCAGAGTTGCTGTATAACCCTCTTCAATAACCAAAGGCATTTCAACTGCATTTTTCCGAATGCGGGGAATCATTTGTGGGAATAAATATGGCCCAATAGTAAAAATTGCTCCAATTGCTAATGGGCTGGAGAGCTGATCTTTGCCCTCATCCGCCAAATCTCTAATCGCAGAGGTTTGCTCGATTACGAGCTGGGCCTGCTGCACAACCCGCTCACCTACTGGGGTTGGCTGCACGCGACTCTTAGTGCGCTCGAATAACGCCACACCTAATTCGCCTTCCAGTTTTTTAACTGCAATGCTTAGGGTTGGTTGGCTGACAAAACAGCGTTCCGCGGCTCTACCAAAATGCTGCTCTTTGGCTAGCATTACTACATAGCGCAATTCTGTCAAAGTCATCGTATGCTATCGCTTCTGAAGTGAAAAATAGTTGGATAAATAGGCTTTTCTTATATTGCCTGACTCTATCAGCTTTTTTCTGTAATTGTATGGATTAATCACCAATAAATGTCTGAAAAACAAAAATTGCTATTAGTGGGTTGCGGCGACATTCCAAATCGGTTGATTTCGAAGCTAAAAATTGAGCAATGGAAGCTGCAGGGATTGCGCCGATCTCCTATTGAAATGGCCGGCGTAGACATGACATTTGGTGACGCAGCAGACCCTGAAATTGTGGACAGTATTCTCCAGAAAAAACCTGACCAACTTTTAATATGCCTTACGCCGGATGCCCGAAACGCTGAGGCTTACGAGCAAAGCTACCTAAAACCTGTTCAGGCAATTTGCGCTTCGGCTCAAAAATGGGCGCCTCAATGCCATTTGATTTTTGTATCTAGTACCAGTGTTTATGCTCAGGATTCTGGTGAGTTAATAGACGAACAATCTGCCGCCGAGCCTATGAGGGACACAGCCAAGGTATTGGTGCAGGCCGAGCACGAAATAACCCAGTCAAATAACCCCTGGTCGATAGTCAGATTTTCCGGCATCTATGGCCCGGATCGAGAACGACTATTAGCCAAAGTTAGCAATGCCCAATTTGCCGAACCCGAAAATGCCAGTTGGACCAATCGAATTCATTCCGAAGATTGCGCTGGAGTACTAGCGCACTTATTAGAAAATACTAATACGAGCACTGATGGAGCTGGCCTGCTGGTCGCGACAGATAATGAGTCAGCCTTAAATACTGAAGTCGAAAAATGGCTAGCGGGTGAGATGGGAATTGAATACCCGGACTTCGATACTGAGGACGTTTTGGTTAGAGGGAAGCGCTGCAGTAATAGAAGCCTATTGGAGAGTGGTTATAAATTTTTGTACCCGAGTTATCGGGAGGGGTATCGAGAGCTAATCCGTTCAGGTAACCCGGCTATCTAATTTAGGGTTTATAAACGCCAACGTTTTTGTATCCCGCTTCCAACAACAACTCTGCATGCAAACGACTCATAATTCCCCGCTCACAATAAAGCAGATAACTCCGAGCTTGCGGCTGATCCACATAGGTCTTTTGTATCTCATAAAAAGGCAGAACAATCACCTCACTGCCCTCCACTTCTAGCTCCCTGTCTAGACGCTCATCAGGGTGCCGCACATCCACTATCACCGCTCCAACTGGAGCCACAGACAAGATATCTACAGGCAGAGTGGCAATATCTTCAATTACTTTACTTACCGGCATTTGCTGCGCTTGAGCAACCGCTTCATCTACTAGGCTCGGATCAAATAGTGCCTCTATTGCTTCGATCCTATCTCGACGCGCTCGAGTGGTCGGGCGGTCTGATCGAAGACCGCAGTATTCTGGATTCCCTTCTGCCATCTGCTCCGTGCCAATTTTGCGGGCTATATTAATAATCTCTCCCTTATCCATATTTATAAGAGGTCGCATCACTAAGCAATCAGCGTCCTCGTCGATAAGGCGCAAATTGGCCAAGGTTTGGCTGGAGACTTGGCCAACACTTTCGCCCGTGGATATGGCGTCAATATTATTGTCTTCGGCTACTTTTGAAGCACAACGCATCATGAACCTTTTCAGCAAAACCGTTGAATAGCTTGAAGGTGCCTTTTTGGATATCTCCGCAACAATCTGCTCGAAGGGAACACTGATAAACCGCGAGTTGTGTGAGCTGCCGTATCGGGACCAAATATGATATGCCATTTCCCGCACGGCAATTTCGTGGGCTCGGCCACCAATATTGAAGAACATAAAATGCGTAAGCATGCCGCGACGCATCGACTGGAAGGAAGAAACCGAAGAATCAAATCCGCCGGATATAAGCGAAATCACTTTGCCCTGGCTACCTAGAGGAAAGCCGCCCAAGCCGGACCAGGTTTCACCCAGCATAAAAACCCGGTCTTGGCGCACTTCCAACTCAACCCATAAATCCGGGTTGGTTAAGTTCACCGAATCTGCTTCCGTTTGCACCATAAGAGCACTGCCAACCGCCCTTTCCACATCCATAGAATTAAAGTCTTGATCGCCACTGCCCTTAGAGCGCACGCCAAAAGACTTACCTTTTATTACTTCACGATATTTTTCTACTGCAAGCGCGCAGATATTCTCGAGGCTTTCAAATTCATGGGTCTCTGATTCGCTAAATTTTGAAATTCCGGGAATGCAGCTAAGACGATCTATAACGGCGCTGCGCACTTCGGGACTGTCGTTTTCACAAATTAGCTCCAGCTTTTCCCAATCCCGCACGACCTTCATTCCCTTCGACAAAGGTTTCACCAACCGACGAATATTGTCTTCCAGAATTTTGGATTGCTGACGCCGAACCGGCGGGCTTTTAATAACAATCTCAGGAAAAAGTTTTATAACAAAGTGCATAGTGCAAAAATTCTAATATCGGGATTTGAGCTGGCGGGGCGCAGATTATAACCGTCCAGCACAGCCAACAGAACATTATTGGCTGACAACTAAACTTCAGGGAACTAGATCGAAGACAATTTTTGTAGCACTATATTGCCGCGCCGCTATTTTACATGCTCGCGAAGCGTCCTTTTGGTGCGCAAACCTAATACTGAATTGCTCTACCCTCTCAGTTTGACGAGCGTTAAAGAACTGAGATATTTCTATTGAGCGGCAGAAAATGAAGATAACTACGTCAGGAGAGAAACTGTAATGTCTGAGAATACACTCAAACTTATCAAAGATGCTGAGGCCACATGGGTGGACCTACGCTTCACGGATACAAAAGGTAAAGAACAACACGTAAGTATCCCCGTATCGGAAGTTGACGATAGCTTTTTTGCGGATGGAAAAATGTTCGACGGCTCGTCAATCGCCGGATGGAAAGGCATCAACGAATCAGACATGATTCTTATGCCGGACGACAGCGCTTCCGTTATAGATCCTTTTACCGATGACAGCACAGTTATTGTTCGCTGTAATATTGTGGAACCTTCCACTGGTGAGGGATACGAACGCGATCCCCGGTCTATTGCCCAACGCGCAGAAGCATATCTGGCAACTACCGGCTTAGGCGACACTGCCTTTTTTGGCCCTGAACCTGAATTCTTTGTATTTGACGATGTTAAATGGGGTTCTGATATATCCGGCGCCTTTTACAAGATTGGCTCTGAAGAAGCTTCTTGGTCATCTGGTCTAGACCTACCTGATGGCAATATGGGTCACCGCCCAGGCGTTAAAGGCGGCTACTTCCCCGTTCCTCCCGTAGACAGCTTACAAGATGTTCGTGCAGCTATGTGTTCCGCGATGGAAGATATGGGATTAGAAATTGAAGTACATCACCACGAGGTGGGCACAGCAGGACAATGTGAAATTGGTGTTGGCGCAAATACGCTAACTAAAAAGGCTGATGAAGTTCAGATCTTAAAATACTGCGTTCACAATGTTGCTCACGCCTACGGTAAAACGGCTACATTTATGCCTAAACCTTTGGTTGGCGATAACGGCAGCGGTATGCACGTTCACCAATCTTTCACCAAAGACGGTGTTAACGTATTTGCTGGCGACGCTTATGCCGGCATGAGCGAAATGTCTCTTTACTATATTGGCGGCATTATCAAACACGCTCGCGCCATTAACGCCTTTGCGAATGCTTCTACTAACTCCTATAAGCGCTTGGTTCCAGGTTTTGAAGCGCCGGTTATGCTGGCCTATTCTGCTCGCAACCGATCTGCTTCTATTCGTATCCCCTGGGTTCCAAATGCTAAAGGTAAGCGCGTTGAAACACGCTTCCCTGATTCGACAGCGAATCCATATCTCTGTTTCTCTGCTCTGCTTATGGCAGGCCTTGACGGTATACAGAATAAGATTCACCCCGGTGACCCTGCTGAGGCAGATCTTTACGATCTAACCGCAGAAGAAGAGAAAGCCTATCCGACAGTTGCATCTAGTCTTGAGCAAGCTCTTGATGCGCTCGATTCTGATCGCGACTTCTTGAAAGCTGGTGGCGTATTTACCGATGACAGCATCAACGCTTACATTGAGCTGAAACGAGAGGAAGTCGAAGCATTGAACATGAGCACTCATCCGATTGAGTTCGAAATGTACTATTCAGTCTAGTTGTCGACACTTCAGTCTAGTAGTCGACACTAAGAATGAGAAAAAGCCCGCAAATGCGGGCTTTTTCTATTTTAATCTGTTCAATTTGAGACAAGACCCTCATATAAGCACTATTTCTTTTTTATCGCGATTTGCTTTGAGTTAGTCTTATGCAAATACCTGCACAAGCGACACTATGAATAACATCGCAATCAATATTCTTATCCTACTTATCGGCCTAAGCCTTTCAATAGTATCGATCGCGGCTCCGATATATAGAGTAGTCAATGATGACGGCTCCATCACCTTCAGTGATCAGGAACCCTTAGACGGAGCGGCTGACGAAGTTGAATTGGGTGCGACCACATTATTCAACCTGCGGTAGTTGTGCCCTCAAACCCCCTAATTACTGCTGCTGAGAACCAAAACCTTAGCTCGTCCAAGAAAGTCCGTATTCATGTGCCTGCGGACGAATCCGTTATCCACGGTACAGATAACCGATTAACGGTCAGTGTTTCGGTGTCTCCGGCAATAGAAGAAGGCGAAAGCCTACTGCTTTTGCACAACGGGTCCGCCTATGGAGCACCACAGAGCTCTGGACAATGGGATTTGGCTAGAATAAATCCCGGAACCCAACATTTTTATGTCGTATTGCAGGATTCTAGTGGCAAGAATCTAAGCCAGAGCGATACCATCACCCTCTACGTAATACCCTAGACTCCCTAGACGCCTTAGATTTCGGCATTTCTCTAGAAAGCCCTTGATTGTGCACCGTAATGGTGCGTTAATGCTCGGCTAATTCTCACAAATATCCTTTCGAGCCATATATATAGCGGTATCCCGTCTTGGCCCGCCTTTTGCTTAGGTAAACAGAGAGCAGTACACCAAAAACCTAAAATGGAACATACAGTTTTGCACGCCGATCATTTATTGGATCACCTGACTACCGCTGTAGTGGTCACTGATTTCAATTGCCGCATAACCTGCATTAATCAAGCGGCCGAACAAATCCTGGGCGTCAGTAAGAATCGCGGCATAGGTGAGGCCCTGCAAAATGTAGTAGATATCGACGAGGACGATCGAGCTTCCATAGAGGCCTGCATAAAAGATCGACGACCCTTCACTAAAAGACACGCTCAAATCCATACAACGCAGAGACAGATGCTCAATCTGGATTTCACCGTTTCGCCGGTCCAAATTGGTGATCAGGATTTATTGATTATCGAATTTACCGAACTAGATCGCATGATGCGTATCAATCGGGAGGAATCTCAGCTTGCTGCCCATGACACCACAAGACAGTTAGCAAGAGGCCTGGCCCACGAGATTAAAAACCCTTTGGGTGGCCTGCGAGGCGCGGCGCAGTTACTGCACCACGAATTGGATAACGATGAATTAAAGGAATATACCAGCGTTATCACGGAGGAAGCCGATCGCCTACGCAACCTAGTCGACCGCATGTTAGGACCAAATCAACTTCCCATCTTCACCCCGATGAATGTGCACGAAGCTTTGGAGCGAGTTATAACTTTACTCTCCGCTGAGTCAGCTGGAAAAGTACGAATCATTAAAGACTACGATCCAAGCTTGCCACCTGTGATGGGTGATTTGGAGCAGCTGATTCAGGCCGTATTAAATATTTCCAGCAATGCTATGCAAGCAGTGCTGGAATCCAATACTAAAGATCCGGAAATTTGTATTCGTACACGCATTCAGCATCGACACACCATTGACACTATTCAACATTCACTGGTGTGCCGAATCGATATTCTGGATAACGGACCGGGCATCCCCGAAGATATTCTGGATGAAATTTTTTACCCGATGATTTCAGGGCGTAGCTCCGGAACTGGCTTGGGATTACCGATTTCACAATCAATCATCAACACCCATAAGGGCATGATCGAGTACAAAAGCGAGCCCGGCCGTACGGAATTTTCCATATTTTTACCGACAGAAATAGCAAAGGATTAGCCTTTGATGATTACGAGACAACTTCAGCGCAGATTTAGGGGTATAACTGATGAACACTAATAACTGTGTTTGGATCGTCGATGACGACAGGTCTATCCGCTGGGTTTTGGAAAAAGCACTTTCCAAAGAACCCTTTGAAGTAGAGAGTTTTGAAAACGCCGAGATGGTCTTGGCACGCCTTGAGACCAAAAGGCCCGATGTAATCATTAGCGACGTTCGCATGCCGGGAATGGATGGCATGGCAATGCTCAACGAAATTATTGAAAAAATGCCGGGACTGCCCGTAATAATCATGACTGCACACTCAGACCTACAAAGTGCCGTAGATGCTTATCAAGGCGGCGCCTTTGAGTACTTGCCAAAACCCTTCGATATACACGAGGTAATTAGCGTAACCCACAGAGCTTTGGAAAGATCTCGTGAGAATGCACCGAAGCTAGAACAAGCAGAGGCAAACAACAGCCCAGAAATTATCGGCGAAGCGCCGGCGATGCAGGAAGTATTTCGCGCCATCGGTCGTCTCGCCAATTCAAATGTAACTGTTCTTATTAATGGTGAATCTGGAACTGGCAAAGAACTAGTTGCGCGTGCCTTGCATCGGCATAGCCCACGAAAAGCTCAGCCCTTTATTGCCCTCAATATGGCGGCCATACCAAACGACTTGATTGAATCAGAACTCTTCGGTCACGAAAAAGGAGCTTTTACGGGAGCGTCTGCAAAACGACAAGGCCGCTTTGAGCAAGCTGACGGCGGCACTCTATTTTTGGATGAAATAGGCGACATGCCTGCCGAAGCGCAAACTCGGTTACTACGCGTACTTGCTGACGGGGAGTTCTACCGCGTTGGCGGTCATACCTCTGTAAAAGTAGATGTCCGCATAATCACCGCGACTCATCAAAACTTAGAAGCTTTGGTCGAAAATCACCATTTCCGGGAAGATTTGTTTCATCGCCTAAATGTTATCCGCATACATATTCCTGCCCTTCGGCAACGAGCCGGTGACCTACCTGCATTAACTAGCTACTTCTTGCAACGCTCAGCCCAAGAGCTGGGCATGGAAAATAAGACATTGCTGGAAAGTGCCAGCGATTTTTTGCAGCAGCTACCTTGGCCCGGGAACGTTCGGCAGTTAGAAAATATGTGCCGGTGGTTAACGGTAATGGCGCCGGGCCGGGAAGTGCATCTGAATGATTTACCACCCGAGCTGCTAAATTCAGATATTAGCAGTGACTCTTCAATAGGAGCACAGGATAGTTGGCACAAACTGCTTCAAACTTGGGCAAGTAACGCCTTGGCAAATGGCGAAGAGAATATATTGAAGGCCGCTACACCAATGTTTGAAAGAGCACTTATTGAAACTGCCTTGGAACATACCGCTGGGCGAAAACGCGAAGCCGCTGAAATTTTGGGCTGGGGAAGAAATACGCTAACTCGTAAACTGAAAGAATTGAAAATGGCAGACTATTCAGAGGGTGAGACTAGAGCTGCCGATTCTGATTGAATAAAAAAGACCGCCTGAAGGCGGTCTATTTCATCTTACTGAATAGTCTCATCTGAAGGCGGCGATTCTTCGCTTTGCTTCTGCATAGCTGCTTGCAACAAGGCATCAAAATTTATGGGAGCCAATCTCAAGGGCGGGAACCCAGCCTTTACGGCAAGATTATCGACTGACTCGCGCGCGTAGGGAAAAAGTGTCGAGGGAGCAACTGAGGCTAATACTCTTCGTAATTCGGGATCGGGGATATTAGCTGTACGGAACAATCCGGCTTGCTGGATTTCAACTAAAAAATACACCGCCTCGCTCTCTTTCTCTTTAACATTGAGAGTGAGAGTGAGCACCACCTCGTGCAACCCTTCTTCGAGCGTAATCTGCTTGGTATTGATATCCAAGTTAACGGTCGGCTGCCAGGTTTTGAAGGCTTCAGGCCCCCGCGGAGCTTCTAGGGAAATGTCTTTTACGTATATGCGTTCGATCGCGAATTGTGGCGCTTTGGATTGCGCTTGATCGGTACCGGTTTCTTCAGTTGTTGCGTCTTCAGCCATCTTATTTGTCTCTAATGAATTCCATTTATTGTGTGCGACTAGTGTAGCTCGGGCTCTTTAATCCTTAACTAGGGGCAAATTACTTCCCTGCCATTCTGCCATGCCGCCTTTTAGGCGGGCTGGAGAATGCCCCATGCCCATCAAATGTTTTCCTACGGCGCCAGTATGTTGACCATATTTATCTACTAAAATTATTTGCTTGCCGCGGTTCGATTCTAATTCAGAAGCTCGGTCAGATATTTTGCTGTGAGGTATATTTACAGACCCCGCAATATGACCTGCCTTAAAATCTTTTTCATCGCGTAGATCTAAAACTATGCCGGTATCGGCATTTACCGCCTGAGTTAGCTGGTGGTATGACACAGAGGGTCCACCTTTCGAAGATTCGCGCCAGACAAAGGCGTAAATCATAAGCAGCAATAGACTAACTAATATCCATTGCTCGCTGACAAAAACAAATATTTCCACACTAATGACCTGCTGTTCGATAGGCGCACAAGTATACACAGACAATGTCTTTTCTTGAATGATGCTTTGCGAATAGCCATGATTCAGACCGAGTTCTAAGTCGATTAATAATGTTCAAGTTCTATACCTGCCTTTTGCTATGTATTTTGAGTTTTTCAGCCCTGTCGCAGACAGACGAAGAGCTCGACCAGCTCCTGCGGGAGATTGAAAAACTGCAGGCAGAGTTGAATAGCTATCGTGGGCAAGTTGATCAAGTTGAACAACAGCTTCAAGAGCAGGAATTATTACTGGCTCAAAATCATAGAGAAATATTTAACACCGAGCGCGCTATTGTTGCATCAGAAGACCTTCTGGGAGGTTTATTGGATCGCTTAGATCAACTTGAAACGCAACGCTACGAGCAAGAACAGCAGCTTCGCCAGGAAATCACTGCTCTATACCGAAGTGGCGGGCAAGAACCGCCAAAGCTCATACTAAATCAAGAAAATCCCGCTGTATTTGGACGTATGCTGCACTATTACCAAGCACTGGCGGAAAACCGCCAAGCCAAAATCGATGAATATCTTTATACAGCAGAAGCCCTGGAGCAGACAGAGATTTCCCGGGTAGAAGAGCTTAGGTATCAGGAGCAATTGCTGGTCAACTTAAACGGTGCGCGTTCCTCCCTAGAAAACCAATTTGCCGAACGCGAGCGTTTATTGGCGACTCTGGAAGGTTCTATCGCTACCACCCAAGAAGAAATTGCGGTGAATCAGGCAAATCGCGAGAGGTTGGAAACGCTAGTACGCAATATCACCACCACCATGGCTGAGCTTTCCGTGCAAACAGATCAGCGGCCGTTCTCGGAAATTCAAGGTCAATGCAAATGGCCAACCCAGGGCCGAATGCTGGCGTCTTTCGGCAGTCTACGCACAGGCAATATTCGCTGGGACGGTGTGATGATCGAATCTAGCATGGGTAACCCTGTGCTTTCAGTACACACAGGAAGAGTGGTTTTTTCCGACTATCTACGCGGCTATGGCCTTTTGGTGATAGTGGATCACGACGACGGTTACCTCACGCTCTATGGCCATAATCAATCCCTCTTTGTGGAAGCCGGTGACTGGGTTCAATCTGAACAAATGATTGCGCAGGTCGGAAATAGTGGCGGACAGCGCGATGCGGGTTTATATTTCGAAATTCGCAAAAATGGAGAACCTACCAATCCAGCCAACTGGTGTGGATAATGGATTTCTTGTCGTTTTGATAGCAATATAGGTTTTATGAATAAACAATTTAGACAATTATTGGCGATGGGACTCCTATTGCTGCCCTTAGCCGGCTTGAGCCAACAACTGGACTCTTCTACTAGTTCTCCAAACTCGGCCGAAGGACAAATGTCCGTTGAGGACCTGCGGATATTTGTGCGGGTATTCGAACAACTTCGACAAGCCTATGTAGAAGAACTCAGCGACGCAGAACTATTTGAAATGGCCATATGGGGCATGCTTGCCGAGCTGGATCCTCATTCTGAGTTTCTCGACTTAGAAGCCATCAGCGAATTAGAGGACTCTACCGAGGGAAGGTTTCAAGGCATTGGTGTTGAACTCACTATGGAAGATGAATACCTAACTATCGTCACTCCCATAGATGGCAGCCCTGCTGAACGCGCTGGCATTGAGCCCGGTGACATTATTTTGCGCATCAATGGTGAATCTATCGAAGGACTATCTTTCAGGCAGTCCTTACAGAAACTCGATGGACAATCGGGTGAGCCTGTTTTGCTGACACTCGACAGATTATCAGAACGAAATGCGCTCGAGGTAGAGCTTGTAAGAGAGCGCATCGCCGTTGAAAGCGTACGATCACGTGTTGTGGCTGAAGACATAGGCTATTTACGCATCGCCCAATTTCAACAGGATACCGGCCGCGAATTCGAAAAAGAGCTTCGAGAACTTATCCAGGGCAACCCTCTTTTGGCGGGACTGATTGTTGACCTTCGCAATAACCCAGGAGGCTTACTGCACAGCTCTGTTGAGATTACTGATTTATTTTTGGATTCTGGGTTAATAGTTTCTACTAAGGGACGACTAGAGTCTGCAAATCAAGAGTTCTACGCGACGCCTGGTGAGCTGGGAAATGAACTACCTCTGGTTGTACTAATTAATAGAGGCTCGGCTTCTGCTGCAGAAATTGTAGCTGGAGCCTTACAGGACCACGAAAGAGCCATAATTCTTGGCGACACCAGCTTTGGCAAAGGATCGGCTCAGGAAATACTAAACGTTGATGAAAACCGTGCCATAAAACTTACTATTGCGCTTTATTACACGCCATCCGGACGCTCTATACAGGCTCAGGGTATATACCCTGATATTCGTGTAGATAGAGGCAGTGTAGATTGGAATCGAGACGAAAGTCCGCTTACTGAAGCGAGTTTAAGCGGGTATTTAAATAATGTATCTGGCTCTAATTCTAGTACGGATGCTAATGCTGAAGGGCCCGAGTTAATCGGGCTGCGGGAAACATTGTCAGATATTGAAGATGTGCAACTCGCCCATGCCGTTAGCCTCTTGCAGGGCAATCAGCTGTTAAATCGACAAGCGCGATAAAATTTCTCTTACTCCTGCCAAATTTCTAGACCGTGAATTGCGTTGCGGATATCCATTGAAATATTCACTGATTTTATTTTTGCGGCTGCTCTAAAATCCCAGGCAGTTACAGTTGAAGGGGAAGACCCCGCTTCCATAATTTCTGCAAAAGCATCTGCACTAATGGACTGCACAAAAACGGAATTTGTTGGACGGTTTGCCGTTAGCTGTTGGTATAGAGCTTCATCCTGATGCCATGCCTCCTCAGGCAAACTTAAGGCTTTCTCCACGACCTCGGCTACATCGAAGCTATCCAGGTACCGGTGTGTTTGCGCTATCCACAAAGAAAGTATTTTCAGCCATTCAAAGTCAATTTCAGAATAAAGTTTTGGTCGAAGGAAGTCGACCTCCGCCTATTTCTGTCAAAAGCCTATAATGCTTCTCTGAGCTGGTGCCCCAGTGAAATTTACACCCAGAGTGGATTACCTTTTTATGTCCGAACAACCCGGTTTTGGCCGAATAAACAAACTAGTGGTCACCGATATAAATTCGGATGGTCTTCGTTTGGATTGTAGTAATTTGGATGACGAGGGAACCGGAGAGTGGTCCTTTGAATACGTTGTACTTCCCAAACAACAAAGCCCAGAGGGCATAAACCCTGGAGATGAAATCGATGTATTTTTATATCTGGGCTCTAAAGACGAATTAGTCGCGACTACAGAAGAACCCACTATTCAAGTTGGTGAATGTGCCTATTTGAGGGTGCTGACTACCGGTCAATACGGAGCATTTGTAGACTGGGGACTTGCTAAAGACTTGCTGCTTCCTCACTCAGAACAAGCCTATCCGGTTCGACCTGATAGTAGCTACGTTGTATATGCATATTTGGATGAATCGACCGGTCGTGTTGCCTGCAGCACCATGCTGCATCACTTTTTGGAAGAAGAAGCCAGTAGCTGGCTCAAAAAGGGACAGCAGGTAGACTTACTTATTGCGGCAAAATCCGAACTTGGTTTTAAAGCGGTTATCGACGGCCATAGTTTAGGCCTGATATTTCACGACCAACTGTCCCAGCCGCTAAAATTTGGCGATCGAATGAAGGGCTGGATTAAAAATATTCGTGAGGATGGCCTTATAGATTTGAGTATAAACACGCTGGATGACAAAACCAGAGACGCCTTGAGCGAACAAGTTTTGGAGATGATCAAGGAATCCGGGGGGCGACTGGAGATTTCAGATAAAAGTTCTCCAGAAGAAATTTATCGCACCTTTAAAGTAAGTAAAAAGAATTTTAAGCGAGCCATTAGCGGCCTATACAAACAGAGGCTTATTCGCATAGAACCGAACCATATAGAGCTGATTTAACAAGTTGAGGTTAATACACGGGGGCTAAATCCATTTTTTAGGAGGAAAAGCATGACGATTAAACACGACAATATTCTTGGCACAGTGGGCAATACGCCTGTTATCCGAATTAATAAACTGGCACCAGCTCATGTAAATATGTATGTGAAATCTGAAGCCTTTAATCCAATGGGTTCGGTCAAAGACCGGCTGGCTTTGGGAATAATTGAAGATGCCGAACGCAATGGCACTTTAAAACCAGGGCAGACCGTTGTTGAAGCAACTAGCGGCAATACTGGAATTGGCTTAGCCATGGTATGTGCACAAAAAGGCTACCCCCTAGTGGTAACTATGGCTGAAAGCTTTAGCGTGGAACGCCGCCGATTGATGCGTTTTTTGGGTGCAAAAGTTGTACTCACCCCAGCGGCAAAGAAGGGTACGGGCATGTTAGCCAAGGCTATGGAGCTCGCAGAAACTCATGGTTGGTTCTTAGCCCGTCAATTCGAAAATGCCGCCAATGCCGACATGCACTCCAAAACAACAGCACCGGAAATTCTCGCCACCTTTGAGGGAGAACAGTTAGATTATTGGGTTACCGGCTATGGCACCGGAGGTACGCTAAAAGGTGTTGCCCGAGTGCTTAGAGAACAGAGCCCAAATACCAAAATTGTGGTTTGTGAACCTGACAATGCATCTCTTCTCGGAAGCGGCGAAAGACAAGCGCCGGTAGCCGTGGGCGAAGCGCCAGTGAGCCACGGGGCCTTTCAACCTCATCCTATGCAGGGTTGGACTCCGGACTTTATATCCAAACTTACCGAAGATGCAGTTGACGACAAACTTATAGATGAACTCTGTGCTATTCCCGGCGCGGATGCGATGCAGATGTCTCGAGACCTAGCTCGGAAGGAAGGGATTTTTGTTGGTATCTCCGCCGGAGCAACCTTTGCGGGTGCATTACAAATTGCTGAAAAGGCGCCCGAGGGGAGCAATCTACTTTGCATGCTGCCGGATACAGGCGAGCGATATTTATCTACTCCGCTATTTGCTGATATTGATGCAGAAATGGATGAAAGCGAAATCACAATATCCGAATCAACACCCGGATTTCAGTTTTAATAAACTTACTAAATTTTAAATCGATGCGGGAATACAGATGAATTGGAATATATATCTCTCTGGTGAGATACACACGGATTGGCGTCAGCAAATCATTGATGGCTGTGCTGGACATCAATTGCCTGTAACTTTTTCTTCCGCGGTAACAGATCACGCAGCAAGTGATGAAGCGGGTGATCACTTGGGTGCTGAAACCGACAATTATTGGCGAGACCACAAATCAGCCAAGGTAAATAAGATTCGTACCCAGACCTATATCGAGAAATGCGATATTGCTGTGGTGCGATTTGGCGATAAATATAAGCAATGGAATGCAGCCTTTGATGCCGGCAATTGCGCAGCATTGGGCAAACCTTACATTACCCTCCATGACGAAAGCATTGTGCACGCCCTAAAAGAGGTTGACGCAGCAGCTATGGCCTGGACAACGTCTCCAGCCCAGGTGGTTGAAATACTTAAATACGTTATAGCTAAATAGGGTTCAAAACCGAGGATCGAACATGACTGATGACAACTTGAATTCAAAGCTCGCGCTTTCTCTGGTGTTGATACGAATGGGTATTGGCATTGTTTTCTTTATGTGGACTATAGACAAGTTAATGAACCCGGAGCACGCAGCTCGTGTATTCGCCGCTTTTTATATGATCCCCTCTCTAAGCGTTGCGGCTTCATATGCCATCGGCACTATTCAGATGATTGTTGTACTTGCATTTTTGACGGGCGCTTATAAGCGCTATTCCTATATGGCAATTTTTATCATGCATTTGATTTCTACCCTTAGCACCTACGCTCGCTATTTCGACCCATGGACTGGCACTAACCTGCTGTTCTTTGCTGCCCTTCCCATGTTGGCCGGCTGCTGGGCCCTATGGTCTTTGCGCGATCAGGATACTCTTTGGTCAATTGACGCTATGCGGGCCAAACGCTAGAAGCACAATAGTTCCTATTACTTTGAAAATAGAAGCCGCCAATCTAGTTGACCCAAATATCAGCTGCACCAGTTGCGCGGCCAACTGCTGCAAGCTGGAAGTTCTGTTAATCTCAGATACGGGTGTGCCAGAGCGATTTATTCAAACGGATAGCTGGGGCGCGCAAACAATGGCAAGACTAGATGACGGCTGGTGTGCCGCGTTAAGTCGCGAAACCCAGCTATGCACCATTTACGAACATCGCCCGCTTATTTGTAGAGAGTTCAAAATGGGGAGCGAGGAATGTATCTCCGAACGGGAGTAACTATTCTTAAAATGGCCTAGCCTGTGCTATTAAACTTAATCACATATTTTGCACCTTTTATGAGCTCTACACATTGAAACTCTCTTATCCATGTATCTATAGCATACTTAAGCTCCACTTATGTATAATTCCGCAGCCACATCGCCTGTCGAATCACCGAAATAGAACACCAGCATGATTAAAAATACCTCAGATCGCTACGGAATAGTTGCCGTCCTGATTCACTGGATTATGGCGCTGGTGATAATTGGCATGCTTTGTTTGGGCTTGTGGATGGTTGAGTTGGACTACTACAGCCCCTGGTATAAAACCGGGCCGGATATTCATCGCAGTATTGGTATTCTGATTTTTCTGACTTTGATATTCCGTCTATTCTGGCGACTTACCAACATACAACCTAAACCCGAACCAAAGCTTAAAACCTGGGAAATTAGAAGTGCGACTGCCGTTCACTGGTTGCTATATACATTGATTATTTTGATTGCCACAACGGGCTATCTTCTCTCAACTGCCGATGGCCGATCGATATTTGTCTTTAACTGGTTCAGTGTGCCTGCTAGCATCACATCTATTGAAGACCAAGCGAATTTAAGCGGAAGGTTGCACTACCTGCTGGCCATATCTTTAATAGTCTTAGCCGGACTTCATGCTCTTGCAGCACTTAAACATCACTTTTACGACAAAGACAAAACATTAGTAAGAATGTTTGGAAAATCCGACCGCTGATTAGGCAGGTCAAAAAAATTTATATTGAACCGAGGAAATTATGAAATTAGTAAGAAATTCTTTTATCGCTCTTGCGCTGGTTTTGACAGCTATATCCTATGCATCTGCAGATGACTATGTAATTGATACACACGGCGGTCACGCTTCTATCAACGCCAAATACAAGCATATTGGGATCAGTTGGCTAGTCGGTCGATTCGAAACTTTTAGCGGTACGTTTAGCTATGACCCTGACAACCTTGCAGCCTCGTCAGTCAATGTTGAGATCGATGTTACCAGTCTAAATTCCAATCACGCCGAGCGCGATGTGCATTTAACCGGTGGTCGCTATCTAGATGCGAGTAATCATCCTCAATCTACTTTCAACAGCACCAGAGCTGTCGACACTGGCAACGGCAATCTAACCGTTTATGGTGATCTAAGCTTGCACGGTGTAACTAAGGAAGTAGCTATTGAAGCATCGGCCGTTGGATCAGGAGACGATCCTTGGGGCGGGTATCGTGTTGGTTTAGAAGGCACCACAACACTCGATTTGAGAGATTTTGGATACGAGAGTTTCGGACCTACTCATATGGTTGAGCTATCTCTGTATCTGGAAGGTGTGAAGCAGTAAGTTTTGTTCTTCCATAAAAAAAGGCCACTCTTACAAGTGGCCTTTTTTTGTTGCACTTTCTAATTAATATCTAATTAAGAAGGCACAACGTTATTTGCGCATGGTCCTTTTTGACCTTGGCCTACTTCAAACTCTACCGCTTGACCGTCATTCAGGGTTGCATAGCCGCCGCCATTTTTAATTTCTGAATGGTGAACAAATAGATCTTTTCCGCCGTCTTCCGGAGTAATAAAACCAAAACCTTTATCTGCGTTGAACCACTTAACTGTACCTTTACTCATAATGCTTACTCTATTTTTTGGTGAAATTTATGTTATCCCGCCTCGAATTCACCGTTTCGAAGTGAGAATAAAGTTGTATTTGGGTAGCTTGATTCACTTAGAAGTCTTACTGAAACTCGACCAATATCCCTCCGCTTTAGCCAATATATGACTCAGAAGAACTCTAGCTGTATATCACCAACTATGTCGATATACCTCCCCCTTTCTCACTCAATTATCGATTGCTTAATCTGCAACCAAAATATTGAGTTGGCGCATTATATAGCCCAGATTGAGCTTTTGCCTTGCATATTTTTAATTTTAACCACTATTCGTGAGATAAGTCCGACTAGATTGTCTACCCCCCTTGGGTGATTTTTTGTCCCACATTCCCTGCTTACTAAGAAAACCTTTGCTTGTTCAATAGGAAATAACCTCCTTATGTTACTGTTATTAAACGATATATAAATACGGAAGGAAATGATTCAAATTTTTCGCTTCAGAAAATATGGGGTGCTGAATTGGCTCCAAAACCCAAAAAAACAAAGAGGAATTAATGTATATTTTTCTAAAACAAACAGAATATTGAGTGCGCTATAGTCATAATATGGGCCACTTCACTAGGTTTTTGCTTCGTCATACGGCAATATCAGTGTCGGGGTTCGGATAAAAATCAGGTATATTTATCTGTCTAATAGATAGATATCGATCAGAAATATAATAATAAAAAGAAAGATGAATGCTAGAGGGGTAATTATGATTCGCGTTCTTTGTTTGTGTGTTGCGATGCTGTTTTCGCTTAACACTGCTTATGCTCAAATGGGTGGCGGTGGCGGTGGCGGTGGCGGTGGCAACCGGCTCGCGCCAGCTTATATTCCTCCAGATGTTGAGGAAGAGTCTTTAATTTTTTCGCTTCCCGCTAAGTGGTACCCATACTATAAAACCACAGATGCGAAGGTAGACACTTTCATTTTTCCAACGGGCCAAGAACCCACCGACTGGAAAGAAGCACTGCAAATAGAACGATACCTAACAACTCTGGGCGTTACTGATGCCCGCCAAGTCTATGCTGCTAGAACTCAAGGCACCAATTGTTCAGAACACAGCGTGACCCTGTCCAAGGAAGCTCCAGAAAATGGTTACTCAACTGCACAGTGGGTAGAGAACTGCATCCGTGAAGATGAATCTATGTCTGTGACTCTGGCAAAAACCATTCTCGGCAATGATCAACTCTACATAGTTACCAAAATCTGGAAATACGAACCATGGGATTCCCATATGTCAGAGTGGGAAGATTATTTAGATGAAGTATTTGTGTGTGATCCAAATACCGGTACTAGTCACCCCTGCAGACCTCCGAACCGACAACCTGGTGCCAGGCCGGGTGGTGGCCCTCCGCCTCGATAGAATCTAATCGCTCTTTGCCGAATCTGCTGATCTTCTTGATCAGGTAGTTTTACAGAGTATCTAGTCTGCTCCTCAACTCAGCGATTGTGGCTTCAATTAACTCAATATCTGACTGCAGTGCAATGCCGTCACTGGAGATCTTTTCTAAAAGCTCTCCCACTTCGTCAAATTGACGAATTCTGAGAATTTTGGTTGCCGGGCCAAAATTTGAGAGTTCGCTCTCAACCCTTTCAATCTCATTAGTAAAAAGAAAAAGAAGACGTCTCGCAGTTTCTAAGGTGCTTTGAACGTCTCCAGCTAAATCCGTGGATTTTAACCGCAAAAGATAAAAACCAAAATCAGGCGTAAAAGCTATCGCGCTGTCTATTAGCGCAGTCGCTTCATTTGCCATCCTCGGTTGATACTCTGGCGTGGTAAGCCGGACCCGCCATTCAGATCTCAGTTTTACACTATCTGAATACCATAGATCAGAAGGAAGAACTGATGCCAACGTGGCATCAAGCTGAACCAATTCGAACATATCATCATTGCGGGTAGCTATTAACCCTCGCATGGTAGCTGCAGCAGTCCCAGCTAGCTTTGCCAGCTCTTCTGCAATAATTTCTGGCACTTCAGTTCCGAATGAAATATCGCTCAGCCAAGGTTGCAATAGAGCGTACCTAGCCTGCTGATCTAGAGGATCTGCTGCCAGGGCGCGAAGCAAATTCCTTTGCGACTCTTCGCGCTCACCTTGTCGTGCCTGACCCCGACCAATCATTACCAAGGACTGAGAATTACCCGCATCAATAAGGCTGCTGGCCAGATCTATCGCCCTTGGAGTCATAAGAACATCTTCCATGCGTCGGGAAATGTAAGGAAAATTTAACTGTCCTCCTAAGAGCCTGCGCAACTGACTGTTAGGTTGCATAAGTGGATCATAGGGTTTGAGTAGTTCGAAGAGCTGGTTACGATATAGCACCCTGCCCTGATCCATAGCTTGTGCTGCACCGGTTGCCAGCAAATTGTTGTTGTCAGTAATTAACGCTGCACCGCTCGCAAAGTCTTCGAGATTTTGCTGATCCATGGCTAGAGCAGCTACTACATCTTCCACCGAACCTACTCCTTTTTCGAAGTAGCTAAGAATCGCATCGTTGATCGGGCGGCCGGTTCGCGCCATATCCAGCTCAACATTGAGCGGTGCATCAGAACCCAAGAAAAACAGAACCTCTGGATCCCACTGGTATACACGCACATTGGGAAAGACATTTAGCAAGGTTGCACTGAGACTTTTTAATAAAGCCTCATCCACAAATTGAGTATTCATCCATTGCAAGAACACTCCCTCTTCCGAAAGGTGGTCTTTCGCCAACTGCATAAACTCCAATGTATACAGATGCGAAGCTCCTGCCGTCCAGGGGTGAGAAGGTTGCGACACAATGGCGTCGTATTTCTTGTCCGTAAGAGTTAATGCGCTACGAGCGTCATTGATAGTTATATTGAACCGAGGATCTGCCAGAGGGTTGTTAGCCCTTCTGTCTCCGAAGAACTGATTCGCCGCTACCACCTGTGGCTCCAGCTCTATCACGTCGATCTCTTTCACCGTAGGAGGAACTCCTTCTAGTGCCACGCCGGCACCCAATCCAATAATTAGCATGGACTCAGTATCCGGCCGAGCTAGTACAGGCAAAGTCGAGAGCAAAAGCTGGTTATGCCTGCTGGGAGGAGCACCTTTCAGAGAGGTAGAAGCTTCAGGCAAGCCGTTGGTGCGCAAATTCAAAAACCCGTTTTCCTCGATGACCAATACGGTTGCAGACCTTCCAACCTCATAAAATCTAATCTCCCCGCCTGGCTGAGCAAATACCGGAGAGGCTCTTAGGATATCTTCCGGCATGCTCGGCTTGTAGAAAACACCTAGTCCGATCACGAATGCCAGAATGCCCGCAAGTAGCATCCGCGGCTGCCTTCCTAAAAGGGTCACAGTAGCAAGAGCGAGCATGGCATTTAGCAAAACCGCAAACTTGATAGCGCCCTCGTATTTGAGCAGAGGAATTAGAAAAAATGCAGCTAGGGTGGCCCCAAATATAGCGCCAACCGTATTCCAGGAATATACCTTTGCAGAGGAAGAGGCTGCATCATTTTGATCCACCGCCAACATTCGAACAGCAAAGGGGAAAGTTGCACCAATAAAAATAGTTGCGGGCAATAAAACGGAAATTGCCATTAAGATATTGCCGTTAAGCCCAGCCCCCTCTCGGATAGTTAAGGGCAACAGCTGATAAATCAAAATGGAAGTGATGGCGATGCCGCACTGGACCAAAATAAACCAGCGGGTTGAGTTCTCCCTATCCGTAGCGAAACGAGAAGCTACAGCACTACCTATTGCGATACCGCTGAGAAATCCTGCGAGCATGGTGGCGAAAGCAGCAATACTGCCGCCCAGAACGTGGCCAAGCAGGCGGGTCCACAGCACCTCATAGATAAAGGAGTTGGCGCCGGATAAAAGCATAATCGGCAGGATCCATAAGCGGCGAGTACCAATGCTACTAGGAGTTATCTGCGAATCGAGTTCTGAGGACGCATGCACCGACGATTCTTCTTGTTGTATACGATCACTAAATGTTCGTGCCAACCAAGCCGCTAAGATAAACACCAAGAAGTTGACTGCAACACCAAAGAATACGGTGCCTGACAGACCGAATCTGGGTAGTAACAAGAAGGCAGCTACCAAAGTCCCCGCAATCGCCCCAGCCGTATTGGTCGCATACAGCAGGCCCACCCGTGAACCAACTTGCTCATTTGTGCGTACTACGTACTTAGTCAGCAAAGGCAGTGTTGCGCCCATAAACGACGTCGGTATCAACAGCACTACAAATGCGATAATCAGATAAAAGAAAGACTGCCCGAGGCCACTAGCATCTACCGGGGCTGCCTGCCCCCCCAATAAAGAGATATACAGAAAACTGGCAAGCTTCAATAACAGAGGTACGGACAAAGCGGACAAAGCTATACCCGCTTCTAATAGGCCATACACAAGTACCGGGCGAGTAACCTTACCCACATAGCGTGCGGCGAGACCTGCACCCAAGGCTAGTCCGCCCATGTAGGCCGACAAAACCGCCGCAATTGCCAATTCGGAAGTTCCGAAAACTAGAGAAAATTGCCGCATCCACGCGGTTTGGTACAAGAGTGCAGCAAACCCGGACAAAACAAAGCAGCTAATTACGCCCACAAGGACCAGGTTTTCAGGCTTCAATAGGGAAGAATTTTTCATATTTTTCTGTGTAATTTAATAGGCCGCTGTCCAAACAGCTGCCGGTAAAACCTTATCTTTGTAGAGCTATTCAAAAAACAAAATTGCAGATCACTGCGCTTGAGCTCTTCTCGCTTCCGCTAAATCGTAAGTGATATAGAACTCGGTTTCATATGCGCCCCAAGCGCCGCGCTCAATAGCTACATTTACCCGGCGTAACAATTCTGGCGGCATACGTAAAACAATCACCTGCCCAATGCCCATCATTACGTAGTGATCAACAATCTCAACGCCTTCAGGTGGAAAGCTTTGATTAAATCCTGTCGCCGCCAAAAGCTCTCCACGCTGATCATTGTTCATACTCTGATCATGTTTGAGAAATACTGTTAGCAACATATTTTCACTATCCGGCAAAGTCGGCACTTCGTTTTGAGCGTATACACTCGTGCTAAAACCGCTGAGCATAAGGATCAAGAAAGTAAGTTTACAAAAGTAGTCCATAAGAGATCTCAATTTTATCTAGATAGAAAAAGAAATGACTAATCCAAGCGCATAACCCATACAAAAAAACCGCAGACGAGCTGCGGCTCTATTGGAAATTTATGGGGCCAAGCGATAGACCGGCTGAAACCTTCGCTCCGAAATTTTCCAGCCTTCGTCAGTAAGCTGATATTTATCGAAGTATTTACCCTGAGCCGAAAAACCGGCAACGGCAATCATACCGCCTTGATTCTGTGACTCATCTGGAGCCGGATCATATATGGTAGCGTAATGAATGCCAGTGGCATTGTTCTCGTCGAGAATCTGAATTTGACTGGTAGACATGACGTGCATGCTATTTCGATTTGGGTTTACCGCTTCCACACGCGCTTGTATTACATCACGCCCGGTATAGGCCTGGCCGTTAATAATTAACGAGCCGCTTTCTGCAAATACATTGGCGTAGCCCACTGCATCCAAATTATCCCGAGACATCGCATACTGATCTACAAGCTGTTTAATTTCAGCCTTGATCATCCATTCTTGTTCGGCGCTCATCTCGGCTGCCTGTACATTGGCAATTCCAACAACCAGCAATATAGCCAACCAATTTAAGTTCTTACTCATTTTTCTATTCAATTTAATAACCCCATTGTTAGAAACTAAACCTTAGCATTTTTAAGACAAAAAAAAGCGCGGATATACCGCGCTTTTTCTCCGACAAAGGTTAATTACTCAACTGAGCGATCATCGCAAGCATAGGGTTCCCATGGGTAATCGGAAATATTTACGCTATCTTCACCGGTTTGCTGACCGGCCCAAAATAGAGCATCTTCGCCCATATAGGATCTCACCAGAGCAAGGTCTTCGCCTGATCCATCTAGACTAAAACGCTCCACCGCATGAAATTGCTCGCTGTGAGTGCCTCGGTTCCCAGAAAAATTAGTGAAGCCGACTGTATCCACTACTAGGACGTCATCTTCCCAGTGACCAATAGAATGGCCAGCCCAGCTCGGCTCAATTTCTGCCGGATGGCTAGACATGCCCATATGAATGGTTCGCTCGGTATCCATAAACCCATATTTCAAAACAATTTGGTCTTGCTCTTGGGTAATGCGGTTTGCGGGCTGATCGAAGGTCCAATCAGAAAAGAAATCTCTTGGCTGACAATCCAAACGCCCAGCTACATTGTCATCTGTATCAACATTAGCTGCTCTAAAGGCCTCCCCTGCTTCGGTAAGCTCTACACCGCCGCGTCGGCCACCTGGGCCTCGAGGAGGTCCACCGGCTGCGCTTGGGCCACTAATAGCACCAACCAGCCTTTGCGTCGCTGCCCAATCTCCAGCGATATTAGGATCGCCCCAGGCGGTTATAGCGGCCCTGCCACTGGTCATTGATTCAACTTGATCTTCATCTAGTTGAGCGTAGCGTTCAATTACTGGACCGCCGTTAAAAGAAATAGTCTCGGTATAACAGCCTAGCGGATCGCGACGTGCTGCTAAGCCTTCTAGATGCACTTGAGTTCCAAGAGCAAACATCTCGGGCGTCCAACCTGAACGCCGTAAAACGGAAGATGCTCGAAGTTCGCAATTCCAGGTTTCCACATCGCCGTTTTCAGTGGTTATATCTATATATACGTAGGCGTGCGGGTTAACGAAGGCTAGGTCAGATATTACGCCAGTAACCGTTAGAAGTTTGCTAGCATCAAATTGACCGTTTGTGCCATGGTGAGCTAGGACAGCGTTCGGTAGGACTACCGATAGAGCTGCAAGGACTATTAGCCTTTTCATCAAAAAATTCCCCAGTAATTATTAGTTAAGTGCATGATGGAGCGGACTGTGCGGACGCTGCGATTTGTGAGCAACAATGTTTACCTAACTTGGAAAACTACTAACTAATTGCACAAATCAAAAATGGCGCCTAAAACAGCTCTCTTCCATTGATTTCCATCAATTTGGCCGGGCATTATAAAATCGACAAAATTATATCTACAGTTATAATTTCGAAAATGCAGTCACGCTGCTATATCAGAAAGACCTTGGGGGTCTCAAATGAGAATCATTAGTTTAAAAATATTCCTACTCGCGGTATTTATGCTGAGTAGTACTTCAACGCTGGCACATCATTCTTTTGCCGCGGATTTTAAAGCCGACGAATTCAACACTGTCGAAGGACTGGTAACAGACTTTCGCTTTAGAAATCCCCATGTACTAATCTATCTCGACGTATCAAACGAAGATGGCAGCGTCACTAACTGGATGGTTGTAGGCTCTGCAGCCACTGGTTGGCGGCAAGCGGGATGGGGCAATGACAGCCTCAAAACCGGAGATATGCTGCGTGTAACCGGCAGCGCTACTCACGATGGGTCGCCTATGGTATCCAACGATGAAATGTATATGCTAAACCCAAGCAACGGCGCAGTATTGGCTGAATTGGATTCAGGTGAAGATCCGGAAGTCTCTTTGGGAAATGCCGCTGCCGCTGCAGCTGAGACTACCCAACTGACTTTTCTTCCAGCGACATTACCGACAGGCGAACCCAACTTCACTGGCACAACATCTCGAATTGAAGGATTCGGCAGAGGTGGACCAGACGCAAATGACCCCGCCATGCCTTATAACGCAGTAGGAGAAACCGCAAATATCAGTGATGTTTGGAGCCTAGTAAACGACCCCCAAGTATTTTGTGATCCTCCCGGTGTTGTGCGCCAAAGTGGATACACACCTTACGGACAGATAATTAAGCAGTATCCTGATCATGTCACTATCGAGTATGAGGAATACGGATCGCGCAGATCTATATTTTTCGGCGATAAACTCCCCAAACCTGGTGTAGCTAGCCATTTAGGTGACTCTGTAGCGCGCTACGAAGGAGATAATCTGGTTATTGAGACCGTTAACCTGCTTCCCAACTTGAGTGGACATAGAGGAAAGCCCCTCAGTGATCAAACACGCGTAGTAGAAGTCTACACAAGAGAAGAGCACCCTGAGTACGGAACGATACTAGTCACTGAGACAACAGTTCACGACCCTGTATACCTAACAGAGCCTTGGACAATTTCTAGAACTAAAGCTTACACAGCAGGTTACGAATTTATAGAAAATGAATGCGCTGCTCCGCTTCGCGAAAGACCTGCAAATGTATGGCAGCAAACAGACTGGTAATACGAAAGGCTTAATCCGGCTGACCTATCAGATCACACTCTGCTCCTGTTTTTTTGCAATTCGGTGCGCATGCAGAAGCGTTTCGGTATAACCAGATGGCAGGGTTTCGACTTTGAACACCATATCGCATGCAGCTTGGAAGGCAATTCCCTGATAGCCAGAAGCCATAAGTTCGTAAGCCGGGTCGCCTGCGTATTACCCATCCACCACTAGCGCTATTCGTTTAGCTTTTCCATCCAGGATTCCACTTCATCACCACTGCTGATGGAGGGGGCAATCAGCCCGTCAACCATAAAGGTGGGCGAAACGTGAATACCGTTTTGGCGCGCAAAGCGCGTATGGTTCTTAACCTGCTGAGTCAGAGCCGGGATGGCAAAAACCTCGGCAACATCGACATCCGAATATTGCTTAATTCGCTCAATGATCTGGTTAGGGGTCGCATCCATATTTGACCCGCTGGCGTGATGTTCGAACTCGTAGTCATCACGATGTGAGTAGACCGCATTCATCACTGCTTTAGCAGTTTCCTTGCCGCCATCCAGCGTCGAAGCTGCCAGTATCGCACGGGTTATGACACCGGAGTACATGTGCCAGGGCTGCGAATGAAGGTGAACCTTTACGCTAATGTTGTCGGCTCCGGCTTTTGCGAGCAGCTCATCAATCTTACCAAAGGCCTTGGCCGAAAAAGGACAGGTTGGCTCCAGGAACATATCAAACTCTTTTGGACCATGCCCCCAAACCAGCGGGTCGGCGTTCAACTTAATCTCTGTCATGATTAGCCTTCATATTCGAGGATATAAAGCCCAGCGTTGTAATCGGAAGCGTAAACAATGCCTTCTTTGGATACCCAAATATCACAGGACTGGATAACCTGGGCACGGTTTGGACGTTTGTCCATCAAGCGCGCAGGCGCTGGTGGAACAAAGGCCGCAACTTCTTCGGGCCGGTATTCGTTGGAAATATCGTAAACCCGAATACCCGCATTCTGTTGGGTAGCAAAGATTAGCTGGTCGCTCACCAGACCGTCAGGACGGTTTTCGTGGATATTGTGCGGTCCAAAGTGCGCACCTTTGTTGATGTAGTCATCCTCGTTCGGCCGAGGTACCGTTGAAATACTCACCGGGTTTGAAGGCTCGCGGATATCAAACAGCCAGATGTGCTTGATGCCGTCGGCACAATTGTCCAGCACCGCCTCATCAACAACTACTAGCAGGTCGCGATCCGGCAGGGGCAGACAGTTGTGCGTACCACCGCCAAAAGGAGGCGACCAATTGCGATGTACGATCAGCTCTGGATTGGTTCTGTCTTTAACATCCATAATCACCATTCCGGCATCGCGCCATGCGCCGTAAGCAGTATCGCCGTGGACAATGGCGTGGTGCAGCCCACCACGGGCATCGTCTTCGGTAGGTTCTTCGCCAGCCGCTGCATTCATGCCTGGCAACCAATAGCGTCCTGCTTCTTTCGGGTTGGTCGGATCTGCCATATCGATGGTGATGAATATGTAATCGGTAAAACCGTCCAGCAATGCAGAGGCATACGCCCAGCGTCCGCCGGTATACCACAAGCGGTGGATTCCGCCTCCTGCAACGGGCATGAAACCAATCTTGCGTGGTTGTGCCGGGTTGGAAATATCGTAGACCGTCATTCCTGCTGTCCAGTTGCGCTCCGATGCCTGTGTTGCATCGGTAATACCTACCTTTTTGCCGATCTTGCCCGTGTAGTATTCGGTTTCATCCTGGAATTCTTCTGCCGCAAACATGTTCTTTGCGTTAATGACCAGCAGCAAATCCTCATGACTTTGCAGGTGGATATTCCAGGTATTGGGTGGCGAAGGTACGTAAGCCACCGGTTTGGGGTTTCGAGGATCGCGACAGTCAACGACACTAAAGCCATCGGAAAACATATGGCCAATGATGGCATGCCTCTTGTTGACCATCAGTTGAACACCGTCGGGGCGCCCTCCCTGATCAGAGTAACCGAGAAGTTTCAGGTTTCGAGCGTATTCTGGAGTAGGAAGATCAGCTGTCACGATAGTTCCATCCTTTTTTGGTTGATATCAGTTATGTGCGTTATATTCTAGGCGACCCAAGAATGCGACTAACGTTGTCCGCCGCGACCTCGGCGATGCGCCGATTGGCATCCTGTGTCACACCTGCAACATGAGGTGAAAGGATAAGGCTCGGTACGCCCTGGAATATTTTTTGTGCCGTTTCATCGATGGGTTCCACGTCAAGCGTGTCCAGTGCGGCACCGGCAATTTTTCCAGACTTAAGTGCTTCAGCACAAGCCGCTTCGTTAACTATGCCTCCGCGTGCGGAGTTAACCAGAATCGCAGTGTTCTTCATTCGTCCGAAGGCAGCCGCATCGATCATATCAATAGTAGAGGGAAGCTTGGGGCAGTGCAGCGAAATAACATCAGCCCCAGCGATCAGCGTATCAAGATCAACACGTCGAGCTTTTTCCCAGGCCGGCGAATCATCCGGCATAACCGCATCATAGGCAATTACATCCATACCCATCGCACGGGCTTTGTCTCCAGTAACCTGCCCAATTGAGCCAAATCCGATAATCCCCATAGTGAGGCCAGTGATTTCTCTTGCACCGGCAAATTCGGCGCGATCCCAGCCACCACCGGCTACATAGTCAGTAACGTAGTAGGCTCGTCCACGCAGCAGCGCCATGGCAGAGCCAATGACGTATTCAGCGACCGAAATGGCGTTCGCGCCTATCGAAGGACAAACTTCAATCCCGCGAGCCTTGCACGCTTCAACGTCAATAGTATCAAGCCCTACACCCATACGTGCGACCAGCTTCAGGCTTGGCGCTGCATCCAATAACGCGGTGTTAACGATAGTGTCGTTACGCACGATGATAGCTTTAGCTTCGGCGACTTCTCTATGCAACTCGTCGATTTTGCTCCAGAGTTTTGGGTCCCAAAAAGCGCCGTATTCGGCAATTAATTTGTTAGCGGTAGGTTCGTGCATGAACTCCGAAATAACGACTTCAGCCATTGTTCTTTCCTGTCTCTATTCTTGCGGTGGAAATTAATATAAATATATAAAGAGCCTTAGCTCTTTAGAGAAATTCGCGTTCTTTGTTGTAGGGATGTTCCATGCCGTAACCATGAACGGCTCGGTAGCCATCATAGTCACGTTCTTTGAAGTGCAGGTATACCCATGCAATCAGGAAAGCGAAGGGCAGAATGAACATCAAAGCAGCCATCATCGGCATGGGGTACTGCATTAGGCCAGCACCGACCGCCCCGACAGCGAACATCATGGCAAAATAACCCGAGGTCTTATGATATGCCTCAAAAATACAGCGCCTTGTAGTGTGACTGTAGTGATCGCCCTTCCATGTCTCAGGGTCATCCGGATCGGCGGTATAGTAATACTTACCTCCGTGAGTACCACGAAGCATGCCTGAGAGGGCCTGCAGGCATGCCATGAGGATGGTCAACAATCCCAGAATCGAGTGCACAGAACCGCTGATTCCCTGACTAACTATCAAAGCAACAAACATCCCAGCCAGTGACATCAGAACCGCAAAGTACAATCCGTATTTATGGATAGTAAACCACCACCATTGTTTGTTGAGCGGGCCGACTTTTACCCGCACGCCTTCCAAAGTCGGCTTGGGTTTGCCAAAACGAATAATGGTGATGCACAGAGGAACCAGCACCATCCAGATGCTGAACATCAGGATGGCATGGTAATTCCAGTGGATTTCAACGGTTCGACCCAGCCATTCCAGGTAAACTTCTGTCGGAATTTCGTGTGCCTGCACGTCAGCCATTTAAACCCCTTTCGAGTTAATTTGTCATTGAACCCCGATGGCTCCCTACTTTGGATAGTGGGCGGCAATCAGGACCTGAATACTATGATTCCGGGTCTGGCCAGCTATAGTATATTAAAGATGTCGCACTCTTCGGGCAGCGCTTCAAGTTCAGCTCTCAGCGTGATTTTCTGCTCATCGGTTAGTTTTTTAGTATCGGGTCGGCCATCTGGTCCAACCCGAGTAATAGAAGCGGAGTAAACGCTTTTTTTGCCTTACTAGTCATTCTATTGTCCTGTTATGTCTTTATGGAGGCTACGCCACGCGCCTTAACTATTACCTTGATGGCGCCGTCGACTCGCTCGCGCGCGTAACGCAGGGCTTCCGGCAGATCATCCAGCGCGAAGGTATGTGTATGTATGGCGGTAGCATCAAAACGTTTATCTCTCATGAAAGCCATGGCCCGGTACGTGCCACTTTTGCCCTCACCGCGAATACCATACATGTAGATATTGTTCATCACTGCGTAGGGCAGATCGACTTTACATGGCTCATGAGGGAAGGCTGCAAGACAGATTTTACCGCCTCTGTTTGTCATATGAATGGCGTCGTTGAGAGAGCCTTCGGTTCCAGCGCATTCGATAACGTAGTCGGCGCCATGCTTTCCTACGATCTCCTTAACGGCTTCCACCGAGTCTTCCACTTCGCGCACATTGATTGTGTGAGTGGCGCCCAATTTACGCCCAATCTCGAGCCGGTTTTCACGAGTGCCTGTCAGGACGACAGGGTCCGCTCCCAATGACCGTGCTACTGCTACCGCTATCAGGCCTATTGGGCCAGGCCCGCTGACAACAACACTTTCGCCTGCGACCAGCCCACCCAATTCGGTCAGCCCGTACATGGAAGTTCCCGCTGTTACGACCAGTGCGGCCTCTTCGTCAGACATGTCGTCCGGCACAGGGATCATGGTATTAATGTGGTTGATAGCGTATTCGGCAAAACCGCCATCGGTAGTCATGCCATTCGCACGGTGGCCTTTTGATCTATAACTGTAGTTGTGGCAAGAGGTGTACATACCCATACGACAGCGTTTGCAGCGGCCGCATCCAGCATGTACTTCCACCGTAATGCGCTGGCCGATCTCATATTCATCGACACCAGGCCCGAGACCCACAACCGTACCCATATATTCATGGCCAAATGTGAAGTTTTTGTTGAAAGGTATCTCGCCCTCGATCATCGCCGGCAACCCTTTACGAATAATTTCCAGGTCCGTACCGCAGACGGCAATCGCATCTATTCGAACTAGAACTTCAGATTTTTCAGGCTGTGGTACAGGTTTTTCAACTAACTCGATCTCATCGGCACCCTTCAGCACCCAAGCTCGCATATGGCTTGGAACTGTAAGGTCATCGGCAGTGGGTGAAACTTTTTGCTCTGACACGACAATATCCTTTGTTGAAGGCCGGACAATGTAAGTTAAATCCTGGCTTTTTGTCAACGATTATCGATAATATTGCAGAAATTAAACCCACCACTTTCCAGCCCCTTTCTGCGGAAATAATTTAAATTTCACACGCCTATCCGGAAGGAGGGCCTCTTAAAACTCCTTGTATTTCGTTGTCATTTGGCATAAATTATTTTTTATCGATAATGGAGTAATTTCATGCCTCAAGGCTCAGTGCTTAATCGCGCATCCCTTTCTCAACAGATTCGTGACGCCCTTTTGGAGCAGATCGTTTCAGGCGCTCTGAAGCCTGGTGATCGACTGGTTGAACTCAAGATAGCCAAAGAAATGCAGACAAGCCAGGCACCAGTTAGAGAAGCATTGCGTGAACTGGAAGCGATCGGCCTGGTTGAATCTCAACGCAATCGCGGCACACGAGTCCGAACCCTGGACGAAAACAAATTAGCCGAAATATATTTGGTGCGAGCGGAGCTGGAAGCGCTCGCAGGAGATATTGTCGCGACCAGAGCCCCGGAAATTTCCATCAAACTGGAAAAAATCGTTGAGCGTATGAAAAAGGCAGCAGACAAGGGAGACATAAAAAAATTCGTCATGCTGAATTCAGAGTTTCACGGCACTATTGTCCATGCTACGGGAAACGATACGCTTTTGAGGGTTTGGGAAGGGCTTGATGTTAACAGCCGGACCTGGGTAAACATGTCCCTTACCGCCGGCGATTTACATGACTTCGTTGATTCTCATATTGGGATAGCCAATGCAGTCGCTAAAGGAGACGCCGCAGAAGTCCGTGAGCTCTCGTGGCGTCACGTTCGGGAACGCATACCCAGTGGACTTGACTGAGTTACCTCTCAATAAGCTGGCCCCACCGCGACACGTTTCCCTGTCACTGTATGGCTCTCCGCCATGTCGATGACGGCGATCGCGTAATCCCCTGTAGAGAGCATGCTCGAACCGTTTCGATCAAACAGCGCCTCCTGGTCCCCGAGTCTATAGCGGCCTGTAATCTCGCCCTGGCCAATGATGGACCCGTACGCTGCTGACATCACGGTCCAGTCGAAACCCGTGGATTGACGGTAGGCCTCGAGAGCCAGCCAATGCCCCTGGAACAAGCCGTGCAAAAATGTGCCAGGTTCGAGATCAAGGGTGCTGGACACTCGGACACCATTGGTATTAAGCGTCGTTCCGCTACCAACCTGAATGACGTGAGGTGTCGCAGCGCCAAGCCGGGATGCAGCTTCGATGTAGGCATTCGCACCCAGAAAAGCAAATGCCTCCTCGGGTGTGTTGCCTGGCCCGACACCGCCGACGGCAATGATCACAGCGTCCGCGCCGCTGATGGTCGCGACGATCGAGTCCGTATCAGTGATATCCCCCTGCACAGCAGAGAAATCCGGGTTCTCGTTTTGCAGGCTTTCAGGGTTGCGCGAAACACCGACGACACTGTGGCCTCGATTTAGTGCTTCCTCGGCAATTAGGCTACCTACGTTGCCGCTCGCCCCATAGATAACGAAGGTGTCGGCAAAGGCGCCTGGCGTGAACAAACCGAGCATGATGGTGGTTATAACGAAATTCGCTCCGCTACGTTTCATTTTTTTCTCCTTATTGCCATAGAAAACGATCAGTATCTTACATTCGTTCCGGAAGACGCTTCAAGGGCGTCTTCCGAATTCCTCGTCGAGTGCGCCATGAATTCGAGCCACAGCTTCCGGATCCGGCGCTTTGGTGAACTGGCTAACGATAAGAGCCAGGGGTATGTTGAAGGCCAATCCCAGGAAGGACGCATCGAAGCGGGTCCAGCTCGCCGGCAACAGCTTCGGTATGATTATCTCAGCAAATCCTCCCAGTGGGAAAACCTTCCCACCAAGAAGGGCCATTAACGAGACAATCAGTCCCACGATGATCCCAGCGGTAATGCCCATCTTTGTCAATCGAAGCCTACCCATAGGTATAGTGACCGCTATCACTGCGGGCAAGAGTTGAACGATCATCGCCGCCGTAACACCGATCATAAGTACGACCAGAGACCAACGATACCCTGCGGCGAGAACAGTAAGACTAACCAAGAGGACCACAAATATTCGCCCAACGGAAAGATAGTGCTTGTCTGAAGCATTCTTATTGATAAAGCCCGCGTACACGTCTTTTGTCAGCATTGCAGCGTTGGCATTAGTATCTGCATCCATGGACGACATGCCCGCAGCGAGTCCGCCTGCGACAATTATCCCGGCAAACCAGGCTGGAGCGTAAGTTGCCAAAAGCAGAGGAAAAGAATTGTCCCCTGCGGCGCCTTCCAGCGTTGGAAAATAGTAAAAAGCGGTGAAGCCAATAACCATCGCTGGTAGATACATCGCCATCAGGTAAAAACCAACTGTTAACCCGATTCTCCTCGTCGTGGCGACGTCTTTTGCCGAGTAAAAGAACATGAAACCTCTGGGTAATATGGCCCAGTACAGTGCGATACCGAACACAGGCCAGGTCAGCCACCATTCACGTGTAGCGAGCCCCTGAGGTCCGGGCAACGTCAGTAATTCAGGCTCAGTATCCTTAATGGTATTGAATAACGTCATCAAATCGCCGTCAATAAGCGTGAGGCACCAAATCGCAGCTGCCCAAACGGCGACGAACATCCAGATTGCCTGAGCAACCGTCGTCCAGGTGACGCCGCGTATTCCGCTGGAGGTCACGTAGATAATAACCATCACGCCCATGATTGCCAGCGCTCCCCAATAGGGAATGTGCCCCTCAGTACCGCTCGACAGAAGTATGGCGGGGCCGGTGACATTAGCTGTCATGAGGGGAATGCACGCAACTAGGATATAGATCGCAAGAAAGGCTCTGAATTTGCCATCGCCAAAATAATCGACGATCAGGTCGGCTGGTGTGATGTAGTTGAATTTCTTACCAAGACAGGTGATTCGTGATCCGATGAAATAAATGACTCCCAGCGGGGTCAGTACCGTCCAAAGTATATTGGCCGCAAAAGCTACACCATGGGAATAATAAAACCCCATGGATCCGGGAATTGCAAAAGCGGTATGGAATCCACCGGCGATACCGAGATAGAGCACGATGAAACCAAAACCGGAACCGACCTTGAAGTAGTCGTCCATGGTATTAGTTTTAGATTTCGTCCAGCGCCCCGTTCCCACCCAGAGGATAAGCAGGGAATACAGAATGACAATGATGATTGTATAGTGCCAAGATTCCATGGTTATTCTCCTTTCGCGGCTAAGCGCTCTTTCTCAATTTTCTGTCCGAAGAACAGACAGCCGAACAACCAGACAATGCCCCAACCGCTAGCCCACACATATACCAGCGGCATGCCGAAAACGGGAATAGGCTTGTTAACAAATAAGGTGCCTATCCAAACCATAAGGAAGCAGACTAAGAACCAGCCCAGATAGAGCTTGTCCCATAGGCTCCGGGGAATGAGATGATTGGAATGTCCGCGATCGCTCATGTTTACTCCTGATTAAAAATGGTGCCACCCTGCTAGGGGCGCTAAAAATACTGTTTATTCTGTTTTCTATAGGGGGAAATGCAAACAGGATTTCATTTGTGCGGAATCACGAACTGCGAGCTCTACGACTGATAATTCATGAACAGGATCCGACACACCCCTCGTAAAATCAAACCTTGATTCAACTCATAAGGTAGGTTGAAATACACTTTATGTCAACGATTATCGATAAAGTGATTGTCATAGCCATACCGATTTCTGTGCACTGCTAATACATAGTATTGCCGTTCTCGGAGTGATCAGGTATTTCCTGCATAGCGTCCCAGTGCTCGACAATTTTACCTGCCACATCAAACCTAAAAAAATCCATGGTGACGTATTGGTCATCGCCCGGCCAAGTCTGATGGGTATGTAAAGCCACCATATTTCCCTCAGCAACTGCGCGGACAAATTGGATGCTCTTATTGGGAAATTCCTTTCCCATTCTTTCAAAGTAATTAATAAAGGGCGCTGTGCCATTGCCTACCAGAGGATTGTGCTGAATATATTCATCTCCAACATACTGTTTAACGGCCTTGGATGGGTCGCCCTCATATGCAGTTTTATAGAAGGCTATGGCATTTTGTTTGTTACGTTCTAAATCTTGCTGCATATAACTTCCTCGGCTCCTAATTTCCCAAATTCAAAAAAACTACCTATGCCATACCAATGTAATTTGGTTCAGATGCAATGCGAACTAACCAAGCCTGAACCGCTGGATATTCTGTGAGATCGAAACCACCTTCTTCAGCTACATGGGTATATGCGTAGAGTGATAAATCCGCTGTGGTTAACCGCCCAGCCACAAGATAATCCGCATTGGATAGACGTTGTCCCAGGATACTCAAAGCTTTGTTTCCGCCCTCTTGTTTGGATTCGTAGTCGGCTCTGCGGCCCTCTGGCAGCCCTAGATACTTTGCGATAAAGCGCGCAACAGCAACAAAGGGTTCATGGCTGTACTGCTCAAAAAACTGCCATTCCTGAACCTTTGCCACATCAAATGCATCCGTTGGCAACAGATCAGAACCTGCGGCCAAATAATTGAGAATCGCGTTGGATTCAGTGATACAGCGGCCGTCCGGTAGCTCGAGCACGGGAATTTTTGCATTGGGGTTTTTGGCGAGAAAGTCTGAGGTGTGCGTTTCGCCATTGAGTATATTTACTGGGATCCATTGGTACTCAATTTCCAAAAGTGAGCACAAAAATTGCAACTTATAGCAGTTGCCCGATTGAGGGTCGCCGTAAATTTTCATTTAAAATGTTTCAATGAAAATCTAATCGCTCGTCTGATTAACAACTTTATCAGTCACAAACTGAACAAATTCTTGGTTCATACCCGAAGATTAACGTTCCCAGACCTCGGCTATCGGAAATCTATCGTGATATAAAAAGGCCCAGTTTTCGACCGGTAGCTGTTCAAGATCGAGCAAGCCTGCCTGATACTCGCCGTATTGCCATTCCCAATTTTCGATCATAAGAGAAACCACCATGCTGACAGTAGTTTCCTCTGAGTAATCCAATTCTTCACCTTCGTTTAGCTTTTCCATTGCAGCGAGCAAATTCGGATCACGAACTGCATTGTTTGTAATAGTCCTCTGACTAATAAGATTGTGCCTAGCTTGGGCTTCCAACAATTTATTATTCTGTTGCACCTCAAAACCCAGAAAGACAATGCCGGCGATTACTGCGATATTGGCAGTGATCGAAACAATTTTCGAGAAATCGATATTTTTCAATTTTGTGCGCATTGAATTTTCACTTTTTCGATACTCAAATTCTAAGGCGCTTGGGTCGCCAAATAGGCCGATATATTCATCATGTCCTCAGCACTAAGATTAGCAAGAACAGGTGCCATCAATGGGCTGACTCTAGTTCCCTGCTTGACGTCCCACAACTGCCGCATGATGTAGCTAGCAGTGCGCCCGGCGATACTTGGCACATCACCAAAGCCTTTTAGATCTAGGCCGTGACAGGCTCCGCAGAGAATAGTCTTTCCGGCTCCCGTGGTAACCAGCTCTTCGCCCTTGGCAAGACTTCCAACAGGAACATAAGCCACAAAAGTGCCGCGCGGGTTGCGCATAATTTCAGTTTCTTCCAAGTCTTCAGTAACTTCGACAATTTGATTTCCGAGCGCTTGCCAGGGCGCATCTTCGTCCGGCATTGTCAGACGGTTCAGGCTGGCTCTAACTTGCGGCGCATCCTCTGATTCCACTACCCTTGTCATGGACCGAAAGGGTATTGATGAATAGTAGTCGGCTACTTGCTGCTTTTCTTCGTCGGTTAACCAAGCCGCTATACGCGCCATCTCATTGGTATTGGCTTTTCGGTAATCCGCACTTATACGCTCACCATTTTTAAAGGCTTCAAGTTGCTGCAAAATGTAATTGGCCGGCAAACCACTGACATGACCATTTTCTACCTTGCCTTGGCCGTTTGGGAAATGACAGAGTGCGCAAGGGCGAATACCCCGCTCCATATCTCCAGTAGCGATAATCTCCGGCATCTCTGGATGATCTCCGGGATACCAATCTGCCGGCTGCCAGGAATAGTTCGCTTCAACGCGCGTAAAGGTAAGGCTGGTACCCGGAAGACTATGCTTTACGCCATCTTCGACTAAAGGCACACCCACCGGTCCGCATGAGCGTGGATTTGCCATTTCTGGGCATTCTGGCACCTGATAAATATTTGGATCTGTTTCTTCCAACGACTCAAAATAACCGTAGGCCCAGTTAGGCCAATCCGGGGCATCTTGCTGTGCTTGCACTGTGTTGAAGCCACAATATAAAACCAATGCGGTAAGTAGCATTTTATTGCTCATATCTTAATTTCCTCCCCTATCAATGTGCCTTTTTGGGTAACTGCACTAATCGCCAAATTCATGGGGAACCAGAGTAGCTACATAGGCCAATATATTAAGCATGTCATCCGAGCTCAAATTCGCCACAACACCTTCCATTAAGGGACTTAAACGGGTACCCATTTTTACATCCCACATTTGTCGCATATTGTAGCTGGCTGTGCGGCCTGCTATACCAGGAACATTCGCCAACCCGCGCAACCCCGGACCATGGCATGCAGAACATTGAATAGTTTTCCCGCCACCGGTTTCCACTAGGTCTTCACCCTTAGCAACACTACCAATAGGCACATAGGAAACAAAAGTACTGCGGGGATCACGTAATGCCTCAGTTGCGTGGGGGTTTTCAGGCACTTCAACTATCTTGGCACCTAAGGGAATCCAAGGTGCTCCCTCAATAGGCACAACTAACTGGGTAGAAAGCGTTTCAACTTGGGGTGCGAGATCAGTCTCAACCACGCGCACCATGGATCGAAAAGGGACTCGCTCATAATACTCAGCCACCTCTAACATCTCTTCTTCGGTCATCATTTCCGAGATGCGGATCATTTCGTAGGTATTGGGTTTGCGGGGATCTGAAGTAGACCGATCGCCATTTATAAAAGCCTGAAATTGCCCCATAACATAAGCAACAGGTAGACCCGCTAGATGTGCGTTTTCAGTTTTTCCCTGCCCGGTGGCGAAATGACAAAAGGCACAAGCGCGGATACCCCGTTCGGGGTTACCCCTTGCGACAAGCTCAGGCATCTCGGGATGATCTCCGGGATACCAATCTGCCGGACCGTAAAAATTATTAACCTCATTATCCGTAAAAGAAAAACTGGTGCCAGGCAAGACTAGCTTGGGTTCATCCTCATCTACACTGCCGTCTTCGCGATAGGGTGGCGGCTCTCCGGAACGAGCAGGTATTTCAAAGTCTTCTTCTGTGATTGGTTCATAGCGAGCATAAGCCCAGTCAGGCCAGTCGATAGCTTGGGCTTGGAGTCCCCCGATGCCAAGGGCAACGAGTAGTACCGGAAACTTGGACAGAGTCTTCATTAACCTTATTCCTCCATAAATGCCGAATTGGCGGGAAGACTAACTGGGCTTCCTATATATAACCGTAAATATACGCTCTGAAATTTTCCAGCCATCCTCGGTTTTAACAAACTTATCGAAGTACTTTCCGGTTACCGTAAAGGACTCAAGAGTCGCTGGACCGCCCTCGCCTTTTTGTTCGCTGGCAACTGACGCATAGGTAACGCCTGTAGCGTTATTTTCATCAATGGCGTTCGCAGCGAGTAGAGCCTGTGCCACCAAAACTACAATAAGATATTTGAAAATATTCATGGCTTTATTAGCCGATACAGACGCTCATCCCAGAGACTACCGGTCAGCATATCTGGTGTGAACTGCGGATCTTGGTTTACTCCACTACCTACTGGCACACCGGAGAGCGCATCGCGAAAATTCTTTTTGTCCGGATGCACCTGATGGGCCAACTGAGCTTCCGAGTTTTGCCACATCTCCACCGCAGTCATATGATTTGGTCGATTGGCTTGAGTCAAAATATCAAAGCGCAAATTGCCCTGATGTGTGCGGCTGTCTTTTGCTAACCCAATGAGCAGACCATTCGAGCAAGGGCCATTCGGATCGGGACGTCGATTACAGGGAGCGAACTGCTCTGGCGGAATTGAGTCCGCGTGAGTGATCACATAGACAGTATCCGCATCGCCTGCAGGAATGGATTCAAACGCCGTTGTTTCCAGCCCCAGGTGTGGTCGTTCGTCATAAGGGGCGTAAAGCAGAGGTTGCAGCGCATTTCGATATGCCGCTGTATGACCCGCCGCCGCATGAGTTGCGCGCGCCTCCGGGCTACTCCAAGCCTCCAAAACCACAAAATGATTGCTGCGACTAATGCGCTGCACAACCTCAAAACGCAGGTTGCCCTCCTCCAATCTACTCGCTTCAGTTTGCGCGACTAAAAGCCTCTCTGTCTCTTCAACAGCGTCTGCGGCAACTTCGATATAGGTAACAATCCAAGTGGGTGAATCGGATAAGACTGTGCCATCAGCCAATTCGATATCCGCGGCGGAATAGCTCGCTACCAGCAGGGCGAGTAAAGCCGCACAAAAATTAGATAATATTTTCATACGCTTACTTCGCCAAAGGATCTGGTCTTACCTAGAAGTGCACAACCATAAGCTAGCACCTTGTCATTCATCAAAAGCCCCCTTTTGTTATCTAGGAATATCGGCAGCGCATTAACTAAGCCGATACTGCGTTCAGTAATTTGGCAGTAAAGTGCATTTAGTTCAACCTAAAATCACTTTAATACTGTTAAGAAAGACAATCACCAGAATAAATACACCACATTCGAAATCTATCTACATCTTTGAAATTGGACCTATTCGGCTAGACTAGGCAAGATGCGGTTTAACTAGATAATAAAGCAGCACCAATAAATTCTTGAGGGGGAATTATGTCGAGACGAAATTTTCTGAGGGCTTCTGCCCTCGCGGGAGCTGGAGCAGCTGCTGGCGGGTTAGGTATAACCTCTGCCTCGGCGCAGCCAAATCAGCCAATCCGCATAATTATGACCGGCTACGGCCCATCAACCACTAGCTTTAGCCTAGCTCTTAAGCGCATCGGCGATCGCGTTGAGGCCAAATTTCCCGGCCAAGTAGAATTTCAATATGTCTACAACATTCTGGAGCTTGGATACAAAGGTTCAGACATACTCTGGCTGGTGGAAAATGGCATTGTTAGCATGGGCTACCAGTCCAGCAGCTATTTGACCGATAGGGTTTCCGATTTAGGTGCCGTCGATCTACCCTTTATTTTTGCTGACAACGCTGCTGCCCGACGCTCAATGGACGGCGAACTGGGCGAATTACTGACGCAAAGCATTGAAGCCGATACAAACTACCGAATTCTCGGCTACTTCGAGAATGGCGAACGACATTTCTCAAATAACGTTCGTCCGATCCGCACACCAAAAGATATGGAAGGTCTTTCAGTCCGATCTCTACCAAGCAAGATTCACGAGCGCACTTTTGAAATGCTCGGCGCCGAACCAGAGATTATGGATTTGTCCGAAGTTATTAAGCGAGTTGTGGCCGGCACTATCGATGCCCAAGAAAATCCCTTTGCGAACACTGTGACATACGGCGTTCACAATTATCATAAGTACCATACCGCCAGCAGCCATTTTTATATTTCCCGGCCTATCTTTTTCCACCGCCCTACCTTTGACTCTTGGCCTTCTGAATTGCAGCAGGAAATGCAGGCAGCGGTTACTGAGGCAATTGATTTTCAGCGCAACCTAAAGGATCAGGAAGAATTGGATGCCCGAGTAGAAATTCTTGAAGCAGGCGGTGAAATTGTGGAATTAACTCCTGAAGAGCGTCAGATGTTTATCGACGCGGTTACTCCTATATATGCTGAGTTACGCGGTCAGTATTCGCCAAAACTGCGAGAGCTAGTAGGAATAAACTAAATGAAGCTAATTCAAAACAATTGGGTAATAGCCGTTCTCTCAGCGGCAATAATCTTTACTAGCTCTGCTGTTGGAGCGCAGGGTTATTCAGAAGATCTGCTTTCTCGAGTGCGTGCCGCCGCGTCTAGCGTCCCCGGACCTCTTGCTGAATCAATTGGTTTTGCCAAGGTCGCTGAGAGCCATAGACCATATTCCGACATTATTGAAGATGGTAGCGACGATCTATTTATCTCAGCGCGCAGCGCTTACCAACTGCGATTCCCAAGCGGGACCATAATGCTTGATAGCGGTATGGACGAAGAAGTGCACACCTACTATGGCTTTGGTCGAATAGAACCTTATTGGCAGGAAACCAATGATCTATTGCAACAAGCCTTGCTAGAGGCACAAAAAATCCTGATTACTCATGAACATGGGGATCACGTCGCCGGCGTCGTGCGCAGTCTAAACCGTGACGAATTGGCAGCTAAAACCCTACTGACGGTCGCACAGTTAGAGACTCTCAGCCTAAGACCACAACTTCCACAAATTCAGGTATCTCCTGAGCTAGCCAGCAAGTTCATCGTTTTGGACTATCAAGATTTACTGCCTGTCGCACCCGGTATCGTTCTGATCAAAGCACCTGGGCATACTCAGGGCCACCAGATGGTCTACGCCCAACTTAGCGGAGGCAGAGAATTTCTTTTTATTGGGGATATTGGTTGGTCACTGGACAATATTACCGAGCTAAAGCTTAGACCGGAGGGCACCATTGCACGAATCGGAGAAGATCCGGAAGCACTGATGCAGCAAATGACCTGGATTAAAGACCGTATGGATCAGGACGGTTTGATTGTAATCCCCTCTCACGATGATCTTTTGATTAAAAGATATGTCGCGCAGGGAATACTGGAGGACAATCTAGTCCTCCAGTAGTGCTCTTATGCTCGCGCTGCGCCTTTTGTGCTCGCGCTGCCTTTCTACTCAGGCTAGTCCTGAGCAGTTATAAGTAATTCATAGACGCCCAAAACATTTAGCGCTCTGGAAGATTCATATTCGATCATGTCGACGTAGTCCTCCATCAAAATAGTGTCCACCATCTCTTCTACGGATTTGCCCTCGGCAATAGCCGCTGCCACTGCATCTCGAAGCTCCTCTAGATAGACTGCTTGTTCAAGCACATCCTCTTTGGTGCCAGGAATTTCGTGACCTGGAACAACAATATCGAAATCAAGCTCTGCAACGGCATACAGCCAATTAATCCACTCTGGCAAGAAGACGCCGTCCAAGGTTCTCCATGGCAACCTATTTGGGATTAATGAATCAACCGTATGGATTACGCGTTCTTCTGTAAATCGAACCACCGTCATATCATCCGAATGGTTATATCCCAAATAGTGCAGTTCAACGGTTTTTCCACCCAATCTAATAGTTGCATAGTCAGAGTAGTAAATATCCGGAGCCCTTACAGTGCCGCCGCCAAACCTTGCAGCCCAAATTTCTGCACGAGATAACCAACCACTTTGATCGACGTCATATCTTGCAAACGCATCTGGAGCGATATCCACGCCTATATATCCGCCGGCTTCAGATTCCTGAATTCGGCCATCTCCATTGGAATCCCATAGCTGTTCACGCGCTAACAAGGGGGCATCGTCCGCAGGTCGTTGCAGATTTTTTTCGATATTTTCATGGCCAACAAATATTGCCGTGTCGGCAAATACATCACCACCGCTCGCATGGTCATTGTGACTGTGGCTGTAAATAACGTATTTGACTGGCACGCCAAAACGCTCGTCAAGCTGACCTTTTAACCAGCCGGCTGCCTCATGATTGGTAGGATCGAGAACTATGATGCCTTCCTCGGTTACCAAAAACATGCCGAGATGCCGACCTTGTCGAAAGCTATAAAGGTCGCCAGTAATATTGGTAATTTCCCGTTCTGGTGCTGCGTCCTGCGCCTGAACTGGAACATATATTGAAGCAATTAGTGCTGCCGCAGCAGCAACTGCACCGATTCTTTGAATAGTTCTTGAAAACATTTTGCATCCCCCTTTTTCCCTAGTTTGTACTATATTTGAAAACAAAAACAGTGCAGAACTAGCGCTGCGATCCCCATTTAACGCCGCCACAATATTTTACTCATCTACTATTTTTTGCTCATCTACTAGGGGGAGAGCACAATCTGCTCATTAGTTTTATTCTGTACTGTTATTAGATGACTGACATTGGAATAAAAACGACATTCAGTTGTAGGGGAAAAATATGTTATTGACGATATTCAGGGTATTCATTTTGGGGATAGCGCTAACGCCGATACTTAGCATCGCACATCACAATGTAACCAATGTCTACGATTCGAGCCGAATTATTGAAGTGGAAGGTGTTGTTACAAAGGCAATCTGGCGCAACCCACATATTCAGGTTTCACTATTGGTGACAAACGAAAACGGCCAGGAGGAGGTATGGAATACCGCTTCAGAGGCGATGAGCAATCTACGTCGCTGGAATATCGATGGCGAATTTATTAAACCCGGAGATAAAGTCCGTCTCGCCGGCCGTCCGGCCCATCAGGGCAATGGCATGTATATCAGCCACGTACTCACGCCGGCCGGTATAGAAGTAATTCTCGACCGCCGCAATTTTGAGTCGCGCTGGTCTGAGAATACGATCACCATCGCCGAAAGCAGAAAGGCAGAAATCGGCAATCCTAACTTCCCAGAGTTAGGTATCTTTAGAGTCTGGAGCCACCCGGATACCCTTCCTCTACTGTTTCCGGAGGATGCAATGGCCAACTTCGATTTTACTCAATACCCACTTACTGAATCCACCATAGCGGCCGTCGCTGCATACGATAAAGCTCGCGACAACCCCATTGGTAACTGTCAGGCCAAAGGCATGCCTACCATTATGGAAGCACCCTATCCGAATCTATATGTACAAGACGGTGAAAATATTCTCTGGCATCAGGAAGAGCAGGACACCATCAGAACCATTCACATGGCGCCAGACGCCAGCGCCGAAGGTAAACCCGCCAATAAACTAGGTTATTCAATCGGGCACTGGCAAGACGACCATACGCTGATAGTTACTACCACCGATGCGACCTGGAAACGATACAACACCCAGGGTATCCCTCTGACGGAAGATGCGGTAATGCTTGAGCGTTTTGTAGTCGCTGAAGACGGCAGCAGGTTGGATTACTCAATAAATGTAACCGACCCATCCACCTTTACCAGGCCTCACACGGCTACAACCTACTGGCTCTATTATGCGGACGCAGAAGTGGGCAGATATGAGTGCCTACCAGAGGCTGAAAACTAAAACCCGATATCAGGCATTTTCCTTCAAATAGTTAAGCATAGTATCGGCGTCGCTGACCTCGAAGGGGTCCGTCGCGCAATTATCTTCTTTACCGGCCTCACTAAATATTTTTTTAATCTGGCCGTCTTCGACAAGCATGGAATAACGCCAAGAACGATCGCCAAAACCGAGATTTTCTTTCTTAACCAGCATGCCCATTTTTTGGGTGAATTCACCGTTTCCATCGGGTAGCAATTTGACCTTATCTACACCTAGATGCTTGCCCCACTGGAACATAGTGAAGGCGTCGTTAACGCTCACACAATAAACATCATCAACTCCACAGCTCTGAAACGCTTCGTACTGCGCCTCGTAGCCCGGTACATGAGTGCTTGAACAGGTCGGCGTAAATGCACCCGGCAATGCAAGAATAACTACTTTGCGGCCACTAAAAATTTCGTCTGAAGTTACATCCTGCCAACGGAATGGGTTAGGTCCATCAACGGATTCATCGCGAACGCGCGTCTTGAAGGTTACCTGTGGCACCTGTGAAATTTGATTCTCGCTCATTGCTCAGCTCTCTGTTTCGAATTGGAAGACGAGCAGAATAGAATTAATATAAAAATTAAGGAAGTTAATTATTAAGATAGGTCTAATTGCGGATAACTATAACCAAATTGATAAGTCGACCCCTACAAATCACCCGATCCAGGTTGGAATTTGGTCTTTAGGCTGGCCTATTCGTGAATATCGTCTTCGCTATCGTCATGCGGACACATAGAATCTTTCATCGCCTGCAAAATACTTCGGCAACTAATTTGTCCGACAAATATTCCATTTTCAACAACGGGCAATCGTCGGATTTTGAGCTCCAAGAGCTTATTTGCGATATCAAAAATATTCATTTTTTCGTCGATTACCGTTATTTCTTTGGTCATATAGTCGCCAACTTCGCCATCGCCTTCGTTGTAATAAGCAATCTGTTCGAGGGCCCGAAGCAAGTCCATTTCAGAGACAACTCCAACCACATGGCCTTCTTCATCCAAAACAGTAGCGCCGGTAATTTTATTCTCCAACATCAAGTGTACCGCGTCATACAGCGCGGTATCCGTATGTAATATCACCGGATCTTTGGACATAAAATCTTTCATTTCAATGGACTGCAACATGAGCATTGTTCCTTCTAATTTCTATTGTTCACTGACGGGTTAAGCGCAAACTTCGAACTAAAAAACTTCGGAATAATCTTTGTAATGATTCTAAAGCTCATCACTAGAATTAACTCTCTTTTGCTTCCAGTCAAGTCTCAATGTAATGCTGCTCAAATAAATATGTGATCCAAATTTGGACTAAATTGAAAATGAGTTTTACCAAAAGTAGATATTGTTCTAGTTGCATGAAATATCCAAATGGCTGTATTCTCACGACCGACCAAAAAGAAATTATTTCCAATTTCCGCCTGCGGCCCCAAATCAAATCGGGGCATGAACAAGCGACGGATCAATAGAAAAAGTTCCATATAGCTGGAACAGTATTCGGGGGATTTATGACGTACGGCGAACAGATGATCACCGATCTCTGGCCGATGATTGTGTACTTAGTACTAGTCGTTGGCTTGGTGGTTCTTATGTTGCTGGTTCCATACTTCCTCGGTGGGCGACGAAAATCGCGCGCAGTAAACGAACCCTATGAGTGCGGCATCGTGCCGGTTGGTTCTACTCATTTTCGGGTTCCAATTCCCTTTTATCTGTTTGCAATATTCTTTGTTATCTTCGATCTTGAGGCCGTATTTTTATTCGCCTGGGCAATTGCCGTTGAAGAAGCTGGATGGCTAGGATTTGCAGAAGCATTGGTATTTATCGTTATTCTCTTGGCAGCCCTGGTTTACCTTTGGCGACTGGGAGCACTGGATTGGCGTACTGAGCGTCAAAAATTAGATCTACAAAAAATTGAACCACGATAACTAAAAGACGTATTTATCGAGATCCCGATTATAAAAAATAGCAGAATAAAAGAAGTAACTTAAAACTCCATGACATAACTTTATTGGTCGGTATTCCTGACCAAAGGATTTGAAATGCCTGAACTGAAGTTGAATCATCCCGGCGTAGAACTGGTATCGGCAGACGGTGCACCAGCACGGGGAGCATTTGCCGAAGGGGACAGTTTCGAGAAAACCGTCGAGAAAAATCTCGTCATGGGAAAACTAAGCGATATGGTCTCTTGGGGGCAAAGTAACTCGCTCTGGCCCTTCAACTTCGGCCTTTCCTGCTGCTATGTTGAGATGGCCACCGCCTTTACTTCTCGCCATGACTTAGGTCGGTTCGGCGCCGAAGTAATTCGAGCCACACCGCGCCAAGCGGACCTAATGGTTATATCTGGAACGGTATTTCGAAAAATGGCTCCAGTGGTCCAACGCCTCTATGAACAACTGCTAGAGCCCAAATGGGTAATCTCCATGGGTTCTTGTGCAAACTCCGGCGGCCTTTACGACATCTATAGTGTTGTGCAAGGCGTAGATAAATTCCTTCCTGTCGACGTTTATGTACCGGGATGCCCTCCCAGGCCTGAAGCACTCCTTCAAGGATTAATGCTTTTACAAGACGCTATTCGCGAAGAAGATCGACCGCTTAGCTGGATGATTAATCCAGACGGGACCGTTGATAAACCCGACATGCCAGTTCAAAGAGATGTGCGCACGCCCGACCGAATAAAAGCCGTCAATCTAGCGTCACCGGATGAGGTTTAAAGAATGTCGGTAGTTGAAAAATCTGTGGGGACAGCCAGCGCCGCCGCAACAGACAGCGCCGACAAAATCATTTCTGAAATTCGAGTGCTATTTCCCCATGAGCTGCTAGAGCAACCCACTGCGGATGGCATGCCCAGTCTTTGGGTCGACAAGGCCCATGTAAAAGAGCTTCTGAAAATCTGCAAGCATGATCTAAAAGCCGGCTTTGCCATGCTCTACGATTTAACCGCAATTGATGAACGCGTTCGCACCCACCGGGAAGGCCAACCTGCCAGCGATTTCACGCTGGTATATCAGCTACTTTCCTTTGAGCGTAATGCCTTTATTCGCATCAAGGTTGCTTTAATAGGCGACAAACCTAGTATCGATACTATTTGCCCTCTTTGGAAAAATGCCAATTGGTACGAACGGGAATGTCACGATATGTTTGGCATCGGCTTCGACGGCCACCCAAATCTGTACCCTTTAATTATGCCCCCCAACTGGGAAGGCCACCCCTTGCGTAAAGAGCACCCGGCTCGCGCTACGGAAATGGAACCCTTCAGCATTAACGATGAAATGCAGGATGCTGCACAAGAAGCGCTGCGTTTTGTTCCGGAAGAATGGGGCATGGAGCGATCTTCCAAGAATACCGACTTTATGTTCCTGAATATGGGACCAAACCATCCTAGTGTACATGGCGTATTTCGTATTGCCCTGCAGCTCTACGGCGAAGAAATTGTCGATGCGGTTCCGGATATTGGCTATCACCATCGCGGTGCGGAAAAAATGGGTGAGCGCCAAGCTTGGCACACCTATATGCCCTATACCGATCGTATCGATTACCTCGGCGGCGTAATGAATAACCTGCCCTATGTGCTGTCCATAGAACAGATGGCGGGCATCGAAGTATCTGATCGGGTCAAAACCATCCGGGTCATGATGTGCGAGTGCTTTAGATTACAGAGCCACTTTTTATTCTTCGGCACTTTTGCACAAGACATCGGCCAAATGTCGCCCATTTTCTACGTCTTCAAAGATAGAGAGATGATGTTCGGCATAATCGAATCCATTACCGGCGGCCGAATGCATCCAAGCTGGTTCCGAATAGGCGGCGTCGCACAGGATTTACCTAATGGCTGGGACATCGAGCTGCGTAAGTTTTTGAAGCAGATGCCAAAGCGGCTCGACCAGTACCAGAAGATGGTTATGGACAACCGCATTATCAAGCAACGAACTGTTGGCGTTGGCGTGTACAACACCGAAGAAGCAATTGAATGGGGCGTGACAGGCGGTGGTTTGCGTGCCACGGGTAGCGATTGGGACATGCGTAAGAAAATGCCCTATAGCGGTTACGAAAATTTTGATTTTGATGTCCCTGTTTACGACAATGGCGATGTTTATGACCGCGCCATGATACGTCTGGATGAAATCCGTCAGAGCCTACGTATTATTCAACAGTGTGTAGATAATATGCCTGAAGGCCCATACAAAACTGACCACTCTCTAACCAGTCCGCCAGACAAAGATAAAACCATGACGGACATTGAAACCCTTATTCACCATTTTGTGCATTCAACTTGGGGGCCAGCTATACCTCCCGGTGAAGCCTGTCTTCCGATCGAAGGCACTAAAGGGCTTAACAGTTATTATTTAATCAGTGACGGCAGTACCAATTCTTACCGTACACGTATTCGCACACCTTCTTTCCCTCATCTACAAATGATCCCAACCATGAGTCGCGGCATGATGGTGGCAGATTTAATCGCCATCATCGCCAGCATCGATTTCGTGATGGCCGATGTAGATCGTTAATAAGAGCCCAGCAAATATGAGTGACCTAATTGCAACCAACGCTATGCCAGGAACATCAAACTGGCGCGAGGCAATTGATCCATTAACAGATGCTGAACGCACTGAGATTGAGCATCTCACCAGCCATTACCCTCGTGCTCAAGCGGCTACTATCGAGGCACTAAAGGTAGTTCAGCAATATCAGGGCTGGGTATCTGACGGCAAGTTAAAAGCCATCGCTGATATTTTGGGTATGAGCCCTGACGAAGTAGATTCCGTAGCTACTTTTTACAATCGAATTTATCGCAAACCTGTCGGCAAAACCGTAGTAACCATATGCGACAGCGTTAGCTGCTGGATTATGGGTTATCGGGAATTACAGGAAAAACTCTGCGCGCACCTTGATACGCCACTGGGCGGCACTACCCCTGATGGGGAAATAACTTTGCTGCCAACGCCTTGTTTGGGCGCCTGTGACCGAGCGCCGGTTGCCATGATCGGGGAAAAGCTGGATGGCCCACTTTCAGTAGAACAGTTAATTGAACTGGTTGATAAAGCGCGGGGGCAAAACTAATGAGTTCCGCCATAACCACGCCACTAAGTAACCGAATTAAGGCCGACGGCTCTGTAACCACCTTTGAAGAATATCAGGCGGAATACGGCTATCAGGGGCTGAAAAAAGCTCTGGATATGGGTTCTGGAGACTTACTAAACTTAGTTAAAGACGCGAACCTTAAAGGTCGCGGCGGCGCGGGCTTTTCAGCGGGACTAAAGTGGAGCTTTATGCCTCCGGCGGGAGACAACCCTGGTCCCAGATACCTAATTTGTAATGCTGATGAAATGGAACCCGGTACCTTTAAAGACCGTTGGTTGATGGAGGGCGATCCTCATCAGCTGGTTGAAGGCTTGGTAATTGCCGCCTTCGCCGCACAGGCTCAAACCGCCTATATTTTCTTGCGTGCAGATTACGATCTTTGTGCTGAACGACTAGAAGCCGCGATCACAGAGGCCTGCCAAGCGGGATTCCTAGGCAAAGACATAATGGGTAGCGGATATAACTTGGATATGTATTTGCATACCAGTGCTGGACGTTACATCTGTGGTGAAGAAACCGCACTTATCAATTCTCTGGAAGGCCGGCGAGCTATCCCTCGTGCCAAACCGCCCTTTCCTCAAGTTAGTGGCCTGTTTGGCAAACCAACTGCGGTAAATAACGTTGAGACTCTCTGTAACCTTCCACATATTGTGCACCACGGGGTGGAGTGGTTTGCCGATCTAGGCATTGGTGAAGACAACGGCACCAAGCTTTATGGCGTTAGTGGCAGAGTCAACAATCCCGCATGCTGGGAGCTGCCTATTGGCACTACAGTAAGGGAGATTATCGAAGTACACGCCGGCGGCATGCAAGAGGGCGTCAAGCTACGAGGCTTTTTACCCGGTGGAGGATCTACGGATTTTCTAACCAATGAACATCTAGACCTCGCTATGGATTTTGGCACTATCGCCAAAGCCGGAAGTCGCATGGGCACTGGTACCATGATCCTTTTGGACGATCAAACCTGTCCAATTGGCATGGTGTTAAATCTAATCGAATTCTTCGCGCAAGAATCTTGCGGCTTTTGCACACCCTGTCGCAACGGCCTGCCTTTTATTCGGCAGATTTTGCAAGATATGGAAAATGGCCAAGGCAAAACCGAAGACCTAGACAGATTAATGGAGCTCTGCGGCTATATCGGCATTGGCAATACCCATTGCGCTTTGGCGCCTGGTGCAGCAGAACCACTTCAAAGCGCACTTAAATATTTCCGCGAGGATTTTGAATCCCATGTGAAAGAAAAGTGCTGTCCCTTTGGCAGCGGTAAGGCTGATATCAGCCATTCGCATTCACATGAGACCGCTTGAATATGAGTACTGAAAAGCAAATGGTCACTATTAATGTCAACGGTGACGACTATCAGGTCACTGCCGGTGACAACCTTCTGGCGGCCTGCTTGGGGTTAAAGAAAGACGTACCCTATTTCTGCTGGCATCCTTCGCTTGGGTCCGTAGGTTCCTGTCGCCAATGTGCAGTGCAGGTTTATCGCGATGCAGACGACGACAAAGGACGCATGGCCATGTCATGCATGACCGAGGTTCGCGAAGGCATGATTGTCAGTCTGGATGCAGAGCAGACAACAAAATTCCGTGAGCAGAATATTGAGATGATGATGTCCAATCATCCCCATGACTGCCCAGTATGCGAAGAAGGCGGCGAATGCCACCTTCAGGACATGACTATTCAATCCGGTCATACCTCGCGCAACTACACTGGAACCAAAAAAACCTATGAAAATCAGAATCTTGGGCCCTGCATCGGCCACGAGATGAACCGCTGTATTGCCTGCTATCGCTGCGTTCGTTTTTACGATGAATATGCCGGCGGTGACGACCTAGTTGTGCTTGGCAGCCGTGAAAACGTTTATTTTGGACGCCACGAAGAAGGCACCTTGGAAAGCCCGTTCAGCGGCAACTTGGCGGAAGTATGTCCGACCGGTGTTTTTACCGATAAGACCTTAGCCGACAGCTATACGCGCAAATGGGATTTGCAGGCAGCGCCTTCAATCTGCGGTCAATGCAGCCTTGGTTGCAACATTACTCCGGCAGAACGCGACGGTAGGGTTAAACGTATTACCAATAGGTATCACGGTCAGGTAAACGGCTACTTTATATGCGACCGCGGCAGATATGGCTACGCCTATAACAATAGCGATGAACGGCTGGAGCAATGTCAGGTAACGCCCGAGGGCGGTGAAGCGACTAATTGTAATTATTCTGAAGCTCTCGATTATGTTTCACAGATATTTTCAGAGCTAGGACCGGACAATGTTCTGGCACTAGGTTCGCCAAGAGCCTCGGTTGAAGAGAATTTCGCGCTTAGAGCTTTGGTAGGTGAAAACAACTTCTATGCTGGTGTCACCGATACACAGCAGCAAATGCAGAGTCGCGTTATCGAAATCCTCTCGAATGATGCTGTGCAAACGCCCTCCATGAAGCAAATGGAATCGGCTGACGCAGTAATCATCCTCGGCGAAGACTTAATGCAAAGTGCACCACGAATGGCTCTGGCTGTTCGACAAGCAAGTCGCAACGAAGGTTTTGCCCAAGCAGCCGCAATCGGCGTACAGCAATGGCAAGATGATTCAGTACGTATTCTTACTCAAGATCAGCGCAGCCCCATTATTAGTGTGAATAGTACAGGCAGCGAACTCGATGGAATATGTGCTCATGCTATGCAGCTTAGTCCGCAAGCAGTAACAGATTTCACTAAAGCGGTTACTAGCATTGTTGTCGCGGGTGGCACGGAGGATGCAAGTCATCCTGAAGCAAGTGCGGTAGCGAAGTTGTTGCTGAGTGCTAAACGACCATTAGTGATTAGCGGTACCAGCAGCAATCAACCGGCTCTTATTGATGCAGCCGCGGAACTATCTATTGCGTTGGCTAAAGCAGCGGGCAAGCAACCCTGGCTCAGCTACGTATTAGACGCCAGCAACAGCATGGGACTTTCCCTGCTCGATAGTACAAGCCATATCAGCGCGTTACAGCAGCGACTAGATAGCGCGACTAAACCTACTGCGCTAATTGTTATGCAGCAGGATCTAAATAATTTACTGGAACCAACGGTAGCAAAAGCCCTCACAGATCAGTGCAAACACCTGATTGTGCTGGACCAGTTTGCTTCGGCCACTAGTAATGCGGCGGATGTGGTAATTTCCGCTTCCAGCATGATGGAAACCGAGGGAACCCTAGTAAACAACGAAGGTCGATCTCAACGATATTTCTCGGTGCTGGCAAGTTCCAATACAACCAAGATCGACAACTGGCGCCTGCTATCACAGCTAGCCGCTCTAGTTAATTCGAATGGTGGCGCGACAGAAAGCATAGGCCAACTAGCTGACTGTAAAGTCTATGATGACTTGGTTAAATTACTTTGCGATCACGGCGGAGCATTCTGTGATTGGGAAACCGTAGCACCAGATTCCAATTTTAGAGTCGCGGGTATGAAGATTCCTCGACAGAGCCATAGATTCTCTGGACGGACCAGTCTCTATGCCGACGAAAAAGTTAGTGAAAACAAACAGCCTGTTGATGATGATTCCGCTCTTTCCTATTCCATGGAAGGTTCGCAAGTAGATCGACCGGCCGCACTTAATCCTTTGATATGGTCGCCAGGCTGGAATTCCAATGAGGCAATCAATAAATTCCAGGAAGAAATCAATGGCCCCTTGTTAGGCGGCGACCCAGGATTACTCCTATTTGATAACCCGGAAATCACCTCCAATTCAGCTTTGGAGTTTTCACAATCCGCTGGTCAAGAATCGGCAGCTGTACAGGGTCAAATATTGGCCGTTGCTCACGCCAGATTATTTGATGGCGAAGCGCTCAGCGCGAAGTCTTCAGCACTTCGACAACGTGCGCCACGCCCGGTTGCCCGCATAAACCCGGAAACCGCTACGCAGCTTAATCTCAGTACTGCACAGACCGTAACGGCCAGTCTTGGTGAACAGAGCTGCTCGCTGCCACTAGTGCAGGATGCTGATGTAGCAGTGGGTATTTTAGTATTACCAGCGCAGGTTGATGCGCAAATAGGCGCACATCAACTTCCGGCGAAGGTGACCCTCACTCCAGATCAGGGGAGCGCCGCCTAATGACTCCAGTAATGGCAAATCTCCTCAACATTGTTGGCATTTTGGTTTTTGTTGTCTTTGGCGCGGCAATGCTGACCTGGGTAGAGCGCCGTATATTAGGCATTTGGCAGGATCGGCACGGCCCAAATCGCGTTGGCCCCTTCGGCACCCTGCAAATTGTCGCCGACATGATCAAGTTGTTGGTGAAAGAAGATTGGGTTCCTGATTTCTCCGACAAATTTATCTTTATTATTGCGCCCACAATCGCCATGTTTGTTGTGGTTGCCGCCTTTGCGGTTATTCCCATGGCTCCGGGAATCGGCATTGTAGATTTAAACGTGGGCCTACTTTTTTTCCTCGCCATGACATCCCTTGGCGTGTATGCAGTTATGTTTGGTGCCTATGCCTCGGACAATAAATACGCACTTATAGGCGGTATTCGTGCCGCCGCGCAGATGGTTAGCTACGAAGTCTTTATGGGCCTGTCCCTAATGGGTGTGGTGATGCTGGCGGGCAGCTTTGACCTTAGACAAGTTGTATTGTCCCAACAGGACGGCTGGTATATTTTCCCTCAATGCATCGGCGCCTTTATCTTCCTGATGGCGGGAATTGCCGAAAGCCACAGAACGCCTTTTGATCTGCCTGAAGCAGAACACGAATTGACCGCAGGCTTTCATACAGAATATTCCGGTATGAAATTCGCCATGTTCTTTATAGGCGAATATGTCAGCGTGTTGTTGACCTCAGCGATGATAACCATTCTATTTTTGGGAGGCTGGCTCGGCCCAGCCTTCGCGCCTCCATTATTTTGGTTTTTGTTGAAAACCCTCATTCTCGTATTTTTTATGATCTTGATTCGGGGTTCAATACCACGCCCAAGATATGATCAGCTGATGTCTTTCGGCTGGAAATGCATGCTCCCACTATCGCTAGTAAATCTAGTGGTTACAGCCGCCTTGGTGCTTCGATGAAGAAAAAAACTGGTTTCATCTACCAGATATACATCTGGTTCGATTATATCTATAGCAACTTAGTCACGCTTTGGGGCGTGTTTAGTCACACCTTTACCAAGGCAGATACGGTTGAGTACCCGGATCAGCAACCCCACTTGCATCCGCGTTTTCGCGGTCGCATTGTGCTTACTAAAGACCCTAGCGGTGAAGAACGCTGTGTTGCCTGCAACCTTTGCGCTAGTGCATGCCCAACTGACTGCATCTCACTGCAAAAAACTGAAGACGAGAGCGGCCGTTGGTATGCAGATTACTTTCGTATTAATTTTTCGCGCTGCGTCTATTGCGGTCTTTGTGAAGAAGCCTGCCCAACCTATGCCATCCAGTTGACTCCTGACTTTGAAATGGCGGAATACGTGCGCCAAAACATGGTTTACGAAAAAGAACATTTACTTATAGACGGGCCGGGCAAACATCCCGACTACAGTTTTTACGCTCACTCAGGCAAAGCCGTTTCTGGCCGACAGAAGGGCGAAGGTGTTAATGAAGCGCAACCTGTTGATGTAAGGAGCTTAATGCCATGACAGCTGCCTTCCTTTATAGCCTTATGTTTTATGTTACAGCGGCGGTGGCTGTACTAGCTACGCTGTTGATGATTACTCGTCACAACGCCGTACATGCCCTGCTATATCTAATTATCTCGTCACTTTCCATGGCGATAATTTTCTACTTATTAGGCGCTCCCTTTGCGGCGGTTCTGGAAGTAATAATTTATGCCGGTGCAGTAATGATCTTGTTTGTTTTTGTGGTGATGATGCTGAACCTTGGTCACCGCTCCGTTGATCAGGAAGCGGCCTGGTTGCCTGCAAAAGGCTGGATAGTTCCTTCGATACTGGCAGCGGTACTACTAGTAATGCTGGTAGCCGGATTAGGGGAACCTGAGAACCTCCGCGGTGTACACCTGGTTGGCGTGAAAGAGGTTGGTATCAGCCTGTTTGGACCCTACTTACTCGTAGTTGAATTGGCTTCGTTCTTGTTAATGGCCGGACTAATCGGCGCCTATCATTTGGCACGCAAGAGTACGCCAACACCAAAATTTGGCGACCCTCATAGCAGCGAGGACGAATCATGATTGATGCAGTAATTATTGATCACTCCTTCATCTTGGCTGCCATCCTATTTTGCTTGGGGCTTACAGGGGTTCTGGTGCGTCGCAATTTAGTTTTTGTACTTATTTCTCTGGAAGTAATGCTAAACGCTGCCGGTCTAGCCTTTATTGCTGCCGGTTCAGCATGGGGACAACCTGAGGGACAAATTATGTTCCTGGCGGTAGTAACCCTTGGTGCAGCCGAAGTCGCTGTTGGGCTCGGGTTAACACTCTTGTTGTTTCGGCGGTTTAACAGCGTCGATATCGATCAACTTAATCAGTTGAAGGGCTAGGCATGAATTTACTTTGGCTTATACCTACGCTCCCATTCATTGGCTTTACCATATTGGTACTCTCCAGCGGCCGTATGTCGCGAGAACGAGCGAGAATGGTCGGCGTTGGATCTGTTGTGCTGGCTTTTTTAACCACCATCTATATTGCCACCGAGTATTACGCTGCTGCGCACACTGGTGCTCACGGCGGAGGTTTCACTGTATCTCTCTGGCCCTGGATTATGGCTGGGGATTTGAATCTTAACTTCAGTCTCTACTTAGATGGCTTATCCCTAAGCATGCTCTTCGTTATTACGGGTGTAGGCTCGTTAATCCACCTTTACGCCTCTGGCTATATGTGGGACGACCCCGACTACACCCGCTTCTTCACCTATATGAACCTGTTTGTTGCGGCCATGCTAATGCTGGTTTTGGCGGACAACCTGGTACTTATGTTCCTCGGCTGGGAAGGTGTAGGACTCTGTAGCTTCCTGCTTATCGGCTTCTGGTACAAAGACCCAGAGAACGGCTACGCTGCGCGCAAAGCCTTTGTGGTAACTCGGGTGGGTGATACTGCCTTTGCTATCGGCCTTTTCCTTCTGTTCAGAGAATTGGGCACCCTGGAAATTCAAGAAATACTGCACTTGGCGCCAGAACATTTTGAGATGGGCGCAAATATGCCCACGCTAATTTCGGCACTATTACTGGGCGGAGCTGCCGGTAAATCTGCGCAAATTCCATTCCAGACTTGGCTGCCAGATGCTATGGCCGGTCCAACACCTGTAAGTGCATTAATCCATGCCGCAACTATGGTTACTGCAGGTGTATATCTTATTGCTCGCTGCCACCCTGTCTTCCTGCTTTCACCGGTCGTAATGACCATGGTTGCTAGCGTTGGCTTAATAACATTGCTTGTCGCGGGATTCACGGCGCTTAACCAATGGGATATTAAACGCGTTCTGGCCTACTCCACCATGAGCCAAATTGGATACATGTTTTTGGCCCTGGGAGTTGAAGCCTGGGATTCAAGTATCTTCCATTTGATGACCCACGCGGTATTTAAAGCATTGCTCTTTTTAACTGCAGGCTCAATTATTTTGGCACTGCATCACGAGCAGGACATCAGAAAAATGGGCGGCTTACGTAAGCAACTGCCGGTCCCCTTTTGGTGCTTCCTAATTGGCAGCGCTTGTCTAATTGCCTTACCACCAACATCAGGCTTTTGGAGTAAAGAACCCATTTTGCTGGCAGCCTGGGAAGCAAATCCAATATTCTGGGTCGGCGCTGTGTTGGGAGCCTTCCTAACTGCGGTTTACACCACTCGATTAATGATTATGGTGTTTTTTGGACACCCCGAAGGCGGTCCTCCAAAAACTCACGAACCCAAAGGCTGGCAGTTGCATCCACCATTATTAATTCTAGCTGGGCTGTCTTTAGTTGCCGGTATGTTCAACCTTCCAGCGGCAGATGTATTGCCCCATGCCCATGAGCACCATCCACCGCTTTGGGTAGAGATAACCGGAATAGTTTTGCCATTAGTAGGCATTTTCATTGGCTACCAAGTATTCCAGAAAAACCAATGGCAGGCGCTGCGGTTTGCGCCCTTTGATAAATTGCGTAAATTCTTCGCCAGTGGCTGGGGATTCGATTGGCTCTACGACAAAGTATTGGTTAAACCATTTTTGGGGCTTGCTGCGGCCAACCGCAACGATATTATCGACTTAATACCCAAGGGCGTGGTTACGGCCTCTAGCCAGTGCTACTATTTTTTCAGTCGCGGACAAAATGGACAACTACGTTTCTATGCAGCCACCATGGCCGCGGCGGCAATTATGATTATTTCTCTTGCGCTCTTTACCTGATGAATAGGATCTAACATGCAAGTAATTGGCATTATTGTCAGTCTAATGGCCGGAGGTTTACTGGCTATGGCGCTCGGCCAGAAATCTGCTCAGGCTAGCCGATTGGCCGCCCTAGCGGGTTTGGTAGTAGCCACTATTCTTTTCTTCCCTCTACTTATGCTGGCCATATCTGAAACCGGTTCTGGCACTGGTGCCGGCGCTATTTGGTTAAGTCAGACCAGCATCGAATGGATACCCAGGTTTGGCATCAGACTGTTGTTTGCGGTTGATGGCATTGGCGTAGTTCTTATTGGCTTAACCCTGCTGCTTGGCTACGTTTCCCTACTTTCTGCCTGGAGCGAAATTACCAATAGGTGCGGTTTCTTTTACTTCTGCCTGTTATTCACTCTGGCGGGTGTGGTAGGCGTATTTTCTGCCTTAGATCTATTCCTGTTCTTTGTATTCTGGGAAGTAATGCTTATTCCCATGTTCCTGATTATCACGATTTGGGGGCACGAAAACCGCTACTACGCGGCAATAAAATTCTTTATCTATACTCAGGCCAGCAGCTTATTAATGTTGTTCGCCATGTTAGTTCTGGTACATATGCATTGGCAGCAAACCGGCATGCTCAGCTTCTCTTGGTTTGATCTTCTGGAAACGGATACCAGTGGCACCCTAGGATACTGGCTAATGCTCGGCTTCTTTATCGCCTTTGTGGTGAAGCTTCCCGGCGTACCGGTTCATAACTGGCTTCCTGATGCCCATACCCAAGCTCCTACACCCGGCAGTATATTACTCGCAGGCATTTTGCTTAAGACTGGTGCTTACGGGTTACTCCGCTTTATCTTCCCGCTATTTCCGGAAGCAGCGCTTGAGTTCACACCTATTGCGATGACTCTCGGTGTTATCAGCGTTCTCTACGCCGCAAAAATGGCCTTCGCGCAAAACGACATTAAGCGCCTGATTGCTTATGCCTCTATTAGCCATATGGGTTTTGTTACCTTGGGTATATTTGCCTGGAACGCTATAAGCCTTCAGGGAACATTAGTACAAATGGTTGCTCATGGACTTAGCTCTGCCGGTTTATTTGCTATTGCCGGGCTTATCCAGCAACGAACACATACTAGGGCCCTAGATGAAATGGGCGGCTTGTGGCCACAAATTCCAAGACTGTCTGCGCTGATGATGTTCTTTGCCATTGCCGCTTTGGGCCTTCCAGGTTTGGGCAACTTTGTCGGTGAATTTATGGTCTTGCTGGGTACTTTCCAAACCAGCCCAATCGCAGCAATATTGGCGGCCTTGGGCATGATACTGGCACCGGTTTACGCACTAATAATTATGCAGAAGGCCTTTTTTGGAACCCCCGGTACAAAATCAAAATCCACCAGCGCCGATCTGGTTCCCCACGAAATATTTATGCTCGCCATATTAGTGGTGGGCTTAATAGTCTTAGGATTCTGGCCTGGATTAATGACCAATCTGAGTGAACCCGGCATGCTTGATCTTATGCGTTTAGGCGGAGGGCACTAGGATGGATATGACTGAGTTACTCGCCCTATTGCCCTTGCTGATTGTTGGTGGTCTAAGTGTTGTTGTGATGCTACTGATAGCCTTTGTACGCCACCATGGCCTTACTTGCTTGGTTACCTGTATCGGGCTTTTGGCAGCAATGCTCGCCAGCCTAAACACTATTGGTGACGGATCAATACAGGTAACTCCATTATTGATAATGGACGACTTCACCCGGGTTTTCTGTGCACTAATGATTGGCATTAGTCTGGCGGCAGCCTGGATGGCCTATACCTACCTGGAAGCCAGCGAAGAAATTCGCGAAGAGTATTACATCTTGCTGGTACTGGCTGCGCTTGGCGGCTGCGTGCTTATTGCAAGCAACCACTTTGCATCAATGTTTATCGGCATCGAACTTCTTAGCGTGTCTTTATTTGCCATGGTGGGTTACATGGTGCACGGCGGAAAATCATCAGATATCACACTGGAAGCGGGCGTGAAATACATGATTATGTCCGGCGTATCTTCCAGCTTTTTGCTCTTTGGCGTAGCCCTTGTTTACGCCTATGCCGGCATTCTAACTATTGACCTAATGGCCGCCCCAGCTGGCGCTTTGCTAAGCCAAGGCTACCTGATAGTCGGCTCGGCTATGATTATTATCGGCTTGGCTTTCAAGTTGTCCTGGGTGCCCTTCCATATGTGGACTCCAGATGTTTACCAGGGCGCACCGGCTCCGGTAACCGGCTTCCTTGCTAGTGGCGCTAAAATTGCAGTCTTTGCCTTCCTGATTAGGTTCCTTATCGCCTCTGGCCCGGATCGTATTGACCTGCTTCTCGCAGGCCTAACCATTATGGCAGTGCTATCTATGTTGCTTGGCAACTTGATGGCCTTGTTGCAAGGCAACCTAAAACGACTTCTTGCCTACTCCTCAGTAGCTCATATGGGTTACATGATGGTAGCGCTGATTGCGGCTATTAAAACCGGCAATATCAGCGAACAGATAGCCGCAGAGGCCATTGGCGTATACATGGTGGCCTATGCTCTTATGACACTGCTTGCCTTTGCTGTATTGAGCAGACTGGCCGCACTGAATTCTGACTATGAAACCGGCGATATAGAAAAATATCGTGGCCTGTTGTACAGAAGCCCCTGGATGGCTACCGCACTATTCATAGCCTTTCTTGGTTTGGTTGGCATGCCGCTCACGGCGGGCTTTATCGGAAAATACTATTTGATAATGGCCGGTGTAGATCAGCAACTATGGACGCTGCTTTGGGTATTAATTGCCGGTAGCGCATTAGGTATCTACTACTACTTGAAAGTAATACTGGTGATGTGCAAAGAATCAGATGCTGAAACTGGCGAACCAGACAAGCAGGTTCGCTCAGGCTTCTCAGGCGTATTAATTGGTGGATTGTGTTTTCTGGTGCTCTATGTCGGCGTCTACCCCGAACCCGTTATCAACTGGATTCAGTTGGCTCTCATTAGCCTTTAATTCTGATCTATCAATTCTTTTTTGAAGAATTTCTAATCTGCGTTGCTGAAGATCCCTGTCTTCAGCGCGCATCAAAAATACATAGATAATTACCAGCAGCAGTGCTCCAAAGCCAATAACTATCGCCCACATATTATGTCGTCTTTGTTGCGATGAAGTTATTCATTTACAGCTCCTCTTACAGCTCCTCTGCCCCATTAAAGTATCGAATTGGCACTTCACTAATCTGATCTCGAGCAAGACCGAAATTTATTGCGACCTTGGGAGAACGCTCGCCGGGTTTGGTTTTATAGTGAGTGATACATCCGCATTTTGAGCATCGAATAAATTCTAATTCATAGTCTCCCCATGAATAAGAATCTGTACCCTCCACACCAACAGTTATTTTTGGTTTATTCGGTTGGTAATACCCCCACAAGCTCATGTAGCGGCTGCATATCGAACAATTGCATTGCGTCAAGCTGCTCGGCTTTTCAACTTCAATTACTACGTTTTTACAGTGGCAACTTAGTTCCATACGGAATTGGCCTAACGCGGTGTGCAGCAGCGGGCCACGACTGTGGGCTGCGTACAACAATAGGTCTTATTACAGTTTTTCAAACTGAAAAATACTCTTCTTTAACAATTTTATTGTTCTTCCATGTTTGAACATGCCTACCTGTGAAGTCTATTGAACTTGAATCCGCTCCAGTCATATTGTAATGAAAGGTGAGCTCAGAGACATTGTCGGTAATTGCTTTTGACAGCAGGTTCACATCAAACTCCAGGACAGAACCAACAAACCCTTTTTGCTTATCATAGGCCTCGCGCATTGACTCAGCGAACAGAGTGCCATTGTTGAGCATGACAACATTCTCATCGTAGTACTTCTCGCACAACTCTAGGACCAAGCCTGCTTGATTCATTTGGATATAGTCATCTATCAACTCATGCACTACTTTTTATCCACCTTTTCATTTCACCAACCAAAATAAGTTACTTAATTTCCAATAACTCGACTTCAAATAACAAGGCTGCATCAGGTCCAATATTAGCGCCACCACCACTCGATCCGTATGCAAGGTCTGATGGGATAGCAAGTTCAAATTTATCGCCAACATTCATTAGTTGTAGCGCTTCTGTCCAACCTTTAATAACGCCAGTCACATTAAACTCAGCGGTTTGACCTCGCGCGTAAGAACTATCAAACACAGTACCATCGAGCAAAGTGCCTTCGTAATGTACAACAACGGTATTATCTTCCCTGGGTCTTGCACCGTTACCTGACACCACTTCTTTGTACTGCAACCCGCTTTTTGTGGTAATTACGTTTTTTCTTATAGCGTTGGCTTCAAGGTAGGCCAGACCTTCAACCTTATTTCTATCACTAAGGACTTATTGTGCATTCTCCTGCTTTACCCGTGCTTGCTCTTGAACAGTGATATAGGCTTGTCGAATTTCTTCTGTGGTCAAACGTGACTCAATATCGGCCATCGCATCGTTGATAGCTAAGATAAGTGAATCATAATCAAGGGTTAAATCAATCCGCTCAAAAGTAGCAGCCAGCTCAGTTCCTGAAACATAGCTGAGTTTTTGATCTAGGGTGGTTAGAGAAGTATCCAGAGTAGGATCTACCTCTGCGGCTAGGCTAGTTCCTGCTTCAGCAAGGAATAAGAAAGATACGGTTAATAAGCCAAATGATTTCAATTTCATGGAGGGTCCTGATTGAGGCCTAGTTCTTTTTGCTTCTTCTTAGTTAAGCCTAAGGAAACAATGCGATACGATTCTCTTAGATAGTACAGTAGCTCGTCTTCTTCCGTACCAGGCACATCATATTTTTGTATCCACTTCATGCCCCGAGATGCAAAGTAAGGCGCTGGCCGATAGCCGGGCTGATCTCCTAAAATCTCGAAATTAAGATCTGATGTTTTAAAGGTGAAAGCTGGCATATCAGATTTCTTCCAACCTCCAATCGCAAACACTTTCCCTCCCACCTTCCAAACATGAGAGTTGCCCCATTGAACGACATAAGTCGTTGCCGGTAGGGCCCGGCAAAAATCATTGAATTCATCGTAAGTCACGAAAATCTCTCTTGCGTCAGAACGACCCGCTATACGGCGAGTCTATCCGCCCACTTCCCGTTGTTATCTGTATTACAACTCTCTTCAGTATCGTACGAAATATGACTACTACTGATATCGGCACCAATTTCAAAAAGCTTTTTTTGAATCAGCTTTCCAATTTCATGATGTCCATTCATTTCCTTCAAACCGTTGAGATTATCATTGGTATCGAAGACACAAATGACCTTCAAGCTATTGGGGAAATTTGAGTAATTGACTAGATGAGTTAACCACTGAAACCCGGTAAATTCTTTTAGTGCAGTTTCGCAAAAATCCGTTAAAACGCGACTAATCTGATTATCCAATTTTTTGTCAGCTTTACGCATACCTTAATAATTACCTAACACCTTTATAGCGAGCTGACCGCACAGCAGGCTGTCCATCAGCGAATGCGTTCGTTAATAATTTAGGGCTTGATGGCAATTGAATAGACATATTTTTCGGGGTACTGATCCAGTTCAAGATGCAGTATGGAAAATCCATTTTTTATAAGTAACTGCATATTCTCATCAATACCTATGGAGCTGTAGTAAAAGGTATCGTTGTGCCATTGATCCGTATGCTCTCCTTGATCACTTCCAAATGAATATAGAAGGATGCCACCCTTTGCCAAAAGATCGCATAGCTTCGAAACAACAGGCTCTTGCATCTCAAGCGGCAAGTGAAAAATGCTGTCCCAAGCTACGGTAAAATCGAACTTTTCTTCTGTCTCCCATGAGCAGATATCTTGATGTGTAAATTTGTGTTCCGGGTGATTGCGGCCGGCCAATTTAACCATTTCTTTCGACACATCAAGACCAGTAACCGAGAAGCCGTGACTTTGTAATAAGCGAACAAACCTCCCTCCTGTCCCGCAACCTACATCGAGGGCTTTTCCCCCGCTGGGGCCATATCCAATAGCCCGTTCAAGTTGACCCACACCATAGGAGGACTGCTCATGCTGGTCATGCCACCACTGAGCAATTTTGTCGTATTTTTTTCCTAGTTCAGATGGATGCATTGAGGAGCCTAACGCTTCAAACAGGGACGAAACACGCAGTGTTTTGTCCCTGAAATGGCCCTAAATGACTTGAGGAGATCAGATTATGCGTTGGGAGATTCTTCCCTGACCAATGAGCCATCATCCAACCACTGATAGCGAATACGCACACCATCTTCGTCATTAAAGCCTAGAGACTGCTGAAAATGGCCTTGAGGAGGAGAGCCCTCCGGCACTGTGGCTTCGACTATATAAAGCCTGTCTTTGTGCAGATATATGCCGACATAGCTTCTGCTGTCATCTGGGTTAGTAAGGTTTAGCTGATGCCCGTAGACACGCTCAATATGATGCCAAGCATCATAAGTAACTTCACTTCCTCGGTTTCTGAATTGAGTAGCCGCGTAGGCAACCGAAGCAATTACATCTATTCGCCAATATTGATAGTTCACCGGGCCATCGGCAGCAGTGGTATTGGTGCGAGCCTGGTGGACATCTAATGCATTGTTATAGTCAATTACCGTTACCGCATAGGTTCGGTCACGAGACTCTGAAGTGTATACACGCCCCGGGAAAACTGCCCCGTATTCTGAAGACCAGCTTATTTCTTCGACGCTAGGCTCAACCGGCATGTTTATGGTGAACAGATCTTCGCTACTGGTAAATTCAAACCAGTCTTGGGCAAAACTAAGGCTAGATAGTGCTAGCGCGGAAAATAGACAAATGATTTTTAGAGTAGGCATAGTTGTTTCTCTATCAATTCGGTTAAAGGGAAAGAGCCTTAATCAAACTCTTTTTCTACACCGCCTTGCGGTGTGAGAAAGCCAAGTAGACAGCCAGTGTCACCATCCCAGAGTTGGTGGCAACGCACGCTAATTTCATCACCAACTTCAATACTGTCGCGTGTCCAGCCTGAGTTAATTACCTGAGTTGGGCTAGCTCCCTCCAAAGACCAAATATCAACTTCGCCTTCATCATTTGGCACATCAATATAGATCCAAATATGCGGATTCATCCAATGAAGCTCGCTCACGATGCCCGTAAGGTGGGTGTACTGGGTCATGTTGTAGTTGCCGTGGGAATGGTGCGCCGCGGCAGGTGACAACCAGAAAATAGCCGCCAAAAAGACTGCCAGGATACTGCGTTTTTGTAGGACACCTAATTTAGCCGTCATGAAGAATTCTCCAACTAGTAAAAACCAAAATCGGAGAACCATTTGAAAATCTTTGATTTTGCATGCATTCCCCGGAAAACAGCTTCAGAATCATAGCACTCAATAGATTATTTTGACTACCGAATTAACACTCTAAGTTTTTCTCTAGAATTGCGAATTCTAGACCCTGCACTCTGGGCACGCTGTCACCGGCCTTTTCAGGAAAGGGTTGAGTTTCACCAGTTCGAGAATAACCCCTGCGTTCGTAATAGGAAATAAGCTCCTCACGCACAGAGATAACCCACATGGTTACTTTTGAAACGGACCATTTACTTTTAACCTCGGCTTCTGCGGCCTCCAGAAACAGTTTGCCTATGCCGGCTCCCTGCCTTTGAGGGTCAACTACAAATAGGCCTATATATGCTGCATCGGCCTTTTGTTGCAGGTAAACACTGCCAACAAGTTCGGATTCGGCAAAACAGAGCAGAAACATAGAATCGTCTTCTTGAATAAGGCCTCGTACCTCTTCTTCGTCGGTACGAGCACCTTCTAATAAGTCGGCCTCAGTAGTCCAGCCAAGTCTGCTGGTATCCCCTCTATAAGCTGAGTTCGATAAATCAGCTATTGCTGCCGCATCACTGCATTCGGCAGTGCGAAAAGTTATATTCATTTATATCCTAAGACTGATTTAAGCTACTCCTGGCGATATTCCTCATGTTCAGCCCGGAGCCAGCGATCGGTATTGGCATTCGGCATTGCATAACCTTCCACTGCGGAATTTGACGCCACAACTTCATCGGCAGAACTGCCCTGCGCCATCTCCTGTTTTAGCCGATCGCGGATATCCACCAACATGCTACGAAACTCGAGCAGGTCAGATCTTGTAGCCAGTGCACCATGACCGGGAATCACCTTAGTTTCGCCATCAATTAAGCCGGCAATTTCCCATAGGCCATCGATCATTCCGTCCATGCTGCCGCCATTGCCGTGATCAATAAAGGGCAAAGCATAGCAAGAGAAACTTTATTAGTACCTGATGTCGAGGATGTTTCATTAGTAATTTATCATCCTAATTTTCGCCTCAATAACCGGCGCGACTGCGCACTCTGATAACTATGGAGAAGATGTTTCTTGGCCGGACTTTTGCTGACTATTGGGAAAGGTAAATTCTTGCTCGCCCGAGACACCTAGATAGATGCCCCAAAGAATAACGATAAAGAAGAAGGCGGTAAGTGGAATGGCTATCCACTTAAATATTTTGCCCCACTTTTCGAAGTCCATGATTGGTGTGGCTCTGGTTACAGTCTGACTAAAATCTACTTACTGGAAGCTAGAATTTATTTGGCTGAGACTCTCAGCGCCAGGACAGAGTTCCTTGTCGGTCATCTGATTAAACGGCACTTCAGAGGTATCCAACATCTCGTGGAATTCCGCTGCCGCTGGATCGAGATAGATTAGGCCGGTCAGAATTTTGTCGTCGTCTTTATATTCTTGAACCTTAGTCATAGCGGCTAGACGATCGGATGGATCGTAGCTGCTTTCGGCTTTGTGCAGATGAATTACAGATCCGTCATGAAGAATTACTTCTTCAGTTGTACCCGGATCGTAGCTGGTAACAATTTCATCCTGGGCCGGCACAAAATCCATAACTACGCCAGTTTCAACATGGTCACGAGTGTAATCATAGCTTTTGGTTGACCCGGGATGATTGTTAAAGGTAACGCAGGGCGAAATCACATCCAGCAGGGCAAAACCCTTGTGATTGATTGCGGCCTTAATTAAGGGCACTAGCTGCTCTTTGTCGCCCGAGAAACTTCGGCCAACAAAGGTGGCGCCCAGTTGTAAAGCAACACCTACCAAATCGATTGGTCCGTAGGGGTTTGGCGCGCCTTTACGACTCGCAGAACCTCGGTCCTGAGTAGCAGAATCCTGACCCTTAGTCAGGCCATAGCAACCGTTGTTCTCAATTACGTAAACCATATTCAGGTTACGTCGCACAACGTGGGCAAACTGTCCCATACCAATGGAGGCGGAATCGCCATCACCTGATACGCCAAAGTAGGTAAGGTCACGATTGGCTACATTGGCACCCGTAGCCACTGAGGGCATGCGACCGTGCACAGTGTTGAAACCGTGAGCCTGACTCAGAAAGTAAGTTGGTGACTTGGACGAACAACCGATACCAGAAAGCTTGGCAACTTGGTGCGGTGGCAAATCCAGTTCCCAGCATGCTCGAATAATGGCCGCACTAATGGAGTCATGCCCGCAACCAGCACAAAGGGAAGAGATAGCACCTTCGTAGGCCGATTCAGTTAAACCAATACGGTTTGATGGAAGATCAGGATGACGGAATTTAGGTTTCAGAAAGCTCATCTTTAGTTCCCCGCCTGAACATTGTTTTGGCCACCAGAGGCTCTGCGAATAGGCTGTATCTTTTCTTCTCCGACATGTCCGAGAATGGTTTCAGAAATGTAAGTGGCGTTAATTGGTGTGCCGTTGTAATGCAAAACCGGAATCAGTTTTTTCGGATCGATTTCCAGCTCATTAACAAGCAGCGTACGCATTTGACCATCTCGGTTTTGCTCAATAACCATCACATAGTCGTGGGCTTCAATAAAGTCTTTCACCGAATCGTGGAAAGGAAATGACTGCAAGCGCAAATCGTCCAGCTCATAGCCTTGATCCGCTACGCGAACCATCGCCTCTTCCAGCGACGCTCGAGTGGTTCCGAAATGGATAACCCCGTAGGTCTTGTCATTGCCGCGCTCGGTAATAACTGGTTTGGGCGTGTATTCAAGAGCAGAACGGAATTTTTTAACTAACCGCTCCATATTCTCAACGTAAATGTCGCCGTTTTCTGTATATATAGCGTTCTCATCACGGCTGGTTCCGCGGGTAAAGAAGGCACCACGTTCCGGATGTGTTCCCGGATAAGTACGGTAAGTCATGCCATCACCGTCTACATCACGGTATCGGCCAAATTCTTCGCCTGCTTCCAATTGTTCAGCGGTCACTATTTTACCGCGGTCATAGCGATAATCGTCATCCCATTCGAGTGGCTCGGATATCCAGTCGTTCATTCCCAAATCGAGATCGGTAAGCATTATTACCGGAGTTTGAACCCGCTCAGCGATATCAAAGGCTTGAGCCGTTTGGTCAAAACAATCTTTTGGATCCGAAGGGAAAAGTAAAATATGCTTGGTATCGCCATGAGATGCGTAGGCCGCTGGCAGCACATCTGACTGCTGAGTCTTGGTAGGCATGCCAGTGGATGGACCCGCGCGCTGAACATCGATCAGCACCACAGGAACCTCGGCAAAATAGGCCAAGCCCAAAAACTCGCTCATCAACGAAATGCCAGGACCACTAGTTGCGGTAAAGGCTCTAGCACCATTCCAGTTAGCGCCTATTACCATGCCCATAGCAGAGAGTTCATCTTCCGCCTGAACTGACGCAAAGTTCTTTTTGCCAGTCTCCGGATCAATACGCAGTTGCTCCGCGTACTTTTGATAGGCTTCCGCAACCGATGTCGACGGCGTGATGGGGTACCAGGCACAGACTGTAGCTCCGCCATATACCGCGCCCAAACCACAGGCGGTATTGCCATCGACAAAGATCATATCTTTTACTAAGTCTCTGCGTTCAAGGCGAATATCCAAAGGACAGGAGTAATTTTCTTTGGCGTAGTTATAGCCCAACTCCAGCGCGTGAATATTTGGCTTAATTAGCTTTTCTTTGCCTTTGAACTGATCTGAAACCAGGCTAGCTAAAACTTCAAACTCGATATCGATCAATGCAGCGATTGCGCCAACATAGATAACGTTTTTGAACAGCTGTCGCAAACGCGGGTCGGTATATTCGGTATTTGTAATTGCAGTCAGCGGAACACCAATATAGTTGATGTCGTTGCGAATTAATCGCAGATCTAACGGCTTAGTATCGTCAAACAGGAAGTAGCCACCGGGCTCAACTTCTTTCACATCGTTGGGCATGCTTTCAGGATTGACGCTGCACATCAAATCACAGCTATCGCCTCGACGGCCGACAAAACCCGCTTCGTTAATACGTACTTCGTACCAGGTGGGAAGACCCTGAATATTTGAAGGGAAAATATTCCGCGCACTAACGGGAAGGCCCATGCGGAATAACGCTTTGGCAAACATATGGTTCGCACTGGAAGAGCCTGATCCATTTACATTAGCAAACTTCACAACAAAGTCGTTTACGCCGCTTACATTCTTAAGCTGGCTCATGCGGCTTGCCCCGCCTTAGTAACGGTATATATAAATTTCTCCATATCCCAAGCAGCGGTTGGGCATCGCTCTGCACAAAGGCCGCAGTGCAAGCAAACGTCTTCGTCTTTAACCATTACGCGACCGGTTTTTAGGTTGTCCGATACGTAGAGATCTTGCGTAAGGTTCTTTGCCGGCACTAACAAATTAGACCTCAAAACTTCTTCCTCTGCGGTCTCGATAAAGTTAATACAGTCTGTAGGACAAATATCCATACAGGCGTCGCACTCAATGCACTTGGCTTCTGTAAACACCGTTTGTACATCACAGTTCAAGCAACGTTCAGCCTCTTTGAACGCTAACTCTTGGTCGTAGCCCATTTCAACTTCGGCCTTACGATCTACTAGCGCCACTTCGTTGTCCAAATGAGGAACGGCATAACGTAAATCTGTCTCAACAGCGCTGTCGTAACTCCATTGGTGGATGCCCATTTTTTGACCAAAGGCTATAACACCGGGGGCAGGACGATCGTTTTCAATTGATTTACCATTGCAGAATAGGTCAATTGAGACCGCGACCTGATGGCCGTGAGCCACCGCCGTAATAATGTTTTCAGGACCAAAGGCCGCATCGCCACCAAAAAATACATCTTTGCGACTTGATTGATAGGTAGTGCGATCTACTACCGCCATGCCCCATTTATCAAAATCGATACCTATATCTTTCTCGATCCATGGGAAGGCCCCTACTTGACCAACTGCACAAATAACGTCATCGCATTCGATGTCTAGTATTTCGCCTGTTGGCTTCAGTGTTCTTTTTCCGTTTTCATCGTATACCGACTCAACGCGGTCCAAACGAACACCTACTAATTTGCCATCTTTATGCAAAAACTCTCGGGGAGTTGTATTGCACTCAAATGGAATACCTTCTCTAGCTGCGTCTTCTTTTTCCCAGGGAGAAGCTTTCATCGCTTCGAAGGTGGAACGCACAGAGATAGTTACCTCTTCACCGCCTATTCGTCGAGCGGTGCGGCAACAATCCATAGCAGTATTACCACCACCAAGAACCACCACCTTCTTGCCAACTTTTTCGATATGTTCAAAGGCAACATTAGACAGCCAATCGATACCAATATGAACGTTAGCGTCACACTCCTGGCGACCTGGTACATCTAAGTCACGCCCTTGAGGCGCACCGGTACCAACAAAAACTGCGTCGTATTCTTTGTCGAGCACTTCTTTTAGGCTCTCAACTCGGGTATTGAAATGCTGAATCACACCCATATCGAGGATATAGCCGACTTCTTCGTCCAAAACACGTTCGGGCAATCGGAATGATGGGATTTGGCTGCGCATAAATCCGCCGCCTTTGGGGTTCTCGTCGAAAAGATCTATGTTGTAGCCCAAAGGCATTAAATCTCGAGCAACGGTAAGAGATGCAGGGCCGGCGCCAATCATGGCAATGCGTTTGCCATTTTTGTCGCTCGGTATTTCCGGCATGCGTTCTTTAACATCGTCTTTGTAATCTGCTGCAACTCGCTTCAAGCGACAAATCGCGACGGGTTCTTCTTCAATACGACCGCGTCGACAGGCTGGTTCGCAAGGGCGATCACAGGTTCTGCCTAAGACTCCTGGAAATACGTTAGACTCCCAGTTGACCATATAGGCGTCTGAATAACGCTGCTGCGCAATCAGTCGAATATATTCAGGTACCGGAGTGTGTGCCGGACAGGCGAATTGGCAATCGACTACTTTGTGGAAGTATTCTGGGTTGCTTATGTCGGTTGGCTTCAAGTTGTTCCCCCAAATTGGGCCAGCTGAAAATCCGCGCGATATTATCATTTGTATCACGGCATTCAAAGCACGAAACCATGATATAACTGAGTTTTAGGTAATTTTTTTTATCTGGATATGCCCCCATTAATGATGGGTTCACAGAATTCTTGGAAAGTTGTCGAATGCCATTCACAGAAACACCCTTTGACAGTCGCTTAATCACCCTAAGCAGCGCCCGTAATTTACCGCTTTTTTGCTCCATTTTACGAGGCATTGAAAGGGAAGGTTTAAGGGTTGATAGCAGTGGAAATATCTCCCAGAGCCCGCACCCAAAAGCGCTTGGATCCACTCTTACTCACCCCTATATAACAACCGACTATTCCGAAGCTTTACTTGAATTTATCACCGAACCCTCAAATTCAATTGCCGATGTACTACAGCAGTTACGATTGGTAATTGGCGCAACTTCCCATGAAATTGGGGACGAGATTTTCTGGGCCGGCAGCATGCCCTGCCAATTAGGGGCAGATGCGGATATTCCCGCTGCCAACTATGGCCGCTCCAATACAGGTCGAATGAAAGAGGTATATCGCCTTGGCCTTGGCCACCGATACAGCCGAAAAATGCAAACCATTGCCGGAGTGCATTTCAATTATTCGCTTCCGGACGCCATGTGGAAAGTATTACGACGACAAGACCAGAGCAATCTTGCCCTTCAGGATTACAAAACCGAAGGCTACTTCGCAATAATTAGAAACTTCCGTCGCTGGTTATGGTTGCTTCTCTACCTGATGGGTTCGGCGCCGGCAGTTTGCCGATCCTTTGTTAAAGACAGAGAGCATCAATTGGAACAGCGTGGAGAAGATAGCCATACCCTCTGTGCGCCAAATGGCACTTCATTACGAATGGGGGATTTGGGCTACCAGAGTGTGGCCCAGAACGCGTTGACGGTTTGCTACAACAGCCTAGAAAGCTATATAGAAATTTTGCGCGATGCCATTCTCACGGAAATTCCAGAGTATGAAGAACTGGGATTACTAGACGAAGAGGGTAATCATCAGCAGTTAAACGCAGGGCTTCTGCAAATTGAAAACGAGTTTTACAGCACCATTCGGCCCAAACAGACGGCCAGGCGCGGTGAGACGCAACTCAAAGCGCTTTCTGATAGAGGCGTTGAATACGTTGAAATTCGTTGTCTTGACCTGAACCCGTTTGACCCCCTAGGCATCTCTGAAGAACAAATATATTTTGTTGAAGCCTTCCTTTTGACTTGCCTTTTGACCCCCAGTCCAATGACCCAAAATGAGGAATATGCGGCGATCCAAGAAAATCAAAAGCTTGCAGTTTACGAAGGTCGTAACCCAGAAATAAATCTTACCAAGGGCGATGGCAGCAGTATTTCACTGCAAAACTGGGGTCGTGAAATATTTGATTCCATAATCCGCAGTGCGGACTTGTTGGACCAAGCGACCGAAACAGACGCCTACTCCAAAGCGGTAAATCAATACGCCTTGAGCTTGGACGATCCAAACAAAACTCCTTCAGCGACAATTCTGCGAGAACTGGAAAAATCCGGCAGCACCTACCATGGCTGGACGATGGAAAAATCCAAGCTAGCCATGAAGCAGTTGCAAGAGATAGAAATAAGCGACGCTGAGAAACAGCGTTTGGTAAAAATTGCTACCAAATCCTTTGAAGATCAAGCAGAAATTGAGGCAAGCGACAGTCTGGATTTTGATACCTACCTATCCAACTATTTTGAGCAATACCGGAACTTGTGAACTTTCTAGGCCATCTATCACTGGCCTGGCCGCACCCAGAACTTATGGTCGGTGGCTTTCTTGGAGACTTTGTCAAAGGTCCTCTTAATAAAGCTGAATTTCCAGTAAAAATTGAATCCGGCATTAGACTTCATCGTCGAATTGACGCGCGCAGCGATTGCAATAAAAGCATCACTGAGCTTAAAACGGAGCTCCCAAAGGAATGGACGCGCTACGCAGGCATTCTAGCGGATCTATATTGCGACCATTTAGTCTCAAACCCCGCGAACCAAATGCTAAACCAACCCACCAACCTCTTTGCTGACGAATGCCACGGTTTATTGTTAGAGCACCGTCATATATTTGGTGAACGCGCCAAATTTGTTTTTGATAATATGTCTGAAGGCCGCTGGTTAGAGCAGTACGCTAATCTGAATTTCACTGCCAAATCACTCGAGCGCATTGGAACACGACTGCGATTTGACAACCCGCTGGCGCATTCCGCAGAAATTCTGGAACGTCATGCAACCTCATTAGACCGCTGCTGTCGTAGTCTCTACGCCGATATGCAAAAGGTTGTGGCAGAATGGCAGCTTGAAGAGTCAAGACTCTAAACTGAATAGAAATTGAAGGAAATTATTTAAATGACACTACCAGGAATACGAACCACAAATTTACTTATTGCCATATTCACTTTGGTGATGATGCTGGTAGCCGTTATCTATTTTCAGGAGATGTTACACCTTATCCCCTGCCCCTTATGTGTCTCTCAGAGAGTATTTGCGATTGGCGTAGGAGCGATTGCCTTAATAGCTTTTATCCACAACCCAGGCACTAGTCGCGGCCAAAAAGCTTATGCCACCCTTACTGCTTTGGTCGCTATTGGAGGCTCATCAGTATCCGGAAGACAGGTATGGTTGCAGAGCCTACCGGAAGATCAGATTCCCGCTTGTGGCCCGACTTTAGATTGGATGTTTACCGCCCAATTTCCACTACAAGAAATTATGTCGGCCATGTTTTTTGGTGAGGGCAGTTGTGCCGAAATCAAATGGCAGTTATTTGGTATTAGTATTCCGGGATGGACTTTGGTTGCCTTTATATTCTTGATAGCGGTATCGGTATTTCAGTTTATTCGAGTTAAGAAACAAGACTGAGCGTCTGTGCTTTTTATAAAGCGTTCCTTAATCTAACCATTTCCGCTGCCACGGAGGGCGGTACTTTTGTTTCGCCAAAAGTACTTACTCCAATTCCAGCGCCCGCGTTGCGGGTTCCCTGCGATGCTCCTCTTTATCCTAAGCTCGGCAACTCGGTGTCCTACGGCCCCTCAAACACTCCTCGCTCTTAACGGATAAAGACTGCGCTTCTCGGCGCCTCCAAGTCGAGACCTAGTCGCTTCGCTCCAAAACACAAACCCTCAGATCGAAGTATGGCTTTTTAGGCCCCGTTGAGCTTACTGAGTGGAGAGATATTTATTGGGGTTGAGCGCACACGGACGTGCGCGAAAGTGCGACCCGAGCAGGATGCGAGTGAGCACGACCCGAATAAATGGCTCGGAGCGAGGGCAGCCGTCAGGCCAAGCGACCCGGGGTGCCCTTTCTTTTGGTTCTTTTCTTTGGGCACGCAAAGAAAAGAACGCCTCCGTGGCAGCAGAAATGGTTAAATATATCTATTAACCGGCAGATACATCCAAAAAATACGAAAGTCCTTTGCCCCAATAAACATCTGGCATAAAAAAAGGCGCCCGAAGACGCCTCTTTGATTTTTTCCGAAATTAATTACTCAACAGCAGCTGCCAGCAATTCAACTTCAAATATCAATACTTCATTGGGACCAATCAGACCACCAGCACCAGAAGGACCATAACCCAAATCTGGATGTATGAAGAGTTCCCACTGCGAACCTTCAGTCATTAGCTGTAATGCCTCAGTCCAACCAGGAATTACCTGAGTAACACCAAATTCAACTGGCTCGCCACGCTCGACTGAGCTGTCGAATACGGTTCCATCAATTAGTGTTCCTGTGTAATGAACACGAACCGTGTCATCCACAGTAGGCATAGATCCTTCACCTTCTGTAATTACCCGGTATTGCAGACCGGAATCAGTGACCATAATTCCTTCCGCCGTAGTATTCTCGGCAAGAAAGGCTTCTGCCAGAACAAGAGATTCGGCACCCATAGCTTCTAATTCAACCAAAGCTTCCGCTTGCAAACGCTCTTGGTATTCCTGGAAGGCCGCCTGCATTTCTTCATCTGAAACCTGGCTGTCTGTAGCACTAACCGCGTCGGTTGCACCAGCAATAAATGCATCTGCGGTAAGTGTTACGCCGCCGTCTGCAAGTTGGCCAACGTAGTTGTAGGAAAGTGAATAACTAACTTTCGCTTCCACTGACGACAGGTCGAGAGCTGGCTCAGCAGGCATTTCAGTTTCGCTAGAACCACATGCGGTGATAAGGGCAACCGTCATGGTGCTTAGGGCAATTTTTGGCAAGATATGCACTGTCTTTCCTCTATTCTTGATTAATAATTGTACGGTTATGTTTCCATTGACCGCTTATTTCGATGCGACATCATACGCATCGTGAAAACAAATTACGATTGACGAGTAAAAACCAGATCATGAACCTGGTGACCCAAGCCTTCACCACGGCGCTCAAATTTAGTAACTGGGCGCCATTCTGGCCTGGTGGCATAGCCGTCAACACTGTTTAACAAGCTAGACTCTGAAGACAATACTTCGAGCATATGCTTGGCATAAGGCTCCCAATCCGTCGCCAAATGTAATACGCCACCAATCTTTAGCCGGCTTGAAATTAGCTTTACTAAATCCGGTTGGATTAGTCGTCTTTTATGATGCTTTGTCTTGTGCCAGGGATCGGGAAAATAAACCTGCACACGAGATAGAGAGTTTTCTGGAACCGCTTCGCGAAGTACATCGACAGCGTCCGCCATATAGGTTTTTAAATTGGTTAGTCTTGCCCTGGAGGCTTCAAGATCAAAGGCGCCGTGAATTAATGAGCCAACACCCGGCGAATGTACTTCGATACCAACAAAGTTTGCCTCAGGTTCCGTTTTCGCCATCTCCAGAAGCGACTTACCCATGCCATAACCTATCTCCAATATGCGCGGTGCATCGCCTTCAAAGGCAGAAACAAAGGCCTGCTGACCTGCATCCAAATCTAAGCCTATAGTGGCCCAACCTTGGTCTAGTGCGTTTTTTTGCCCCAGCGTTAGTCGACCAGCGCGAATAGCATAACTGCGGATGGGTTTTTGTCGTATTTGTGGTTGCAACATCGAACTTAAATTTCTATTTTCTGTTTATTTCTATTCTTTATTGTTTGAAAGGGCGAATATCGCTAGGCAGGCCCAACCAACTAAAAAGGCAACTCCACCAAGAGGGGTTATTGCCCCAAGAGCACCAATTCCAGTTAGGGCTAGTGCGTAGAGACTGAATGGAAAAAGTATCGTTCCTGCTATAAAAGCCCAGCCACTAATCATAAGCAACTTTTGCTTTGGCCAGAATTTAAGCAAAAAAGAAACTGCTATTAGGGCTAAAGCATGAGTAAGTTGATATTCAGCGCCGGTTTTGAATACTTCCAGCATGCGGCTGTCGAGATGACTATCTAGGGCATGCGCCGCAAAGGCGCCCATGGCAACCGCGATAAAAGCATTTACCGCACCGGCGAATAGAAAGGTCACTACTCTTCTTCCTCGATAAGTTTGCGGATCTTCTTCATCGCCGCGGCTTCGATCTGTCGAATTCGCTCTGCTGATACGCCATATTCGTCAGCCAACTCGTGCAAAGTGTCCTTCTCTTCCGACAGCCAGCGTCTTTCAACGATATCTCTACTGCGTTCGTCGAGAAGATCCAGGCCACGAACCAACATGTCCGAATTACTGGACTCTGTATCCTCATGCTCTAGCAGCGTAGCGGGGTCCTGACTGTGATCTTCCAGATAATAGACCGGAGACTTATAGGACTCGTCATCATCTGCATCTGTAGGAGCGTCAAATCCCATATCGTAGGCAGAAAGGCGCCCCTCCATCTCATGCACGTTCTTAACATCAACGCCCAAATCATCTGCTATGGCCTGAGCCTCTTGCGGGTTAAGCCAGCCTAAACTTTTTTTGGAACTTCGCAGATTAAAGAACAATTTACGCTGCGCCTTGGTAGTAGCAATTTTTACGATGCGCCAATTTCGCAGAATGTATTCGTGGATTTCTGCCTTTATCCAATGAACCGCGAAGGAAACTAAGCGAACGCCTCGATCGGGATCAAAACGCTTTACCGCTTTCATAAGGCCAACATTGCCCTCTTGGATCAAATCACCCAAGGGCAAACCATATCCGGGATAACTTCTCGCGATATGCACCACAAAACGAAGGTGCGCCAGAATCAGCTTACGGGCGGCATCAAGATCTTCCTCATGAAAATAGGCTTGGGCCAACTCTTGCTCTTCTTCGCGCGTAAGCACAGAAATGCTGTAGACACTCTGAATATAGGCATTCAGGTCTGCGCCAGGCGAGAGTAGGTGTACTGATTGAAGCGCCTTACCCATAGCTCACTAACTACCTTTTACTGTCACGAATTAAATTTCCAGTTTATAAAACTTAGGGGATTTGTATTCCACCGCCAGTACCACCTTGGCCAGGCACCACTATTGACGATGCTTGCTGTCGCCTCATTTCTTGCAACTCTTTGAAGGTCTCTTCCATGGCCACGGCCGCGGCATCCGCAAACTTTTCACAAGCTTGACCAAGGCTATCAGCGTCAATTTCAAAATTTAGCGGCAATGCTCCGGCTGGAGTCATCATCTGAGCGCTACCCTGATAGATATTTTCTCGCTCTGTATCCTCTGATCCGTCAGGTTTGACCGGAACCATGGAGCGAATACTCCCAACTACTCTATCCGTAAATACTTCGTCACGGTAAAGGTCGTTAGCGTTCATGGTGGGCTGATCTTGATCAGACATGCGTTCTCCAAACTAATTAAAAAATGGTGCGACAGATTAACAAATATTGTGCTGCACAGCACGATCACAAGCCCTAAAGGCAATACTTCCCCATAATCGCCGCCGCTTTTGTGTACTGCTAGCTGATAAAACAGAACTTTTGCCCCTACTTAGCTCTATAATGCAGAATAAAGTGAATGCACTTTTTGCACTTTCCTCTAACAATAAGATTCGTAATCCATTAGAATAGAGCACGTAAAATATTGCTTAAGATTTTGTAATAAAAGGATTTTCACGATTTTCTCTAATTTTTGCATGATATTCTTTATATTCATTTAACTAATGAATCTTTTCCATTAGAAGAATATCTACACAGAGCGTAAGATTCTCTTCGTTGGCTGGTTAAAGAGTTAAGCATTATCTTCAACCAAGCCCATCAGATCAGATTCTTACCTCCCCCCAAGAATCTGTGACATTAGAAAGCCCGCCCCTCCCCTTGGCGGGCTTTTTTTTGCCTCATTTGTACCCCTACTTTTACCTCTAAAGAGACCTCTATCCCAATAGAGCCAATAAATTTCAATGACAGCCCAGCCTGCGAGAGGCACAATCGCGCCCATGAAAGAACTCGATATATCAAACAGTCTCACTAAGGACGCCACCGAAGCAAATTCCAAAGTCGGGTTTGTATCGCTTGGTTGCCCCAAAGCACTAGTGGATTCAGAGAGAATAATTACCCAATTGCGCCAAGACGGTTATCAAGTAGCATCGGAATATGAAGAAGCTGGTGTTGTTGTGGTTAATACCTGCGGCTTTATTGATAGCGCCAAGCAAGAGTCTTTAGACTCGATTCGCGAAGCCATGGATGCAAATGGCAAAGTCATTGTGACCGGCTGCCTGGGCACTGACGCAGACCTTATAACGTCCAACTTTCCGGATGTGTTGTCAGTCTCCGGCGCACAACAATATGAAAGCGTTGTTTCTGCGGTACATACGCATTTACCTATTAATTATACCCACGACCCCAAAATTGATTTAGTGCCGCCACAGGGAATAAAGCTTACTCCCCGACATTACGCCTATCTCAAAATTTCAGAAGGATGCAATCACCGCTGCAGTTTTTGCATTATTCCCTCCCTGCGAGGTGACTTGGTCAGTCGCCCCATAGGCGATGTATTGGACGAAGCCAAGCGGCTAGCAGACGCAGGGGTAAAAGAGCTTTTGGTAGTATCTCAAGATACCAGCGCTTATGGACTAGACCTAAAATTCAGAACGGGTTTTTGGAATGGCCGCCCGGTTAAAACAAAGTTTTATGACCTCTGCGAAGCCATGGCCGAAATGGGCATCTGGGTTCGCCTTCATTATGTGTACCCCTATCCTCACGTAGATGAGGTATTACCCTTAATGGCTGAAGGGAAAATATTGCCCTATTTGGATATCCCTTTTCAGCACGCTAGTCCAAAAATTCTGCGCGCGATGAAACGGCCGGCAAACGATGCGAAGGTTCTGGATCGCATAAAAAGATGGCGAGAAATCTGTCCAGACCTGACCATTCGAAGCACATTTATTGTCGGGTTCCCTGGTGAGACAGAAGATGACTTTCAATATCTTATGGACTGGATGGACGAAGCGCAGATTGATCGCGCAGGAGCCTTCCAATACGAGCCCGTCGATGGCGCCAAGGCAAATGAACTTGCCGATCATGTGGCTCCGGAAATCTCTGAACTAAGACATCAACTGCTGATGGACAATCAACGCCGCATCAGCGAAAAAAGAATGGCTGCCAAAATTGGATCGACTCAGGAAGTCCTAATCGATCAGGTAGACGAAGAAGGTATTATTGGTCGCAGCAAAGCTGACGCGCCGGAGATCGACGGACTGGTTTATATTGATACCGACAAAGAACTGCAGCCTGGAGATATGATAAAAGCCAAAATTACGGCAGCGGATGAGTATGATTTGTGGGGCTCACACTAAAACCGCACTCCCGCCTTCTCCAGTGATCACAAAAAACCCGTCAAGATGACGGGTTTTAAGAGGGGGGGGTTACAAATTTGGTTTAAAAGCCTATTTGTGGTTTGCGTAGTCGGCTTCTGATTTTACAATCGCGGCCAGCAAACCAAAAGCACTTATAAATACTGCTACTAATACCATGGTATATACCTCACTTGTTATGAGCTGCCCTGCAACTGTATTGTCGGGGGCAGTTATCAAGTTACGGGAGGCATTATGATGATCCACTTGTTATTCTTCCAATGGATTATTATCATTACCAAAATGAATTTCCGTCATATCTAGATAGCAGATTAACTTATGGACGTAAGACGACTCGCAAGAACTGATTTAAACCTTTTAGTGGCCTTTCAGGTCCTACTGGAAGAACAGCACGTCAGCCGCGCAGCAGAAAGGCTTTTTATCACTCAATCGGCAATGAGCAAAACCTTGTCTCGCCTCAGGGAACTCTTTGACGACCCACTCTTTACACGCTCTGCGCACGGCATGGTGCCGACTCCGAGAGCCATCGAGCTTCACGGAGAATTGGAACAACTACTTCAGCATATGGACTATCTGGTTAGCTATCACGAAGCCGACCCAACGCAGTTCCAAGGCAAATTTAATATAACCGCCACTGACCACTTTGCCCTGCCGATGATTCCTTCCTTGATGACCCTTGTTTCGAACGAAGCTCCTGGTATGTCCATCAGAGTTTCGCAAGACCTGGACAGCCAGTTTCGCGATATGACCGAGGGGCGCTCCGATATCTCCGTTGGTAGTGCTAGATCAGATATCGAAGATGACTTTATTACGGAAAGCCTTTGCATAACCTACCCGGTTTTTCTTATGCGTCACGACCATCCGCTCAAAGAGTTGGAGAGGCCGACCTGGCGAGACATAATGCAATATCCGGAAATTTCCCTTAAAGTTTTTTCTTCGCAAAGTTCTCGCGGCAATATATTGCGCTCACGGGTATACCGATATATGAAGTTAAGCACTACCATTTTGGAAACGCCGGATTACCTCACCGCGTTAGAGACCTTGTCCCGCACTGACGGCATTATGTTTGCGCCGCGCCTGAGCCAAGATTTTGTGAAAGCAACTGGCGCGATTTCTTCAATTGCCCTACCCGGACGTGAAGGGAAAGATCCCGTAGAAGTAGCAATGATGTATCACAAGAGAACAGAAAACTCCCCTGTACATAAATGGATTAGAGGGCAAATCAAAGAAATCTTTGCCAAGCAACAAGAACGCTTTGATCAAAGAAGTGCGGGCTAAAGATGCGACTTGACAAATACTTAGCAAACAATACGTCTCATTCACGCAAAGAGGTAAAAAGAATCCTGCGAGATGATCGCGTGCAGGTGGACGGCGATACAGTACGCAATTCTGCCCTCAATATAGCTGACACAGCCCTTGTCGAACTCGATGGAGAGCGAGTGATAATCTTGGGCCCGGGCTATTTCATGCTGCACAAACCCCTTGGACTTGTATGCGCGAATTCTGACCCAGAACACGAGACCGTATTCGACTTATTTCACGACGAACCCTATGACGACCTTCATGTCGCCGGCCGGCTAGACATCGACACAACCGGACTTGTACTTATCACTGGAGATGGGAAGTGGTCCCATCGGGTTATGTCACCGCGCTTCAAATGCGAAAAAAGCTATATAGCCATTCTTCCTGAAACAATTACCGATCGCATGATAGAAAAGCTCGAAGAAGGCGTTATGTTGCAGGGCGAAGATACGAAAACAGCACCTGCCAAAGTAGAAAAAATCGCCGAAGACGAAATTCGTCTAATCCTAACTGAAGGCCGCTACCATAAGGTAAAACGGATGCTGGCAGCTGTCGGAAATTCAGTATCCGAATTGCATCGGGAAAAGATTGGGGAAATTGTATTGGATGCATCTCTACAGCCTGGAGAATATCGTCCCTTAACCGAAGATGAGATCAATAGTGTCTGACCAGGATCTAGCTACCTCAGAACTGGCTCAGGCAATAGATACGTCTAATAGCCTGCAGCAACTGTGGATTGCCGACGAGCATCCACTGCCTGACCATCTACTACACCAGCTTGCTGGCCAGAACGTCTATTTAATAAGTAATAGATATGATCAGGTTAAACGCGCAAAGGATAGAGGTGTGCGAGCGGCCTTTAACGACTTTGATTTGCAGCACCCCGAACAAAAACTCTGGGACCGCATATATTTTCGAGTCGCTAAGGAAAAAGCGGTTGTGCATCACATTATCAATAGCGCGGCAGATACTCTCCGCGACAAGGGCACTCTCTGGCTAGCCGGCCATAAAAAAGAAGGTACTAAAACCTATCTCTCCAAAGCTGAGGACCGATTTGGCTGCAAAGCTATGGTAAAGCGCGGCAAAGACCAGCTTTATGTTGGCCATCTGGATTTATATCAGAAAAACCCGCCTCTGCCCGACGACGACTACCATGATCTGCGACTGATCCCGATGTCCGAGTCGGAAAGCTTTTGGAGCAAACCCGGCTTATATGGTTGGAATAGAATTGATAAAGGTAGCCAGTTTTTGGCTGAAAACCTCGAAGGACTAAATATCAGCCTAGCCGAATCTCGCATTTTGGACCTCGGCTGCGGATATGGATATCTCTCCTGCAAAGCCATTGAGCTGGGGGCAAAAGTGATAGTAGCAACTGACAATTGCGCGGCAGCCGTACTCGCGTGCAATAAAAATATGGAGCCGCTAAAAACCCAAGGAGATTTTACCTGTTCAGCGGATGACTGTGGCGATGGGATCAGTGGGAAATTTGATCTGATTCTTTGCAACCCGCCCTTCCACGCTGGCTTCTCCATTTCGTCTGAATTACATCAACGCTTTGTTCAAGCCATCCGCAATAAACTGGCTGACAAAGGTCAGGCTCTGGTAGTGGTAAATCAATTTTTGCGCCTACAAAATATCTGCGAAGAAAATGGTTTAGAGATTGTCGAACGTATTCGAGACAATCAACGCCATTTCGATCTGTATAGATTGCAACATCGCAGGTAAAGTATGCGAATGGACCTACGAGTTCTTCGCATAGCAAGAGGCATACTAATTGGCATGTTAGTCGACCTTTTCTGCTCATTTATATACAGCATCCTGCTTGGTGTTGTGCTGGCAATTTGGCTTAGCTATGGCGGAGTCGATAATTACGATCTGCCTGTCGCAATCAGCCAAACCGCCCTGACAGCCCCTTGGTTATTTATATCTGGGCTAGGCGGAGCGGCAATTTCCCTAGCCGCAGGATTTGTGGCAGCCAACATTATTCGGTACAACTATGGCAACTATCTGGGATTAATGGGCACAGCCTTAGCTCTAATTAGCCTAAACGGAACGGCTGGTTATCTAAGTCTAAATACCAGTATTTTCTTTGCGCTGCTCACGCTTGTGGCAATTCTTGGCGGTGGGTGGCTGTATGGATGGGCAACAGGATCGGCAGACCCAACAGATTCGTCGGATTCACAAGAGGACTAAGGATGGTATGTATTCTTCCGGACGGCTTTGATAACCAAGGTTTTTTTCAGTCTCGTGACGGACTGAAGCTACATTACTATCAAAGGCAGGTAGCAGAACCTGAATTCTACCTAGTGGCCATTCACGGAATGGGTGAACACGCCGGTCGATATGGATGGCTAGCCAACCAAGTCGCTGCTGAAGGTGGTAGCTTCAGCTGCCTGGATTTACGAGGCCATGGTTTATCTGAAGGTCAGAGGGGACATAGCCCAAACTACCCGCAATTACTTGAGGATGTCGCTGATTTTATCGATATTCAGCACGAAGGACAGGACAGGCCCTTATTTCTCTTTGGCCATAGTCTTGGCGGCGGACTAGCTTTGAACTACGCCCTTGAGGCCGACACATATTGCAAAGATCCAATTAGGCGAATTAGTGGAGTTATTGCATCTTCACCGTTGCTACGCCTAGCTTTCCAACCACCGACTTGGAAGCTATTTCTAGCGCGAAAACTAGTCAAATCAATGCCTAGCTTCAGCTTGAATCGCGGCATAAAGCCTTGGTTACTAACACGAGACGAAAACGCTCGAATTTCTTACAAAGCGGATTCATTAGTGCACGAGCGGGTAAGTGCGGCCCTCACTATTGGTTTTTTTGACGCGGGCGAATCCGCTCTGGCAAAGGCCAATGAACTTCAGGTTCCCGCTTTAATTCTGCACGGTGAAACGGATCAGGTTACAAGCATTGATGCATCGATAGAGTTTGCTGAAAAAGCGGGCGAAAAGGCCGATTTTAAAAGTTTTCCAAACTGCTACCACGAGCTAATCAATGAACCCGAGCGCGACCAAGTCGCTGCGACTATTCTTAGTTGGATTCAGGAGCGACAAGCGCATCAGTTTGGTGCAGATCATCGGCTTTAGCTTTACAGAGACCTCTTAGAGCCAGTCGGGTACAGGCAGACCCTTCGATTTAAGAAAAACCGGATTGTAAATCTTGCTCTGATAGCGGGTACCGTAGTCACACAAAATTGTAACAATGGTGTGCCCCGGGCCCATTTCTTCTGCCATCTTTAAGGCGCCCGCCATGTTTATGGCAGAGGAACCACCAAGGCAAATTCCTTCATAGCGCAACAAGTCATAAATTAAGGGCAAGGCCTCTGCATCAGAAATTCGCAAAGGCATATCAACTTCTGTTCCCGCCAAATTCTCTGTGATATGGCTTATACCAATGCCCTCAGCGACCGAGTTACCTTCATACAATAATTCACCTGAGGAAAAGTAACTGAAGAGCGCCGATCCCATTGGATCTGCCAGTCCGATTTTCACCTTTGGGTTTTTTTCACGCAGAGCTCGAGACACCCCGGCCAAAGTTCCTCCAGTTCCGACGGAACAAACAAAGGCATCTATCTCACCACTGGTCTGATCCCAAATTTCTTGGCCAGTAGTTTGATAATGAATATCTCTATTTGCGGTATTGTCGAATTGGCCGGCACAGAACGCAGAGCCTGGATTCTCTTCATTCAGCTTATCGGTAATTGCCTTGGCGCGATGAATATAGTGATTGGGATCGTCATAGCCCGTCACTTGAACCAATTCAAGTTCAGCACCCAAAAGCTCTAGTTGCTCGATTTTTTCGCGACTTTGATTCATTGGCATAACAATACGTGTGGCAAAGCCCATGGAATTTGCAAGTATAGTTAGCCCGATACCAGTATTTCCCGCGGTCCCCTCGACTATGGTGCCGCCAGGTTGTAGTGCTCCGCTTTGAATGGCGCTACTCACAATGCCCAATGCGGTGCGATCTTTAATTGAACCCCCAGGATTCATAAATTCGCACTTCCCGTAAATTTCACAACCGGTCTGTTCCGACAGTTTACGAAGCTTTAGTAGAGGTGTATTGCCGATTAAGCCAGCCAGATCCGGTACGCGCATATATATAAATTCCTGTGACAAGCCCCTATGTTAGCCCCTGATTACACAAATTAGCAGCTCTTTAAGCACAGTTTTACCACTCTTTTACCTTTCTATTGAACCAATGCACTCAATAGATACAGGGGGTCTGGCGGAATGGGTGTTTTTTGATTTGTCCGAATATGCTTGCACGTGTAAAATTACCGGCCTTTTGCCCATCTGAGGCAACCCCGCCGAGCGTATTCTTGGCGCGCGGGAATAAGTAGGTTACCTACCCCGGTCACAGTTACACAGGACCCATTTGTATGTCGACAGGTCTCTACAACCTGGATGAGTTCCGCGACAATTGCGGATTCGGATTGATTGCCCACCTTAAGGGTGAAGCCAGCCATCGTCTCCTTCAAACAGGAATCGAAGCGCTCACCTGCATGACGCACAGAGGCGGCATTGCCGCAGACGGTAAAACCGGTGACGGCTGTGGATTACTGTTGCAAAAGCCAGATAAATTTCTGCGCTCGGTGGCACAAGAGTCTTTTTCCGTCGAATTGCCAGAAATCTATGGCGTCGGCGCAATTATGCTGTCGATAGATCAAGAGCTGCGCGACCAGCAAAAGCTTAAAATTGAAGCGGTTATTGGCAATAAGTTTGCCATTGTCGGATGGAGGGAAGTTCCCACTAACAGTGATTGCTTGGGACCAATTGCCCTAGATTGCATGCCGGCAATTGAGCAGATATTTCTGACAGGCGAGGATTTAAATCAAAAAGAGTTTGATGCCCAGTTATTTATAATCCGGCGCAAAATTGAAATGGCCCTTGAAGGTGATGAAGATTTTTATGTCACCAGCCTTTCTACTCAGGTCCTTAGCTATAAGGGCTTGATGATGCCCGCAGATTTGCCGAATTTTTATCCGGACCTTGATAACAAACGTCTGGAAACCGGTATTTGCGTATTCCATCAGCGCTTTTCCACAAACACCTTGCCCCGCTGGCCGCTGGCTCAACCCTTTCGTATGCTTGCGCACAACGGTGAAATTAATACTGTTGGCGGAAATCGGAATTGGTCAGTTGCACGTACTCCCTTATTTAAGTCTGATCTAATCCCCGACCCTAGTGAGCTTGCTCCCCTAGTCAATCGCACCGGATCAGACTCCTCTAGTCTGGATAACATGCTAGAAGTACTAGTACTTGGCGGAATGGAGCTGCACCGCGCTGTGCGCATGCTGATTCCACCGGCTTGGCAAAATGTGGGCCAAATGGATCGCGACCTGCGTGCATTTTATGAATACAACGGTTTGCATATGGAACCCTGGGACGGGCCTGCCGGGCTTGTGCTTACAGACGGTCGATACGCGGTTTGTACTTTGGATCGCAACGGCTTGCGTCCTTCTAGATGGGTAATCACCAAAGATGACTTTATTACTGTCGCTTCTGAAGTAGGTGTTTATAGGTACAAACCCGAAGATGTGGTCGCCAAAGGCAGACTTGGCCCCGGTCAAATCCTTTCCGTCGACACCCTCGAGGGCAAGCTTTACTTCTCTGATGACATCGACAATCAATTAAAAAGTCGCCAACCTTACAAGCAGTGGCTTAAAGAAAACGCAATCCGTATTAAGGGATCACTAATTCCTGCGGCGGAAGTTTCAGCGGTTACTTCCGAGCAAATAAACCGATATATGAAGCAATATTCGGTAACTTTTGAAGAGCGCGATCAAGTGATGCGGCCAATGGCCGAGGCTGGACAGGAACCAACCGGATCTATGGGCGATGACACTCCTATGGCAGTGTTATCTCAACACAACCGCTCTCTGTATGATTTTTTCCGACAGCAATTTGCCCAAGTAACTAATCCGCCGATCGATCCACTTCGCGAAGCCATAGTTATGTCATTGGAGACCTGCTTTGGCCCGGAAACCAACATTTTTGAAGAGCTGCCCAGCAATACAAAGCGCGTAATAACTACTACGCCCGTGCTCTCAACCGCTAAATTTAAAGGGCTTCTGGACACTGGCGCCGAGCACAGCTTACCTTCGGAAGTATTCAGTCTGCATTTTGATCCTGAAGAGCAGGACCTGAAATCGGCCATTGAATCTCTCTGTGAGCAAACTGAAGCATCAGTTCGTAAGGGAACCAATCTAATAGTCCTGACTGATCGAGGTATGGAAAAAGGCAAATTGCCTATTCACGCCTTAATGGCAACCGGTGCAGTACATCACCACCTGATTAAAACAGGCCTGCGCTGTTCGGCAAATATCATAGTCGAAACTGCCACCGCACGTGACTCCCACCACTTTGCCTGCCTAATAGGGTTTGGGGCTACTGCCGTTCACCCCTATCTCAGCTATCGCTTAATGCGCAGCCTGATTGATAGCGGCGAGTTGGTTATGGAAACCTGGGAAGCCTACAAAAACTACCGGAAAGGCATTAATAAAGGCCTGCAAAAAATTCTTTCAAAGATGGGCATATCGGCTGTTTCTTCCTATCGCGGCTCACAGCTTTTTGAAGCTATTGGCATCAACGAAGAAGTTATTGGCTTATGTTTTGACGGTACTCCAAGCCGCTTGAAAGGCGCAGGATTTGAAGACTTTCAATCTGACATGCAAGAGTTGGCCGACGACGCCTGGCGTGAACGCAAACCAATAAGTCCCGGTGGCATACTGAAATATATGCACGGCCAGGAATATCACGCATTTAATCCGGACGTGGTTACCACCATGCACAAAGCCGTGCA